>Ga0315314_1004082_pt1 | contig 11101 bp, 8 predicted proteins | sample TDP9_MG_FD_203631 | JGI IMG/M metagenome (GOLD analysis project Ga0315314, IMG submission 203631) | Freshwater sediment microbial communities from Lake Towuti, South Sulawesi, Indonesia - TDP9 | ecosystem: Environmental > Aquatic > Freshwater > Lake > Sediment | place: Indonesia: South Sulawesi... | reverse complement strand
CAATGCACCTACCTACACGAGTCAGTAGAAACCGATATAAATGCTCGCTTCCATCTACTACCAGAAAGGAGTAGAGAATTGGACCCTACGTCGAGCCTGAAGGATCGCGAAGAAAAGACTAACGAAAAGATTGCTGGATTGCTTCGAGAGCTCGGGCTCTCGAGCTACGCGGCCAGATCTCTCGCGGCACTGCTTGGCAAGACGCCGATGTCTGCCAGCCAGATATGCAAGGCCACCGGCATCCCAGATTCGAAGATCTACTATGCGCTCAATGAGCTAGATAGAGCGAAACTCGTGGAGTCGCAGCATGGAACGCCAACTCTCTACAGGCCGGTAGAGTTCGATCAGATGATCTCTAACCTACTTCGTTCGGAAAAAGAGAAACACCAGCGACGACTTCGGCTCGTCGAGCTGCTAGGCAAGGAGGCGGAACCCTTGGCGAAAGCCCGGTCCAAGCCAGCCGAGATCGAGCTCGCCTACATCGTGAAAGGCAGACGCAACGTCGCGGAGAGGATGATCGACCTAATCGGACAGTCACGAAGGGAACTCCTATTGTTGATCTCCAGCAAGGAGCTCTGGAAGCAAATTGCCAGCCACGTGGCACAGGCCAGAAAGCGTAGGGTAAAGGTCGGTGCTGCACTAGCAGCTGATCTTGTGAACTCCGAGAAACTTGGCCAGTTTGGGGACGTGAGAGTGCTCAGCTGTCAATGCGACATACTGGTCGCGGACTCGGAGAAACTCGTGACAGCTTCGAACATAGAAGATGAGGACGCATATGCCATTGTCACTTCAGACAAGAGCATGATACGGATGAGCCGAGAATATTTCGACAACCCAAACTGCTGCGTCAAGCCCTAAGCATTTCTACCACATCGAACATCCTATCGAAATCCGCAAGGCCGTGGAACTATGGGAGAGGGGAAAGTCTACTCTAGGAGAATATCCTCCGAAGAGGCGCGTGAAAGCTACATTCTTGTTCTAAAGAACAGGCTCCCATTCTTTCCTCCGCTTGGAAAGAGATTTCCCCTCGTCGGAAATCAAGTTCGCGCTAGTGTAAGAGTTGAATCCTATCCGTGCACTTGCAGAGGGCCTGACGAACCCCACGAACACTATTTCATTCGTTGGGACGCATTGAAAGCTGGAGATACGGTGAAGATACGAAAAGCTCCGCATAATCAGATGGAGTATCTGATCCGGATTCATCGCTAAACGCTGTCAGCAGTTTCATGAGCAAGTTACCACTCACGCGTTGTTCTTGGCCCCGGCGCGTGCAACTTTCAGAGTCCAGCTTTTCTACTGCAGCCCTTGTGACCAGTCAGAGCAAACGGAACGCCCGAAAGCGATAAATCACGAATATCGTCCGAACAGCGTCTGAGGACTCTCGTTTGGCTGATATTCTTGATGAGATCCGCTCAACTGTGGCCAACCTGGGCGGATCAGCTCGTCTTCATGAGCTCGTCAATACGGCCTTGTCTCAAGGCATTCCTGTATTGGACATTGTGGAGAAAGGACTACGAGCGGGCTTGCAGGACGTCGGATCCAAATATGAGGCAGGCGAGTATTTCCTCGCTGAACTCCTATTCGCCGCATCGATCTTGGATGAAGCAATGCAGATCATCAAACCCAGACTCAGCGCACAAGCCATGCACAGAAGTGGAAGGATCCTACTTGGCACCGTTCGAGGAGACATGCACGATATCGGCAAGAACATATTTCGAATGATGGCCAACGCCGCAGGATTCGAAGTGCAAGACCTCAACGTGGACGTGGACCCAGAGATCTTCGTTCAACAATCAAAACAGACCAAACCCGACATCCTCGGACTGTCCTGTCTCCTAACGACAGCGCTTCCAGAAATCAAAGTCGTGATTGACATGCTCGACCAAGCGAAGATCAGGAGCTATCTGAAGATCTTGCTAGGCGGCAACGCGGTAACGAAGGAATTCGCTCGAGAAGTCGGAGCTGACGCCGCTGCACTTGACGCCGTTGAAGGCGTTGATCTCTCCAGAGGTCTAGTGAAATGATGACGCCTAGAGAGAGAATGAGGAACGCCATGGATTTTCGTCCAGTCGACGCTTTGCCTTGGGCTGAGAATTTCTACGTAGAGACTGTCAACCGCTTCATTTCGGAGGGAATGCCAGCCGATCAGATCAGCGTCATGGATTGGAGGATGGAGGGATCCCTCCTACTCAACTGGCCAGCGTTCATTGGGTTCGATGTAAACTCCTACTTCGAGTGCATCAACTTCTTCGGATGCATGGTTCCAGTCGATGTCGCACCAATACCGCGATTCAAACAACGGAAGATAGGAGAGGACTCAAAGTATGAGCAGTTCATCATGGAGAGCGGTGCCCGCACGCGCATAGTGAAGAAGGGATCACGAGACACAACATGGTACGCGATGCCTCAGTTCTACTCCTTTCCGGTGTCAGATAAGAAAAGCTGGGATAGCTACAAAGAGCGATTGAATCCAGAAGATCCTAGAAGATACCCAAAGGATTGGGACCCAGAAGCGTACGCGGAAGTTCTCGACCAGTACCAAGCCGGTCCCACATTGCTTTCGATGACTGGGTTCTACGGATTTGGAGCTGAACTCATGGGAATACCGAACTTCAACCTAGCATTCTACAAGGATCCCGAACTCATCAAAAGCATGGCCGCTCACTGGGAATACTTCACGGTTGAATCGACGAGAGAAGCCGTCGAAGCACTCAAAGATAGAATCGACATGATCTTCTGGTGGGAGGACATGGCTGAGAGGCACGGCCCCAACATCTCACCGAAGCTGTACAAGGAGTTCTTGCTTTCCCACTACAAACGAGTCACAGGATTCCTCAACAAGAACAAGATCAACCGCATCATGATGGACAGCGATGGAAATACGAAACCAGTCTTGGATCTCGTGATCGAGGCGGGAATCACCGGACACTGGCCTCTCGAGGTCAACTCAGGCATGGATGTACGAGACTTGAGAAAACAATACGGGAATAGGCTGTTCCTGGTTGGCAATCTCGACAAGAGAGAAATCGCAAAAGGCGGCCAACCCATGCGCAACGAAATAGACTCAAAGTTGCCCGTCATGAAAGAGATGGGAGGCTACGTTGCTGGGCTAGACCACCTCGTACATGTAGAGTTCACTTTCCAGAGATTCAGAGAATACGCCGACTACATCAAGACGAAACTGAGTGTCGAATGAAACGACGCAATCCTTCCTTGCTCAGACGGGTAGTCTTATTATGAAATCGCCGAACGTGCTAGATCACAAACGGGTGTGAGATCTAACCATGACGAATACTATTTTGAACAAATCTCTCAGATCTCTCGTTGGAATTCCGACAGCTTCACTTTCTGACGCTCTCGATCGACTCGAGATAAGGGGATTCATGTCTCACGAAATCAAGCCGCTCGGTAAATACCCAAGGATTGCAGGACCTGCCGTCACGGTCAAAGACGCACCTACGACGGAGAAGATGATGCCTCTACTGGCTATGGAGGCGATTGACTCAGCGTCCAAAGGCAGCATAATTGTGAGAAGCGTCGAAGGAACGGATGCCCGAGACTACGCGCTATGGGGAGGACTGATGAGTCAAGCTGCCAAAGTGAAGGGAATCCAAGCAGCCATCTTGGACGGCGGTGCCAGAGACCTCATTGAAGCGGAACAGATGAAGTTCCGCGTCTACGCCAGAAGTGTAGTTCCGTCAACATCAGTCGGACGAACCAAAGTATCCGCCATCAATGTCCCAATAGAGTGCGGAGGGGTTACCGTCGCTCCTCGAGACGTGATTGTTGCGGATCCCGACGGAGTCGTCGTTATCCCCAAACAGAGATTGACCGAGGTTTTGAAACTGGCACAAGAAATCGATGATGTTGAGAAAGCCGAAGTGGTTGAGCTGAGAAAAGGAAGCTCGATGGCTGAAGTCATAAAACGATATGCGCGCCTCTAGAAACATCGCTCATGGATTCCTGAGTAACACCAGTCCGCATTCGTGACGGATGTGACGGCAAGCGATTAATACAGTGAGAAGTATGCAATTCCTTCGGAACAACAGATGGCGGTAGACACGGGTCATGACGGAGAGAATCTTAACCAAAGATGAATTGAACGACATGCTCGTCGGTGTAGGTATCCTTGGAACCGGCGGAGGCGGGGATCCCGAAACATTCGGAAGACCCGTCGTCGAATGGGACATTGGCAAAGGTAGAGAGTATCGAATAATCGATCCTAAGGAGATCAGTGATGACGCATTTGTGGTGTGCGGTGGCTACGGAGGCTCCGTCAAGGCATACATATCAGTCCAGAAGATGCTCGAAAGATGGGAATCCAGATTCGAACTCTTGGAAGCCATGAAGATCACTGAATCCATCCACAATAAGAAAGTTGACTACGTTGTGCCTTTCGAACTTGGAGGAGCCAACACGCCGGTCATGTTTAGCCTTGCAGCTCGTGCCGGAATAGCCACTATTGATGGGGACGGACTGGGTAGGGCGGCACCTGAAACCCAGATGTCAAGCTTTCTGGGCCATGGGATTTCCTTGACACCGATGCCTTTCGTCGACATGGAGGGAAACGTCATTCTCGTGAAACACGCGGCGGAGTCGACATACCCGGACGAGTTGATGCGCGCTGCGTTAGTGTTGAACGGAGGCACAGGCGCTAACAACCACTATCCGATGTCTGGCAAACAGTTGAAGGAAAGCGTGATTCCGAACACGATTTCACTGTCAATCGACGTCGGGCGAGCTGTTAGAGAAGCGTTGGACGCAAAGAAAAGCCCGGTAAAGGCATTCATTGAATGCGTTCACGGGATGGAAGTGTTCCATGGCGCAGTCCATACAATTCGTGGAGAAGACAGGGGCGGCTTCTACCACGTGAAAGCTACTGTGAAAGGCCTTGGTCAATACAAAGGAAAGAAAATGGAAGTAGTCTGCAAGAACGAAACGATGATGGCTCACGTCAATAAGAGACTTGTCGCCGTATTCCCTGATCTGCTCTGTATGCTGGACCCGCGATCTGGGCGAGGTATAATGACAGCGAGACTACGTCCCGGCACCAAGATAGTTTTCGTGGGAGTTCCTGCACACGAAAGGCTAAGGGATTGCCTCAAGACCCATCTGGGACAGAAGGCGTTCGGAGCCGCCCGTTACGGATACCCGAACGTGAAGTATCGGCCCATCGAGACCCTGAACCGATGACTTCTAGCGCTCAAGAACGCCGACTGGTTACGCGGATGTTACCTCGACTTCTCGGTACCATTTCTTAGAAGGCCCGACCCTAGCCCGCATCTTCCATGAGAAAGTTTTCGGTTCGTCCTCTATTGACTGAAGTGTCTTCTCTATCTTGCCTTTGATGTCCGTCTTGTCCGCATCTTTCAGTTCACCAAAGGAATTCACCATGTCTGCAACCTTCTTGAGGTTCGTCGTGGCGGTGTAGCAGAATCCCCAGTCGTTTGCGAGCAACTTCGATATGTACGGCAGGTTGATCGCTTCTTTGTCGTGATCAGCAAGGTCATGCTCTCTCATGAGAACCATGACATCTTTGACATCTTTCTCAGTCAACTGCACGATCTGCAATTTCTGGAGAAGAAGCTCGGCAAGTGGAATGGTAGGGCTGTCGACTTCAAGCCTATTCTTGAAGTCAATGTCATGGCACATCTGCAGCTTGTCAAAGAAAACGTCAACAATCGTACTCTGAGTAGAGTCCAAGTAGATGTCTCTGAGCGAGTAGAAAGTCACCAGAGAAGGGGGTCGCTTGCTGTAGCCCAGCCCAAGCAGAAGCTTCTCTATCTTGTCCCTTTGCTTACTGTACCCGACGAAGTCAAGATCTGAGATACTTCTTCCAAGCATCTTGTGAAGATACTCGTACTTACCGCAGTGTATTCTAAAGGCGATTGCGCCGAGCAGTCTAATCGTGACGCCTTGCTCTTCGGCTTTGCTTGCGATAGTGGTTGCTTTGCTCACGAAGCTTGCGTCACTCTCGATGGTCATACCCCATTCGCCCTGAGAATCTTCTTTATAAGTTGATTCATAATCAACTACGCGCCCGCGCAGGTTGGTTGGAGGAACTCAAAATGCGGATATTCCATGCGACGGATCCTCACGGAAACGAAATGATCTGGAGAAAGTACCTGAAGACTTCAGTCAATTACAAAGCAGATGTGATCATGCTGTTTGGAGACCTCACTGGGAAGGCGATCGTGCCCATCGTGAAGCGCGAGAACGACTGGTACAGCGCTCCCTTTGGCAAAACGGAGAGATACTTCTCGAGAGAGGAAGTTGACAAGAAGATCCGTAGCATACGAGACGAAGGATTCTATGCGATCGAAATGTCAGAGAGCGAGGCTCGAGAGTGCCAACAGGACGAGAAGAAGATGGATGCCCTCTTCCAGAACGTAATGTGCGAGACGATGGACAGATGGGTGAGCATGGTCGAGGAGCAGGTTCCCAAGGGCGTGCAAGTGATCGTCAGCCCCGGCAACGACGACCACTTCGCAATTGACGACGTGATAAAGAAACACGAAAAAGTCGTATACCCTCTTGACAAGGTTGTTGATGTTGGCGACAAGTACAAGCTCATAAGCTGTGAGTGGGTGAATCCAACACCTTGGCTTACACCACGTGAGTGCTCCGAAGAGGAATTAGCGAAGAAGCTGGACCGAGAGTTCAGCCGAGTGGACACATACGATAATCTTCTGTGCAATTTCCACGCGCCGCCGTTTGGAACGATTCTTGACGTAGCTCCAAAGCTCGACAAGACTCTCAAGCCGGTGGCGCATTTCGGCAGTGTAGAGACGGAGAGTGTGGGAAGCAAAGCTGTCAGAGATGCGATAATGAAGTATCAACCTCTGTTGGGATTGCATGGACACATACATGAATGCAATGCCCATACATACCTGGGTAAGACGCTCTGCGTCAACCCGGGATCTGACTACAGAAGGGGAATCTTGAGAGGATACGTTGTGGACCTCCCCTCGCCGGAGAAGCCTAAGATGGAATGCTGGCGCGTGGAAGGTTAGTCCATAATCTCGTATCTTTTTCTCACGATGGGGAAAAAGAAGGGGCTGCCTCCTATTCTGGAGGCAGTTGTCCGAATATCTGGCCTGGCACTATTCCCTTTGCTTGGTTCTTCTTGCCGTAGTATATGTAGCTGAAGGCTCCCCAGCCGTAGACGATTCCGATCAGAAGTCCACTGGACACCGGATTCGCTCCCAGCGTCGCAAGCAGGTAGAAGAACATGCCTGTCATGAAAGCCCCGATGATCGACATCACAGGCCATCCGCCGATCTCGAGTTTGATTCCGGTCTTGTATATCTCTGGTCTGCTGAATGGTAGCTCCACCTCTGACCAGTGGTTCATCATTCTTGCTACGCCGTAGACGAAGGTAATGCCAAAGACCACTGCAGCTACCGTTCCTGGATCCCATCCGGCCAAGAAGAGCGTTATCAATGACCAGAAGAACCAGAACAGGGAGCCCATGTATGGGCTGTGGAACCTTGGATGAACCTTGGCAAGCAGCTCGGGGCCCATCCTGTCCATGGCAATGGCAAAGAGCGGTCTGGAAGTGTAGTAGCAGTTACCTACCATGTCACAGAAGTTCGACCATTGAGGCGAGAAAGCCGTCAGGCCAGCCAGAGCCGGTGAGCCTGTCAGGACCGCGGCGTATGCGGATAGGTCCGTTGGCATGACGCTGTTTATCTTGAACTGAGCGCTCAGCTTCGGATCGCCGACGATGAAATTGTACATCTTCCCGAAGTCCCCGTACGTCGTTGTGAAGTTGTATGCGCTCATCGTGTTGATTACCATCACAAAGACCGCGCTGCCGACCATGCTCAGTGGGATGCTCTGTCTGGGCTTCTCCACTTCTCCTACAACAGGCGCGATCACGTAAGGCCAAGTGTTCACCACAGGAATCGTCAGTGAACCCATGACCCCTCCCCAAGTCCACGGAACAGCCTGGAAGCCGTTCGCTGTCGCGAGGCCCACAACTTCATTGTACGCGCCCGCTCCGAAGACAGTATCCCATTTCGCCGGAAGCGCTGAGTGTGGCGTCATGAAGTAAAGTACGTTCACCAGCAGTATGCCAAAGACCACGCCGGATCCCCAGAAAGCATACCAGCGAGCCATTATCCTCGGCCCGAGAATGTCAATGGCAACACCGACCACCTGCATTATGAAGCCGATGGCCACCAGAAGCCAGACGTTCGCAGCCATTGCTTGACCAACAGCCATCAGTCCTGCGTCCTTGGACAATTGTCCAGTGATCACGATCAGAGATGCGATCTGACCTGCAGCCAAGAACGCGGTGATGCCGCGCTGGGTCGGGTTTGTGATGATCGATCTCCAAGCTTCAAGCAGACCCAACATTGGAGATGTAGCTCTAGATAAGGGGACGTATATCGATCCTGACCTCGGACATGCCACGTAGACCAAGGCCATCGCCAAGCATTCGAATACAACGATCAGGCCACCCAGTAAGTAGATCACCGGAAGGTTTGTGTCCGGGTACCAATTTGGCAGTATCGTAATCAAGTAATAGTGCCACGGCATGAATGCCGAAGTCGCGATGCCGAAGTATATCGCGGTCCAGTAGGGAATAGCCCTTGTAAGTCCAGATGCTCGTCTTACAAACAGTAGTGGTTTTTCTCCACTCATTTTCCTTGCACTCTCTAACGAGAGCTTGCGTGCTTCTCGTTAGAGGCTGTGTCTGCACTCGTGACTGTTTAAAAGACTTTCCAAGCCAAAGAAAGCTTGTCCGAGCTGCCAACATGCTTCAGTGATAAGAGACTTTGCTTCTGCAACGATTAAGCAGCGGCTTGGGCAGAGTTCTGCAGAAGAGAATGCGGATCACACTTCAAGCTGAAACAGAAAGACCATTCCAGAACTGCGAATCACGGCGACAAGGGGAACCCACTAGCGACGAGCGCTGCGAACAGGGAACGTCTCTCTAGAGCTTGGGCTCGACTAGATAGAATCGCCTGAACCTCGAAGGCTTCTTGCTAATGACTATTCCTGCGTAATCAATGTTGAAGAGATTGAAGAAATGCTTGAGCTCTTTCTTCTTGCGTCTATGCAAGATTCTATTGAAAAGATCCTCATAGACATCGCTAGCCTCTTCGAGCAGGTCTCGCCTTGACGAGGAAACAGCAGGTTCCACTTTGCCCTTTTTGACCGCGTCCACCAAGCTGTCAATGAGGGTCTGAACAGTCTCCTTCAGGTAGGGTGCGTATCTTGTGAACTTCTCAGGATGTGCTTCCCGGTACCTGTCAAGTTCTCCGTATATCTTGCGAGCAATCAACGGAGGTCCGGCAAACGACACTACTAGCAAAACGATGAGGGGGGCAGCCAAATAACTTAGGAGAGTAGTCGTCAGAGCCAGATTTCCGGGCTGACGTCCCCAGAAGAAGAATAGGCTGACTCCTACGAGAACGATCATCACTGTCGACATGACTAGGCCGATCAGTTTCAAATAAGCCTGAACATCAGCCCACTTAAGAAGATGCAGCAGAGATTTTGGAACCGTAGCCATGTCTATGAGAGCCTTTCGGAGTTCATCCCAGACGGTCCTGAAGCGCCACCCCATGTCTCCACGATCAACGACTCTGTCTACCCAAGCGATTTCTTCGTAGTGGTGAACCCTGTAGCCGTCTATCATGAAGATGAGGCTCTTCAGAGTCTCAATGTTCTTGACGTCGTAGATAACGCGCTCGCTCTTTTTCTGAGCCATGAATTGCTATCCTTCTCGCGACCTGCAATCAGTGTGACTCGCCCCGCCTACTTATGTCCTCTTCTGCTTGAGACAGTATCCATCACGATTACGACGACGCCCGCTCAATCGTTGAGTCCTCTCTGGTTCAACTGAATGAAATAGTATGAACGAATTTCTTAAAAGTGGCACGAGGCGCTAGTCAAGCGAGCGCTTAATCCAGTCGGTCAATTCTCGGAATTGGAGGAGAATGGTTGAGCAAGAGCGACATCTATGAAAGCTTGGCCTCGATTGTCGGTAGCCAAAATGTGACGGATCTGGATTTTGATCTATACGCTTACAGCAGAGACCTCAGTCCAGCAAGAGAAAGACTGGCATCACTGATAATCAGACCGAGATCGACTGATGAAGTCTCAGCAATAATGCGTCTTGCGAATAGAAAGAGAATCCCGGTATATGTTAGAGGTGGAGGGACTTCTCACTGGGCGGCTTGGCTTCCAATTGAGGGCGGCCTGCTTCTTGACATGTACGCGATGGAAGATATTCTCGACATCGATCCAGATAGTCTAACTGCTACTGTCCAGAGCGGGTGCACTTTCTACAGACTCGACAGAGAGCTACGGAAGAATGGGTTGACCTATCTTGCAAGTGAGATGGGAGGCCCAGCGATGACGGTAGGGGGCAGCATAATCAAGGCTGGAGGTGGACCTTACGGCAGCACAAAGTTCGGGCTTCATGGTCAATACGACGTTCTGGGCCTAGAGTTCGTGTTGCCGACTGGTGAGATCGTGAGAACTGGTTCAGGGGCTTATCTTGGCGTCCCGCCGTTCAGAAGATATGGTATTGGCCCAGATTTGACCGGATTGCTCATTGGATCAGAGGGTACCCTGGGAGTTCTCACGGAGGCAACTCTACAAGTCCGGCCTGTCCCTGAAGCCGAAGACTATCTTTCTTTCACCTTCGATAACTGGAATGACGTCATGGAAGTTGGAGACCGTATTACTAGACCATTCGGGGACGAGGTTGCTTACGGTTTTCAGGCTGGAGAAGAATCCAACGCCTTGGGAAGTATTTCGGCGACCGCTCACCTGTATGGCTACGATCAGGAGACGCTGGAGTACAGGAAGAGAAAACTCAGGGAAATCTGCAAGAAGTTCAACGGGAAAGAAACAGAGGCGACCGCATCTAGGGAGTTCTTCACTCGCGTCACTTCTGGACTAAAAGGCCTGTTCGATCAGGGCGTGTGGCACTTCGCGGGCTGCGGAATGATCCCAATAAAGAGGCTTCCAGAATTCAATGAAGTCTGGCGTGAAATAGTCGCCCGGAAGTACAAGTTCCCAAGATGCACTTTTGGCGCGTGGACCTTTCCAAGAGGATGGACCGTCTACGGACACTTGAGAT
>Ga0315314_1004081_pt1 | contig 11102 bp, 9 predicted proteins | sample TDP9_MG_FD_203631 | JGI IMG/M metagenome (GOLD analysis project Ga0315314, IMG submission 203631) | Freshwater sediment microbial communities from Lake Towuti, South Sulawesi, Indonesia - TDP9 | ecosystem: Environmental > Aquatic > Freshwater > Lake > Sediment | place: Indonesia: South Sulawesi... | reverse complement strand
GAGATCATCGCAGGCATCAAAAGCTCCATCGAAGAGCTTAACATGAAAGAGGTTGAGCGCCTAATAGAGCTTCTGCTTGAGGCAAGAGACAAAAAAATTTTCATCGTGGGCATGGGAAGAAGCGGATTCGTCGCAAGAGCCTTTGCCTTACGCCTAATGAACTTAGGATTTAACGTCTACTTCTTAGGCGAAACCATAACACCAGCCGCAGAAAAAGGAGACCTACTAATCGCGATATCTGGCACAGGCGCCACAAAAATGGTCCTAACCGCAAGCGTAGCCGCCAAAGAAATCGGCGCAACAGTAATCGCCATCACATCCTTCCCAGAATCCCAACTGGGTCAAGCAGCCGACCTCACCGTAACAATCAAAGGAAGAACGAAAACAGGCTGGCCAAGAGAAGAAGACTACTTGGCTAGACAAATCATGGGCGAACGTGAACCCCTAACCCCGCTTGGAAGCGTCTTCGAAAATAATTGCATGGTATTCCTGGACGGTTTAGTCGTGGAATTGATGCATAGGCTAGGGCGAACTGAAGAGGATTTAAAGCGCAGACACGCAACAATAGAATAAGATGGAATTCGGAGAGTGAAAGACCATGCGCGCTAAGTGGAAAAAGAAAAGAAAACGCCGAGAAAAAAAGAAACGGCAGAAAAGGCGTGCAAGATACAAGTAACCACGTTCTCCAACAACTCGCTAGCCCTCGTCTTCAAAATCAGAGTTCCACGGTAACGATAAGGCGCGCTTTGTTTTAAGGTTCGCTAGTGTTAAGCGTGCTAAAGATTAAGTATGCATATAACTTATTAAGACTTACGACGCAATGTATTCCATGAAAGAAAACAACCATACACCCTAATTTGGGAGGACAAACCCAACAGTGAAGAAACAAACGCAAAAAACCGCCAAAGCATTAGAAGAAGAAATAGAAGAGGGCATATTGATCAAAGAAGAGAGCAAAAAGCCAACCGTTTTTAGAGAAGTCTACCCAGTACAAGAACCTTATGTTTATGCTGCAATCGTCAAAGACCCGGAAACACAAAAAACTCTTTACGAAGTAATTGAACCCACACTTCAGAAAAACGAAGAAAGACAATTGCAGGAAATAAAAACCTTCTTAATGGAAGAGGTTGATGTAAACCTAAAGGAGATAGAAACCAAGCAGAAAGCGGAAAACTATCTGAAAGAGAAGACGAAGGAGATAATCAAGAAATATCGCATAAAAGTTCCAGCCGAAGCCATTGACAAACTTGTATACTACGTAATAAGGGATTTTATAGGCTACGGAAAAATAGACCCATTAATGAAGGACCACCTAATTGAAGACATATCAGCAGATGGCGTAAACATACCAATCTACGTTTGGCACCGGCTTTACGAATCGTTACCAACAAACATAATATTTAAGGACGAAGCAGAGCTAAACTCGTTCATAATTCGCTTAGCATATTTATCAGGGAAAAACATCTCCATAGCCTCACCAATTTTAGACGCATCCCTTCCAGACGGCAGCCGCATACAGTTAACGTATGGAAATGAAGTTACAAGAAGAGGTTCAACCTTCACTGTTCGACGCTTCAGAGTAGATCCCCTAACCATTTCAGACCTGATCGCCTTCAAAACCATTTCATCAGAAATGGCTGCATACCTGTGGTATATTATAGAAAACAGAGCCTCAGTCATAGTCGCCGGAGGTGTGGCGTCAGGAAAAACAACGATGCTAAACTGCCTATCAATGTTCATAAAGCCGGAAATGAAGATAGTAAGCGTAGAGGATACGCAAGAGCTTAACCTTCCCCACGAAAACTGGATACCTTCAGTTGTGAGATTAGGGTTTGGACATGAAGACAAAAAGAGCGGCACAATAACGTTGTTTGATTTGTTGAAAGCTGCGGTTAGGCAAAGACCCGACTACATTATTGTAGGCGAAGTCCGTGGAGAAGAAGCCTACACATTATTCCAAGCCATGGCAACTGGACACCTTGGAATGAGCACAATACACGCAGAATCAGTTGAAGCTGTAATCAACCGTCTTGAATCCGAACCAATGAACATACCCAAGACGCTTATCGCTATGGCAAACGTCATAATGGTCATGTCAAGGACAGAAATAGAAGGAAAACCAGCAAGACGAACTAACACAACAACAGAGATCGTAGAACTTGACCCAAAAACAAAAAACATAACAACAGAAGAAAATTTCTGTTGGAACCCAAGAGAAGACAAATTCACTTTTTCAGGTCACAGCACTATTCTGGAAAGACACATGAAGAAAATGGACTTCAAAGAGGAGGACGTCAAACAAGAGTTGCATCGAAGGAAGATTATTTTGGAATGGATGGTGTGCAAAGGCATCAGACGATACACTGATGTTGCAAATGTAATTCGAGAATACTATGCGAATCCGAACCGTGTTTTCCAAAAAGCCAGAGTGGGACTGAAATGAAAAAAAGTAAAGCTTCTGAAAAAGTCGAAAGGTTCTTTAATAATCTTAAGGCATTGATTCGGAAGCCTCATTCCGTGGCTTACCAGCTTATGGGAGAAAGAACAGAACATGCTCTGCCGCTGTTCAGAGATTTAGACTCAAACTTGCAGAGATCAGGGTTAAAAGTTAACTTTAAGGCTTACGTCAGTTTGACTTTTTTCGCAACAACTTTAGCCTCATTTGTCGCACTAGCCTTCATTCCGTTATTTCTTACTTTTACCCTTGGTATACCGCCGATTTCAGCCATCCTTTTTGGTGTTGGCGGAAGCTTGTTCACCTTTGCGTTCTCCATTATTGGATTTTACATCTACCCAATCTACCGTGCAGATAGATTCAAAAGAGAGTTAGAAGACGAGTTGCCCTTCACAACGGGATACATGGCAATTCTTACAAGTGCTGGCGTTTCCCCGGAAAAGATTTTTTATTCACTTTCTAATCTGAGCGTGCCATTGGCTGTCTCATATGAGGCTAAAAACGTTGTTAGAGATGTTAGCCTCTTCGGCTTGGACATAATTTCTGCCTTAGAGGAGACATCTAAGCGAACTCCTTCAGAGAGATTTTGTGAAATGTTGGAGGGATTTATTTCGACGATACATTCGGGCAGCAATTTAGCTGTTTTCCTCCGCGGAAAATCTAAGGAATATATGAAGCTTAAGAGGATAAGTCTACGCAAATTTTCAGATACGCTATCTATCTTGTCTGAGTTTTATGTTGCTTTGCTTGTAACAGGTCCTTTGCTTCTGGTTATCATGCTTGCGGTCATGTCAGCGATGGGTGGAGGCAGTTTAGGCATATTAAGCTCTAACCTCTTGTTGAGCGTGCTTACCTACCTTGGAATACCCTTGGGCTCGATAATGTTCCTGATAATTTTGGACTCTGTTTCACCTAAGTGGTAGTCAGAATGCCAAAAATAGAGAAGCGTGTGAAAAAAATCGCGTGGATTATCTCTGTTGTGGCAGCTATCGCCATTGTTTTGCTTGCATACATGATGTTTGGGTTGACGAGGACATTTGACGAGTTTGTCTTCTTCGCTGTAATAATCGCCGTCTTTCCTTCAGCAGTATTAAACTACATTGACTATAAGTGGAGAAAAGCTATAGACGAACACTTGCCAGATCTTTTCAGAAGCATAGTTCAAGCCCAAGAGACTGGCATGACCCTCCCCCAAGCCTTAGAAGAAGCCTCAAAGAGAAATTATGGCCCACTCACAGCTGAATTGAGGAAAATGAATACTCAGATTTCTTGGGGGATGAACTTTGAAGAAGCGTTACTTGCTTTGGGAAGACGGGTTAACACAATTCTTGTACAGAGAACAGTACCCCTAATAATCGAATCAAGCCAGTCTGGAGGACACGTGGAAAAAGTCTTTGATCCGTTAGGCAGGTTCATACAGACAACACTTCTGCTTGATAAGGAGAGGCGCAATCAAACAAGACCATACATTGCGATAATTTACGTAGCCTTCTTCGTGTTTTTATTCACCATAGTACTGCTTTTCAAATCGTTCTTCGTGACCATTGAAGGCTTACCAACCCTTGGAACAACAGTCATGACACCAGAAGAAATGCAGCGAATATTCTTCCACATGACAGCAATCCAAGCCTTCTTCGGAGGACTAGTCGCAGGAAAAATGGGAGAAGGAACAATAAACGCTGGGCTAAAACACAGTTTAATCATGATGCTTTGCGGCTACATAGCCCTAAAACTTTTCCTATGAGGTGAGAAGGACACAGTGAAAATGTCTAGGCGAATCATTTCGGACAAACGGGCTATAACTCCTGTATTGAGCAATCTTCTGCTTACAGTTGTGGCTGTGGCTGCCATGGCGATTGCAACGACAGCAACTTATGTGATAACAACCAACCTAAGAGAAAACATGAGCGAACGCATAATCGTGGAAGATTTATGGTTTAATCCTTCCGGAGCAATCTCCATTTATATCCGTAACATCGGAAAAGTGGCTATTCATGTTTCAGCCGTTTACGTTAACCATACAAGACAGACTTTCACATTTCAATCCACGCTAGAGATGAATAAACATGGGTGGCTTAACATTTCAGATTTTAACTGGGTTTCTGAAGGCATTTACTACGTAGATCTCGTTACGAGTAGAGGTAATCATGTTGCAGACTATTATAGAGCTCCTTAAACGCTTCAAAAAGGAAGAACGCGGCGTCAGCAATGTCATAGTTATAATGCTAAGCCTTGTCCTTCTAGTGATTATAGTTTCAAACGTTATCCTCTGGAGTTATCAAATGAATCAGTTCGATTTAGAAAGAATGCAGGAGAGCGTAACAATTGCTAATGTCACACGGGCTACGCGCTCTTCATGGTTTACGGCAGAAAGCGAATATACAATAAGCGCAGGCAGTAGGTTAGGCGGCATTTACACCGATACGAGGTTTTTAGACAGCTCCTTTGAAACGTTTAGGGAAGAAAGAACTCAGATTTTCAACCCATACAACTACAGTGTCATTGGCCTTTCAAGATATTTGTCAGGCGAAATCGTGGACCTAGCGTCAAACGATGACACCTACATGAGTTTTCGCAGTTACCCCAACTATGAAGTCAAATATCAAGAGAGTCTAGGCATATCTTCAACTACGAGCACTACGTATCAAGATAAGATTTCAATAGTTTTTATGCCGCAAATAACAGCAGATTTCGTCATAATCGCCGCAGCAGAAGTTCAAGGTTCAAACACAAACTACCAAACTAAAGCACAACTAACGGTAAATTCAACAACCTATCAAGAACTAAGGTATAGAGTGAAGGATACAACAGACTGGTATCCATTCTGCGGACTAAAACGTATAACCTTAAATGAAAGTGCAAGCTACTCCATCAAGATCCAATTCTGCACAAATAACGCCGCAGGAACAGCCTCCATAAGAAACGTCAGATTAGCCATTATTAGTTTGCAGTCTGAATACGCAGAAAGTGAAGAACTTTCCACAACCGACAGCACCAGTTGGCAGGACAAGGTCACTTTGACTTTCACTCCGCCAATTGATGGAGACTACCTATTAATTGCGACAGCAAACTACAGAGGCTCTCAAACAAATCGCGATGTTAACATTCGACTAATTCAAGACGACGTAACAGTTCACGCAGACACGATTGGGAGACCGGGAACTGGTGGCACAGCAAACTACTACACCTTCGGCGTTATGAGAAAAGTGACGCTCAATGCGGTTGCGCATAATTTTAAGATTCAATACAGCTCATCTGGAACACCTGGAATCGCTGGAATAAATTATGCGCATATAGTTGCCATAAGATTGAGTCAGTTTGACAATGGCTATTATGTTGAAGACGAAGGTGAATCTATTCCGGCTGCCAGCAACACGTGGTACGACAAGGTTGTGAACACCTACACGGCGGAAGCGGAAAATCATCTGATAATCGGCTCAATCGCATACAAATCTGGTTCCACAACCTCTTCAGTTGGATTGGATTTTCAAACAGACTCCACATCGCGGCAATTACCATTAGTGGAACATCGCGCCTCAGGCAGTTACGAATCAGCATTCTTCATGACCATGCAAATGCTTACGGCTGGAAGCAAGACTGACAGAATAAGATGGATGGGCGAAACTATGGCTGCAAGAGTGAAAAATGCTAGGCTGATTTCATGTGAAATGCCTACCCTAACGCAGACTGCAGAAGTTGAATTCGTCGGAACCTCAAACGCCCAAAACTGGACGCAGCTTGAATGGATAACTGATTCTTCCTCCACAACAACCAACGTAACAGCAACTTTTCAACTTTACAATTACCAAACAGCTCAATACCCAACAAGCGGTGACGGATACATGACTGACACAATAGGGTTAGCCGACGTGACAAAAAACCAGACAATAACAACAGACCCAACCAGTTATAGAGACATAAACGGAAAATGGAAAACAAAGATTAAAGCGGTTAAAGCTACTGAAACACAATTTGAGCTTAAAGTTGACTGGGTTGAATTTAAGGCAACTTCTTCCGACATTTACCGGCTCAACATTAGCAACAACTTCACAATAGATTTAACGACATACCCGCTGAACTACGCATATGGTGTAGAAATACTAATACGATACAACGCCACAGAAGCCGCTGAAAAATGGTTCTTGAGAGCATATAACTGGACAGCATCAGAGTTCAGTAGCTTAGGTTTCAACAACACTTCTGGAAGCCAACCAACCCAGAATGAATGGAACGAATATGCAGTCAACATCACTAACGACTGGAGAAGATACGTAAAAGACGATGGCACATTACTCATAGAATTCTTCGATGAAGGATTAACCACGAATCAGACACTTGTTGAAATAGACTTTTTTGGAGTAAGAGCAATGATCGAGGGCGCATCTTTCGACCTAAAAAACGCCAGCCCGATGACTACGCATGTCGTTTCTATATGGATAATTAACTCAACAGACCATCAACGTTGCGACGCTAACCTGTTCATAAACGCTGGAGAAAAAGCAACTTACATTCGAGTGGACATCAGCTTGCCAGAAGAAAACTTCATAGCCAAAGTCGTTACAGAAAGAGGAAGAATAGCTGTTTTTCCATCAAGTTGACTTTTATTTCTTAAACATCTTCTCTTTTAATGCTTTTACAGCTTCTTTTTGACTTTTTCCTTCGATTATTTGGATATTATACAGTTCTGCCATTTTCTTTCCATTTTCACCCATTTTTGGAATCGCAATCAAATAGGCGCTGTCTGGAGAAACATCGAATATCTTAGCGAATAATGCAATTACTGGCTGTTCTGAGACAGTATCTTCAGTGGATGTTGCTATGTCAATAACAGTTACTTTGCGTGCTAGTTCTCCGCCCATGTAAGCCGCAATATCAAACATGTGATTCGTTCCCGATTTACCCTTCAGAAAAGCTGGGCTTTCAACCTCAAGCCCAATTTCTGCGAGAAGCTCTCTTAGCGGAGCAATTATCACCCAACCTACAGAAGCCTCTTCTTTCACTTCCTCTTTCAGGCTGTAGGTGTAAACGTCTTTAATCACAGCGTCTTCGAACATGAAATTTGTGTGGCAGTCTCTGCAGAAATGCGCTGCCACAGGTATGTCAAAGCTTTTGCCACACTCTTTGCAAGTGCACCACATTCCAGCTTTTCTATAATCAACATCAAGTTTTCTCAGTTCTTCGCGGCACTTTGGACAGACAAGCTTGTTTCCCTTTTTGAAGTTCTCCTCAACATCCATGTAACCGCACCTAACATGTTCAATTAGGGCACTTCGTTGAATGTCAAAGGATTTGCAATATGAACAACGATAATGGATGGAAACATTTGCAGATTCACATTTAGGGCAATAGATAACTTTGTCGTAAAGCTTTCTTTCCAGAACACCAGTGCCATAAAGCTTATTTAAAAATGATTCAGCACTTGAGATGTCACCAACAATAGTCTCCACTGTTGGATAGCGATAACCGAGCTTAGGGTCGAAAACAGGTTCAAGCTCGCTAATTTCACCACTAAAAAATTTACTTAAAAGCGCCTGCGTATTGCGGTCTTTGTAAAGTTCCGCCCTTTCTATCTTGTCCTTATTCTGCATTTTCTTCCCAGATTAATTCTTTCTTTCGCAGACAGATTTCATACACGCTTGAAACACCTTATTAATTGCTTTTAAAGTTAAAATTTCCGCATATAACCGTTTAAGCCTTTCCAGAAAAGTTTTTAAAATTATGCTCAACGGTTGATTTAGGGATAGCGACATAGAATGGGTCCGCAATCGAAATATATAGTGATATGTCCAAAATGTGGTTTCGCCTTCGATATAACATACGGCAGAGCCTTCGCCTGTTCGGGCTGTCCGTCTTCTGTACAATGTGCAATGGCTAAGTGCCCGAAATGCGAACATGAATTTCCATTGCCGCAGCGGCAAAAGTAAGTATATGATACTCCGACCTAGCTTTGAACCCGAGTACTTCAATCTAACAGCCTCAGCCCTACCGAAGTTGACATTCTATTTGCCTTCTAAAAAATAAAGGGTTTAGGGCTTAGCAATTCAGAGTCAGAATAAACATGTCACATTCACAGTCACGTTTTTTAATAAGGACTGCATATTCCAAGTACAACATAAACATAGAAACTGTTACTCAACGGTGAAAACTGTTGTCCACGCAAAAGCCTCCAAAACCTCTTATGATCCGCTGGATAACATTGAAAGGATTAGCAACTATAATTCTCTTCTTACTCATAGCAGTATTAGCCGAATACCTCGTTTTCCTGTATGCCATAAGTCTAGGCGTTGAAGACAAAACACTGTTTCAATGGAGTTTTCAGATTCCAGCAACAAATTCAACTATAACAATAGCCATCAGCCCACTTTTTCATCTAGTCCCCTTATCAGTCATAATCACACTGGCATTTAGCTGGACATACTTGACAAAACATATGGCAGTAAAGCCTCAAGAAGTATGGAGAGAAAAAACCGGTTCCGCTGCCAAACCGCGAAAAGAATCGAAATTAAAGAACTTCTTTGGCAAAATTGAGTCAAAACTATTGAGAGCAAGGGGCATTGCCTATCTATGGCAAAGAATACATTTCGCGAGAGCTACCGTAAAAAGTGCTTTAACTGTGTTTCTAGTTTTTTTGGCATTCGCATTGATGATTTCTCTTCTAGCGTATCCTAATCTGGTTTATCAAACAATAATGAATGCTTACAAAGGCGATCCTTCACTGCTAAGCCTTATTAGAAGCATTGCTCATGCTTTGGCACCTATCGGCGGCATTTTCGCAGTTGTAAACAGTGGTCTTTTATCTGTGGCGCCTGGCTTCAGAGACTTTGTTTGGAGTCTTGGAACTATAATTAAACCCTTAGTTGATTTAGATAATGTTGGAAAATATTTAGTTTTGCAAAATGTGGCGGCTTGGGTTTCTGCTCTGGCAGTTCTATTTTATGGAGAGCGCATGCGAAAAGGTTATCGCTACAAGAAGAGCAGAAGAAGTTATAAGTGAATTTGATGGCTGACCGCCCCAGATTTGGTCCGGCTGGTGTTCCTCCTGCATTTAGAGCGATGAAGATTACATTAGCAGATGTTCCAAGGCTTTTACGAGAAGAGGGACTTGATGTGTTTGAGTATCAAGCCGTCCGTTGGGGTACAAAACCACAAATAAAGAAGGAAGACGCAGAAAAACTCGGTTTGAAAGCTAAAGAAAACGATGTTTGGATTAGTCTCCACGGCTCTTATTTCATAAATTTCTGCGGTGAAAAAGACATAATCGAGGCAAGCAAACAGCGTCTAATCGCTTGTGCAACCGCAGCGGAATGGATGAACGCATACGTCGTGGTTTTTCACCCGGGATTTTACGGTAAGAAACCACAAACGGAAGCTTTCAGAAACTGTTTAGAAGCCTTAAAAGAGGTCGTTGAAACCATGAGGACTTCAGAAATAAGAAACGTCAAAATTGGTCCGGAAACGATGGGTAAACCTTCCCAAATGGGAAATCTCGAGGAAGTTTTAGGCTTATGTGAAGAGGTTGAACAAACACAGCCAGTGATTGATTGGGCACATTTACATGCAAGAGGTAAGGGGCGTTTCAAAACGGTAGACGACTTCCGCAAAGTCGTAGAAAAAATTGAAACTAGACTTGGCACAGAAAGCGTTAAAGACTTGCATTGTCATTTCACAAAGGTTGAATTTTCAGATAGAGGCGAAAAGTGTCATCACACGTTGGAAGAAATGGCTTATGGACCAGATTTTACAATGCTTGCAAAGATTATAGCTGAATTCGAGCTAAAGCCTGTTATTATCAGCGAAAGCCCGATTCTAGATGTAGATGCAATAAAGATGCGCGACATTTTAAAAAAAGAACTAAGATAAATGGGTTATATTATATTTTGAATTTTTCCGCTGTGCTTTCGCTGGGCTTCAAATATTCGATTTCATTAAGTTTCAATTCCAGCAAAGTGTAATTTGGGTCGTCGTAACTCTTCCAATGTTCGCCGAAAAATTCGCAATGTTTAGCGACTTTGACCTTTGTTTCTCTATCTTTGATAATCTTTGCAGTCCCAGCAGCTCTTAGATAACCTCGATGCCCTCCTTCCTCAAGTAATAGACAAAATTCTATCTTTGGATTTTTCCGTATCTGCCTTGTCTTTGCATTATCTGTCCCCGTGAGAACCCAGAACCTTTGGCCAAAATTAATAAGCGTCACAGGTCTAACTCTAGGCTGGTTCTCTTGACCTGTCGCCAGAAATATGTGTTGATAGCCTTTAAGATGTGTCAATGCCTTTCCTTTTAAGTCTTTAGACTTTCCAACCATTAGATCACCTACTCACATAATTTGGGGCAGAATAATATTTAACGCTTGTAATTAAAGGCTTCAATGAATTTTGGTGCGATACCTTTTTGTACAGTGTTTATAGTGCTGTTTATAGGTGTCCCTTTTTGGTACGGTTGAAGGGCTTTCAAAAGTTAACATCAGTTGAAGAAGCACTGCAAATGTTTTCCAATGCGCTGCGAATTAAGAGGCTGAAAACTGTTGTTGTTCCCGTGTATTTAGCTTCAAACCGTGTTCTTGCAGAAGACACAATCGCAGAGGAAGATTTGCCGAGATTTGACAGGTCTACTGTCGATGGGTATTCCGTTAAAGCCGAAGACACCTTTG
>Ga0315314_1004080_pt1 | contig 11102 bp, 10 predicted proteins | sample TDP9_MG_FD_203631 | JGI IMG/M metagenome (GOLD analysis project Ga0315314, IMG submission 203631) | Freshwater sediment microbial communities from Lake Towuti, South Sulawesi, Indonesia - TDP9 | ecosystem: Environmental > Aquatic > Freshwater > Lake > Sediment | place: Indonesia: South Sulawesi... | reverse complement strand
GCGGATCTGAGGACGCGGTCGGAGTTGCAGGCTCCTACGCCGGTCTTTGTAACACCAATTTTCTTTGAGAGGTGTTCGGACTGAGTTTCTGCGTCAATATGCTTCTGCTCAATTATCGCGCACTGGGGGTCCACGCCGATCCGGTTTCTCGTCTCTGTAACCTCAATCTCCTTCATGAGTATGCTTGGATTCACTAGCACGCCTGGGCCGATCAGAAGTCGCGATTCCCTTGAGACGAATCCGCTTGGTATCATTCTCAGCGAGTAGGTCTTTCCATGAATCTGTACCGTGTGTCCCGCGTTTGGTCCGACCCCGCCTCTTGCGACTATCGCTGGATTGTCTCTCAGGGCAAGGTATGCAGTGAGCTTTCCTTTACCCTCATCTCCGAAGAAGCCCCCCACGATGACCGTGCATCCCATACATATTCCCCATCATGGCGCAGAGCTCTGTGCTTAAGCCTCTTTCGAAGCCTTACCGTCAAGAAGTGCATTACGGCCGAATTCGATGGGCGAACATGATTCAGTTCGCCCGTCGAATGTCCTCACCGCGCCGGCTGAGAGCGCTCAGACAATGAGTGTTCATCATCAGTCTTGTCTTGGACGTTTGAGGGTCTAAAGGTTTTGCTGTCGGGATATTTTCGCTATCAAAGACCCTGGCTTAGGTCCCCGAGCTGCCCGTCCTGAAGCTGTCTGACGAAGGCTGCTCCGAGTGAGCTCAGTCCAAAGTGGTCCGTGCCGTTTCGGTTTGTGGTTGTGACGAGCCCGCGAGCTTCGAGGCCTCCGAGTTTTTCCGAGGCGCCGGTCTTCGACATGTCTGAAATGCGACCTGTAAGGAGGTCTACGGTGATACCGTGGGCTCCTAGTGCCTTGGCCTGCCACATCGTCTGGAGAATTCGGATCTCATCGTTTGAGAGTTCAGGGGTCATGGTAGCCGGCACTCCTGCGTCAATCCGGCATGGCTCTTATGGGTTTCAGGCGAAACTTTGGTGTACTATGATGCGAACATTAATATACCTAACGGCATGCGTATGGCGGCAGGTATCGACCATGGCCTCAGGCGAAGACACCGCCGCGTTCTTGGACGCACTGACTCGTTCTCCGCAGCTCAAGGTGCTCAGTGTTCTCGTTGAGCGCCCGCAAGAAGAGTTGACGAAGACCGAGATAGCCCACAGGGCAGGAATCGGTCGAACAACCCTCTACAGGGTATGGGACGATCTGGAGAAGATGAAGGCCATAGCGCCTTCCCGACACGTCGGCGCAGTCACTCTGTACCGCTTGAACCCACAGAGTTCGATAGTTCAATCCCTCATGAACATAACCAGGAGTCTTACCTCTGTCACAAGCGCGGTCGGCAGAATCGAAGAGATTAGAGAAGTCGAGAGACTGGCTAGAGAAGAGTTTGGCAAGGAACTGCCCCCAAACGCCAGCGTCCTCGTAAAGCTTCACCAACTGAATGCCATTGACGCGTCGGCCGCAGTACCAGTGTCAGCGACGAGGTTATCCAAACCCGAACTCGAGTCAGTCCAGACCTTGGCCGCAGCGGGTCTTGTCGAGAGGCACGGCGACAAAATCAACCTCACGCCTGTAGGCTCAATTGCCGCTCGCGGGGCCTCGAAGATCTGGGGAGAATCACAGCGTGAAACCATTCAACAGACACTGGCGTCCGCAAAGGTGGCGCTTGAGCTCATCAACCAAGAGATCAAGAAGCTCCAGGGAATGGTCAAGAAAGATTAGCTGGCCATTCTCCTACCTCAGTTCTTGATACCGCGCCCTGACGTCCAGTCGTGACGCTCAGAAGCCTGAGTTCGCAAACGACCAAGCGACCCATTTGTCACGCTCGTTCTCGAGCTGCAAGCATGTGTTTGTGACTGCCGCGTATCGTTGGCCGCCAGAAAATGGCTAGTTGCGGGACTGAAGATTGACGCGTAGCTCGGCGCCGATCGGAAGATAGCAAACCTGTTGTTTGCGGCGGCGTCTTCGCGTAGTCATCATATGACAAAAAGGCTGGAAATTCCGCGCCTAGGAATCTCTAATACACCTCGTCCGATGAACTAGCAGTGGCACAAGGGCGCTGCGCACGCTCAATCTAGAGCGGTCAATAGACAATGTCCGCGGAACAGATCGCAGAAACGTATCGAACTCTTGCGCAAGCCGATCTCCGGATTTTGCTCGGAACAGAGTTGGGTATGGCGAGCCGCGAGTACGTGCCCGTCACAAGGATTGTGCGCTACGCGAACCTTTTGGAAGAGGAGGTGGTCAAGCGTCTGCCCGATCTTGTCGAGAAACGATTGCTTTTTTCTGGCAACACGCGTGCGCTCGGCTATCTTGGTTTCCAGCTGACTTTTCTTGGTTACGACTGCCTCGCCTTGAATGTCTTGGTCAAACGCGGAACGGTCGAAGCGCTGGGCCGGCCGCTTGGGATAGGAAAGGAGTCTGATGTGTATGACGCCCGAGGCAGAAAGGGCAGTAGGATTGCTCTGAAATTTCACCGCTTGGGCAGAGTGAGCTTCCGGCAGACTAGGCGAGCTAGAGGCTATGTCGCCGATAGAGCTCACACGTCTTGGCTGTACCAAGCAAGGATGGCCGCCACACGTGAGTTCGCAGCAATGAACCACGCGCACAGAGTGGGAATCCCAGTACCACGACCCATCGGTCACAATCGCCACTTGGTTGCGATGGCCTTGTTCAAAGGCACAGAACTCACAAGAACGACTCTGGATGAGCCAGCAAAGACGCTCCGAAGTATTCTTGTGAAGCTGAAGCGTCTGTTCCGTGACGCGCGTCTCGTCCACGGTGATCTCAGCGAATACAACATCTTGATATCAGAATCTGGACGGTTCGTGTTCATTGATTGGCCTCAAAGCGTGAGCGCAGATGATCCCAGAGCCGATCATCTCTTGACGCGTGATGTTTCCAATATCCTGACATTCTTTGCCAAGAAATATCGGACCTCTGTTCCGCTCAAGGACGCGCTAGACTTCGTTCGCTCAAAGAAGAGGCGGCTCATTCAGTAGCTCTAGAGCCGTGCCGGCCTGCATGACTCCGTTCGGCGACGGTGTGCGCAGCGCAGGATTCTAACGGCATCCCTAGTAGACGGATCGATTCTCGCCGAGCTGTTGGGATTACCCTTTGTCAAGAAACCCGAAGGCACCGAGGCCATAGCTGATCGCAATCGAGTCTAGGCCTCCATGGCTCATCACGTACCCTTTTCTCACGATGCGAAATCCTAGACGAGCGGCTGTCTCCAAAACGATCTGATTTGACCGAGGAACGGCGATCTCAATCAGCGATTTCCTTGCGAGGACGATTGAGGATCTTAACAACGTACTGATGGTGTCTGCATTGATTTCTGTACAGACCATAGGGCCGATCTCAGAGCTGTCCTCATACTGCTTAACAAGTGAATATCCAAGAACCTTCGACCCTTCAGCAACCCAACTCCAACCTTCGGGGAACTCGCGAAGAAGACGTCGAAGAAGTCTAGACCTGTCAGCTCCGAAGACATGCCTGTCCAGTCTAAGAATGTCTGCAAAGGGAATTCTTTGGCCTTCACGGGGTCTCGTTCCAGTACGGCGTCGAATCGATAGTCGAACGAAGTCATCTACTGTCTTGAAATTGAGTCGTTCATACATTCCAACGTTCTCAGGATACGAGTTGAGTCCAATGCTGTTTACACGCGAACGGAGAAGATGTCGTATTCCAGATTCTACTAAGCGGCTTCCCATCCCCGCACGGCGGTATTCTCTGTGCACTACGACATTTCCAATCCAGCCGAGTTTCCTGCCGTAAGAGATCGCCGTAGTGAGCCCCACGGGGCGGTTGTCAAGTGCTGCTACTAGACAGCCTTTGGGTTCGAGTGTCAGCATTCTCCTTAGGTCTCGGGTGCCGTAACCCCAGTGCTCCTTGGCTGTCAATTTCACAATTGATGAGAAATCGGCGGGAATCATGGATCGAATTTGCAGCAAGCGATTCTCGCCGAGGCCGCTACGGATAGATTCGGTTCATGAGTCGAGGAAAGGCTGCTGCGTCTCGTATGTGTTTGAGCTTGCAAATCCAGGCAACCGTTCGTTCGATTCCCAAGCCGAATCCTGAATGAGGGACAGTACCATACTTTCTAAGGTCCAAATACCACGAGTACTGCTCAGGCCTCAAGTGCTCCTCCTCCACTCGTTTCATGAGCTGCTCATAGTCGTGGATACGCTGTCCGCCGCCAGTTATCTCTCCGTAGCCCTCAGGAGCTAACAGGTCCACCGAGAGAGTCACTTCTGGCCGCTTCGGATCAAGCATGTGGTAGAAAGCCTTCACTCCTTTCGGATAATGTGTCACAAAGAATGGTGTGCGGAATTTTGCGGTCAGGATCTTCTCCTGATCGTAGCCGAGATCCATTCCCCATTTGAATGCTGAATCACGACTCTGGATCAGTTCAACCGCCTTGTCGTATGTAATCCTAGGTAACGGTTCCTTCAGCTCGGCAAGGTCCTTGCTGTCTCGTCCGAGATCCTTGAGGTCTTCTGCCGCTCGAGTCGCAACTTGGTGGCATATGTGCAGTACAAGCTCTTCCTCGACTTTGATGAGGCCGTCGAGATCAAGCCACGGTTCTTCCAGTTCCAAGTGCCAGTACTCCGTCAGGTGGCGTCTCGTTCTTGACTTCTCCGCTCGGAATGACGGAGCGATTGTGTAGATCTTGCCCAGGCTTGCTATCATAGCCTCAGCATAGAGCTGCCAGCTCTGCGTCAGATACGCCTTCTGATCGAAGTACTTCACCTCGAATAACGTCGAGCCACCTTCCACAGCCGCCGAAACGAGCGTCGGGACCTGAACTTCCAGATACCCGTACTGCTTCAGCCAGTTGCGTGCTTCTTCGATAAGGACGGACCTTACCCGAAGAATCGTCTGCATCTTCTTGCTTCTAATCCAGAAGTGCCGATGATCCAGCAGAAACTCGGGCCCGTGGTACTTCTTGGCAATCGGAAAATCCTCATGCGAACGGTGTAGTGTCTGAAAGTCGGAAACCCGCAACTCACACCCTCGAGGAGCTCGAGAGTCCGGTGCAACGTCTCCTTCAAGTTCTATGGTCGACTCAAGCGGGAGCGACTCGATTTCCTTGAACTTCTCTTCGCTCAACTGGTCCTTCTTTGCGGTACACTGTAGAAGGCCTGTGCCGTCTCTTACCGTGAGGAAGAGTATTCCTCCACTCGATCGTCTGTTGTGAAGCCATCCCCTGAGCTTCACATGCCCAAAGCGCGAACCCTTGGCGAGGATGTCTGCGATCTTGACCACATCACTCAAGGTCATCAATCTCTTCCGTGGGTCGAGGTAATCGCTGGAGCGAGGACAGGATGGAACTAGACCGTGTTAAAGCGGTCACCCATGAATTGCGCCCACCGGCAGTCACCTGCGGTCGGGAGAGTATATAAGCGGTGACGTGGCGAGATGAGAAGGTTTCCGGCGAATCGTCACCGATCTGAGTCTGTTAATAGCCGTCTCATGCAGATAGCGTAGTCGGCAAGTGGCTGAGTTGGCGAAGGAGGAGGAAACAGATCTCAAACGTCTCGCCGAAATGAAGGCCTACCTTGAGAAGAAGATCGCGGACTCCGAGCGCGAGACTGAGAGATTCAAATCATTCCTTGAAATCGTTGACTCGCTCCTGGCAGAGAAGAGTTTCAGGCCCGTGAAGATTTCTCCAGATGTCTTGACGGCCACTGTGCCTGAGAGAACCGCAGAGGTAAGAAAAGACGTGGGCGAAGTGTGGCCCATCACGACTCCTGAAGGGACTCATCTTGCAGATGTTCAGACCACTGCGTCGGAACTTACGCTGGTTCCAGATTCCAGCATCAAGTACGAGGTAACGTCGCCCCCTCTGAGAGCGTTCCTCGTTGCACGTGTCCTAGATCCTATGCACGCGAAGGACCAAGAAGCCGCAAGAGCAGGGCAACTCGACGCCAATAGCGTCTTGGTCTATGAAATGGATGACGACGGAGGCTTCCTGAAGGCGCTGCGTGTAAGGAACTATGGCGACCAAAGAAGGCTTACTGAACTCAGGAATGCGATGCGCTGGACCGTTCGTCGAATGTATGAGAAGACCCTGCAGACGCGGCAACCCAGCGCTTAGGATCTAGTTGGCTCCGCTACCCTAGGTGATTTCATCCTTTCTCATTTCTGAGAGTATCGTCATCGCCGAGATTGAGATTCACTGAGTATGAGTTAAACTGTTCTGCTCACTCGGCCTTCTCGTTCTTCTGAACGGAACCGACCGTAGGGCTGACCGGGATTGACGCCGCGTGTTGCAGGTGTTTCTCGGCCTTGTACAGCGTTTCTTTCGCGTTCTTGTACGTGAGGCGTTCGAGCGCCTGGCGATACGGGAGCCACTCGTATCCCACGTGTTCGCCTGATATCTTCACTTCCTCGCCCCCGAGAGCTTCGACCAGATAGAACATGACTTCCTTCGAGACGGTTCGTCCCCGTCTTCTGTAGAAGTAGCTGATTCGCTCTCTGAAGTCGCCGATGAAACGGTGGTCCTTCAGACCTGTCTCCTCCACGGTCTCTCTCCTGACCGTCTCTTCCTCAGATTCTCCCTTCTCTACGTGGCCTTTCACGAAGTCCCAATGTCCGGCCTCGTAGTGAAGCAGCAAATACTCGGTTCCGTTCCCGACCCTGAATATGACCGCGCCGCAGGATTTCTCCTGTTCCATCTCGAATTCACGTCCGGCCGGTGGCTACCCACCTATTCGTATCTCAGTGGATATCGTTTGTGTTCTCAAATAGCTTTGATGATTAGAAATGACAATATCGCCCCAGCTAGAGGCCCAATTGTCCACCCAGCTATGATCTGCTGAAGGATTCTCTTGTTGGTGATTGCGATACGCTTGACCGAGGCGGCCCCGCCCATCCCGCCGATCACTACCTGTGAGACGGAGACTGGTAGACCGAGCTGTGTACAGAGATGGACTGATAGGGCTCCGCCAAACTGAGCTGATAGGGCAGATGAGGGATTCAAACCCACCAAATTCTCAGCAACACTCCTCGTAGTATCTGCGCTCAGGAAGACTACGCCGAAGACAGCGCCGAATGCCAGAATCACGGGTAGGAGCAGGGGTTCCGCAGTCCTCAGAGGAAACAATCCCACGACAAGACCAAGTGTATTCGCGCCGAGGGTATACGCGGCATAGAATCCGGCGACCAAGGTGAGATAAGCGTAGAGACGATTTAGGCTCAGTACATCTTTCACGCTTCGACTCAATCGTAGTACTGTGCTCTCGATTGCTGCTGCCACAACGAATGCTAGCGCTGGTGACAGAAGCCAGGATGCCACAACTTCAGCAGAATACGCGCCCTGTAGCTGAGTTCCCGTGGCTAGGGCCAGTCCCCATCCCGCGCCCACCATGACTTGAGACAATGACAATGGTAGGCGAAAGAGAGTCACAACTATCATAATCAGCAGACTGCTGAGCAAGACTACGACAAGCTCTGAAGCTGGCGGCGCAGGCAACATCTGGCCATTGAACACATCAGCGAGTTTGTATCCCTCAAGAAGTGTTCCCAGGAATATGCCGGCAGATGCTATCAGTATCGCATGGGAGAACTTGACGATTCCAGCACCCAGGCTCGCGCCGAGACATGTTGAGAAGTTGTTTCCTCCCAACACAGCGCACAAAACGACGGCTAAACCCAGTGCGACATATGTGTAGGAATCTAGCATCAAGACAGGACGCCCAAGATCTACTTCGAGTGTGGAAAGAGCAACTGATGGAGAAGGTCAGTCTGTTCGAAGCCATTGCGGGTGCTTCGCAGCCTCGGTTGTTTTGGTCATCTTGGCCTTCGCGTCCGCAATCTTGTTGAGCAAGCCGTGTTTTTCGCAGTAGTACACTAGCTCGTACACCCTCCTAGTCTGTGGTGCGCGGAGTCTGGTCATTTCGCGTCCGCAGAGAGGGCATCGCATTCAAGGTCTACCTGACTTTCGACTCTTTCGAGGATCGAGTTTTGCTTCGGGTGAAAGTTGTGCAGCTCACTAGGTTGATAGGTCTTTCTCTGAACAAGTAGTGCTTGCACCGGCAATGTAAATTCGCGCCGTTCTTTAGGAGACTGCTTTCACGACAATTGTTATGACAAGGTCGGAGCATGCTTCTGCGGCATCCGCAACTTCGTCGAGCTTGAAAATCAGGTCCTTGACTTGCAGGTAGGCAAGTACCTCGATGTCTGACCTGTGTGCCGAAAGCTTGGAAATCAGTTCTGCTTTGATCTTATCTATTGCTTCTTCCAATCGGTCGACATCAAGGGACTTGCTCACGGCAACATCGGCGTCCTTTCGGATGGATTCCACAGAGTCCGCGAGCGTTGCAACACATGTGTCAATGACATCAACCAACCCTTGAAGCGTCGATTCGCCTTCGTGCAGATAATTCAACACCTGCCGGTCGATCGGAGCTTCCGAGATCACGCGTGCGGCGTCTTGAGCGGCGTCAGCTATTTCATCGATTTTCTCGGCCAGATCTAGAAAGTCTTCTCTCATTCCCGCGAAAAACGCGCCTTGCGCGATCTGGATGACTGCTTCTCGATGAATGTCATCAGCCATTTCTTCGTATCTGGAGAGAATCTCCGCCTGATCCTTGACCAGAGCCCAGTTCATTTCCTCAACTGAAGCTATCATCTGCTTGAGTTCTCTGACGCATTTCTTGACCATAACGAGGTGCTCGGCCAGAAGCTCCAAGACTCTTCTTTCCCTCTTGCCAATCAGCCTGAACTGGCGTCCAAGAGGAGAGGACCAGAACGAACGTGGCAATGTTACTCGACCCTGCGCACTGGAACACGCGAGCTAGTGCGAATAAAAGACTGTGACTTCGATTTCATATGAAAGTCGTGATGTGTTGAGAGAAGCGCCCTGAGCGGCTGGCTAGACCCATCCTCTCAGTCTCATTGCTTCGGCGACTCGTTCCACAGAAAGCATGTAGGCTGCCATGCGCATGTTGACTTCGTGCTTGATGTGCATGTCATACACGTCGTTGAAAGCCTTGGTCATGATCTTGTCCAATCGGTCATGGATCTCCTCAACCGGCCAGTACAGACCGTACACATTCTGGACCCACTCGAAGTAGGAGACTGTCACTCCTCCGGCGTTGCACAGGAAGTCCGGAATGTCGAAGACCTTGTTCTTGAACAAGATTTCGTCAGCCTCGGGAGTGGTTGGGCCGTTCGCAGCCTCAGCTACGATCTTCGCTTTGATTTCTGATGCGTTCTTTGCAGTTATGACGTTCTCAAGTGCCGCTGGGACCAAGATGTCACACTGCTCTTCGAGCAAACTTTCGTTGGTGATTGCCTTCGTTCCAGAAAACCCGACCACGCTTCCTGTCTTCTGCTTGTGTTCAAGGACGGCGTATGGGTCAACTCCTTTGTCGTTGAAAATGCCTCCTTTCGAGTCGCTTGCCGCAATGACGCGCGCACCCATCTCCTGTAGCAGTATCGCAGCGTACGATCCGGCGTTTCCATAGCCTTGGACTGCAACTGTGGCGCCTTTCAACGGAATGTTGAGTTTCTTTGTAGCCTCACGAATCGTGTACACCGCGCCACGGGCTGTTGCGTCGCCTCTCCCCTGCGATCCGCCCAGCGGGATCGGTTTGCCGGTAATGACGCCGGGCGCGTTGTATCGCCTAATCTTTGCGTACTCATCCATCATCCATGCCATGGTCTGTGAATCTGTGTAGACATCCGGCGCCGGGATGTCCACTTCAGGTCCTATCATCATCGCGATAGCGTCGATGTACGCTCGGCTCAGCCTCTCAAGTTCCGCGCGTGACATCTCTTTGGGATTGCAGATAATGCCTCCCTTTGCTCCGCCAAAAGGTATTCCCACACAAGCTGTCTTCCACGTCATCCATGCCGCCAGAGCCTTGACGGTGTCGAGCGTCTCCTGTGGGTGGAATCTAATTCCTCCTTTGCAGGGCCCACGAGCATCGTTGTACTGAACCCTGAATCCCTTGAAGATCTTGACCTGCCCGTTGTCCATCCTCACTGGAAAGGTGATCTCTAGTACTCGCTTGGGTTCCCTGAGCAGGCTGTGAACCGCCGGATCGAGCTTCAGCAGCTTCGCAGCCATATCTAGCTGTTCTTGTGAAATCTTGAAGGGGTTGAGTTCTTCCGTCAATTCAGGTCACGCGGTTGCGCTGAACCTGCAAGGTGTCCCTTAAATCCATCTCTGGTCTATCGTCAGCAACATAGGCCTGCGCAATCCAGCAAGAGACGGAAGATGTCTCCTTTTCCGGACTTTGATTCAAGCAATAGAGTCCCTGTTTCGAAAAGCTCAGCATCCTTGGCGTAGTTATCGTCGTTGTCTCTCAGTATTGTTCGCGTAGATCAACGCGGCCCCCAGCTTTCTTATATATTCTCGCTGCTCTTACACGCGACCACTGAATTACAGCGTAAATGGTGATGGATGGATGCCAGAAAGCGTTCATGGGTCATCATATCTAAACGCGAAATCAACCACGGGCACTTCGCTAAGAGTCAGAGATGCGAGTTGCACCAGCGGGATGTGTCCAATCTGCATAAGGAACTGCCCGACTCTATGTGAGATAAGTCTGTCAGCTTTCAGGGGCCGTGAAGCGTTGTATCCGGAGCCGGCTCAGTTCGGACACAGCACAGCGGGGGGACTGAAGTATTTCGGCCTTGACTGGTCGGATTTCAACATACATGCTAGCCTACTTAGTGCCGAAGGAATAGAACCAGATCCGGATCGAGCTCTCTTCCCCAACGTCAATGTCGAAAGCAAACTGGGTCCAAGGTTGCTATCGATGCCGCTGACAATCGGGGCCTTTGGCTCCACAGATGTTGCCAAGAACTACTGGGAAGGATTGGCAATCGGCGGCGCCATAAGCGGCATCACCTGCATCGTCGGAGAGAACGTATGCGGGATGGACATGGAGGGAAAGTTGCAGGGCGGAAAGATCGTCCACTCCAAGGAAATGGAAAGAAGAGTGACATCTTTCAGAAAGTTCTGGGACGGAAAGCACGGAGATATTGCTGTTCAGACGAACGTCGAGGACCAAAGACTGGGTGTCGACGTGTATGTACTGTCGAAACTTGAGGTTAACGTCATAGAGAGGAAATGGG
>Ga0315314_1004079_pt1 | contig 11105 bp, 14 predicted proteins | sample TDP9_MG_FD_203631 | JGI IMG/M metagenome (GOLD analysis project Ga0315314, IMG submission 203631) | Freshwater sediment microbial communities from Lake Towuti, South Sulawesi, Indonesia - TDP9 | ecosystem: Environmental > Aquatic > Freshwater > Lake > Sediment | place: Indonesia: South Sulawesi... | reverse complement strand
CGTTCAAAAACAGAAGAAGTACAAGTATTACGTAGAATTACTGAAACTATAAGTTGTAACTTGAATCTACAATTTGGTCTTGTTATTAACAAGTCAAGATGTTAAGCTTTTGATATTTTGAAAGGTTAAACTTTGAACTATCGGAGATTTTAGATTTTCTTGCAAATTTGAAATTTCTGCATGGGTAATCGGGTGGAGGAATATAGTTTTTTTCTAGTTAACTGAAGTATTTGTGACAGTTAAACAGATTCTTTATTTTCTTCTCTTTTTGTATATTTTATTGTTCTTTGACAATTTAGATTTAAAAATAATGGAACTTCTGTATAGGACAAGAAGCCTATTGTCTTCCAGTATACAGAGATCCACCTTTCTTCCAGCGAATGATAAGTGGATATCAGATGGTGGTATTTGAATAATCTGTGCCATTACCTGGATGGTGTTATCAGAGTTAACGCTTCTTTCTTTTCTAGTACAGGAGGTAGTATCTAGGTTTTTCTCTGCTGGTAAGAGGAAGTAGGTTGATTCCACATTTTTATGTGAGTATTTGGCATTATACCAGGGGAGGAATTTTTCTATAAGGAATTTATTGGCTTGAGAGTGGTTTTTGACTTTCGCTGGTATCATTTCTTTAATAAGTCTATCCTGGAATAGACGGAAGAGGACTTCAATTCTGCCTTTTGCCTGAGGGGAGTTAGCTGGGATAAGGGTGATACCCAGTTCATTTAGAGCTCTTTCTATTTGAGTTTCATCCTGTTCTGGATTGATGGTGTAGTGGAGTCCACCTTGGCGGCTAGTTTTGAAATGGCTAGCTTTATCGACATAAAAGCTCATAAGGAGGCCTTTTAACTCGATAAAGCACCTGATAACATGTATATTGCCAAAGAGAGAATCCCCAGTGAATAACTGGCCAGATAGGTGACTATAAACTCAGAGCTGCTCCCTCTGCAGGAGGTTTATATCTTATAGAGATTTACATTGTCTTACCCAAAGGAGTTTACCATTACCTTCCCCCAGAGCATGGGTTGGAGAAGGTCAAAGGTGGGAATTTACTTCCTGCACTGGCAAAAGCAGCACTTGACCAGCGGTGGACTAAAGAGGCTTCCTGTAATATAGTAATTACTGCGGTGTATGAGAGGACAATGGCAAAATATGGACAAAGAGGCACCAAATATGCCATTATGGAGGCAGGAGCGATAGCGGAAAATATTTATCTTCAGGGAGAGTCTTTAGGATTAGGAACAGTAAGTGTAGGCGCTTTTATGGATAGAGAGGTTCAAGAAGTATTGGGCATTCGTGAAGACAGACGTCCACTTTTCATAATGCCTTTAGGTTACCTATCCCATTAGAAAAGTAGAAGAGGCAACGGGCAGTTTAAGAGAAGCTGATCGAGAAGTTCAAGCAGTGCTGAGTACTTCCTTTCATTCCCCTAGTGTGTTAAAGGCGCTAAGTTAAAAAGAAAGCCGTGCCATTAAGGAGGTGAATAATATGGTCAAGGATTTAGTTTGTGAGATGATGGTAGACGAAAAAACAACAGAGCATAGGCTGGAATACAATGGCGAAACTTACTACTTCTGCGCTGCAGGCTGCCGAGAGAAATTTTCTGCGAATCCGGAAAAGTGGCTTAAAAAGAAAGGCTGGTGGGGAAGGTTCCTGGACAGAATGATTAGGGCTAGCGATAAAGAGTTTCGTGGCAAACCGCCCAGTTGTCATTAATTATTGACCCCCTTGCAATGAAGGATTGTGGTAAATATTGGCTTTTTGTAAAGACGCCCTGAAAGATACTGTTAAATATTTCCTTGTCTAAGCTATTAAAAATTTGTAATATTAATAACAACCAAAGGGAAACAAAGATGTAGCTTAAATTGTTTGTCCAGCCCTAAAAATCGGCTAAAATTCAGGAAAAGAATGGAAGGAGGTAGAAAAAGATGCCACAGATTACAGTAGAAGGACTGCTGACTTGACTGAAGCAGCGATTCGAGTTTTTGATCTACCTAAAGAGGTGTTCGTGGTGTTAATTAAGGAGAATTTGCCGGAGAATGTAGCAGTTGGTGGTCAGCTTATTGTTGACAGAAAGAAATAAAGATTGGAATAAATTATCATGGGCTGTACTGCTGGAGGGCTTACTTGATGTTATTGGAAAGTCATTAGAGAAATAAAGAAAATTAAGAAAAGACTGCGTTCAATATAGAAAAACGAATGTCCTTCGTGTTGTCCGGCTTACCGACCGGATATTAGATCCGCTGGAACGGTTACGCAAAATATAAATTGAAAGAATTCTCAATCTTTTCTTGACTCGAGAGGATAGCATGAAACAGCGTCCAGCCTGATGAACCGGGAGTTAAGGGTAAATGAAAGAAAGCGGGTCCTTCTTGGGACCGACCAGGACTATTTCGTTTTCAAGCCGGTACAATATCAGAAATCGCTTGTTTTTCCTTGTATTTGAAAGGCCGAAAACGAAGGTCAGGGAAAAAGTTCGGATTCTTCCCCCTCTCGGGGAGCCAGTTTTAGAAACATCGACAACACAACATTGTTTATGATATGATTATTTTTCCAAAAAACCTAATTCGTGAAGGGCTTTCTTTACTCCTTCTTGATCTGGCATAATATAGTAAGCTCTTCTTCCACCTCTGCTTGTATGGGTACGTGCTAAAATTCCATAAGCTACAAGTGTCCTCAATCCTGGTTTCCACACTCTATCCTTAGTCTTCTCTTCAAGCCCACTCAATACCCAACTTCCTGCAAATTCTTTATATTTTTGGGCACATTCAAGACACTCTTTTACTATGGGAATCCAGTCTGGACGCTCTTCACCTAATCTTTTTACGCCAGAATAAGACATTACTTTTACCCCCTTTGAATTATTTTACACTTTACTACATTACAATACATCTTAAAACGTTTGTCAAGTGTTAATTTTAAAATTTTTTCAAATTTTAAATAAATCTAGACCAACCGAAAAGAGCACCCAGGCTGATGAACGGACGAGTTAACGGTAAGGGTAAAATGTGAGTTCGACTCGGGGAGCCAATTCGTTTTGAACGAATTGGCCACTATACCAACTTGCCGAAGAGCCCGGGTGCACAGTCAGAAGGAAAGGCCCAAAATGCTATACGCTAATTATCTCAGGAGAGGAATAAATGATGGATTGGGCTGAGGGATTCGGACAAGTCTATCCATCTCCTTTTGGAGTTAAACCCACAGATTAACATATTAGCCAAAAAAGATAAAAAAAGACTTGACAAAGATACTTTTTTTTGTTATATTATAAATAGATAACATACTGGGTGAAACGCCCAGGCTCTTTGACATGTTTTGTTGCTGCAATATTGGATGTAGTAGTGTTGTTTGGATACCTCCTTTCCAGATAGAGAAAGAGAAAGATTTTTCTATCTTCTCTAATTCTATCTTCAATGAGATTACAATCTTGTTGATTCATTGATATCTGTTCCAATGGAGGAACAAGTATAATCTCAATTGGTTTAGGGGCTTTAATTCTCTTTAACTCTCAACTATTTACATTGCTACACATCAGTGCTCATAGATTGAACCTGCGATAACAGATAGGTATGAAGCGTATAGGAATTAAAGAACCAAACTAAATCTATTAACAGCTAAGAAGGTAAGAAGGCTTGTTGGCTGTTTTTCAAAAGGGTGCGTGTGATAGACAATTTGTCTGTCACCACCAAGCGGAAGAACTAAAAACATGTCAAAAGAAAGGAGGTGAGACGAAAAATGGGTTATAACACTACCAACATTCGACAAGCAGCAAAGCTGTTGGAGGACGCTATCAGACTGATAATTAGTCTGAAGGTAACCAAAAACAGCAATTCGCTTAAAGTGGTGGTGTTAGACAGTCTTGAGGTTCATCTAAAAGAATTGAATGAATTAATTAAAGAGGAACTAGAGAAAAACCTTTTGGATGAAGCTAAAGGTTGGAAGCTTATGAATATTCTTTTCAAGAAGCTAACCAATTATTTGTACAAGATTTTGACTAACATCACACTCTTTTGCAAACACTTTTTGCTACGGCAAAAATTAACATATACATCTTTACCATGAAAATTGGAAAAACACTAAAATTAGTCAGGATTATGAAAGGGTTGAAACAAAAAGACCTGGCTGATAAGCTTGGTATCTCTCCTAATTATTTGTCAGCGGTTGAGAATGATAAAAGAGAACCAAGCCTTTCTTTTATAAAGATGGTCTCTGAGGAACTCGATGTTCCTTTGAGCTTTCTTTTCCTGGATAATATTGAGGAAGCATATATGTCTGAAGAACAGAGGATTATATACGAGAAACTGAAAAGCCTTTTGGTAGAATTTCAAAAGTTGAAAATTAGAGGTACAAGTGGAAAAGATACTTAATGTAAATACAGTAGAGGAATTGGCAATTAGCCTCAGTACCAGCAAGAATATGTTGGAAGCATTGGCTAATAATCTTAATAAGTATTACAAAACTAAAAGAATATTTAAAAATGGGAAACGAAGACTTATTGATGAACCTCAAGGAGATTTGAAGAAAGTACAAAAGTTAATCAATAAGAACTTGCTTCAAGGAATTAAATTACCGGACACGATACAGGGGTCTAGAAAGAAGGGCTCTATCAGAAAAAATGCGGAAATGCATGTTGGCCAGAAAATTGTTGGTAATTTAGATATTAAGGATTTTTTTCCTTCAATCAAAAGCACAAGAGTAAAAGAGGTTTTTGAACGACTTGGTTGCTCAAGTGCTGTTTCTGAATTGCTTACGAAATTAACAACTTGGAAAGGGAGGTTACCCCAAGGAGTTTCTACTAGTTCGGCCATTGCAAATTTGATGCTTTTAGGTATGGAGAGAAGATTCAGAAATCTATGTAATATCCATGGTATAAGGTATTCCTTTTATGTAGATGACATAGCAATCTCTGGAAACCAAAGAGTTGAAAAATTGAAAAACTTATTCTGCAAGATAATTAGGCAAGAAGGATTCCAAATTAATCCAGATAAGATAAAGTTCCAAGATAGGAGTAAGAGACAAATGGTTACCAAATTGATTGTTAACAGAAAACCCAATGTCCCTAAAGAATATAGAAGAAGATTACGCGCAATCATATACAACTGCAGAAAATATGGTCCCTCAACCCAGACACGGAATAATACAGAGGCTTTCAAGATGCACCTTGCAGGAAAAATCAGCTATGTGTTGTCAATAAACAAAGAAGCAGGACTTAAATTACGGGAAGAATTCCAGAAGATCGATTGGGAAGCATAAAATGACTTATTACAAACTTTCACCTTCTACACTAAATCTTTTTCTCGAATGTCCACGCTGTTTTTGGCTACATATAAATAAGAAGATAAAAAGGCCGAGGGGAATTTTCCCTTCTTTACCGGGAGGGATGGATTTGGCGATCAAAGCTTACTTTGATACATATCGCCTAAAGGGGAAGTTGCCTCCAGAGATCGATGGAAAAGTTACAGAAAGGCTTTTCCCAAATATGGCTGTTCTAGAAAGATGGAGAAGTTGGGGTCGTACTGATTTATGTTATGAAGATAAATCTCTAAATGCTATTTTATCTGGCGCCTTAGATGATTGTCTCGTAGAAGATAATTTTTATGTACCTTTAGATTATAAAACAAGAGGTTTTGATTCACAAGAAGACCCAAGAAGGTATTATCAAACTCAACTCGATTGTTACTGTTTAATGTTGGAATCGAGCGGTTATAAAACGAAAGGTTTAGCATATTTGCTCTATTATTGGCCTAATGAAGTGAAAGAAGAACGGCTCGTAAAATTTAATGTTGAGCTAACCAAGATAGAGACAAATATCAAATCAGCTGAAAAGATATTTAAAGATGCTGTAATTTTATTATCTTCACAAATTCCAAAATCAAGTACAGATTGTGAGTACTGCAGCTTAGTCACAAACAGAAAAAATCAATTATAATAAGAAACTGTTCCTTCTGTCATTTGTCTTTTCAAAAGCTTTTGTTATCAACATAGACCAGTCGCGACGACTAATCCGCCCGAGACTGAAAAGCAGATTTAATTAAGAAGTACGGGTGAAGTCTGCGGATATATTTAGACCTCTCTCTATGACTAAAAGGAGAAATATATGAAAAAACTTTGTGAAGAAGATATCCAGTCAAAGCATATAATAAAAAGATTGGATGCCGTTCTTCGTTTAATTATTGAATTTCTAATGCATTCCGATGGGAAAAAATTTAGTATTGGGAATGTAGCTAAAATTTTAAGATCCATTGATTTATCTCCTTCTGAAATAGCAAAGATATATGGGAAGAGTTCAGTAACTGATATGGCACCTCATCTGTATAAGAAAAAGTCAAGAAAATCAAATGTTTGAGGATAAGACCAAAGCAAAGGGGGAAAGAATGACAAAAAAGAGAAAGTCTAGTAGAGAAGATTCAAAAAAAGCCTGGGAGAATGACATATCTACAATAAAGATGCTACTTGTTCTATTAGTTAATAAGATGGGCGTAAACAAAACAGACATAGCTAGAACTTTAGGTATTTCGGAAGGTAGATTGAGTCAACTTCTTAATCCAAGAAAATACAAAAAATAATAAAAAGTATTTTATTTTCAAGAGGATAGGAGTTTTGAATGCCGCGATTAGATTCATTGTTGATAAAAAAATTGGCAAACAAAATAAATAAGCCAGGAAAGTATATAAAAGAACAAATAAGCAAGAGGGCTTCAAGGAACAATGTTTCTTCGGAAGCTTTTTTTGTAAAGTGGCTAAGAGACGAAGGCATTGGATGCCAGAGATACTATAATAAATTAGACCCGAACATAAAAAAGCAAATAACTGATTTAACGCAGAAGACCGAAATAAGCAAACGGAAGATAATAAAAAAGATAATCAGTCCGCGGATTCTTAAGATTAATAATATCAACATAACACCTACGGGAAAGCTAATAAACAAATCGATGGTCAATGACGCATGCCAGAATGCGAATTTATATCCAGAACTTTATCTTTTTGAAGATTCATTAAGGGAGTTCATTAGGATAGTATTAAGCAGAAAATATGGACAAAAATGGTGGGATACCCGAGTTAGAAAAGAAATCAGAGATAAAGTAGCAGACAGAATAAAAAAAGAGCAAATGAATCGATGGCATGGAATTCGAGGGGTCCATCCATTAAGCTATACAGACTTATCTGACTTGACAAATATTTTACGAAGACATCAATCAGACTTTGCGAAATTTTTTAAAGGAGTAACGGGAGGTTTAACTTGGTTAACGCAAAAATTGGAAGAGATTTATTTAACAAGGAATAATATTGCGCATTCATCTCCTTTGACAAAAAAGGACGTTAATCGCTTTGGTACGTATTTCAAGGATTGGTATGACCAACTTCCCGAAATAGAGAATAATATTTAGGGCCAAGGCCCTTTCCAATAATAGCTATGTAATATAAAGTTATATTTTACTCTACTAGCCATAGATGTAAATGATATTGCCAAGAAGGCAAAAATTAACCCCTACACAACGCCAAAATATTATTAAGGTTCCCCTCAAGATTCGTAGACCCCCATCCTAGAAACCTAATCTTACCGTCAATAATGTATATGTTCAATGAACTTCCGCTGAGTTTAATTGAAGTATCAAACTGATTGATTATTGAATAATCTCAAAAAATATGATATCTTATGACCGGTAGGTTCTTTATTCTAGATAGAAAGGTATCCACATAAACCTAATACTGAGGTCAACTATGCACTTCAGTGTTTGTTGTACTTATGAGTTAAAATGGTAGATCTCACTAAGTAATTTTCTTGGAGGATACTATGCCAATAGCTGAATGGGCAGATGAACAGTTTTCCAAAGACCTGCCTGTTCTTCGTTCAAGAGGCGAAAATCAGGACCTTGAGTACATGGAATCATTCCCACAAAATGTTAGGGACCTAGCTAAGGAAATTGCAGCGTTTGCTACCTCTAATCAAGGAACAATTATGATTGGTGTTTCAGATAATGGTGATCTGGTAGGAATAAATGAAGCCCTAACAGCTGATGGACGTGATGAACTCCTTCGAAGAATAGAAGGAATTTGTAGAGGCACAGTCAAGCCAGCTTTAACACCAACGGTAAAATTTGCAGTTGAAAATGGAAGGCCAGTGTTAATATTGGTTATTCCCAAAGGGAGTCAACCAGTCTACTATTGCAATAATATTCCTTATATTAGGCATATCACAGAGTCACGCCCTGCTGAACCACACGAAATAATTGAGTTACTTAGAGTTTGGTTATCAACTGCTGACCTTGAGGAAGCTAGGTTGGACCCACTAAGATACTTAATCTCAAAGCTCGCTTCTATACTTATTGATGTTATTATTTACGGCGATGAATCTGAGACACGCAACGTAAATCCTTGGTTAGAGATGTGGCGTGCACAATTTCGACAAGCCGCATCAGAACTAAGAGAGCTTGCAATTCAAGACGTTGCAATAAGAGAGAATTTATCTCATGAACTAAACGAGCTAGCTCATGCGCTCGATGAAATCACCAACTTTCGGTTATATTTAGGTTATGGAAATGCACTATCGGTTTTGGTAACACGGGCAGTGGATATTGCTAAACAGATAAAACGTAACAGAATCGACTCATTATCAATTTCTCAGTCATTATTAGATAATGTTGCGAAAACTATAATAAACTCAGCGAGAAAACTAAAAAGCCTTGTTGATCGAGCTGAAGAAATGGTCTCTCATGGACGCATAGAAGAATTTCAAACAGAAGTATCAAACACTGGATATACGTTGCTAAAAGTTAGTCATTACAACATCAACTCTTTGCAAGAAGGATTAAGTCAAAAATTGCTACTACTCGGAAGAGGTCTCCATCTTGTCGAAACAATGCGATTATACATAGATGGGGGTCAGTCAATTCGAGCGATTGTAGATAAGGTCAGTGAACGTAGCAAAGAATTAGATAAGATAGCTAACTCATTCTCTTTTCTGTCTCAGAGTTAATTATGTTTAATGTTCAAAGTCAAGGTTAAGCAAGGCATGAGCGTAGAATGTGCGAAAGCCTTGCCAGGGTGGGGTGAGCGAGCTCACCGAAGGGTGCGAGCGCCGACCGACCGCTAGGATGAAGAGCACTGGGTCGTTGGAGCGACGAACAAGAAGCTCCGGCTTAGCGACTGGCGCGAGACAGTGAGCGCCTGGGGTCCGAAGGACTGCGGAAGAGAGCGCCCAGCCTGATGAATTAGAGAGTTGAGGCTAGGTTAAGAAGGTCAGTCCCAACCCCGGGACCGATGGGGACTATTTCGTTTTCAAGCTGGTAGAATATTAGAAATCGTTTGTTTTTCCTTGTATCTGAAAGGCCGAAAATGAAGGTCAGGGAAAAAGTTCGGATTCTCGGCCCTCTCCCCGAGCCAGTTTGAACGATTTTCGGTGGCCCATTCCGTTTTACTTGATCACTTGTAGACATTTTTGTATGAATTCTACGTCACATCCTAAATTCTCTTTTTTGCGAAGAAGTAGAGTATAGTAATATATAGGATTAAAATATACACAGTTATCTTTTCCTTAATAGGAACTTCTCAAAGAGAGGCAAAGTAAATCTGTATTTTCCTCTGCCTACCCTGTATATCAATCCCTTCTCTATGAGGCTTATCAAAATCTGGTTGAGATAGTTCTTATCTATTTTTGTTTTCTCCCTTAATTCAGAGAATCTTATCTCTGGACCTAATTTTGCCATTTCAAAAAGTATTCTTTGTTCACTTTCCGAGGCCCTATTAAATCTTCCAGAAAAGAAACTTTCATCCAGTTCTTTCAAAAGTAATGGATACATCTCACTAAATTCCTTTATCCCTATCCTTTTCTTGGGTATATTTTGAATGGCATAATAAGGATAGAATTGAAGAAAATAAGGATATCCTTGGGTTTCTTCTACAATAGTCTTTATTAATTCATCTGTAAAAGCGATGTTTGAATCTTTCAGAGGCAACCTTATGGCTTCTTGGGAAGAATCTCCTGAGAGATTCCCTATGCTCTTTACAGAGAACATTCTTTCTGCATAGGTTTTAGCTTTGACGAGGCTAGGGAAAAGTGGTGGAAGACCTGAAAGCACAAGGTAGTATCTTAATCCTTCCTGCTGAATATGAGAGAAACTTTCAAGAAGTAAAGAGAGAGGGAAGTTCTCCTCTATTTTACCATCTTCGATAAAATGGAATTCATCGTATAGAAGAACCAAACCATTATATCCTGCTTCAGTAATAGCTTCATAAATATTCTCTAATATAGCTTCTAATCTGTCGCCGATAGGACCTTTATATTTTTGGATAAGAGTAGAAATAAAATCTCCTTCGATATCTTGTTTATATCCTGCTGTAAAGCCTATTACTGGTTTTTTCAATCTTTTAGCTATAGAGATACCTTTTGTCTTCGTAATAACATCTGTAAGAAGGGCATTTAAAAACTCTGCTTCTTGATTAAGTTTATTATTAAATTCTCGCCTTACAGAAAGCCATTTTTTCTTAGTACAGATCTCCTCAAATTTTCTTAATAGAACGGTCTTCCCTGTCCCACGGATTCCTGATAGAACTAAATTTTGGGGAAAAGAGAGAGCAGAATTCAGAGAACCTTCAAACCAGAGCAGTTCATCTTCTCTTCCTGCCAGATAAGGCGGCATTATTCCATTGCCGGGCCGAAAAGGATTTTGTATTTTCCTCATAGTGTATAATTGTATAGCTTAATTTACTACACTATACTACACTTTTGACATTGTCTTGTCAAGTCTTTTTGGCGAGAAAACTCGAAATTTCATCAATATGGGATTCTTACCTAATTCAGAAAAGGGTCTCATATAGAGGTCCATTTTTATAAAGTAGTTAGTATTGAAATAACTAGCCATTTCAAGAATCCCTGCGAATTTCATCATTTTGGGCATTTTCACCAATCGGTGAAATTGGCACTTTGAAATGGGTAATGTAAAATAATTTTCGCACTTTCTTTTTGACAGGTAGATAAAAAAGGCGTATCCTCTTTAGAAGGAAACAAACTTTTAAAAAGGAGGATACGCCAATGGAAATTGTAGCAAAAGTTTATGAACCTGTAAAGGTAAAAGAGTTAGACTTCAGTGAAGAGACAATCGATGAACG
>Ga0315314_1004078_pt1 | contig 11109 bp, 10 predicted proteins | sample TDP9_MG_FD_203631 | JGI IMG/M metagenome (GOLD analysis project Ga0315314, IMG submission 203631) | Freshwater sediment microbial communities from Lake Towuti, South Sulawesi, Indonesia - TDP9 | ecosystem: Environmental > Aquatic > Freshwater > Lake > Sediment | place: Indonesia: South Sulawesi... | reverse complement strand
CAGTCTTGTTGGGAGCGGGTCTAGGAATCTTCTTTGTCCTTTTCGAAGTGCGCCTGGAGCAGGCGAGCCTCAAGCGGCTGATCGGCGCCGCCATCGGGTCGGTCTTGGGCATTCTGGGTGCCCTGATGATGAGCCAGTTGCTAAATCTGACGTCGCTTGACAAGAGTACGCTTTCCTTTTTGCAGATCACCCTGCTCCTGCTGATGGCGTACGTGGGGTTGGTCCTGGGGGCTAACAAGGGCGATTTGCTTAACCTCGCGGCGCTCGGTGGCCTGTTCGGCGGCGAGCGGCAGCCCAGGAAGAACTATAAGGTCCTGGACACGAGCGTCATTATCGATGGCCGCATTGCCGACGTGTGCGAAACCGGTTTCATCGACGGAACACTGATCATTCCCCAGTTCGTGCTACGCGAACTCCAACTCATTGCGGACTCTTCGGATTCCCTGAAGCGCAATCGCGGCCGCCGCGGGCTCGACATCCTGGCGCGCATGCAGAAGATCAGCACCATCCAGGTCCAGATCGTCGAAGACGATTTTCCCAACGTGCGCGACGTGGACATGAAGCTCATTGAACTGGCCAAGCTCTATGAGGCCAAAATCGTCACCAACGATTTCAATCTGAACAAAGTGGCCCAACTCCAGGGGCTGCTGGTCCTGAACATCAACGAACTTGCAAACGCCTTGAAGCCCGTCGTGCTCCCGGGCGAGACCATGCGCGTCTTCATCCTCAAGGAGGGCAAGGAGTATAACCAGGGTGTAGCCTACCTGGACGATGGCACCATGGTGGTGGTGGACAACGCCAAGAAGATGATTTCGAAAACCATCGACATCTCGGTGACCAGCGTCCTGCAGACCACTGCCGGGAAGATGATCTTTGGCAAGTACGATGAGCGGCAGCGGGTGGAGCCGGTTCACCAGTAGGGGCGGGTCGCTGCGCCTGCCCTGTCCGTCGTTTGTACTCCGTCGCCATTCACGGCTGACGACGGACTACGGACTGAGGCGATGAGCGTTTTGGCGATTATTCCAGCAGCCGGGGCGGGCGTCCGCATGGGCGGAGGAACGCCGAAGCAGTTCCTCTCGCTCGAAGGCGTCCCGATCTGCGTGCACACGCTGCGCAAGTTCGCCGCTTCCGAGGTGATCGACGAGATCTATCTGGCCGTGCGCCCGGAGGATATGGAGCGCGCCCAGAAAGAAATTCAACACGAACAGTATACGAAACCCCTCCGGCTGGTTGCCGGCGGAGCCACGCGCCAAGAAACCGTGGCGTGGGCGCTGGCCGAAACTCCGCCCACGACCGAACTGGTGGTGGTTCACGATGCTGTGCGACCGTTCATCGAACTGCGCTTGATCCAGCTCGTGGTAGAAGCGGCGCGGCGCGACGGCGCGGCTATCCTCGGCATCCCGAGCGTCGATACGGTGAAGCAGGTCGAGCGCCAGATGATCCTGGGCACCATCCCGCGCGAGCGCATTGTCCTGGCGCAGACCCCGCAGGCATTTCGTTACAACATCATCCGGGAGGCTTTCGAGCGCGCGGCGGCTGATGGGTTTAACGGCACCGACGAGTCGAGCTTGGTCGAGCACCTGGGCTACACGGTGACTGTGCTCATGGGTTCGGACCGCAACATCAAAATCACCAAGCCCTCGGACCTTCCCTTGGCGCGACTGTACATCGCGCAAGAGCGGGAACGACACCAAGTGTGAAGGATGAAGGCTGAATTATGAATTGTGAATTATGAAACCACGTGACCTCAGGCACGGCTCTCTCCAACCCTCGGACTCGAAATGGCCCTCCACTGCTTCACGAACAGTTCAGCACGCAGCATTCAGAATTCAGAATTCGTGCCGCATCGGGATCGGGACTGACCTCCATCGTCTGGCCGCGGGGCGGAAGCTGGTTCTGGGTGGCGTGCGGATAGCTTTCGAAAAAGGCCCGGTGGGCCATTCCGATGGCGACGCCCTGGCCCACGCAATCTGCGACGCGCTCCTGGGCGCCGCGGCGCTGGGCGATATCGGCCAACACTTCCCCGACACCTCGTCCAAGTGGCGCAACGCTTCGAGCCTCCTGTTTCTTCGCCAAGTCCGCAAGCTTCTTGACCAGGCCGGTTACGCGATTGTGAACATCGACGCCACGGTCGGGCTTGAGCGCCCCAAGCTCGCTCCCCACATCTCCCGCATGCAGAAAGAGCTCGCTGCTGCTTTGGGCGTTCGCCCCCGCCAGGTGAGCGTCAAGGCCAAGACCGGCGAGGGTTTGGACGCTGTTGGTCACGGCGATGCCGTCCGCACAGAGGCTGTCGCGCTGATAAAGCGTTTACCCACTCGTTAGTGTTGCGCCGCTTCGGCGGCTGCCTCGACTAGCCCGCATCGCCTGGGGCACAGTCCGCCGTGCCCCTACCGAACTTAGAATGTGGGGGTGACCGCGGCTGACGCACAGCTAGCGGGCGCCGCGGTGAAAAACCTTCCCTTTTCACGCTCTGACCCAGAAGGAAGGCACCCAGCGCCGCAGGCGGGATGAATGGGCTGTGCGGCGTTAGGAAGTGAGTCTAGACCCGCCCCCATCAAACCCCACACATACGCGGCTGCACCTCGCCAAAGCAGACGGCCCCAAAAAACAGTGTCTCAGCCTTCTCGCGCTTCACCACCGCCTCATTCTCCAGCAGCATGATAAAGGACTGTGGGCGTAGATTTAGAAATTGGGAAAGCCCCTGCGTCGGCGGCTAATCGAGGAGCCGCAAGGGCAATGCCGGGTCTGGACGACGTGAAAATCGCGAAATATTTTGTATGTTAAGAATGACAAAACCTGGCTATTAAATCATTTAGAGTCAATGGAATGGCTCAAAAAACGAACCCAAACGCACCCATTTTCTTGGCTGGCGGTTGAGGATTGCAGGCCCGTGATGGCAGAAGAAGAAACCTTGGCCGCACGCCAGGAATGAGGGACTTTTTGCCCCAGCCGTCGCTACCTTCAGGCTTGCCGGTTTGTGCTAACCTCTGAGTCCTCATAGAATTGCCTTCATGTGAGGGCGCGTGGAAGCACTCTCCAGCACAGCCTCCGCGATCGCGCTGACGGGCGGGATCAGCGCCGCCGTCCCCTTCCTCCGACGGCCGCTCATCATCGGTCATCGTGGCGCGGCCAGCGATGCCCCTGAGAACACCATGGCAGCGTTCGAGCTAGCACTGTGTCAAGGCGCGGACGGGATTGAAATTGACGTGCGCCTGTCTGCCGACGGCGTCCCGGTGGTCATTCACGACCCGCGGCTGGATCGCACCACGTCGGGCAGCGGCTGGGTCAGCGAACATCCCGTCAAGACCCTCAAGCGGCTCGATGCGGGCTCGTGGTTTAACAAACGCTTTCCAGCCGAAGCCCGACCGCGTTATTCCGGTCTGCGCATCCCCTTGCTCTCCGAAGTCCTGGCCTGGGTTTGCAAGCGACGGTGCTTGGCGTTCGTCGAACTGAAGCAGCGTGGTGAAGCCCAACCGGGAATTGAAGCGCGCGTTCTTGAGGCGATCCACCGCGCGGGCGCGGCCCCGCTGGCCACGGTGATTTCATTCGACCTCGTTGCGCTCCGTCGGCTACGCGAACTTGATCCCCGCATCTCTCTGGGGGTGAGTTTCAATCGCCCTCTGCGCGCCCTGCGCCGAGCAGAATTGCTGGCCGCCGGGAGTGTGCTGCCGCATTGGGCTTTCGCCTCGCGACGGTTCATCCGTCGCGCGCACGCGGCCGGGCTCCAGGTGATCGTCTGGACCGTGAATCAGCCGCACGCCATGAACCGGAAGATACTCGATGGCGTGGACGGCATCATCACCGACTATCCTGCGCGGCTGGCGGAGATTCGCACTCGCATGCAGGGTGAGCGCATCGAGGCGGGCTTGATACCTGCCACTGCGGGCCTGCCACGGAACTCGAATGGGCCCTAGACGTACTAAGGAATAGAGGACGATCAAGAGGCCATCATGGTCAAATTCCTGCTTTGGTGCATTCTGCTGGTGCTTTGCTGGCCGCTGGCGCTGCTGGCGCTTGTCCTGTACCCGGTGATTTGGCTCCTCCTGATTCCGTTCCGCATCGTAGGAATCGCAGTCAGCGGAGTCCTGGAACTCCTTCGGGCTATCATCATGCTGCCGGCTCGAGTCCTTGGCGGCCCGCGACGCATTTAGAGGGAATCGTGCCTGGCGCAAAGCCCCTTGGCCCTGCGATCCCATGAACAGGGGCTCAGCAAGCGCACACCTGAGAAGAGGCTGTCTCAAAACTCGAGACTGTCTACTACGGCGGCGATCTGTGAGTGCCGAATTCATTGAAAAATCAAAGCCGGCGGTCATCCCGATAGAGACCATCGGGACGGGCAGGCCGCCGCTACAGCTGAAGTTACGAGACCCCCGGGCCGTGCCGCCTCGTTGTTCACCCGATGCGCGTCCGCTATAATCGCGCACGCGGAGCACCTGTAGCGACGCTCCGGGACCACCAGGGACAGAAGGAGCGCAGCGTCGAAGACCAACTCCGCGCTACAACTGCGTTAAGGATGCGATGAAGATCGCGAAGAAGTACATCATCTCGGGCAGAGTGCAAGCGGTGGGCTACCGCTTTTTTGCCGAGCGGGTGGCCAACCAACTCGGCATCTGCGGATACGTGAAGAACCTCTGGGATGGCAACGTAGAGGTCTATGGCATCGGCGATGCGGCTTCGCTCGAAGAATTCAAGCGGCATCTCGCCCAGGGGCCGCGCAGCGCGCGGGTGACGAGCGTCGAAGAGTTCGACGAGCCCGTCAGCAAGCGGTACACCATGTTCGTCATTGAAGGCATGTGGTGAGAATACATCGAGCCATCGCGCCAATGAGTCATCGGTCCATCTGAAAGCCATGTTCCGCATCCGATGGCTCGATGGCCCGATGAGACGATGAGCCGATAGTCTGGAGGACGAGTGGAAGATCTCAAGCGGCTGATACGCGAAGTCCCCGATTTTCCGAAGGCCGGAATTCTCTTCTACGACATTACGACACTCCTGAAGGACCCGGTGGGATTGCACCGTGCCGTGGACGCGCTGGCAAACCACTACGTGGGTCGGAAGATCGACCGAGTGGTAGGCATCGAGGCCCGCGGATTCATTTTCGCGCCCATGGTTGCGTACCGCCTGAACGCCGGGTTCGTCCCGGTGCGCAAGCCCAAGAAACTGCCCGCTGAGGTCGCGCGTGCCACCTACAACCTCGAGTACGGCCAGGACGCCCTGGAAATGCATCGCGACGCCATCAGCCAGGGACAGGAGGTTTTGATCATCGACGATCTGCTGGCCACGGGCGGGACCGCCGCCGCGGTCGCCGGCCTGGTCGAGTCGCTGGGCGGGCACGTCGCGGGCATCGGATTCCTCATCGAACTGGAGTTCTTGAAGGGCCGCGAGAAACTTACTCGCTATGAAGTCTATTCCGTTTTGAAGTATCAGGAATAGTCGCCCTCAGCGCCCGTAGCACAGATCTTTAGCTCTGCGGCGGTTGGATCTGCCCCAAAACGACGGCCGCGCAAGAGCGTCAAGCGCGCCTTGACGGCACGGCTGAAGCTCTTGCGCCCCCGGTTGAAGCCGAAGAAGGATCTGAAGATCGCGGCTGCCGGAAAGCCACAGGCTTTCCGCATAGCCAAGCGGCGAAGCGGCACGCCACCCGATCATGCGGTTTCGGCGGTGGCAGCAGGCTTGAGAGTTTCCAGGATTCGGTCGAGGAAGAACGCCTCCGGGAGCGCTCCCTCAACAGCGGCCGTGGCGTTGATAACGGTCTGGGGGACGGCATAGACGCGGTATTGCGCAGCCAGCTCCGGAAATTCGGCCGACTCGATGGCGTCGGCCCGGATGAGATCGTTCTCCATGGCGAAGCGGTAGGCCAAGCGCACGGCTTGGGGGCAGTGAGGTCAAGTGGGAGTGACGAAAACCTCGAGATGCACGGGCTGATTGACCGTGGCGAGCTTTTCCTTGCTTCCCGCTTGAAGCCCCGAATCGCCCTTGGACACGCTGAGGATGGCGTCGAGAAGAGTGCCGAACTCGTATCCGGCAGGGAGGCCATAGAAGCGGAGGCCGTAATCCTTATCGTCCCGGATCACCGTGGCGGGTGCTTTATCCACCCCATACTCGGCGGCTTTGCCCTTGTCGATCTGCAAATTGTAGATCTCCAAGGAGAGCTTTTCGGACAAGGCCGCCAGCTCCCGCACTAGCTGCTCTGCCTCGCGGCCGTACTCCAAATTAAGCTCCTGGGTGAAATGGACCAACCGCACCGGATTGATCATTCCCTGGAGCCGCTCGCGGATTTCAACAGCGTCTTCCTCGGGGATCAGTCCCATCGGTTCTCCTCACTTGCGTGCTTCAGTCTTGCCCGTGTGCGCGCTCATTACAGCTACAAAAACACCAGGCCGGCGTTCATCCCATTTGATGCAGCGACGGCAGAGGCGTTCCGCGTGCCAACAGCTGTCCCTGCGCGCAGCAGATGACCTGCCCGCTGGGCCGGCACCAGACGGCACGAGGGCAGCCCTTAGCCCGGGATCAGTATGCCGTCCTGACGTGTCCCGGCCTTGTCCGAAGAGGCTGCACTGTGGTCTATGCCTCAAGATCGGAATCGAAACCGTATTTTTTCATCTTGTAGCGGAGGGCATCGCGGGAGATATCGAGGAGCTTGGCGGCGTGGGTCTGATTGCCACCGGTCTGCTTAAGTGCCAAGCCGACCAATTCCCGTTCTACCTCTTCCAGGGAAGTCCCCTCTTTCGGCAGCTCGAGCACCGGAATCATTTTCCCGGAAGGGAGGGAACGCCACGACACCGCCGCGATGCCAAGCTCACTGGAGGGCACAAGCTCAGTGTTGTCCGGGACGGTCGGCGGGGCGGCGCTTTCGTAGCCCGGAGCCTGACCCCTGACCTGGATGGGAAGATACGTGGGGCGGATATAGTCGGCTTCCTCCAGGATCATGGCGCGCTCGACGGCGTTCTTCAACTCGCGCACGTTTCCCGGCCAGTCGTAGCGCACCAACAGATCCCGGGTTTCCGGGGTAATTCCCTTGATGTTCCTGCGGAAACGGAAGTTATAGCGCTCAATGAAGAACTCCACGAGCGGCAGGATGTCTTCTTTGCGGTGTCGTAATGGCGGGATGAAGATGGGAATGATGCTGAGCCGGTAAAACAGATCCTGGCGGAAACTGCCTTCGCGGACGCCCTGCTCCAGGTCGCGGTTGGAGGCGGCGATGACGCGGACATCCACTCCGATGTCCTTTACCCCGCCGATCCGCCGGATGGTCTGGTCCTCCAGCACCCGCAGGAGCTTGGCCTGGAGATAGGTGGACATCTCGCCGATTTCGTCCAGAAACAGCGTGCCTCCGTCGGCAATTTCAAACAGGCCTTTCTTCTGCGCTTTGGCATCAGTGAACGCGCCGCGCTCGTGACCGAAGAGTTCGGCTTCCATCAGGGTTTCGGGGATGGCCGAGCAGTTGATGGCCACAAAGGGTTTTTCCGCGCGAATGCTGTCATAGTGGATGGCCTTCGCCACCAAATCCTTTCCCGTGCCGCTTTCTCCCTGAATCAGGACGGTGGAAGCTTCGCTGGCCGCCACCTTACGGACGAAATTCATCAGTTCCACCATCCGGGGCGCCTTGCCGATGACCTCATGGTAGCCGGAGCGCTTCCTGACCTCCTCGCGCAGGCTGTCGCGTTCCGAGCGGAGTTGCGACCGGTCAATCGCATTCGCAATGGTGACCTGGAGCTCATCGAAATCGAGCGGTTTCTTGACGAAATCGAGCGCGCCCAACTTGATGGCCGTCTTGATATCGTCCAACTGAGGATCACCGGTAATCATGATGACCGGAATAGACAGGTTGTTTTGCTTGACCTCGCGGAGGACCTCGATGCCGCTCAGGTCCGGCAGGCGCACGTCGAGCAGGATGAGGTCGGGCATTTCCACGCGAATCTGGGCCAAGCCTCCGGTCCCGCTCTCGGCTTCGAGGGCGATGTAACCCCACTCCTCGAGCTGGCGCCGCACCGACCAGCGGATGAGCTTCTCGTCGTCCACGATCAGCACTTTCTCATTAGACATAGACTTGCTTAACTTCCTCGGCTGCCTCCCGCAAGGGTAAGCGAATGATGAAGCGGCTGCCTTTCCTGAATTCGCTCTCGACGGTCAACGTGCCGCCATGCTGGCTGATAATGCGCCGGCAAAGCGACAACCCCAGGCCCGTTCCTCCGCGCTTCGTAGTATAGAAGGGCCGGAAGATGCGCTCCAAGTGTTCGGGCAGGATACCATGTCCCGTGTCGCTCACCGAAATCTCCAAATGGTCAGGCCGATTCGCCACCTCGGAATCGTGGACCGTCGCCGTAATGGTGATCCTGCCCTCGTTCTCGATCGCCTGAATCCCATTCAGGATCAAGTTCAGGAGAACCTGATGAAGCTGTTCGGAGTCGGCGCGAAAAGGAGGTAGCGTAGGGGGAATTTGAATTGAGAAGTCCACTTTCTTCAGCCCGGTCTGCTGGCGCGCCAACCGCAGGGTGTGTGCTACGGACTCCTTAAGGTCCGCCAAGCCGAACTGGGGCGGTTTGGGGCGAGCATACACCAGCAGATCACTCAGCGTCTTCTCGATGCGGCGTACTTCCTGCCGCAAGTCTTCCAGCACCTCTCGGTCGGCGTGGTCCTTGGGAAAATCCTTGGCAATGATTTCAATCGCGCCCGCGATCCCCGCCAGGGGATTGCGGATCTCATGGGCCACCCCAGCGGCCAGTTCCCCGAGGGTAGCCAAGTGCTCAAATTGGACCACCTCTGCGTCGTGAACCCGCCGGCAGTGCCGACAGACTTCCGTCCAGCGCTCGGTGAGGGTGCGGATTTCCTTTTCCAGCGCCTCAGTGCTCGTAGCCGAACTCAAGCCCGCGGTGAGCTTGGCATAAGCGGGAGCAATTCTCCCGATGGCGGTGCGCAGTTCCCGGAGCAGAGCCCACGACCGCCGCTCCTGGTGGATCAGCATAGCTGTGGCAGCCGAGAGGGCCGCCAGCATGGCCACCACGAGCCCCGTCCGCAGTGTCAGCCCTTCCCGGTAGGATTCGTAAGCGATGAGGACCACAATTCCCGCCAACGTGCCCATCAGAACCACCAGGTTCTGGCCAAACGTCGGGGGAAAACGGAGAAGGCGTTTTGGCAGCGTCCAGTCCAAAGGGATGAAGCGTTCCTCTGCCGCTATTCCTTGCAATTTTAGCACATTGTAACAATTGTGGCCAGAAAGTCCGAGCCTTTTGCCTCTATCCTGAAGGGTTGGGTGGCGATGCCGAGAAGCAAAGTAAGCCGCCCAAGGGGTCCGCATCGCCCTCCGGCATCTCATCGCCGACCTGTTGCGGTGCTCAATAATCAGCGCCGTGGCCGTGGTTCGAGACCCCCTGGAAAGCCTCGGCTTTCGCGTTGCGCTCCCAGGCCAGTCGGCTGAAGCTGCCAATCGCTGCCGCACGCCCTATTTTTTCTCTGCGAGTTTTTCCACGGCTGCAAGAATCTTGGTGAGCTTCTGGGAGATGCGCATCGAGTGCCAGTAAATCCCCAGGCCTTCGATGATCAGAACCCAGATCAAAACCACCACGTAGCTTGGGTTTGCATCGCCGTCCCCTCCTTATGTGGAGTGGTTCTATCGAAGGTGATTACGGGTTGCAAGCGCGGGAAGTGGGGATGACACACCCGGGGCAGACCCCTACGCAGACAAGTTGGGAGCCAGCCGACGCGCTCTAGCCGTACGCATGCAGGCCGGGGAGAAGATAGGTAACGCCGAAGAAGGTGAACAGCACGATGGCGAAGCCGATGATGGCCATATAGGCAGCACGTCGTCCGCGCCAGCCACGTGTGAACCGCATATGGAGATACCCGGCGTAGGTCAACCAAGTAATCAGGGCCCAGTCTTCTTTCGGGTCCCAGCTCCAATAGGAGCCCCAGGTGCGGTTCGCCCAGTAGGCCCCGGTGATAATCATCAGCGTCAGAAGAGGGAACGAGATGGCGACGGTTTTGTAGATCAAGTTGTCGAGCGTATCGTAATGCGGCAGGTGCTCCATGATCGCTTCCTGCTTCCAGAGAAGTACCTGCCAGGCGAGGGAGGCAAAAAGCGCGGTTACGATCCCCGCCAGCAAAAAGGGGCTGGAAGCGAAATAGATCTCGAAGCTCTGTCCCAACCGGGGAACCGGGTAAGGCCCGGATTCAATCTTCACCACCAGCAGGATAAGAGCGATGCCCTGGGCCGCAACCGCCGTCAGGAAAACGCGCCGCGCCCACACGCCCCAGGCGCCCGCACGGGCGGAGAATGTGTCAACGAGATTGAGGGCCAGCGCGGCTACAGCCAGCGCGGCCACAAGCACAAACGGCCAACCCAGCGCGGGGACGGGCACCAACACCGCCTCGTTCGGCGCCGCCATGATTTTCTCTCTGGCGGCCGGGTCCCAAGCCGGCACCAGCAGATTCCAACCACTCTCGACCGACGAAAGGACGACCACACCATAGATTCCGGCGACCAGCCCGGAAACCCAGTTCAGGAAAGTGCGCGGGCTCGTCCCATCCTTGACGAAATAGAGAACGCCCGCGGCAAACGAGAGCGTGAACCCCGCATAGCTGAGAACCGCCAGCGAGACGTGAATTTGCAGCCAGGTGCTTTGCAGAGCCGGGACGAGCGGGCGAATTTCTCCCGGCAGCACCTGCATCAAGATAAGGGACAAGGCAGCAACGGGCAGAGTGATGGCGCCGAGAAACTGCATCCCCAGCTTCCACTCGGCGAAGATCTGGAAGGCCACCACGCCCCAGGAAAACATCAGCACCATCTCGTAAATGTTCGAGAGCGGAGGGTAGCCAGCGGTGACCCATCGAGCAGCGACGGCGGCGGTGTGGAAGAGGAAAGCCGCGCGCGTGAGGACAGTCGCGCCCGCCATCAGCGCAGCTTGGCGGACGGCCAAGGAGGCGATGTAAAACGCCGAGGCACCCAAATACGCGATCAGCGCGAGGTAGAGAAACTTCTCACCGGTCGCCCACCCGCTGGGCTTGATCAATCGAGGCACCGAGATCGCCAATCCGAGCGCGACTGCGACACTGACTGCCAGCAAAATCCAGGTCCCCGCGCTGGCAGACCCCCGGTCACCGAGACAGCTC
>Ga0315314_1004077_pt1 | contig 11110 bp, 6 predicted proteins | sample TDP9_MG_FD_203631 | JGI IMG/M metagenome (GOLD analysis project Ga0315314, IMG submission 203631) | Freshwater sediment microbial communities from Lake Towuti, South Sulawesi, Indonesia - TDP9 | ecosystem: Environmental > Aquatic > Freshwater > Lake > Sediment | place: Indonesia: South Sulawesi... | reverse complement strand
TGGACGGTTTTTGTGGCTTCCTCTAGGGTTATGGGTAGTATGCCGGTTACTTTGGGGTCGAGTGTTCCGCCGTGTCCTGCGAGTTTTAGGTTTAGGAGTCGTTTTGTCCATGCTGTTACTTCGTGGCTGCTTGGGCCTGAGGGTTTGTCTAGGTTTATGACTCCGAATCGTATGTAATCCTGTGGCGGGCGTTCTTGGGGTTTGCAGCCGTAGCTGGGGTTTGTTTCTTCCTCAGCCTTGATTATGAGTGTGCGTTTGATTTCCCACGGTGCTGCTGTCGTTGGCATTGTTTGAATCACTTGTTTTTTGAAAATGAGGTGTAGCGCCAGCTAATAGACTTAGTGCAAGAATGAGCGCTGGCGCATTGTGAAAGAGTGGAGTCAGCTTAAGAAGGAGGAAGGGTTGGTCGAGAGGGCAAAAACCGTGCGGCATGCGTCTTTCGGTTATGTTATTCTCCTAAGGAGGGCTGTTGCTTGGATTTTTGTTTTCAGTAGCTGTTTTAGTATGGCGTTGCTGATTCTGTAGTACGCCACGAGGAGCGTCAGTTTGGGGCTCCGCTTTATCAGCTTCATGTTGCATAGTTTTTCGATGTGGTTGACTCGTCTTTGACGCACTGCGACGATGGACCAAACATCCATGTACATTCTGCTCGACCTCATTCCCTCAACAGCTGTCTGCAAGGTTAACTATGTATGAAGACTTAATATAGCAGTTGTTTCTGAACGTGGAATGTTTCTGAATGCGGGATGATTGTTCTTTGCGATATATGTCTGATTGTGGTCATGTTGAATGTTGAGTGTTAGGTTTTGGAGTGGAGACGGTTAGTATGAGTCTGGAAAAATTTTTCGGTTGTGAAAGTTCTACTTTTCTGTTTGTGTTCTGAGCGCTGTTCCTGTTTCTGATTGGTGTTTTGGGCTGTGTTTCCTCGTGTTTTAGCGTGGTGTTCTATGTTGTTTAGCGTGAAGTTTCATGTTGGTATGCGTGGTGTTTGCGTATGTTGAGTTGGCTATGGGCTCTGCAGGAAGAGAAATTTCGAAAGAAGAAGGAAATAATCCGCTTAGCGCCTTCTTCTACTCGGATTTCGAGAAACAGCGGTTCATCAAGCTGATAAAGAAAAACATCGGGTGGGAAAGGGGTATGCCCATGAACTGCCTCTTATCATCCTCAAACAGAAGGCTGAGTGACTTCCAAATGGTCAGAGGATAACGAGGTTTAGAAGGAACAGCCTCAAACACGCTTATAGAAGAATATTCCGTAAGTTCTTTAAGGAATAAAAGCTATTTTTTCATATATGTGAGGGAGAGGAATGAAACGGTTTGATTTAGCATTGCTTTTCTTTGTGTTTTGCATCGTCTTAATTGCTCCTTTCGTGGTTTCTTTAGCAATTAAAGGCCATGGCGGCTCGGTTAAGAGTGTTTCAAATCAAATACCATTACAGGCTGTAGGTGCTTCCGGTGGTGGTAGCTGGCCCGAAAAGCAGCCTAGATGGAGTTATCAGGCTGTTGGAACTGTAAACGTAGTTGCGGTCTCCTCAAATGGTGCATATGTCCTTGCTGGGACTAGTGATGGATATATCTCTCTTTTCAATGCAACAAGCAATGTCCCCTTGGACGCGGCCAGCTTGGGCAGTTCTGTAAGTGCTGCGGACATTTCATATTATGGGGAATATGTCTCCGCCTGTGCTGGGAATGTATTGAAGGTGTATAAGATATCTGGAACGGCCTTGCAACCTTTGTGGTATTTTTCTTACTCTCCTGGTGGAAACATACCTTCAGGAAGTATGGCAAAATGGGGGATTTTTTCGCTTTCGCTTTCACAGGATGGTGAATTGTTGGCTGTGGGCACATGGTTATCTTGGCCATATAATTACCCTTCCGGCTACGGCTATTCTTATGTGTACTTGTTTAACACAACATCTGGCGTCAAAATATGGGAATATCCTGTGTATGTTTCAGGCTGGGTGTTTACTGACCAAATTTCAGTTGACATATCTTTAGATGGGCGATTCATTGTTGCAGGTTCCTCCTACAACCACAAGGTGTATCTTTTTAACAATTCTACTTCGACACCACTCCACACGTATGACACCACTTCAGTGGTGAACGCTGTTTCAATTTCCGGGGACGGGCAATACTTTGTTGCAGGAAGTAACAAAGTGTACTATTTTAAGAACAGCGTCACTGTTCCGCAGTGGAGTCATGATATAGGAGGTACGGTGAACTTTGTTACGATATCAAACAATGCCACATATGCAGTTGCAACAACTGGCAACATGGTATTTCTTCTAAAAGATGACAACACACAAGTCTGGCAGCGTGACACCGGATCTATCACAGGTGTTGCGATGTTTTCAATTGATGTGCGCTATATCATTGCCAAAAGTGGAAATTACATTCTTCTGTTCCCCACGGATACGTCAGAATTTCTTTGGGTTTATGATACTGGAAGCGCTGTTAATTCAGTTTCATTGTCGTGGGATGGAAAGCATTGTGCCGCTGCAAGCGGAACTCGTGTATACCTTTTTGATGCTACATATGATCCCGACCTGAAACCTACACGGATTGAATTTTCCCAGGAGCCTCCAACCGATGGAGATACTGTCGGCGTCTCCACAACTATTCGCAACGTTGGCAATCTCGGTTCACATCCTGCCTTGGTCGTGGTCTATGATGGGGAAATTAAGATTAGGACTCTCCAAATCAGATCGCTGTCTCCAGATTCAGAAGAGACTGTTTCGATTGATTGCACTTTTTCTCCCTCTGGCAGCCATACCATTAAAGCTGTTGTAGATTCAATTAACTCACTTTATGAATCTAATGAAACGAATAATGTGCTATTAAGAAATATCATTGTTAAGTCTTCAGTGTTTACTGATACAGGCGCAAATCCAATAACATACTCTCTAACGGAAGTTGGCACTGTCAATTCACTGTCTGTTTCCAACAACGGTTACTATTCAGTCGCAGGAACGGACGATGGATACGTCTATCTCTTCTTCAGGAATTATTCCACACCCATATGGGGTTACAGTATAGGCGGTTCAATCGATGTAGCTCGTTTGAGTGAATATGGAAGCTATTTAGCTTCTGTTAAGGGTGACACTTTTTATGTTTTTAGCAGGATGAACAAGCAACCTTTGTGGTATTTTTCTTACTCTCCAGGCGGAAACATTCCCACCGGAAGTTCGGCAAGGTGGGGAATCTTTTCCACTTCCTATTCGCAGGATGGTAAACTATTGGCTGTGGGCACATGGTTGAACTGGCCATACGATTACCCTTCCGGCTATGGTTATTCATGTATTTACTTATTCAACACAACATCCGGCGAAAAGATATGGGAGTATCCTATCTATGTCTCAGGCCGAAGGTACACTGATCAGATGACAGTAGACATATCAAGCGACGGACATTACATCGTAGCTGGTTCTACTTATAATCAAAGAGTCTATTTCTTCAATAAAGCCAGTCCGAGTCCCAACTACTCTTACTCAACTGGTGCTTCAGTTGATTCTGTCTCAATATCCTCAAACGGAAGTTACTTCGCTGCCGGAAGTAATAAGGTGTATTACTTTAGCAAGGATGTTATTGTTCCTCTTTGGAGTCGCGACATAGGCGGAACTGTCAACTCAGTCTCAATTTCAGGTGATGCGACTTATATAGCTGCAACCAGAGGAACATACCTGTACCTATTAAGAAACGACAACTCTGAACTTTGGAATTATGATGTCAAAAGCAGCGTTAGCCAAGCTTTGATTTCGAAAGACGGCAGCTACGTGATCGCGAAAGCCGGAAACTACGCTTACCTTTTCTTGAGATCTGTAGATGGAAACCTAGTCACAACAGCCCATGACCCAATATGGACTTACGACACAAAAAGCTCGGTCAAGTCAATTTCTATCTCGTCTGACGGGAGGTACTCTGCAATCGCCAGCGGGGGCAAAATGTACTACTTTGATGTATTTCATAAAACTGATCTCGTCCCAACCGACATCACATTTTCAAAAGCCCTGCCGAATGAAGGCGAAAGCATAGCAATTAACGCCACGGTCAGCAACAGAGGGGCATGCAAATCACACTATGCTAGCGTTCAGTTCTACGATGACGCCACTTTAATAGGTAATGCCCAGCTAAGTCCCCTTTCGCCAAACTCTTCAGCCATAGCCACCACAAACTACACATGCCAACCAAACACGAGAACAATCAAGGTTGTCGTCGATCCTGAGAATCTGATTTATGAGTCTGACAAAACAAACAACCAACTAACTGCAACCCTCAATGTTAATGCGCGTCCAGCTTCGGTCACTTTGAACGCGCCAACGAGCGCCACTCCAACCTCCATGAAGCTCTCTTGGAGCAGAAACCTCGACATTGACTTTGCTAAATATATGATATATGTATGGAAGCGGGGATGGACGATGTGGGTTGTTTTTGCTGAAATCCCAGACCAGTCTATAGCTGGCTATACGTTGACTGGTTTAAATGCTTCCACTACTTACGGCTTCCTCGTTAAGGTTGTGGACACAGGAGGAGCCTACAAATACTCCAACTATGTCGAGGGAACAACGGTGCCCACTCCTGTAGAGCTAAACAATCCAGTGAATCCCGCGCCAACATCTTTGGATCTAAGCTGGACAGCAAATATCGACATCAATTTCAGCCGTTACGAGATATACCGATCAAACTCTCAAACAGAGTTGGGGTCTCTCGAAGCAAAAATAGAGAATCAAACCCAAACAACATACGCTGCAAAGGGGCTCAAAGCCTCTACAGCCTACTACTTCACTCTGTATGTCGTTAGCAAACAAGGATTATCTTCCACTCCATCGAATCAAGTAAAAGGGATAACCAAACCTACACCTGTCAATTTGAATCAACCTGCAAATCCCACGTTCTCATCGCTGACGTTAACTTGGACTCGCAATACAGACCCCAACTTTCGAAAATACGAGATATACAGATCGCGAAATCCAGTAGCTTTAGGAGAGCTAATTGCAGGCTTCAACGACCAATCTTTGACCACTTACACTGCAAGCGAATTAAACAGCTCGACAACATACTACTTTATCGTGAGAGTGATTGGTCTTGAAAACCTGTCCTCCGACTCTAATCAAGAACAAGGAACTACACTTGGTCCAGGGTGGGATTTCACCATTTCAGTTTCACCCTCTTCTCAAACAGTAGCGCCAGGAGGCTCTACTGCATACACTATCACTGTGACAGGCTTAGGAGAAAAAGCAGCGGGAAAATCAGTCACTCTGAGCTGTTCAGGGCTCCCGGGCGGTGCAACCTATCAATGCATTCCATCGTCTGTTACCGTCAATCACACGTCCGCCTTAACAATAACCCTTGCGTCCTTCACCGAAGAAGATACGTATACTCTAGCAATTGCCTCAACAAGTGGCGGGCTAACAAGAACAGAGACCGTGAATCTTGTTGTGAAGGCAGAGGGAGTAGATTTGTCCAGGTGGCTATATGTAATTTTGGGCATAGCGATCACACTCGTCATTGCTATAGCCATTGTTGTGAAGAAGAAGAAAAAACATAGTCCAGATTCAGATAAATGTGCCTCTGAAGACGGACTAACGGCTAAGTCAATCGGGTGTGTTTTTTTGAATCTTTCTATCCTGCTTTATGGTATCTGCTTCTAACGCTACAAAAGTGGCTCCTGCAACAGCAATGACCCCAAAGGGTAAAACCCAAAGCGGATCAAACTGAAATGTTGGAACCTCGCTTTCTACGTTTAGTCTCGTTATCTCTGAGCTTAACTTCTTTGTGTATTTCTCAACTCTTTGTGCATTTCCCGACTCGTAAGCTATTCGCGCCTTTTCGTAGTACGAGCCAGCAGCGACTGCTTCCTCAGTGCGATATCCACATTCTTGTGCTTCTCGTATGCTCACCCACTTGCCGTTGGGCGTCTGAATTATTTTTGCATACATTAGGTAGTCGCTGTCGAACAGCATCAGTGCAGCGCATCTGACAGGGTCTGCTGCAAGGTCGCTTCCTGCCAGTCCATGTGTCTGATTAACCATATCTCTAGCGAAGCCATCATACGTCCGTATTTTTCCAGTTTTTTCATCATATACTGGAAGGAGTTTGATTGCTATGATAGTCCCTTCGGTGAGAATTCCTCTTTTCCTCTCTAACTCTCCAACTTCGGCTGGATCGTTGTACTCGCTACAAAGTTGTCGCCTTTTTTCAGTTTCTATTATAGTCCATGCCTCTTGTCTATAGGTTCCTGAAACCTCTTTTGCGATTTCAACAGCCCTCTCGACATTACTTGCAGTCTCTGTTCTAATCTGAGTCAACCACTGATCGATATTACTAATGGTGGCCTCTGACTTTTCCTGCATGCTTCTCCATTCTTCTCCTGCCTGTTCCTTGGTTTCATACCACGTTTCCCTTGCTCCTTCTTCAGTCTCTTGCCACCATTCTTCGGCTTGTCTCTGTGTATTTTCCCACCATTCCTTCGCCTCTTCCTTTTGCTCCTCAAGCCAGCTCCTCCAATCATCGTAAGCCGCAGAGACCCCAGAAACACACACACTCAATAGAAATATACCAAGAAAGACCGAGACAGTAGCATGCTTGCTCTTCGGCGACAAGAGCTTAAACATGTGGATCCGTAATTATTGTATCTCTAGGTTTATTTAAGTCTTGAGAACCCGTCTTCTGCTCGACCGGATGGGCTTGTCCTCACAGTTGTCTTCGCGGGTCGAATCTTCTGAAATATTATAAGCATTTCTACATACTACAATGTCAATAGGGGAAAGCAATGGATTATTCGCTCGGGCTTTGGTTATCTGCAGTTGCCATATTTGGAGGGGCTGTAGGTTTAGCGTGCTACATGTTTCGCAAAGGTAAACCCAGAACTCCTTTAATTCAAGGCTTGGTGGGAGTATCCTCTGGAATTCTGCTCCTCATTTCTCTGTTCCTTCCATGGATAGACATGGTTGAATACGGAGCCAAAATATCTGGACTTGAAATTGGAGATTTTTTTGCTTTTCTGATAAGAATGCAGCTTATAAAAGTGATAACCATGTTTTTGCTGCTTTTTGCTTTTCTGGCAATTTTAGGGAGCTTCCTACTGATGATTGGATACGAATTGGGGAGCCAAATAATCAGCTGGGCTTCAGGCTTGGCTCTTTTCTTATCCGTTGTAGTAGTACTTGCTCTTGGAACAATATCCACGGAAGACGTTTACATTACCATTCAGGTCAACCCGGGCATTTACATCTTTGGCGCAGTCTTGGGCCTCGTGAGTACGAAACTTGAGCGTGCCTCAAAGACCTGAACATAGGCTCATAGCTATCACAGGTGTTTATCAGAAAGTGAGTGGCAGCAGAATGCGTCATGAAATCGGTGTTGGGTCATGGGTTAAGATTTAGTGGTGGGTTTCTGGGTCATGTTGGTGGGGCGAGTTCTTTTGCTCTTTCGGCTGCTTTTGTGACTGCCATGATCATGGTGGCTTTGAGTCCGCTTTTCTCGAGTTCCAGCAAGCCTTCGATCGTCGTTCCTGCTGGTGTTACAATCATGTCTTTTAGTTTGGCTGGGTGTTCGCCTGTTTCTACTACCATTTTAGCCGAGCCGAGTGTTGTTTGTGCTGCGAGTGTGATGGCTATGTCTTTGGGTAAGCCAAGTCTTACGCCTGCGTCGGCTAATGCTTCGATTATGAGGTAGATGTATGCGGGTCCGCTGCCCACGAGTCCAGTGGCGAGGTTCAAGTATTTCTCGTCCAGTCGTTTCACAAGTCCGAGCAGGCTGAGCATTTCAACAGCCATCTTCTCTTGTTCTTTGGTTACGTTTTCGGTGGGGCAGTAGGTTATCATGCCTTCACGGACGAGGACTGCCATGTTGGGCATGACACGGATTATTGGAACATTCCTGGGCAAGTGCTTCTTGTAGAAGTCAAGGGTTACACCAGCAGCGATTGACACGAGCACCTTTTCAGGTTTCATGACTGGTGCGATGGCGTCTAAAACTTTGATCACGTCGCCAGGCTTAACTGCGATGATGCTGATATCGGCGAAAGCGGCTGCTTTCTTCGCGTCGCTAACGCACTCAATCTTGTACGTTTTAGTTATGTACTTGATTCTGTCTGCGAGGATTTCGTAAGCTTGGATCTGCTCTGGGCTGTAAACGCCTGATTTGAGTAAGCCTGCAATTATGCCTTCACCCATCTTGCCCGCGCCTATGACCGCGACTTTGGGCACTTTCTTCTGTTTGTTCAAGTTCTTTCCTCTCCCAAAGATCGTTTTGGATTTGTATAGGCTCTGGAGATTTAGCCTTTACCCAAAGACTCGTGTGCCAAGGTGAATAGATCCAGTAACAGTCATTCGAGACTGCCATGTCCTCTCTAGGTTTCGTTCATAAAAATAAAAAGTGGAGGATGAGAGATTGCTTTGCGTATTCTGTATTGTTACAGCGATTCCACTTATAGAGTCACGTTGTAGGGGCGCATCATCTCGTTATCTTCATGGTCGACGATGTGGCAATGCCAAACGTAGCCTGGGCCTTGAGTTGGATCAAAGGGATATGGCGAACCGTCTTGTTGCATCCATCGTATTCGGATTATCGTTATTTCACCAGGGAACATTTGGACAGTGTCCTGCCATCCTTGCTCATTTGGTGGTACTGGTTTCGGGTTGCCCTGCAGATAAGGTCCGATTGGTAGCTCAAGTGGTATGTAGTCGAGTGGCCATGGCGGCATAGAACCAGCTGGTAAGCCTCCTTGTTGCTCTTGAAGCAAGAGCCAATCCGCACTGTATTTGGCAGCGTTGATTTTCTGGCGATAGACAAGTTGGAATGTCACAAGGTGCGTGTGAATCGGATGTGCATCTCCTGTGAGGTCGATTACAATCCAGTCCTCGGTTGTTCCATTGTGGGGCAGCTCAGAAATCACTCCGTCCCATGGTTGACCGTTCAGCATTGCCATGATTGGACCGTTGGGACCCATGACTTCCCACAGGGTCAAGATTCGTTGAGTTGCTGGTGCTGGTAGTGTCGGGAAAACTGCTCCAGTGAGCGTTGGATTTAGCATCGCTGGGATTATGGGTGCTGTGGCTCCTGGTGTTGCGGAACTGGCTTTCACCGTGAACTGCATGATCTGTCCTATGGTGTTTCCCATTGGTGCTGCGCCATTTGGGAACGGGGCTTTAGCGGTGTTTTTGAGTATGACTCTTGTTCCAACCGGCAAGCCTGAGAAGTCTATTAGAACGTCTGCTCTTTCACCCGGTGCGAAGGTCAATGACGTCAATGGGACAGGGCTCATTAGATATCCTCCGTCGGCTCCAATCTGAATGAATGGTACCGATGCCTTTGTTGTCTGGTCGACGAAGCTGAGAGTGTAGAATCGTGCATTCGATCCGTCTAAGAGTCTGAGGCGGTACCAACTCGGTGTGACATCAAGGTTGGGCCAGACCCGCCCGTTCACCATGATGGTGTTGCCGAAGAACTCGGGGAACCAGTATGGATGAATGTCTGGGTTCTGACCTGCAGTTGGGAACCAGAGTTCACCGTTGGTGTAGAAGGAGCGGTCTTGTATGGCGATTGGAATCTCAGACACTCCGTAGGGAAAGTGTGTCGTCAAGTATTGGTCGAATGTGTTGACGGTAGGTGTTGTGACATTTGTGCCCGCTGGGGGTTCTCTTAGCAGATAGTATCCGGCTAAGCCTGACATGACGTTGAGTCTAGTCATGCCCAAAGCATGGTCGTGGTACCACAGAGTGCTCGGCTGCTGCAGATTTGGATAGAAGTAAACTGCTGAGTTGTTGGCTGTTGGTTCAACTGTGCTGTAGTCGTCGCCGTGTATGCCGTTGTACGTAAACCACGCTTCTGGACCACCATCCGAATAGGACTGGACTTCTCCTTCATGCAAGTGTGTGACCAAAGGAACTGGGCTCTGCGCCTCTGGGATGCCTGGTGGATAAAGTGGATACGGGGGCATGGGCATGCCGAAGTTGTTGGGGTCTGCCCAGTGGATAGTCGGGTCGACCGGCAGAAACTGAGGCATATCGATGTTGTTAGTCCACGTCACTTTAACTGGAATTCCTCTAGTCGCTTCAAAGGTTGAGGAAGGCGAGTGGAAGAAATTCGGCAGGAAAGTGCCATCAGGCACGCCAAGTGTAAGGCCGCGAGCAACTGCGTCGCCCTGATATCCCCACACCAGTGTTTTTCCATCTGGACTGCCAACTAAAGGTGTTCCTTGGGGCAGAATTCCTTGTCTACCATAGTACATGCTGATTTGATAGTCTTGTTCTATCAAATTGCTGCTATTATCATAGACATTAGTCGGAACGTACACTGGCGGAATCACTAGTTGATTCACCCACTTTGGTATTGTCGTAGGATCCAGAATGCCTGGAGGCACAGGTGGAGAAGCTGCAAACGCGGAGTTTGTCAAAGAAAGCACGATAACCAGCGTTGTAAAAGCTGCAGTGATTGTTTTCATCTTGGTTTTCATTTCTTCTTTTTTCTCCTCATTTTTCGACGCATGAATGCTAAGCCCCGCCACCTTATCAATTGGTGTGACTGTGACACCACAGTAACAACTTGTCAGCAACAAGAAGTCTCTATCTTGCTGTCTTTAGAAGAATATCTCCTGGCTCAGGACAATGCTTGAACAAGCTTTCACGTTCAAGGCTCCGAGGCGTCATCATTGCCTTGGAGATAGGGCTTTAAAAGCCTTCAACTAGCCTAGCGACGGTAACCCTGTCAAGGAGAGTGTGGGATTCACCGTCCACAGACGAATGCGCCGACATATTGTGCGATATCGCCCGGCTCTTGGACAAAAAAGCAGTGATCAACAAGGCGAGTCAGATTTTGGAAAACGCTGCGAAAGAAGTCGTTGTAACCACAGCTTCACGCGAGCTTTTATTGGCTTTCCCCTCCTTCTCGAAGATAGTTGAAAGCCTACTTAAAAGGAGAATGAAGATTCACGGGGAGACTTTGACCGAATGTGGAATGCTTTAGCAAATAAGCAAACAATCGAACCGGCAGCGACGGCATGAAAGGATAGCTAAACATCTCAAGAAGTGAGAAGCGCAACAGTCTCAAGTTTGGGTCAAGTGGTGTTGTAGCCGCCAGACCACAGGAAAGAATCTTCAAACTTGAAGCGA
>Ga0315314_1004076_pt1 | contig 11110 bp, 10 predicted proteins | sample TDP9_MG_FD_203631 | JGI IMG/M metagenome (GOLD analysis project Ga0315314, IMG submission 203631) | Freshwater sediment microbial communities from Lake Towuti, South Sulawesi, Indonesia - TDP9 | ecosystem: Environmental > Aquatic > Freshwater > Lake > Sediment | place: Indonesia: South Sulawesi... | reverse complement strand
ATTGTCTATACTGGTTTGTCGGATGAACGGCTCTCCTATAAGGTGCTCTCCTTGTGTCTCCACTGGCGGGGATAGAGTTTCCACCACAGTTTCGATGGAATTGTTTTCATCTTCCCCAGACTGAAGCCCGGGGCTAAGTAAATCTGTGAGTCCGGGCGACCGGTCTTGTTGAAAGAGTCGATGCATATTCGGGCGCCTGAGGTCGGTATCTATCAAGAGCACCTTGCCGCCGCTTTGAGCCATGCTGATGGCTAAGTTCGTCACTGTAGAGGTCTTTCCCTCCAGTGGGGCAGCGCTGGTCACTAGAAGAGTTTGTATCGGAGTGTCTACATTCGCATATCTGATGTTCGCTAAAAGGGTTTGATAATTTGTCAGAAGTGGTGTTCTTTTCTCTGCATATAGAAGAATACTGCTTAACAACTGCTTGATTCGTTTTCGATGTCCCCTGGCATGTTTCTGACGCCTTTTTGATTGTAAATTAGCGAGGTTTGACTCCGTTGGTTGACCAGTGGCATTCTCCCCGTCTTCATCGGGATTTTCCAGAGGAACAGGCATCGGTAAAGTCACATTCCCTTGATTATCAGAATTTAATCCGTCCCCTCCTTCGGAGGGGTAGGGGTGGGTTAATCCGTTACCTGAATCCGTTGACAGCGAATCCGTTGACAGTGCTCGCCTACTCAATGCGTTCTCCGGCACCTTAAAAGGTGGAATCTTGGGAATTGTTCCCATTACCGGCAATGCCAAATACCTTTCTACATCCTCTTTGAGCTTGATAGAATCGTCAAGGTATTCCAACAAGAATGCGAACCCTACTCCCAACACCAACCCACTTATCAGACCGAAAATCAGTATTTTTTTCTTTTGGGGGCTGATTGGAGATTGAGGAAGCGCGGCTTCCTTTATTATATCTAATCCACTCGTCTTCATCTCTTTGAGTAACTGCAAATCTCCAGATTTAGTCAAAAGCGCCATATAAGTTTGCTCATGCACTCGCGCCTGACGCTCAAGACGAGTCAATTCCACCTGCGTTGCAATCAATTCAGGGTGTTCTTCTTGAAAATTAGCTATCCTTTTTTTTAATAGGGCTTTTTTCTGTTCCAATCCCTTCAATTGGACATTCAATGAAATAGATTGTTGCACTAAGCTTTGTATTTCTGAAAGTGGATCCAGACTGGTTTGCCCCTCCTTCTTTAAAAGCTCTGCTAATTCCGCTTCCAACCGCTTCTGCAGCATATCTATCTGCTGTTGAATAGATATCACTTCAGGGTCTTCTTTCGTGAATTTTTCACGCATCGTATCCAATTGCAGTTGCAGGGATATCAACCTTGACTGAATTGTGTCTATCTGTGGTGACAGAGAAGTGCTCAAAGAGGAAAGTGAAGCTTGTCTTTTTTCAGAAATTAAACCCTGAACTGACTGTAATTGAGCTTCGATTAACTCAATGTCCGATTCGGTTTTTGAGAGCTCCTCTTGCATGTTACCAAGTATATCTAGCAATCCGCTCGAAGAAGTCACCTGGGTAATTCCTATTTTATTCCTGAATTCGTTTAGGGCTTTTTCAGATTGTTCTATTTGCTCACTGGCTAATTTAATCTGCTTTTCTAAAAAGCTGAGACCACTTTCCAAATCAGACCTTTTTATATCAGCAACTTTTTGTATATATACTTTGGCAACGGTATTTGCCAAGGCTTGAGCTAGCTTTGGCGTAGAAGCTCTTGTTGTCAATCTTATAATAGAGTCGCCATCAGATTGAAGTGAGAACTTGCCTCCAAACTCCAAGTTATAGTTCACTTTGAGCAGTTTCGTTATTTCTGCAATTGATGAAGCACTTTCTAACAACTCCACATGACCCGAGATCGATTCTTCTTCCTTCTCTAAAGGTATTCCAATAATGGTGGAAGGAAGTTGTTTTGCATTCTCACGCATAATTACTACCTGAGTTTGATAGACGGGTGTCGCTGTCTTTAGATAGAAGAAAATAGCTCCAATGCTTGCGAAGAAAATGAATATAACAATCAATTTTCTCGCTAAGACAATCCGCACATAATCACGCAGAGAACGCGCTTGTACTGGTTGGTATTCGGTTTTAGTTGTTTGGTCTTGCATCGATTAAGCCTTTCACTTAAGGTATATGTTTATCTTTTCCCAGTTAACTATAGTTTCGCAGAAAATGAAAACCGCAGGGACGCAAAGAACGCAGAGGTTCCGGTAAACGCTTTTGCTATTTAATCTCTCCTCTTCCGTCAGATGGTGAAAAGTAGCCATCTACTCCAAGTTTATAATCAGCTCAAGGCCATCTTCAAGATAGATGCGGTTGTCTACTACTTTGACAGGGCTTCCTGGTGGCGCAGTCCTCAACTTGCTGACGATACACAATCGGGAAGGGGAGCAACTCTGTTGGCGCAAGCACAGCGGCGTCCTTTAGTAAGTCGCAAGCAACAATAGCCAAACGCCAATCCTCCCGCTTGAATTCGTGCCCTCGGCGGATATATTCAAGTACGATTTGTCGATGTTCCTCAAGGAAATCAGATGGAAGCAGAATTTTCAGCATGTGATATAGACCTCAATGCATTGCTCAATTCGTTTAACGCTTGCTCTGACTTTTGTAGCGTCGTTGAGGTTGTCCACACCGACGACAGTATCTCCGCGTTTTAGCAGTAATTCAGTGTTCTTGGAACCGATAAAACCGGCACAGCCGGTAACGAGAATTGTCTGATAATTACTGAAATATTTAACCAAAGTCAGAACTCCTGTAAGAAAGTATAAAGGATGAAGGATAAAGGCGAAGTTGCGAGCGAAGCAAGCCCGAAGCAATCAATTGCCTTCTTTAACCTTCTACTTTATGAAGGCGGGCACAAGGCGCCGCCCCTACAAACCTTCAGCCTTCAGCTTTTAGCCTTCTATCTCTTCCCAGTTACAAGCAAATACAATAATACGAGAGTCGAGACATCTGCTACTATCTGCATGAAGGTGCGCCAGATACGTTTCTCTGGCTTGAGTTTTGGCACAAAGATGGTATCATCTGCAAGAATTGGAGGTAACAGCTTAAACTCGCCTTCTGTCAGCACCTTTTCCAGGTCAATTTTCAGACGTTTTTCCTCTTCGGGTTTTTCGCGGATTATCGTAACTCGTTTTAAATCAGCTTCGGAAGTTGGTCCACCTGCGAGTTTTAGTACATCCAAAACGGTTGCTTTGGTGGATACCTGATATGTATTTGGCGTAGTCACCTCACCGATGATGGCAACGCGGGCGCTGGGGGAAAAAGGAGTGTTTATTAACGGAACCTCCTTAGCATATTCTGCGATGGGAATAAATATGGTATCACCTTTGGCAAGAGGGGGATTATACTTTTCGTCGCCGGTGAGCAAATAGTTTCTGACGTTTACTTCAGTTTTTACGGGACTTTTGGGGGTTTGGTGGATTATAGTAACTTTGTCAATATCAGCATCGCTTGCGAATCCGCCTGCCATGAAAATGGCGTCGAACAATCGGGTTTCATCCGTGACGGGATAAGCCCCGGAGCTTACCACCTGCCCTGCTACGTTTACCAGAAAAGTATGCTCTTCCTTACTCTCCATTCTGGGAACAAACACAGTATCTCCTGGTGATATATTTGGGTTTGCCGCAGATTCATCGCCAGCCAGAAACCCTTTGAAATTGACCTTTTGCCACGAATATTTGCCATCGGAGAATCTGAGTATAGAGAGATTTTGCAAGTCTGCCTCATCGGATGCACCGCCTGCAAGCTTTAACACCTCTATAAGCGGTAACGGCTTTTCTATATTGAAAGTACCCGCACGGGCGACAGCACCAATTACAGTTATGGTTTGCATAGAGCGTTCACTCCATGATAAGCGCGGTATGATTATCACATCATCAGCCTTCAAAGTAGGGTTCGCTGTCAAATCAATTTTTTCTACAAACTGCGAAAAGTCTATGGTGGTTTCTGTGACTGCTTCAGTTCGGTCAGCGTCCGGGCGAAGCCTCCGCGCCGAAGGCGCATCAGCGGCTTCATCAGCGGCTTCTTTCTCTTTTCGGATTAACCTGATGTGTTTTAGGTCAGCCAGTTCTGTGAGTCCGCCTGCTCTGGTAATTCCTTCCTGCAAGCTGGTACCTTCGGGCACGATGATAAAGTTCGGCGAATTCACTTCGCCCAGAACGTGTACCGTGAATCCTTCAGCAGGCGTGACTGAAACGAACACCGTCGGATTCTTGATGTATCGCTTCAGACACTCGGTAATCAGGTCAGAAATCTGTTTTACCGTCAATCCGCTAACCTTTACGGTGCCGACAGGCGAAGGGAGAGTAATATTGCCGTCAGAACCCACGGTAACGACGCCAGAAAGCGTCTGCCGTTCCAAAACAGTGACGGTAATTATATCACCTGGTTTGACGGTGTATTCTTCCTGGGCGAAGGCACCTTGCGACAGTAAGATGTAACTTATTAGTGTGATAAAGATGAGACGCAATATCAATTCTCCTTTCCCATTATGGTGGGGCATTTTGCCCTTAACTTGATGCGCATGGGCGTCGTGCCTTGTGTCCCCGACTTCGTCAGGATCTTCAACTTGTGCCTTGTGTCTAAGTGTTCACTTCGTTCACCGACGACTTCGGCTTACGGTATTCCTGTTCGCTTCGCTTAGCTTGCCCCGTATTTAAAGACGGGGTTTCGTGGACTGCGGCGCCTGCGCTTAACACCAAAACAAAGCAACATATTATAACGATTAGACATGGCATCTATTGAATCCTCAACTACTCATCTAAAATTTTTTGCCTCTGTTGCAAAGATAATTGAACACCCGCTTCGATTAAGCGGGCGTTTTGGGAGTTGAGAGTGTCTATTTCTGATATCAGGGAACAAAGCTCGTTGCGAAAGCGCGCATAATTTGTGGCATATGGCTCTGCAACAGAAGAAATCAGTTGAGATAAAGTGAGCTTATCCTTCGGCAATTGAAGATATGAGGCGATTTGTTCAATCAAAACCATCCTGTTTTCATCAAACACCTTTAAAACTCGAGTCAAGCTCGTCTGCATTTCAGTGATTTTGAGTAACTGCTCTGTTTGGTCAGCAAGGATGGCTTCTTGCGCATCTTTTGCAAACTGCAGCAATTTTCGATATGTGTTGACCGTGTCACTTAGGTTATTAGACAAGTCAGTCAGTAGACGCGACATTGATTTAAACCTTTGTTCACATTTGCTCACAACTCAATCACTCCTGCTCCTTATCCCATTTTTTAACAGTCTCCTATCATAATCTATGAGGAGACTGTTTCAGATTTGTTAGTAAGGTACGGCTTCGTTACATATTCTGAGAGGAGAAGGTCAATTGCACGTCTGATTAACTCGGCTGCAGCCAAGCCCGTTCGATCTCTGAGCGTTTCAAGCTGTTTAATTTGCCGTTCAGGTAGATAAAAATGGTAGCGTTTCATTGTAACTGCTTTCTTCACAAAATACACCTTCCTATTCGATTAAGAGGATGCCTAACTTACCCACATAATTGTCGCATAGTGTCCCAAAAAGCGAGCTAAAAAAATAGATACCCAACTAATTCGCCCCGCTGGAAACTTCTGTAAATCGTCTATGCCCGCTTGACAATCGAATATTGGCGAAAAAACCATCCAGGAGTAGACGTTACAAAGGTTTAGAGTTCTTTTTAGCGCCTACAACTGGACAAAAACTTTTGTTTATTAGTAAAAATTGTATCAAACACTTTATAAATAGTCAAGAAAAAATTTTTTTTTCTAAAAAGGAATTTACTCTTTTTTGGTTCTTCAGGGTTAAGTGTGGAAATGAAAATATTAGACATGGTGGTTACTGGTTACTGGTGATTGATTACTACTACTCACCAATCACCAATCACCAATCACTACTCTACCACACTCAAGTCGGAAGAACCTCTTTTTTCTGGGGGCGACCATGATATTCGTCAAAAAAGAGTTATCCGAAAAAGAGCGCCAAGAACTTGCGGAAGCACTTAAGAACGCCAACGACGTGAAAAGGTATCGCCGCCTCAAGATTATCGAACTTTCTGGTGAGGGCTATTCTGTTCCCAAACTGGCCAAACTGTTTGGTCTGTCTAATGTGACCATCCGGGATTATATCCATCGGTACAACGCAGGCGGTTTGGATGCGCTACGGTACGGAAAATCTCCTGGGCGCCCACGCTTACTGACCTTTTTAGATAGTCAATGGGACATCATTCTACACCGCAGTCCTTTACAATTCGAGAAGCTAAAGACCAACTCTCGGCATTGGACGCTTTCCTTATTGGCGCGTTTTCAGGTAGTAACGAGATTGATGTAATTTGGCACCCTAAGCAGAATTGACGAATGGAAGTAAAGTACGAGTTAAGAAAACGAGAAGGCGAGAAAATGAGAAAACGTGAGGGTTTGGGGGTACATCGTCAAGAAAACGACCGTTTGTTAGACCATCAATCTTTCATTTTCTATTCATGCTTTTTGGGTCGTATTTTGGTCAATAAACTCAGTCAATAAATCTAAGTCAAGTTATTTTGCGACAGCCTGAGTTTCTTTACTTGATGAGACTTACAATCACTCCCTGTCTCGTTTTCCCGTTTTCGCGTTTTCACGTTTTCATTGTGGAAAGTTTCTTAGGGTGCCTTTTTACACCGTTCTGGGTGCTACCTGTGAAACCAATTTAACCACCAAGACACGAAGGCACAAAGGGAAAAACAAAGGACAACTTGGTGTCTTAGTGCCTTTGTGGTTAATCTGATAAAAGGTGAAAACAATAGAAACGGGAGGATTTGGACCCCTACCAAAAGCGCCTGTCTACTTTCAGGCGGTTTACGAAGTAAACTGCTGAACTCACAGGCAGGCAAGTTGTAAAGTTAAAAAGTGTCTAAAGCGCCTTAAGCGCCCCTGCGCACGCGGGGGGTTTTAACCCAAAATCATAATTTTAGACACTTTCTTTACTCCTCTTTTTTTATGCCTGCTCGTGCAGACAGGTTTGCGTTTTGGCGCCGCTTATATTCCTCGAAATTCTTTGCCACCTGCGCATATAACATCTTAGGCGTTATGCCCGCCCGCAACATCATGCCGGCCAACTCTTCCGCATATTCCTGCCGTTCTCTTAATTGTTGCGCAGGGGTTAGCCGAACTGGTTCTCTGCTGTAATCTCTATCACTGAATTCATCCTCCACAAATTGTTCTTGTAGAGGTTGCCGTCTGCCCTTTCTAACGGGTTGCCTGCGCTTTTGGGTTGCAGGTGCAGTTAACTGAATCTGCATTGCCTGTTCACCGATTAAATCAAGCGCAACACTGTGAGGAATGCGAAGCCAACCTTTCTCATCGCGGTAACAACGGTCAATCAGCCCAGTCTTTTCTAATCTGGTCTTGATAGTATTTACCGATACTCCTACTCTTCGGGCTATCTGCGCAGGCGAGTAATCAAATTCACCAATCATAAATGTTGAAATTTCTTTTTTCTTTCCAAACATATTATTTCACTCTTTATATATTTTATGTTTTACCCTATCAAAAGTTAGAAAAAGTTTACTTTTGACAGTTTCTTTTCAACCGTCAAAAGTAAACTTTTCTCGACTTTTGACACAACTTAAATTTTCTCAACTTTTTATGAGTTTTTATCAGTTTTTTAAACCACTGTCAAAACTCATAAGAAGTTGAATGCTAAGTAAAAAATTTTCTATATAAAGATAGGTTAAGCCGTGTAGGCTTTGAGTTGTTCAATCATTTATTTAATTCATTCGGTTGTAAAATCGTTGTGGTTTCAGGGGTTGGCTCAACCCAGTTAGATTCGCAAGAAATCTTTGAGGAAATCGTTTCTCTCTTGCATTGCTATTCGATGAAACTTTATTCCCAAAGAAAGAGGAAGAAAATCGAAGAATTAATGAGACGTAGGTTTATCTAAAACCTATACCACTAAGCCCAGCGCCACCTGATCATTATCTCAATCCCGAGTATCGGGATGCTGCTATCAATTCTCTTGTCTCTCTAACCTATCCGCCAATTCATGGTCATCTGCGGTGAAAGACCGCCTGTTATGATTGCCCATTGCAGTTTTTCTATACCAGATTCAATGGATATTGCCCTTTCGCCGCATTTATCAAAGAATAGTTGAATAGCATCCTCGATCAAGTCACCGTCCTTCGATGGTATTGCCATGTTCGCTTCGCTCAGCGAGATTGCTTCGTTCCTCGCAACCTTCGGCTTCGTAAATCGCTAAGTCGTGTTACCAAAGTGAACTAATCAGAGGTTTTGAAACGATTGTGTCTACGAAATTTTTCAGGATGCCTTTGTATGTACTCACTAAGCCGCTGATGCAGACTCTTTTCTTTAGGTGGTGGAGGCAAAGCTTTTGTTTCCATCGCTTTCTCCATCCGTTCTATTGCCTGCTGAATCTGGGTATAGAGTACGCGTGCTCTATGTGCCTCCCACAATCTTTGTCTGTTCGCTTCACTCAGCAGTTTACTTCGTAAACCGCCGCTCACACTGTTTTCGATTTAATACCATCGTAATTAGCTTCGCCAACCCGATGGCTGCGATAATAAACCAGAATGCAGGATGCCACACCCATCCAGAAAATATGGATAACATCAGATTATCTCCTTGTAATTTAGTTTGTAATTGATGGTTATCTGCGGTGACAAACCCGCCTGTTGGGCGGGGATATCACACCCCGCCTTTACCATTCCATCGTATTAGCGCCAGTCGTCTTTGATATGCGCTATATCCATCCGAACCTCGTATGCGCCTTAGTTGCGCTTGTCTTGCTCTACCTGCATTTCGTTGATGTTCGCTATATCCTTCTGGGTCAACTTCACGATAGTATTGATGCCATGCTTTCGTCCAACGCCTAAAGTCGCCATTGATACCATGTAGTTTCAGATGACAGCTTCGGCAAAGTGGAATCGTTACATCAACTCCGCCGTCAGCTTTCGGGATTACGTGATGATTTTCTATCAGTTCTGTTGAATTGCATTCTACACATCCCATGACACACCTACCTTTCTTTAGGAAAGACAGCATTAAGCCGCCTTCCCGTAGAAACTACTTCGTGCAATTCCAAGATAAACAGCGTAACCTTTTCGCACGCAGTTCGTTGTTTTGCAATTGCCGAAGAAATTGATTACGCAAACATTGACTTCGGTATCCGATGGTTGCACGTTGGGACGGGTGAGCTTCAACACGATATCATCTTTGGGCAAAGGTCGATAATATAGTGTGAGACCGTAAGACGAAGTCGTCGGTGAACTCACAGCCCGCCCCGCATGATTGCTTCGTTCCTCGCAACCGGAATGACCTGCCTTTTTGCAGAGCTTCGACGTGCATCGAAGCCGCTATCTTTTTGAGAGACATTTCAATCACCGTCCTTAATTTTTCATTTCAATTTTTTGACTGAGCGATATCAAATCCTTCACTGCTTCCCGAAGGTAAAAGCCAGCTTTTTCTTTTGATAACTCGCCAGACTTCACCATTTGGTTAGCCTTCTCAGCCAGTCGTATGACTGAAATCTTCAGTTTGTCTTTAGTCATTGTTATTCACCGCCTTTCTTTGGAAATGATGGCGCTGTCCCGCTTTTGAAGCGGGATCTACTTAGCCCAGCGCCAATGAGAAACTTTGCTATTGTCATCTGCGTTTTAGACACGCCTGTTGGTGAAAAGAAAAAAAGAGTAGAGCGGATTGTAAGTCCGCCCTGTTGGTTATCTGCGGTGAAAAACCGCCTGTATGATTATATCAATCTTTCCGCATACTCTGATTGTTATCTGCGGTGACAAACCCGCCTGTAGCGATATTGCTTAATCAATTCTCTTGCCGTTGGGTACTTTATCCTCGATGGTCTGCTGTATCTCCACTGCATTGATTGAGCATCGTATCTACACCTAATGTAATCATCATCTGATAGCGTTATTCCTCTTGGCTGGTCTGTCAGAAATCCATCATTACGTCCGCCGTGATGTTTGAGAGTTCCGATTAAATCGGAATAATCTACGTTTTTCATTTTGCGTCCCCCTTGTGAACGTGGGAGGGTTATTAGCCCTCCCGTATCCGTGTTAGTCAATCTCAACCGTGCTGATGTCAGCACCGCTATCAATGCCAGCTCGTAATCTTGTTACGATGCTTGGGTTCTGCTTGCTTTCAAATTGTTCGCAAATTTCACGGCACGATATTTCAGTCTTTGTGCCGTCAGCTTCAACCAACCAAGTCCTGAGTTTCTTATCCATCTGCAACTTGCGCTTGCCGTTGCTACTTTCCAGTGGTTGCTCATTCGCTTCCACTTGCTTTTCCGCCCTCATTGCGTCAAGAAGCTTTCCGCATTCCTCAAGGAAAACTACACTGTTGTATGACCAGCGGTTAAGACTTTTGCCTTCTGGGTCAATCTCAGCTTGTGCTTTTGCGTCCTTATGGCAGTAGTCGTATATCAATAGCCACTCGGTTCTATCATAATGACTTGGGTTATCCTGTCTGAGCTTGCCTGCATTCACCAAATCCGAAATGAGGATGGAAAGGTTATACTCAGGTACTAACTTCAAACACGCGGCTTTTGCTTTTTGCCAGTTAAACGAAGCAGAAAGTTTAGCCTTGTGTTCGATTGCTTTTATCTCAAGTAACGGTAGCAATTGCCGTGCGGCGTTTCGTTTTGCCAGTTCAATAGCGGTGTTGGCATTATCATAAATCGGTTTTCCGCTTACTCTCTCATTGCCCGCCTGGTCGACGGGTCGGCGACCGTTTTTTGCCTTCGCTATTACGGTATTATCATTTACGGATAGTTCCTCAAACTCAATACCGTGCTTCTCAGCTAATGTCATGATACCTTTATAGCTAATGCAATATTCACCGTTTCGGAGCTTCCAAGTTCGTTCGCCGGTGGAGAGAGCGGTGGCACTACCGCGTTTAGACCGTCCTTCAATCTGTGCAATGTCAAGCGCCTCAGCTTCTTGAAACGGGTCGTTTAGGTCTAACTGCATTTGGGAAGGGGCCTGCGCCCCGTTCCCAGTAGAAGGCGTCGTGTCTGTAGAAGGCGTCGTGGAACGCATCGCACGCTTGCATCGCACCCAGTGATTCTGACTATCTATCTGACCGTTTAGCTTGTCTTGAATTGCCTTCGCTTGGTCAGTTCCGCACTCATT
>Ga0315314_1004075_pt1 | contig 11112 bp, 10 predicted proteins | sample TDP9_MG_FD_203631 | JGI IMG/M metagenome (GOLD analysis project Ga0315314, IMG submission 203631) | Freshwater sediment microbial communities from Lake Towuti, South Sulawesi, Indonesia - TDP9 | ecosystem: Environmental > Aquatic > Freshwater > Lake > Sediment | place: Indonesia: South Sulawesi... | reverse complement strand
TATGTTAACATCAAAGACGCTGTCTTGTTAGGGGTGGCGTTCGGCTCAAAACAAGGAGACCCCAACTATAATCCAAACGCAGACATAAACTGTGATGGCTACGTAAACATCAAAGACGCAGTCATACAAGGCACAAACTTCGGAAAAAGCTGGACATAACCAAAAAGCCCCTTTCTTTTTCTTCACCTGCGCACACAACTCAAACGCAGACATCAACAGTGATGGCCAAATTGACATGAAAGACGTATACATAATAGCAAAGAACTTCCTAAAAGAAGACCTATAACTCATTTGAAGTCACACTTGAGTTCCCTCCACACAAGTAGCCAAAAACTTCGGAAAAACAGGATAAAGACTTCAGAACCACATTGATTAGTGATGACAAACTTAGAAAGCTCTTACAAGTTAATATATAGTTAACCTAATAGTCAAGATGAGTTCATTTCATCGAGAGGATAAATCTTGATAGTGATTCCAGGACCAGCATCCCAAGATTTAGGCGAAAAAATGGCAAAACTCTTGAAACTGAAACTGGTTCCAATAGAGTTTAAACGCTTTCCAGATGGAGAGTCTCGTATTCGCTTCATCGAGAACGTGGAAGGCGAAGACGTTGTGATTGTTCAAACGACGAGTCCGCCTCAAGATGAAAACCTGATACAGCTCTTTCTCATGGCAGACAACGCAAGAGACTTGAAAGCCAAGAGCATCACAGTCGTCGTTCCGTATTTTGCTTATGCGCGACAAGACCAGCGTTTCAGACCCGGCGAAGTCTTCAGCATAAAAACCATCGTGGACTTACTTGACAAATGCGGTGTCAACAGAATAATTACTGTCAACTCGCACAACCCAAAGATTCTTTCCACCTTAAGTGTTCCGATCAAAGACCTTTCAGCCATTGGTCTTTTGGCGGGTTACTTCAAGAAACAGGGCTTTGCTGGAGCATTGTCTCTGTCGCTTGGAAAGAAAGCGGTTGACATGGCGGTGGAAGCTGATAAAGTCTTGAGGGGTGGTTACGACTACATATCGACTCAAAGAGATAAGGTGACTGGAAAGGTGACAATCGAAAGAAAACCATTGCCAGCAAAAAACCGAGACGTCATCATCTTTGACGACATTATCAGTAGCGGTGGAACTATGATTCAGGCTGTTGAGTTGGTTAAGGAGCAGGGTGCCCGAAGAGTCTACGCGGCGTGTGTGCATCCCCTTCTCATCGGAGACGCCCAACAAAAAATCTTGAAAAGTGGAGCAGACGGAATCGTGGGAACCGACTGTGTTCCAAGTCCAGTCAGTGTCATGTCGGTGGCTCCATTAATTGCTGAAGCCTTGTCTAAAAGAGGAACCTGAGCAGTGGTTAAACTCTTCTTCCTACTTTCAGGTGAACACCCAACTCTCCCCTCTTCCGAATTGAAAGCCATCTTAGAGGTTGAAGGCTACAAGTATCGGGTTTCAGAAAAGTTAAGCCAGGTTCTTCGTATTCAAGCCCTCCCAGAAAGCATAAAATCCGTCGCCTCAAGAGCAGCCATGACACGAGTTTGTTGCCAAGAAATTTTCAACTGCGATGCTATAGAAAAAGAGATTCTACAAAAGGCTCGTTTAGCACCACTTGAAGACCTCATTGGGCGAGGGGAAAGCTTTGCCGTTCGAATAAGAAGGATAATGGCAGCCGCCCCAAACATTGACCGAGGAAAACTAGAACGAAACCTTGGCGAACAAATCCTGAAAAAAATTAAACATGCAAAAGTGAACCTAACAACCCCGAAAAAGACGTTCTTTGGAGTTTTGACGGAAAACCGATTTGTCTTCGGACTAAAAATGGCTGAAGTCTTGCCCAAGCCTTTTGTTGAAAGAAGACCACAGAGGCGACCTTTTTTTCATCCTTCGGCTCTGCTCGCAAAATTAGCAAGGTGTATGGCAAACTTGGCTAAGCCAAGGGCGGGAGAGTTGGTGTTGGACCCCTTTTGTGGAACTGGCAGTTTGCTTGTGGAGGCTGGGTTGATTGGGTGTAGAGTGTTGGGTTTTGATGCTCAGCGTCGTATGATTAAGGGAAGCCTGAAGAACCTTGCATATTATGGCGTAAAGCCTGAAGCAGTGATAGTTGCAGACGCAAGACGCCCCCCAGTCAAAGAAGTCGACTGCATCGTCACAGACCCACCATATGGGAGATCGGCAACAACCTTGGGCTCAAGCACAGAGCAACTCGTCAGAGACTTCCTTTCCACTGTCCAAGGAAGCGTCCGAAAAGGGCATAGAATTTGTATGGCGTCTCCAAAATCCATAAGGATAGGGAGGATCGGCAGAGAATTGGGTTTTAAGCACGTCGAATCGCATTTGGTTTATGTGCACAGAGGGTTGACAAGGGAAATAGCCGTGTTTGAGAGGAACTAAAATGAGCTTAAGTGTTGTGTTCTTGGGGACCGCCGGAAGCGTTCCGACACCTCAAAGGTCCCTTCCCGCAATCGCCGTCCAGAGAGAGAACGAACTCATACTTTTTGACTGTGGCGAAGGCTTGCAAAGACAGATGATCAGGGCTGGAGTGGGTTTCCATCGGAAAACAAAGGTTTTCGTCACCCACATGCACGGAGACCACGTTCTTGGTTTGCCGGGGCTGCTTCAAACAATGTCCTTGATGAATAGGGAGAAAGGACTTGAGGTTTACGGACCCGTTGGGATAGAAGCCTTTGTGAAGGCTATCGAAGAGACTGTTCAGTTCGTGCTCACGTTTCCGGTTCGTGTGGAAGAGATAGAGAAAGCTGAGGTGGTGTGTAAGGAGAAGGAGTATGAAGTGCAAGCGATTTGTGTTGATCATCTTATTCCAGCTTTAGCCTATGCCTTAGTAGAGAAGCCTCGACCCGGAAAGTTCTATCCCGAAAAGGCGAAGTCTCTGGGGGTTCCTGAAGGACCTTTGTGGTCGAAGCTGCAGCAGGGCTCTGTGGTTGAGATTCCTAATAGAGGAACTGTGAAACCAGAGGATGTCCTTGGGCCTTCACGTCCAGGAAGAAAGATAGTTTACACGGGAGACACCAGACCCGTGAAGAATCTTGTAGAGTTCGCTAGGAACGCTGATCTGTTGATTCATGAAACCACCTTTGACGACGAATTGCTTGAGAGAGCACTGGAAGAGGGGCATTCCACTCCAAGTGGAGCCGCTGAAACTGCAAAGAAGGCAAAGGCGAAATGGCTGGTTTTAACCCACATAAGCGCAAGATACAAGGACACGAGCCTATTGCTTGAGCAGGCGAAGAAAGTTTTTTCGAGAGTTGATATTGCAGAAGACTTTATGAAAATTGACCTTCCACTTCAAGATATCTAAATGAAAAGGTGAGGTCTCTGAGTCTTGTGAGAGTGTTTTATTTTTTTTCTTCTTCATCATCGACAATCATTAGAGTAGTTTTATATTTCCACTAGCACACACGAATGGTGGCTCTAGTGTAAACAAGTGGTAAAGCATGAGCGATGATTCACCTCTTTCCGAAAAGCGTTCTCCTGGGAGGCTGTTCCTTCCCTCATTGACCTTCTCTTACTTTGCGACGGGACCCATTGGAGTTCTTACAGGACTCCTTCTAATCGACATCGGTGTCACGTTTGGATGTGATGTTGGTGTCATGGGGCAGATTAACACTGGTTACTACGTTGCCGCGGTTATCTTCGGATTGTTCATGGGTGTTTTGAGTGTTCGGTTCAGGCACAAGTCGTTACTGATGGTGGGTCTGTTGTTCATTGGCATATCTGGTTTGGGCTGTTACCTGGCTTCGAATTTCAACTTGATGCTTATATTATATTCTCTAAGTGGGGTGGGAATGGCTATGGTGTCGCCGATGGCTATTTCACTAATTGGAGAGCATTTGCCTTTAGAAAAGAGGGGAAATGCAATTGGATGGATTATCGCCGGTGGGTCCCTATCGTATTTCATTGGGGCTCCAATCACAGGCTTCATCGCAAGCCTCTGGGGCTGGCGTATTGTTCTCCTCGGATTCGTGATACCCGTTTCACTCGCAAGTCTTTTGTTGACTTTTGTTGGTCTACCATCCGCCTCAGGCAGCCTTCAACTCGAATTGAGCAAAGGGACTTATTTGGGGAGTTTTAAGGAGGTTCTGTCAAACAGATCTGCTGTTGCTTGCTTAGTTGGTAGTATCCTTCGCTCGATTGCATGGATGGTAATTCTGGTTTATGGGATATCGTTTTTTAGGCAACGCTTATTGCCACCAAAAGGATCAGAGGGTTCCGCATCCGTTATAATATTAGTAGCAGCTTTACTCTACACTTTGGGCAGCTTGGTTTGCGGTCGATTTCTAAACAGGTTTGGAAGGAAACCCTTAACGGTGTTGACCGTTCTCTTATCGGCCATATTCACAATCGTCTTCACTTCTGTGCCCAATCTATGGCTTTCTTTGGCTTTGAATTTCCTTGGTTGTTGGTTTGGTGGCATGGGGGCTTCAGCCGTTAGTAGTTTGACTCTTGAGCAGGTTCCGAAATTCCGTGGCACGATGATGTCGATAAACTCGGCGGCCATGAATCTGGGTTCCGCTCTTGGGGCAGCACTGGGAGGACTGACGCTTGTCTTGTTTGATTATGAGGTATTGGGGCTTGCTCTTGGAGCGATGGGTGTCGTTGCAGCCATAGTCTTTCAAACCTTATCAGTGGACCCCACCAGAACCTAATTGCTCGAACCCTACTTGTTGATGTTTAAGTGAAGAGTTTTCGGAGGGTTTGAAGACTTTCTCTGACATGATCCACTGATTCTAGCATGACCGTGCCGTGACACTCGCTCTTTTTGATGGCTTCTGCGACTTCAACCCATGGAATGTTTCCGTGCCCTATTCCGAGGTGTAAATCTTGAGTTCCTGCGTTATCGTGAGCGTGTATGTGGACGATTTTGCTTGAGAAACGAGTGACAAACTCTATGATTTGGTTGTTTATGTTGGCGTGCCCGATGTCGAAGGCGAGTCCCAAGTCCTCGTGGAAGTCGTTGTAGAAACGAGAGAAGTCTTCTACAGTTTTCATTAGAAATGGGAAGGGTTCTGGAAGATTCTCAACCGTTATCGAAACGCCGTGGTGTTTTGCAATCCTTAACAACTCATGGATGCCCTCTATATTTAGCTTCCAATCCAAGCCGGGATAAAAAGAGCTGACACCAGTCCTTTTGCCTGGATGAAAAACCCACAACCGACAATTCAGTTGACTCGCATAGAGAATGGACTTTTTCAGTTGCCTTAGAGATGTGCGTCGAAAAACGGGGTTTGGGGAGGCTATGTTTATGTCTGCGAAGGGTGCGTGAAGCGTTAGTTCCAGACTCTTTGACAGAGACAGTTTTTTCAGAGTTTTTACACGTTTGCTGTTGAGTGCGTGTAAGCCTTCGTCTAGAAGTTCCACATGACGCACATCGACTTCTTGTAGGTGCTTAACGAGTGATCTGAAAGGTTCTGATAGACAGAAAAGCATCGACAAGCCGATTTTCATTTTGGGCACTCGGTCACCAGTATTGTTTTGTATCCTAAAGTTTAGAGCATGTGGGTTTTCGTAATTGTTTCATTAATTTTTATGCGTCTCATACCCAACTCTTCTATGAAGAGTTCGGGTTTAATCGCAGTTTCTGGAGGCAACACTCCCTTCTGCTCAATGTCACCTTTCGCAAGCATCTGACTCACAATCGATAAGGGAACACCTGTCAGGTAGGCTAGTGCGCTTACACCATATTTTTCATGATATTGATAGACAAGACTATAGGTGCACCTTGTAGATTCGCCTTCCTTTTCTCCCAAAACTTCAACAACGATGCTGGCTGCGTCCTTAACCTTCACGTCAGGCGGTGGCGCAACTTGTAACAGAAACTCTCTCGGCGACATCTTTACACCTTTTACAACGATGGGTTTGGTGTTTGTTAGTCCCATCTCCTTTAGTATATTGATTCTTTGCTCGTCCTCATCCGTATACGACATTGCACAATCCACCATTTGCACTCCCTTGTTAATCGTGGTGGGCAGAGTGGCTAAACCAGAATACAAGGCGTAGCAACACGACCGCTTTCCCACAGGCTCTGGAAACCCAACCACATGCTTGCCAGAGAAAGGTGGCAACCTCTTGAACTTGCCACTTTGATAAATAACTGGTCCCCTCGTGTACTCTTCCAGCACAGTTCGGAAGGTCCACTTGTATTTTGCAGGGGTTAAGTTTACTTCCCCATATCGTATGCGAACCTCCTTCACTCCGTCCAATTTGTCAGCACCATACTTAGCGAGCACATCCGCTATGCCCGGGGCGACCCCACAACCCAAAACCACAGTCACGCCAGCCTCTCTTGCCACCTTGTCCAGTCTCAATTGCTTCAGCGTCATATAGTAAACGCCTCCTAAATCCGTCAAATCCGTTCCAGCCTTGATGGCGCTCTTTGTCACAACGAGGTTGAGATGGTAGGGAGTCGCGTTAGCAATGGCATCAGCGTCTTTCATGGCTTCGATTATGCCTTCTTGACTAGAAATGTCAACACGTCTTACCGAGAGTTTGTCACTCGCCACCCAACCCGCCACTTCTTTAGCTCTCTCCACGTTGGCGTCGCACAAGACAACTTCTGAAACTGCGGGGCTTTCAGCTAAGTCTCTGGTTGTCACCATTCCCATGGCTCCAGCTCCGCCCAAAACCACGATTCTCATCTGTTTTGTCTCCTATCACAAGTGTGTAAAGCAGTCTACTCTAACTCTTAACGGTTCTTGGTGCCAGCCAGTCAATGAGTTCCCGTGGATTGTCGCACTGAATCTGAACCTTGATGGGACCCAAGGGGGATTCGGCTTCTGCCTTTGAAAAGGATAGGTGCGATACATAGGCGACTTGCTTATTCAAATAGAAAGTTATAGAGTTCCCACGCAAACCCTCAAATAAGGCTCCTCGAGCAGCGTCACGAATCCGTTCCCTACGAAGCAGATTCTGCAGTTTTGTGAGCCCATCCAAACCCTTTGCTTTTCCAACAAGAACGCTTCCTCGTTTTTGAGGCTTGACTTCAAATTCTACGTTTCCGAAAACGTTTTCCACTGCTCTTCTCACTTTCTCAAGGTCTTCGGTGGGATTGACCTCGGTCTCTATGTAAACACTTATCTCGTCCACTTTCCCATCGCAACCTCCAAAACCTTGCGCATTTCTTTTTTCAACTGGTTCTTCGTTCCCTCGTTAACAATCATGTAATCAGCCATGGCTATAACGTCTCCCAAACCAACGCTTAACTCACGCAAATCACGCCCAGCAAATGTATTCCACCCATTTGGGTCATCGCTACGCTTTCTGTTGAAGAGTCGTTGAAATCTGGTTTCGGGAGAAGCATGAATGGAAATTAAAGTGAAGTTTGGAAAATGCCTCTTGAACTTCTCTACTTCGTAGGGACTGCGAATACCATCAACAATGACAATTTTTCCATCTGCCTTTTCGATTTTGGGTATGCACCGTTCAGCAACAACATTCGGTCCTTCTTCCTCCCTCAATTTAAGCATGACCATACCGAGATTCTCTGGTGTGGGCTTCAGTCCCCTTCGTTTGGCTTCGTCTCTTATCTCATCTCCCATAACCACTACGGGATAGTTCATGCTCTTAACAATCTCCTCAACCGTAGCCTTTCCAGCACCAGGCATACCCGCTATGCCTATTAGAATCTTCCTTTTCATCGACATCATAACCCCACTGTTGTCAGTATTTAGTTAAAAGTTATTACATTGACGCCTCTTTCATTAATTTGCGGTCTACTTAGCTAAGAAGAGAGTTCAATACCTTACATGTATAACTAGGGTGTGATTAAGTAACCAAATGATGGCAGAATTATAATCCACACACAAAACAATCTTCATATGCGCTTATTTTGCAATTTTACTTGTAGCTTGAGAATACGCAAAAATACCATAGGTCAAGATGCTAAGCCCTATTAACCAACTTATCCCATGCAAGATGTTGATGATTTCATCGGCCACCGATAATTGAGGTGATTGAATTAGGCAGAAGTGAAAAACAAACCTGATGAGAGAACCATAAAGAAAGAAAGCTCCAGACACCAACACAGGCATCCACATGGTTTTATCTACTCGCGAATGAGCAAGGGCCTTCAAAGCGTTTAAGCTAAAGAATGTAAGAAGAACCGCCGTTACGGTCAAAGCTATGTCAACGAAAAGAGAGCTTTGGAACATTGCGTATCTACTCCGACTCAGAGTCTGCTTTGGAAGAATTAAATTTTTGGAATAGAAAATCCATATTTACAATAAATATCTAAAACACTCTAGTGCGTAGCAAAAATCGCCCCTGTTAGAAGAACATGTATATCCAAGAGAATAAATAAAGTAAACTATAACGGTAGTTGAGTGGTTGCTATGTCCGAAATGATTCGGAGTTTCATTGCATTCGACATCGACAGCGAATCCGTAATCAAACGGTTAATGGAAGTTCAGAAGACACTTGTAAACACAGGCGCCGATTTGAAGATAGTCGAGCCACAAAACATTCATGTGACCATGCGATTTCTCGGAGACATCTCACCCACCATGATCGACTCAATATACGAAGAAATGGAAAAGATTTCTTTCACTCCTTTTGAAATAGAACTAAAGGGCTTAGGAGCGTTCCCCACTCTGAAATACGCCAGAGTTGTATGGGCGGGAATCAAGGGTGGCGCTGAAAAACTCGCAGACATTTCTAACCAGCTAGAACTCCGCCTCCTGAGATTAGGATTCAGACCAGACCCGAAAGGGTTCAGTCCCCACCTCACAATAGCACGAGTAAAATCTGGACGAAACAAGGCTGAACTCATCCGCATCATCCAAGAACTCCAAGACTACCAATTCGGTATGATTAAGGCGGGTTGCCTAAAACTCAAAAAAAGCGTTTTAACGCCTAAAGGTCCGGTTTACTCAACCCTAAAAGAGGTTCATAGATAGACTCTCTATATGAGTTTTGGTGGGTTCATGACTTCAGCACTCGACAACGTTTGTGCCGAGGTTCTTAAGAGAGTCACTCCAAACGCTAAAGAAAGAAGGCACGTTCTTACGTTAGCCGAAAATCTGAGAAAGAGAGTAATAGAGGCATCAAAAGAAGCTGGCGTAAAAGCAGAAGTCAGAGTCGAGGGTTCAGTTGCAAAGGACACGTGGCTAAGCGAAGAACCCGAGATCGATATCTTCATGCGGGTGCCAGCCACGATGCCTCGTGAAGCCTTCGGAACAGTTTGCCTAGAAATTGCAAGGAAAGTTACCAAAGGATACAAGCAAATCGAAAGATTTGCAGAACACCCTTATTTAGAAGCCGTTGTTGACAAAATAACAATAAACATTGTGCCATGCTACAACGTAAAGCAAGGCGAATGGATAAGCGCCACCGACAGAACCCCCTTCCACACAGACTATGTGAAGCCTCTTTTAAACGAAAAAGTGTGTGGAGAAGTTAGGCTTCTGAAAAGGTTCATGAAAGGCATAGGTGTCTATGGAGCAGAAATAAAGATTGGTGGGTTCAGTGGATACCTCTGCGAACTCTTAACCCTCAACTACAAATCCTTCGCTAATATCTTAGAATCCTTTGCGGACTGGAAAGAAAGAAAAATAATCGACATCGAGGGCTACTATAAAGAAAGGAAAGATGAAGTGAAGAAAATCTTTGAAGAACCACTAATCATAATTGACCCTGTTGACAAAGGACGAAACGCCGCAGCCGCCGTAAGAAAAGAGAGAATTGATGAGCTAATCGTTGCCGCAAGAACTTTTCTTAAAAATCCACATCTCAACCTCTTTTATCCACCAGTCACGAAAGCCTATGACTTAAAACTCAATCAAACCATGGCGAGTCGAGGGTCAGCGCTCGTTTTCATAAAGTTTGGAAGGGTGAGGGCGGTTCCAGACGTTCTGTGGGGTCAACTCTACAAGTCGCAGAAGTCACTGCGAAAAATGCTTCAGCAACACGACTTCGAGGTTCTATACGATGACGTTTGGAGCAACGAAGAAGACCTTAACGTGTTCGTTTTTGAGTTGGAACGACGTTTCCTTCCCCCTCTGAAGAAACATTTGGGACCACCCATTGAGAAAAGAAACGAATGCGAAAAGTTTCTGCTGAAACATTTTAAATCCCCAAACACGACTTCGGGACCCTACATAGAGAATGGTCGATGGGTCGCTGAGATAAAGCGGAAATACACGAATGTAGTGAGTCTTTTTCTGGAAAAATTGGCGGACGGTGGAAGACGCATGGGAGTAGCCGACTTAATTTCACAAGCCATCAAAGACAACTTCGAAGTCTTAGCCAACGAGGAAATTAAGGACCTTTACTTGTCACACAATGACTTTGCAAAGTTCCTAACAGCGTACTTGAAAAGAAAACCGAAATGGTTGAGTTAACAATACTGAACGTATCTCACAATTCAGTTCTCAAACTAACAAACTATATATAAAGCAACAGACACGAGTAGCGCAAGGTAATGTTAAAATGACTTTGGAACTAAGCCGCCAAAAAATGCGTGAACATTCTCTCAACCAATTCCGACACCTCAGAACCTGTGTACTCGCAAGGGAACTGTGCGTTCTGGTGCGCTTTAACAGAGTAGCCTTCAACAAGAAAGACGCCCAAGAATGCTGCTCATTCATAGCCAAACTCTGCAAGGAGGCAGGATGCGAAGAACCAAGCGATTTATGCGGCAAAGCCTCAGAAGCGGTTCTGAAGGACGAAGAGACATATCTTCAACTGTGCGAGGAGAGCTGCAGAAAGTGTGGCGAACAGAGACAACCCCGAAGACAAAAACCACCAGAGACCACAGAGACCACACACTACGTGGCATAAACAAAATTCTCTTCTTAAGCAATAGTTTATCTGAAATCTAGTTTACACGCCAGATTCGGTTTACACTTCAAGGGAAAATGCTTCATTATTAGTTGATTGCGACCTATACTCAACATTCAAACAGAAATGTTTTGGTCGTATTGGTGGGGTCGCGGGGATTTGAACCCCGGACCTCGCACGCCCCAGGCGCGAATCTTAGACCAAACTGGACCACGACCCCAACAACTGGACTACAACCTATCCGCTGTGAAAGGCAATATAGTTAACGTCTATGGCTCAGGTAAACCTTTTCGTTTCTGATTTATTAGTTCTTTGTGTTTGACTGAA
>Ga0315314_1004074_pt1 | contig 11112 bp, 9 predicted proteins | sample TDP9_MG_FD_203631 | JGI IMG/M metagenome (GOLD analysis project Ga0315314, IMG submission 203631) | Freshwater sediment microbial communities from Lake Towuti, South Sulawesi, Indonesia - TDP9 | ecosystem: Environmental > Aquatic > Freshwater > Lake > Sediment | place: Indonesia: South Sulawesi... | reverse complement strand
TCCGTGTTTGAGATTTTGGCGCCGGGTGTGGGATTTGAACCCACGAGGCCCAGAGGGCCACAGACTTAGCAGGCCTGCCCCCTACCAGGCTAGGGTAACCCGGCGTGTCTTCTACAGTAGGTCAGGGAGCCTCCTAAAAAGGTTCCCCTCGTCGGGACCATCGCAACCCGCAAACGAGGCTCACGCCAGTGAAGACGGAGATGCTGGGAGGTTTATCTAAATTGGCGTGCTCGATCTCTCAAATTTTTGAATTTTCACGTCGGTGATTTCGCTTCTTCCGCATCGCCTTGTTTTTCTGTAGCCCTGATAAATGTCCTTTTCTTGGACGCCCAGCGGGTTGTGGGCCTCCTGTAGACCTCAACAAGCCCTCTATTCTTCAGGTTTGGGACCGCGCCCATCATCCTCGGAGGTATCTCGGAGGTCAGCACTTCACCGCGCTCCCTGATGAAGCCGTAAACCTCCCTCTCAAAGTCGGTCAGCCCCTCGGGCGACTCGGAACGGGCCGTCCGTTCGCGATTCGCATCGGCCGTGACCACGTTCCAACCCCCAGGGCTAAGTTTTTCCTCGGCTTCATTAGCCTTTGGGTCCCGCATCGGCAAGCCGGATACAAGTCAAGTCGTCCCGTCATACGGGGCGGAAACAAGTTTAATAGGTCTGTCCGGGACAGGGGAGGGCGGAGGGACACCATGAGGCGGTACTGGGGGGAGATCAAGGACCCCGTCCACGGCTACGTCTACATCACCGAGGCCGAGAGGGCGGTCATCGACACCTTCCCGGTGCAGAGGCTCCGGCGGCTACGGCAGCTGGCCGGGGCGGAGTTCGTCTACCCCGGGGCCAATCACACCCGCTTCGAGCACTCTCTGGGGGTTATGCACCTCGCGGGGCTCGCCGCGGAGAATCCCCACCTCTCCCAGCTTCTCGACGAGGAGGACGCCCAGAGGGTCCGGATCGCCGCCCTCCTCCACGACGTGGGCCACGGCCCCTTTTCCCATGTCTTCGAGCACCTCCTCGATAAGTTCCTCCACAAGACCCACGAGGACATGACCACCTGGATAATCCAGACGTCCGAGCTGAGGGACGTGATCGGCGACCTCGGGTACGACCCCAGGGCCGTGGGGAGGCTGGCCGTAGGGTCCCTCCATGAGCCCGGAAGGGCCTTCGTGGACCAGATCATCCGGAGCGCCGTGGACGTGGACAAGCTCGACTTCGTCGTCCGGGACACCCACCACACGGGGGCGGAGTACGGGTACGTGGACATCTCCCGCCTCATCCACATGTTCGATGTCGTGGATGGGAACCTGGCCGTGGAGGTTCCCGGCGCCCTCTCCGCCCTGGAGTCCTTCATGCTGGCCCGCTTCGAGTCCTTCAAGAGCATCTACTTCCACCGGGTCGCGCGGGCAGCGCAGATCATGCTGGCCACGGCCATGGAGAGGGCGAATGAGGAGCTGGGGCTGGTCGACTTCCGGTCGCCCGAAGAGTACCTGGCCCTCGACGACTACACCGTCTGGGCCATGCTCAAAAAATGCAAGAAGTCCAGGGGAATCGTGGAAGACCTGGAGAGGAGGCGGCTCCTCAAGTGCGCCTACACCCAGACCTTCTACGTGAGGGACGAGGCGATCACGAGCATCTTCAGCACCGAGGAGGTCCGGAACCAGATAAGGAACCAGATCGCCCAGGAGGCCGGGGTCAAGCCCCACTCCGTGGTCATCGACGTCCCGACCCTCCCCTCCGTCCCCTACTGGCACTCGGCCCTCCTAGAGCCCATGGAGGTCCCCGTCTTCCAGAGGATCCGGGACGGGAGAAGGGTCTCCCGGAGGCTGAGCGACGACTCCCCCATCGTGGAGGTGCTCCGGGGATTCGTGAACATGCTCCGCGTCTACGCCGACGAGGAGGACCGCGAGAGGGTCAGCGCGGCCGCCGAGAAGCTCCTGGGTGGCGTCCCCTCCTCAGCCAAGATATCCTACTGATGATTGATTAACCCTCTTCTTCGCTGCTGCCTCTCTTTCTCTCTTCCCTGATGAACTCGGGAAACTCTCTTAGCCTTTCTGCCATGGCTTTCAGGTGTTTGTCGACCCTGTAATTTACGGTTCCTTCCTCAAAGGTTCCGTCTGGCCGTCTTTTGCCTGCTTTAACCCCGGTGAGGATCTCTATTCCCCCGTCAATGGTCTTTACGGGGTATATGTGGAACTTTCCGGCTTGGACGGCCTCCACCACCTCCTCCTTCAGCATGAGGTTCTGGGCGTTGCCCTCCGGGATGAGTACCCCCTGCTCTCCCGTGAGGCCCTTGGCCTTGCAGACCTCGAAGAAGCCCTCGATCTTCTCGTTTACGCCGCCGATGGCCTGGGCCTCCCCCTTCTGGTTCACGGAGCCCGTGACGGCGAGGCTCTGCTTTATGGGGAGCCCGGAGAGGGCCGACAGGAGGGCGTAGAGTTCTGTGCTGGAGGCGCTGTCGCCCTCCACCCCCGAGTAGCTCTGTTCAAAGACGAGGCGGGCGGCCAGGCTGAGGGGCTTGTCCTGGGCATATTTCTCGGCGAGGTAGCCGCTGAGGATCATCACCCCCTTGGTGTGTATGGGGCCGCCCAGCTTGGCCTCCCTCTCTATGTCGATGAGCCCTTCGCGGCCGAGGCCTGCGCTGGCTGTGACGCGGGAGGGCCTCCCGAAGGTGAAGTCCCCCAGGCTCATGACCGAGAGGCCGTTCACCTGTCCCACGGCCTCGCCCTCGGTGTCGATGAGGAGAATGCCTCGCTCGATCATCTCCTGAATCTTCTCTTGGATGAGGTTGGAGCGGTAGACCTTCTCCTCGATCGCCCTCTTTATGTGGTCGCCCATTATGTACTCTGCGTTCTCTTGGGTTGCGTAGAAGCTGGCCTCTCGGACGATGTCCGCTACCTCGCCGAATCTGGTGGAGAGCTTCTCCTGGTCCTCCGCCAGCCGGGAGCTGTACTCTATCAACCTGGCCAGGGCCGACTTGTGCAGGTGTTTCAGGTTTTCCCTCCGGCAGAGGGTGCAGACGAAGGACGCGTAGGTCCTCATGTTCTTCTCTGTCCGGCTCATGGTGGTGTCGAAGTCCGCCTTCACCTTGAAGAGCTCATGGAAGTCGATGTCCACGGCGTACAGCATGTGATATAGAAGCGGGTTTCCGATGAGCACTATTTTGGCCTTTAGGGGAATGGGCTCCGGCCTGAGGCTCTTCGTCGTGATGAAGCCTAGGCGTTCTCCCACCTCTTCGATGGCGATCTCGCCGTTCTGTATGGCCCGTTTCAGGCTGTCGTAGGAGAAGATGTCGCGGAGCAGCTCCTCGGCGGGGAGGACCAGGTAGCCCCCGTTCGCCCTGTGGAGGGAGCCTCCTCGGATCATGGTGAAGTCCGTGGTCAGGGCTCCGAACCGCGCCTCCTTCTCTATCCTCCCGAACAGGTTTGGGTGGAGGGGGTTGAGTTCTGTGACCACCGGGGCTCCCTTAAGGTCTGAGTTGTCGACCACCACGTTGATCTCGTACTTCCTGAAGGGCAACTCCTCCATCCACGGCGCGGGGAAGGGCGTCTCAGGCTGAGGGCGCTTACCCGTGAACTGGTCCATGTTTTCCAGAATGTCGTTTTGCACCTCTTTCAGGTAACTTGTTACCTCGGGAAACTCCGTGTACTTCTCCACTAAATGGTTGATCGAGTGCTCTATGGCGTAGTTGGCCACCTCCCGATCGAGTTCACGGAGTTTTTCACCCAGCTCCCTGTCCAGGTCCCTCAGCTGCCGCATGGCACTCCTCAACTCAGACCCCAACGTGGCCCTCTTCTTCTCGATCTCTTCCCTGGCTTTGGGGCTCAGGGCCATGAACTCCTGATCGCTCAGGGGTTTGCCGCGGATCACCGGTATGATGAGGACTCCTATCGGGGTGCTTTGGACGATGAAGCCCTCTCGTTCGGCCCTCTGGTTCAGTTGAGCGAAGAGTTCCCTCCTTCGCCGCTCAAAGGCCTGGCCCATCTCCTCTCTCTTGGCAGCATACTCTCCGCTCTCGAAGGCCTTGGGAATCCCGGTCCGCGCCTCCTCGATGAAGCTCTTCATGTCCCTCTGGAGCTCCCTTCCCTTTCCGGGGGGAAGCTCGATGGCGTTAGGCCTATAGGGATCGGTGAAGTTGTTCACGTAACACCAGTCCGGGGGCACGGGCTTACCAACGGCCACACTCTCTAGGAAATCCTTCACCGCCGTCGTTCTACCGGTGCCCGGCTGGCCAGCCACATAAATGTTGAAACCCCGCTCCTCGATCTCCAAACCGAACCTTAGGGCCTTTACCGCCCTCTCCTGGCCCACTATCTCCCCGAGGGGAGCCATCTCCTCCGTGGTTTCACAGCGAAGAAGGCCGAGGTCACAAACCCGCCTAAGCTTTTCAACAGGAAGCTCATCCAACACATACATGCCCCCAGACTTGAAGGAATCTTAAAAGGAGCGTTTAATAAAGTTTTAGTGGGACTTGATGCAAACGTTAGAGAGGCTGTTCAGGCCGTCTCGCATCCTCACTTAACGCCGTTATAGAAACGTTTAAATAGTGGTATAACACCGTTATAATTGGCTAGCGAACGGGGAAGAACCTCCGGTCGTGGAGGACGTTCGAGGTGTTCTAAGTGACATACCTGTCTACGGTAGAGGCTAAGTGTCCCGAGTGCGGGAGCGCAGAGGTCGTGATGGACCGGGAGACCGGGGAGACGGTCTGCGGGGCCTGCGGGCTCGTGGTGGGGGAGGGGATGATGGACCGGGGGCCGGACTGGAGGGCCTCAAGCCAGGAGGAGAGGGACGAGAAGATGCGGGTTGGGCCCCCCATCGATGTGACCCACTATGACAAGGGCCTGCCCACCATGATCAAGGTGGACGAGGACGCCTTCGGGCGGCCCCTCTCGCCCGAGGTTAGGCAGCAGATGTGGAGGCTGAGGAGGTGGAACCTCCGGGCGAGGCTGCACACCTCCGCCAGCCGGAACCTCGCGAAGGCCATGGCCGAGCTGGAACTCCTCTCCGACAAGCTCAGCCTTCCGCCGTTTGTCCGGGAGACGGCGGCGGTGATCTACCGGAGGGCCCTCGGCGAGAACCTGGTCCAGGGGAGGTCCATCGCGGCCATCGTGGCCGCCTCCATCTTCGCCGCCTGCAGGATCCACCGGACCTCGAAGACCCTCCGGGAGGTCGCCCACGTCAGCACCCGCCGGGAGAAGGAGATCTTCCGGAGCTACCGGCTGATCCTGCGGAGTCTGGGGCTGGATATCCCCCTCGACGGGCCGCTGGACCACGTCTCCAAGATCGCGGAGAGGGCCGGGGTCTCCGGCGAGGTCCAGGGCCTGGCGGTCAGAATCCTCCAAGAGGCGAGAGAGAAGCGCGCCGTGGGGGGAAAGGATCCCACGGGGCTGGCCGCGGCGGCGCTCTACGTGGCTGGGCTGCTGAGGGGCGAGAAGATGTCGCAGAAGGACATAGCCCGGGCGGCCGACCTGACGGAGGTCACCATCCGAAACCGGAAGAGGGAGCTGACCCAGAAGCTCCACCTAGGCCTCTGACCCGGGCCGCACCGGGGCGCAGGCGATAACCCGCACGGAAAGGCATTTTAGCCGCTGGACCCGACTCTGTGGCGGTTACTACGGGGCCGTGACCGTAAATGGGGGAAGGGCCCAAGGGTCGGGTGTTGAAGGGGCGCCCTGTCGCCCCCGGGCGCGGCAGGGGACCCGCCCTGGTTTCTAGGAGGCCGATCAGCTTCCTGGGGGGCGTGGACCCCGACACGGGGGAGATCGTCGAGCGAGGCCACGACCTCCTGGGGTCGACCGTGAGCGGGAGGGTCCTCTGCTTCCCTCACGGCCGTGGGTCCACGGTGGGCAGCTACGTGCTCTACTCGCTGGCCAGGAGGGGGCTGGGCCCGAGGGCCATCGTGAACGAGGCGGCGGACCCCGTGGTCGCGGTCGGGGCCGTCATCGCGGAGATCCCGATGGTGGACGGGGTGGACCTGGGGCTCATCGGGGCGGGGGACGAGGTGGACGTGGACGGCGGCGCCGGGACCGTCACCATCCTCCGAAAGGCCGGGGCGGCGGCGAAATAGCGGACCTCTCTCCCGGATGCTCTCGTGATATCGGAGATTTAACTCAACCGTGCGCTGTAGGAGGGCGAGGACCCGGGTCCCCTATATGCTTCAAATATGCCACAAATCCACCGGGGCTCCTGACGTTCCTGGCTCATTTCTGACGGTCTCATTTCCTCATCGGGTTACTTTTCTCACGATCTCCCTGAGCCTGTTGAACTCCACCTGGACTTTGCAGAGCTCGGGGGCGTAGTGGGCGGCCTTCGCGGAGTCGGTGGCCACGGAGTCGATCCCGGCCTCCCGGAGCCAGGTCACGATGATGCAGGTGTCGCAGAAGACCTCGACGCCGGCCCCCTCCAGCCTCGCCGTCAGCCCCGCCCTGTCCGCCTCGGCCTTCACGCGGCGCGAGGTGCAGAGCCAGAACCGCGAGCCCCCCCTCACCCGCCTTCCCTCCACCAGCCCGGCCACCTCCCTTATCTCAGAGAGGGAGCAGTGGGGACACCCCACGAAGGCCAGGTCGGGGCTGTCCGCGGCCTCCGTCGTCAGGCCCTCGAAGGCGGCCCTCAGCCCCTCCTCGTCCACCGTCACCACCTCCGCCGGTTTCCCCTCCCGCCACATCCCCTCAGCCTCACCTCTCGCAGGCCACTCGGGAGTTACGCCCTCGACGTGGCAGAGGGAGACGGCGCCTGTCGCCGCCATGGCCGCCCCCATCGACTTCAGCCACTCACGGCGCGGCCCACTCAGCCCGCGGAAGACCGGCACCCCCGCCCCCGCGGCCCGGCCCACCAGCGCCCCAAGGGCACCGTAGTCGGCGGCACACCCAAGCGGGGCATGGACGTCCACTCGGATGGTTCCCCTCCTGTTGGCGTCTAGGTGGAGGCCGTATCGCGGGGTCTTCCCCGTCAGGGCCGCCGCCAGGGCGCTGGGGGCCCCCTCCCGGTTCGTCCGCGCCCCCAGCACCGAGTTCGCGTAGGATATGGCCGAGGACTCCGCCCAGGCGAGGTGGGCGCCCCGCGGGACCCTCCTCAGGTAATAGGGAGTGCAGGTGAGGGTGGGGTCTATCCCCATGGCCGAGTAGAGGTCGACGATCCGGAGCTGGGCCTCGTGGAGGTCCGGGGAGACCGGCATCTCGGCCCACCTCTCCAGGTCGAGCCCACAAGGGTTCAGGGACGCGTAGACCCGGGCCCGGGCCCCCTCCCCGCGGAGTCTCTCCAGGAAGTCGACGGCCCCCCCGAGGGTCCTGTGGCTGACCCCGGCGACGTGGGCGGACCGGACCGGGATCAGCCGGTCGGCCCCGTAGACATTCCCCAGCGCGACCAGTATCCTCATGGCCACCTGGCCGGCATACCCGCCCCCGCCGCCTAGGAGCCGCTCCTCCTCCCTCGTGAGGTACACGCTCGATCCCTTCGGCTACGGGATTACCTGGGAGCCGGCGTCCCTGAAGCGTTTGTCAAAGGTGGAAGCGCGGGTCGCCCTCTGCCTTTTCACTCGTGCACCCCCGTAGAGGAGCGTGTCGAGGTTAGATGAGTCCGTCTCTACGCCGGTTTTCACCGGCTTGATCCTGAACAGCGGGTCCTCCTTCAGCGAAGTGCAGCTACCTCTAAGAATTCTGCCGCACTCCTTGGACACTCCCTGGAGGAGGTCCCAGGAGTCATTCCGTGTCCCCCTTTCGATGATGAGGCGCACGTCCTCGCAGAGCGGTATGATCATCCTCCTCAGGATGTGCTCTGGTGAAGGCTCATAGGGTCTTAGGGAGTGGTCCGCGAGCACGCGAAAGTGGCCCACGCACCTCTTGACCATTCTCTTCAGCTATGAGACCTCCACGAGGTCGCCCCTGACGGTGACGTTAAACTCGCCCTTATCCAACTTTACTTTGAGCCCCGCCTCGTCTAACAGCGTGAGGGCGATTCTCCTCTTCTGTTCCCCGGTTAGCTCGGCCCTGAGCGAGATGCAGCCGCCGCCTCCCGTGTACAGCTCCGCCTCATCGAACTCAGCCATGAACGACGAATCCAGGATGTGGCTTCCGAGCCCCCCAATCTTCGAGACCGCCTCCCCCGGTGGACACACCAACACGGCCTCCTCTTCACCCTCTAGATAGCTGAAGGTGACCCTGGTGGGCCGGAGTTCCTCCACCAATATCGCGAGCAGGCGGGGAGCCAGCCTCTCCGGGACCTCGAAGCACATGCCACCGGCCGTCGTACCCACGTGGAGGTCGGGGTCCGGCTGAAGCCAGCTGACCAGGGCGCTAGTGACGGAGCGGCTGAAACTCCCCTTCCTCGCCCCAAAGAGACTTCCCGCCTTCCTCCTGGCGCCCTCCTCCAACTCGTCCGGGAGGGCCACCTTCACGTACCGCATCATCCGCACCTAAGTCCATTTTGGTCATATTCCCATAAAAACCTTCTGGCCGGTTTCATCGCCCGTAGAGGCCTCTCGCCGCCGAGTTTCAGCCGTCATCTTTCCCTCGGTTTCGGGGGATAAACCCTTTTGAGGGGGAGAACCAGTATCTGGCGGTGGAGCCCCCTTGGGTAAGGGCACCGAACCGACGGAAAAGGTTAGGCTGGGCACCTCGGGCTGGAGCTACGAGGAGTGGGTCGGCCCCTTCTACTATGAGCGGGAGAGGATGTTCAGCGCCTACGCCCGGGTCTTCGACACCTCGGAGGTCAACTCCACCTTCTACCGGTACCCCACGCCCGGCCTGGTCCGAGGCCTGACCAAGGCGGCGCCGAAGGGCTTCGTCTTCTCCGCCAAGCTCCCCCAGCTCATCACTCACAAGAAGAAACTCGATCCCGAGAGCGGCGTCAGGGAGGACCTGGACCGGTTCCTCGGCCTCATGAGGCCCATGCTGGAGGCTGGCAAGCTCGGTCCCATCCTGGTCCAGCTGCCCCCCGGGTTCGGCTACGGCTCGGTGGACCGGCTGGCGTCCTTCCTGGCCCTCCTCCCAGGGGAGTTCCGGTTCGCCGTGGAGTTCCGGGACCCCTCCTGGCTCCGCCCGGAGACCTGGCGCCTCCTAGGCGAGCACAACGTGGCCTACGTCATCGTGGATGAGCCGCTCCTGCCGCCGGAGACGGTCTTCACGGCGGACTTCGCCTACTTCCGGTGGCACGGGAGGGGGGAGCGGCCCTGGTTCAACTACCGGTACAGCGAGGGGGAGCTGGATGAGTGGGTGCCTCGCGTGAGGGAGGCCGCGGAGAGGACGGGAGAGGTCTTCGGCTACTTCAATAACCACTTCCACGGCTACGCGCCGGAGAACTGCCTCCGGCTCATCGAGAAGCTCGGGAGGGCCACGCGCCTCCAGGCCAGGGTCCGGGAGAGGATCGAGGCCTACATCGCCTCCAAGCAGGCCGGGCTGCCCGCGGAGGCGGTCCCAAAGACCCTAGAGGAGGCCGCCAGACTCGACCTGCCCCAGCTCCTCCGGCAGTTCACCGACGGGGCCAGGATAGACCGGGCGGAGACCATACGGCAGGCCAGCGTCTCCTTCCGGCGCCGGACCGCCAGGGTGGTGGAGGCCAGGGTGAGGGACTACGTGGTCCGGATAGACATGGAGAAAAGGACCATCCGACACGACTGCGAGGACTGGAGGGAGCAGGCGCCAAACCAGGGCCTCTGCAAGCACGTCGTCCGCGTCTTCCTCTCCCTGCCGCTGAAGACCTCCAGAGAGATCCTCGCCAAGATGGTCACCGAAAGGGACCAGTGGCGCTTCGAAACGCCTGAGAGTGGTTAATGCCCCCCAGGTGGACCAGGCCATCCTCAGGCTCGGGGACAGGCTCCTCTGCCCGCCCTAGAAACCCGCGTAAAGAGGAAAACCGAAGGAAAAAGCCGTGAGGGTTAAAGCCCCCTCTTCAGCTCCTCGATGAGCTTTGCGGTTCTCTTGTCCGTCGGGATTTTGGCCCGCTGGAACCTCTCGGGGGGCTTGGTGAGCGGTCGGGTGGCGTCGATGCCGAGTTTGGTGGTCAGGCCGGTCTCCTGGTCGGCGGAGGGGTCGAGCGTCGAGCCCCGGGCGTTGGGGATGACGATCAGGTCCTCGTCGGCCTGGAAGCGGGTCGCCAGGGCCCACTCGACCTCCTCGGGGTTGAAGACGTCGATGTCGGTGTCCACGACGGTCGCCTGCTTCAGGCTGGGGTGGGCGGCGAAGGCGGCCATGAGGGCGTTCTTGGCGTCCCCGTCCCTCTGCTTCTCGATGGAGATGACGACGTGGAGCCACCCGCACCCGCCGGGGGACATGTTCACGGCCTTCACCGCGGCCACCACCTTTCGGACGGCGTCCCAGATTCTGGCCTCCTGGGGCAGTCCCATCAGCAGCCTGTGCTCGGCCCCGGACGGTAGGAGCGCCTGGTAGACGTAGTCCTCGCGGTGCGTGATCTTGACCACCTCGACGAGGGGCTGGCGCCGCTGGGCGTCGTAGGTCCCCATGATGTCGACGAAGGGCCCCTCCGGGACCTCCGCCTCCGCGGACACGACGCCCTCCAGAAGGACCTCGGCCTCGGCCGGGGCGTAGGCATCCACCCTCTCGCACCTTACCAGGCGCATCCGGCCGCCTAGGAGGGCGTTGGCCGCGCCGTACTCGCTGACGCCGTAGGGGAGGGGTGAGGCCGCGGCGAGGAGGACGGCGGGGTGGAGGCCTAGGGCTATGGCGACCCCCAGGTCCCTCTTCTCCTCCTTGGCGGTCCTCCACATGCGGTAGAGGTGCCTCGGGACCAGGCGGATGGCCAGGTGGCTCTCGTCCAGGACCTGGAGGCGGTGGACGGAGACGTTCTCGACCTCCCCGTCGGGGCTCCGGGCGGAGACTGTGGCGGAAGTTATGTAGGGCCCGGCGTCCCCCTCGAAGTGGGTCAGGACCGGGAGCCTGGACAGCCTCACCCCCTCCGTCACCTCGGTCACGGGCCCCTCCTCCACGATCCTGGGGGGGGCGGGGGACTGCCACGCCTCGGTCAGCCGCTCATAGAGGTTTTCCGGGTCGACACCGAGGGCCGAGCAGAGCCTCCCACGGGTCCCACAGACGTTCGCCACCACCCTCGGGGCGTGGCTCCCGACACTGTCGAAGACGAGTACGGGGCCTCCGTCGAGCGCCCTCA
>Ga0315314_1004073_pt1 | contig 11117 bp, 11 predicted proteins | sample TDP9_MG_FD_203631 | JGI IMG/M metagenome (GOLD analysis project Ga0315314, IMG submission 203631) | Freshwater sediment microbial communities from Lake Towuti, South Sulawesi, Indonesia - TDP9 | ecosystem: Environmental > Aquatic > Freshwater > Lake > Sediment | place: Indonesia: South Sulawesi... | reverse complement strand
CTAGCTCTGCCTTGTTCCATGTCTAAGGCGTCGGCAATGCTCACAATGCCAGCTTCGACAGTTAATGGTTTCCTAGGAACCTCGTGTGAAACCACAGCATGCAGAGCCTCAGAAGTCACTATCGCTCCTTCTTCCTCGCCGTATATTTCCCGCAAATGCTTTTCAATAAACTCTGAGGCGAACAATCCGCTAATCAGTTCATGCTCATGCCTCGTGACAATCATGCCCAAATCGTGAAAAATAGAGCCAAGCACGACCACGACTTCAGCGTCTTCATTCTTCATTCCATAGTTCTTGACTATACTTGGAGCAACATTGTTCTTGACTAGAATTCTTAGTATCTTAAGCGCGGAGTTAGCCACGATTCTAACATGAGTTGGACCATGATCGGTGTAGCCTAAGCGGTCAATAGCCATCACGTTGGCGCATTTCCAAAGAGTCCACAATCGAACGTCTTTCCGCACCCTCTCTATGATATGCCTGAGTTTCAAGTTGTCTCGAAAGGGTATGTTGAAAACATACGACAAACCAATGCACACCCATGACGCAACTAGTAATGGCGCCAGGGCTTAAAGCGTTTAAACCATGAGTTTAGCCACATTCTTACCCACAGAAGTGCCGAAGAACCTTGCCACAGGCTGACACTTTGTTCGAAGCAACAAGGCATGGGGCTTCAACGGCTTCGTCTCCGTTAAAGTTTCAACATGCCCCATACCCTTAGCCACAACCAAGTCAGCTGACCTGTACAGAGCCGCAAAACGTTTGGAGCACTCTTTCAAAACCAGTCCGACAGAATCACTTCCGTTTGATATCAGATCGTCAGCTACCTCCTGCATGCCCACAGCCCTCGCATCTTGCAGCATAGCGTCATTCAGTATTGGCTTGCCCTTAACAGCCACAGCCACACGAGCGCCAAGCTTCCTCAACTCAGCCACAAGCAAAGTGTCAAACGCTATTTCGCCCGCATTATCCGCCAAATACAAGACTTCCTCCGCACTCTTAGCTGACTCAAGAATCGCAGGTATCTCGTCAACCGCCAAATCCTCCTGAGCATGCAGCAGGAGTTTCGAGAAATCCTCAAAACTGAATTCATGCTCTGGAATATCGAATTCAATGACGTTGCCAACTATGGCGCACAGGCAAGCCTTCCTAAACCGCGCCTCACCCGGCTTCTCTTGAGCAAACAGTCTCTTCGCTTGGGGTAGAAGCTCTAACGCTCGCTGATTGCTAAGCCACTTCTTCTTGGCATAAGGGTCAGCACAACCCGTAATTGTTCTCACCAAACGATCACGTTTAGTCCCAAGCCTTGCAGGAACCGCAGTGGGTTTGAACTCCCTGTACAACAAACGCGTGAGTGCTGCCATAGCTCTAAACTGCAGCGCCTTGTCGCTCGTAGCTGCAAGGATTTCCATGTTGCCTCGATGAAGAAGACAAGGCGCGCATTCAACCTCAACTTTCAACTGTGGTATCCCTTCAATGTTGTAAGGCTACTTGCACATAGCTTCAGCAAACTCCAGCAACACGGCATATGGGTCTTTCGCTTTGACGATACCGCTAGCTACCAAAACGCCCTCTGTGCCCAGCCGCAAAGCCGCAGCCACATCGTCGCCCCGAGTTATGCCAGCACCACAAAGAATCACAACGTCACGGTTCAACCGTCTAACCAACTCAACGGTGCCAGACACAACCTCAGGCTTCGCCTTAGAAACAGGAATTCCTGTTCCAATCAACTCTGGAGGCTCAACTGCAATCATATCAGGCTTCAGAGCAGCTGCAGCTGCGCTTACAGACGCGTTGTTGGAGCATACAACTGAGATCAAGCTGTTCTCCCGTACTCGCGCTACGATTGCGTCGATGTCTGCGAGTTTAAGCCGTCGCTCAGAGTGATTAATCAAAGTGCCAGCACCGCCAGCCTCTTTCACAGATTCAGCCAAAACGTGCCCAGTGAAACTTCCAGCTGAAACAGCGTCGATGTGCTGAGAGAAAACAGGAATCGAAACCGCACCCGCAATCGGTGAAACATCCACAAACTGCGGAGCCACACCCAGACACACGCCTGTCTCTGAACTCACCTTCTCGCATGTCTTGGCAAGCTCAAGCGCTTTCTTCCCTGTGCCCTCAACGTACGTTTTGAAATTGACCAAGATAATCGGAACGCGAACCTTGCCGCTTGTCAACTTAGGCATGTAACATCACATGGCTATAGCATAAAGAAACCAGAGTTAAAACAATTTGGATAAAACTGCAACACAGTTAAGAAATTTTCTCGCTCTTCAGTCGATAAGCCCAAAAAACGAAGACAAGCCCCAAAACTATGATTGAAGCGCTTAGACTCAAAAGCGATACGACATCAGTGCCAAATTCAGGAGATAAGACATTCCACACAGGGATGTCAGCAGAGGCTCCATAAGTCAAAGCATGCCAAACCCCAAGTAAAAACGATGCTGAGCCAACAACAATCAGGAATAAACCTGAAAGGGCAACTGCTCTTCTCAACAGTCTACGCCCGGCTACGCCAAGGCTTGTAAAGCTCTCAACCGCTTCACAATGTTCGGATGCGTAGACAGCAACTCAACCAATCGATCCGATGCTGTTACTTCTCTTCTAAGAACGTTCTCAACCAGCCGCTGATCTGCCCTATAGCCTACTGCACTTGATATTGCAGCGGAGTCAGCTTCCACTCTATCTGGGTCAGAGATGAACAAAGCCTTAAACGAGCCCACAGAGCCCACGTTCTTGCGAGAATGCTTCAACTTGTGAGTGGAGTCCACGATTTTTGCCAAGCCCTCCGACAGTTTGCGTGGACCATCCTCAACTATAGTGGCGCTGTGGCGATCAGCGAAATATTCTCGAAGCCTGCTCATGTACAGGGTAAACAGGGTGAGTATGAAATACATGAGGATGCTTGCCATGCCAACTGCAGCGGCTCCACCAGAGCCTCCCTCATCTCTTCGTCCAGCCGAGGACCACATCATAGAGTAGCCAATAAAATAGAAAATCGCAGGCAAGATCGAGACAAACATCATAACCTGAACATCTCTGTGCTTCAAATGACCCAATTCATGCCCGATTACGGCTTCTACCTCCTCACCATCTAAAGTGTTCAGCAACTCGGATGTAACAGCTACTCTGGAGCCAGTTAATGGCGAACCGTAGGCAAAAGCGTTCGGAATCGGGATTCCAGCCACCATAACACGAGGCTTCTTCAACCCGCTCTTCTGACTCAGCCTATCAACCATCTCATGCAGTTCGGGTTTCTCAGACGGTGAAACCTCGCGGACGCGGTAAATGGCGTCTATCAGGTAAGGTGCAATCAACCATTGGATGATGTTGAACCCCACAACGAATATCCCTAGTAGCAGAAGGTCAACAGTTTGAAACACAAAAAGAAGAACAACCGTGAAGAACAACGTGGACAAACTTAGGATTATCGCTAATGTTCCAAGCATGGACAGGCGAAGTTGCCACAAACTCATGACTGTCACCGATCAGAAATCAACGAGAGCAACCGAGGCTTAAATTCTTTGCTTAAACGCGCTTAGCCGCTCGCTATATTATGATTTCAGCTTTTCAACTCGGCAGAGGTTCCCAGCTTTGACCAAACGAAACTTGGCGCCCAAAATCCGCTCAGCCAGCCAAATGTTTGTGTCCAGATGATCTGTTAAGACGCGGCTGAGGTAGACTGAATCATCCTCGGCTAAGGCAACGTAGGGCACCAGCATGTCAGCAAGGTGCGAGTCAACGGTGGCTTTCGACTGAATTTCTTTAAGCAGGTTTTCTGCTGCTTCGTGGCCAACTTTCTCGCTCGGCTTACCCAACTCACCTATAGCGTCTCCACCCAGCAATGCGCCCGTGTCTGTTTCAGCCCACAGCACCAATGAACTGCCTTTCTGAATCTGATTTGATGTGTCGTTCACGATTTGGATGTCTGCCTTCAAGCCTGCGGATTTGATACGTTCGCTGGCGGCTATTGCTTGACGTTCAGCAACTCTTCGGTCAGCTAGAAAGGTGCAGACAGACATGCCTCTTATATATCGCAAGGTTCCGAAATCGCTTAGCTTGATGGAATTGAGTTTTAGACACGGCTCAATCTCGAGAACGACTTCCCCCATTCCTTTGGGATAATACCCATATTTCACTATGGTAAGCGAGGCTTTCAAGCCCAAACGCATTAGCATAGGCAGTAAAACATGTTTCAGATAGTTGGTGGTCGGCGCGTTTCTCACGTCGGTTCCACCCTTGATCACGTGCAAGCGCACTGGTTTTTTTGCATGAGCACATATGGGCAGAACGGTTAGCAAAAGCATGGGAATGCTGCCTGCAGTTTGGATTTCAGCTTTAACTTCGCCGCCCTCGATTTCGTTGGGTGTAAACCAGAGTTCGCGTGAGCCAAGGGTTGCGCCTTTAGAGGTTGCATGGCAGAGCCTGGCTGCTGTTAGCACGGCTTCTAAATGCTGAGGACGTAGCCCTGGCTGCTTACGCTTCTCGCGAATGTTGACGATGTGAAGTGGCTCCTTTAAGATTGCAGCTAGGGCAACGGATATGCGCAGTATGGTGCCGCTTCCGCTTTTTTGGCTGCCGTCGATTTCAAGCAATCTCACAGGTGCCTCTAGCCGTCAAGTTGACTGAGAGGGTTCTTTTATCTTTTGATGATGCAGCATTGAGGATAAAACAGAAATGGAAGCTCTATATCAAAAGGTAGTGTAAGCTGGCGATTGTATGAGCGAAAGGAAACCAACTGCAGAAGAACTTGCTCAACGAATAGACCAACTTCTTGTCGTTCTGAAGGAAATCTCGGAGGATTTGTCTGACATCTCCAAGCATTTGAAGGTGGCTAGCCCTGTGACGCCTGCGCCTGCACCGGCAGCGCCTGCTCCATCAACAATGCAAATGCGAACTGTTGCTGATGTGAGGGCAGTTTTTCCAAAAGAGCTAGAGAGCATGCTGTTTTTTGAGGACACAGGAAAATTCATAATCATCAAGCCGAGGCAATATCTGGGTTCGGAAAACTTCGCCAAAATTGCCTCTTTGATACGTGGCGAAGGCGGCGAATACATAAGCGCTGGAAAGGAGTCACACTTCAGAATTCCGAAAGAACCAAGATAGAACAGGACTAATCGTTTTCGATTTCCGAAATGATGTTCCTAATTATCAGCTCCATTTGCGAAACAGTCTCGCCCAGAACAGGCAATTGTATCCCTAAGTAGCTGAAGAATACCCCTTCTCTTTTCAAACGAAGAATTTCGTCATAATTTGATGTGAAGGCGAGCGGAGGATGTTGATCTCGCTTGAAGGACGCTAGGATCTGCTTCGCTTTCGCTCCAGTCTTTTCAGCGAACAGCTGTGCCTTCTCGACACGGCTGGAGATCTTGCGCAATTTGTTGAGAAATCTAAGCTCGAGGTCTTCCGCTTTGCGTGGAATTGAAACGACGATGAACGGTTCTTTCGTTTCTCTAAACCCATGCGGAAATGCAAGCACCTCGACAGTTCCCACACGAGAGTCTACGTTAAACCACAGGTAGCCTTCATCACTGATCTCAAGGTTAGGGTACTTAGCCGGCGCCAGCCTAACTCTCAGTTCTTCAAAAGCGATGAAAAACCTAGAAAGAGCCAGATCGGTTCCTTCGCCCTTCACAAGGAAGTGCCAACCGCCTAAATCCGTCCTCAACTTTTCTCACCAATCGCAAACAACAATCGTAGAAGAAGGTATAAGGGGCTTGTCTCCTTCTTCTTCAGAAATTCTCTTTCCCGCAGACGTAGAACCACAAACACGCACAGATTGTACGGGTTCAACAGTCTCTGAACAGCTGCAGAAACATATCGGGCAATCGCCTAGCCTCTAACTCCAACGCATTCTAAAATCAGGAAATTCCCCCTTGTAATCTTCCCAGGAAACCTCAACTTTTGTTACTTTTGCACCCGGCGGACCGCGTCTGCAAAACTCGACCAGCCTCTCAACCTTCTCCCTCTCGCCCTCAAAAACAGCCTCAACTCGCCCATCACGCAAGTTCCTCACCCAACCAGTTACGCCGTGCCTGAGAGCTTCATCTTGGGTCTCACTTCGGAAAAACACGCCCTGAACCCTGCCAGCAACATAGACGTGAGCTCTAACCTTTTGCGGCTCGACCAAGTGCGTAGCACCTGCCAGCGCTGCACTCAACGATGCGCGTAGCGAGCCTCTAGTTTCCAATTGACGCTGTCGATTCTGGCGAAGCCGAAGCGCTCAAACTGCACAATGTCGTCCGCTCTAAGTTTTCGGCATGTGTCTTCGGCTATGCCTCTTGCTACAACTGCATCAGGCATAATCACTTCACACGGAATACCTCTTCCCGCCGGCAACCAGTGGATCAAAGGTGCGCCAAGTTTTCTTGCTTCTTCATGACCCTTGCTGTAAAAACTCGCCTCAATAACTCCCTTCTCCACATCCTCAATCCGAGTGTTGAAAAGCCCCATCAACCGCACGATTTGACCGTTCTTCAGCATGTTTGCGTCTTGTGTGGCAATCCAGAATTCAACTGTGCCTCTTTGTGGCTCGATTCGGAGCTCACGGAAACCTCGTTTCGGGTCGTCTGGATGCAAAGCTAGCTGAGCGACAATGGTCTCGGGGATCTTCGTAACCTTGAGTTTCCTAGGGTCGCGGACGAAAAAGTAACGGTTGGCTATTGGGTCGAGCAATTTCCGGTTAATAGCGTAGAGGTTCTCCCAGCTAAGCGTCACGTCCACAGTTTTAGGTCCTACTTCAATGATTAGACGCCTTATGGTCTCTGGCAGTATTCCACGCTTTCTCAAAGCGATAAACGTGGCTAATCTAGGGTCATCCCAGCCTGTGAAAACGCCTTTCTTCACGCCTTCAACAATCTTTGACTTGCTCAGCAACCCGCCCGTGATCTTCATCCGCCCATAGTGCACAGCTTCAGGATACTGCCAGCCCAGATGCTTGTACATGTATTCTTGCCGAATCTGATTGGTAAGGTGCTCCTTGCCGCGAATAATGTGCGTTATGCCCATTAGGTGATCATCGACGCCAGCAGAGAAATTGTAAAGAGGCCAGACACGATATTTGCCGCCAACCCTTGGATGAGGGTATTTTTTCGGATCAATCATACGAAACGCAGGCCAGTCACGCACTGCAGGATTGGGATGTTTCAAGTCCGTTTTAATGCGAACAACAGCCTCGCCTTCTTTGTACGTCCCATCTAACATGTACTTCCAGCGAGTCAAATGCTCGCTTGAGGGTAAATCTCTGCAGGGGCACGCCTCCCTCGCTTGGATCAGTTTACGAAACTCTTCTGTTGTGCAGGTGCAAACGTACGCGCCTCCACTTATCAGAAGCTTTTCAGCGTACTCGTAATAGGCAGGCAATCGATCACTCTGGATGACTTCCATGTCCCATTTGCAGCCAAGCCACTTCAAATCCTCAGGAATGGCTGCGTAGAACGGCAAAGCCGACCTCTTCAGCCTTGGATCAGTGTCTTCAAGTCGCAGTCTGAAAGAACCATTGTACATCTTCGCGTATTCATCGCAAAGAACAATGGCTCGAGCATTGCCCAAATGCAGCATACAATCAGGGTTGGGCGCAAAACGGGTCACCACACGTTCATACTTGCCGGTGTTGGCGAGGGGAGGTAAAACCTTCTCAACCTCAGTTTTTCCTTTAACTAGCGCTTCTGGCCATTTCTTCTTGACAATTCTTTTCTGTTCTTCCACGGGTAGCTTGTTTACTTCGGTAACGATGCCTTGGATAAGAGGCGTTATCTCCTTTATTCTTGCCCTCAGTTTAGGCTGTTCAGTGAGCAATTTTCCAAGAACAGGTTGAAATTGCGCTTTTCCACCATAATTAAGCGCGTTGAGAAGCGCAATTCTCCTCATAGCTTCTTTTTCCTTGTTAACTGGCATGTTGCGCGCACTCTTTAATGGGCCACGAATCATTCAACTAAATGCTTCTTTCAACAAGGTGGTTAGCGAAGGCTTTGAGCTTTTCTTTACCCTCGGAAGGTGTGAGTAGTCGGTCCACTTCTTTCCAGCTTTCAGCCACAAGGTTTTTCGCAAATCGCTTGGCGTAGTCAATCGAGTCATATCTCTTCATGATCCGTATCGCCTCGTCCTTCAGTGCTTGGTTAGAGGTGTGCTTTTTGAGGATTGAAATCAACCTTCTCTTGTCTGCTGGCTTAGCCTTCTGCAGAGTATGAATCACGATCAGACTCCGCTTGCCTTCCGTTATGTCTTGCCCCAGCCCGCCTTTTCCTGCAGCGAATTCTCCACTGGTCAAATCAAGAACGTCATCTTGAATCTGGAAGGCCACGCCCAAGGCTTCTGCAAATCGACCCAAACGCTCAACCGTGTCAGGGCTTGCGCCACATGAGACAGCCGCAAGCTCAGCTGCCATCCTAGCCAAGGTGCCAGTCTTATAGGCACACATCTGCATGTACTGGGCTTCAGTTAACTTGTCTGCGTCTGCTAAGCCTCTGTGCCAAGCGATGTCCATAGCTTGCCCCAAGCTCAGGTTAATCATCTCGCTGATGTAGATTTCATATATCCGACTCAATCTGCCAGCGTCTAACTTCTCACGATTTTTCATCAGAGTCAGCAAAGGCAAGTAGTACATCGCGTTGCCAGCGTTAATCGCTACATCAAGACCGAACAGCCTATGAGTGCAGGGCTTGCCTCTTCGAAGCTCCGAATCATCCTCAATGTCATCAATCATTATGGTTCCATTGTGAATTACCTCGGGAATAACAGCGAATTCCTGCATGCTCTTAGCGTCTTTACCCAAAGCCTCCACGACCAGCAAAAACAAGGACGGGCGCCAACGTTTGCCGCCGCGATCAAGAAAATCCCATATGGGGTCAGCTATCGCCTTATTCAATGCTTCAAGATTGAAATCATATCGAGGCGGACTTGAGGAAAAAACAACTGCCAACCTGTCGTATTTCCTTGGAATGTAACCTTCAATTAACTTGTCGATGGCTGAAGCGTTTTCTCTAAGCAGTTTTTCCATATCGATCTTCATTCACTCACCCTCATCTAAATGTTATATTTGAGAGGTCTCGTCTTGCATAACTCTGAGGATCAAATCCCCGCATAGCCAACCAATCCGCCACTTTCCCAGTTACAACCAAGGGCACTCTACGAAGTTGCTGAACAGAACTAGCTCCCACCAAAAACATGGTGGTCTTCAATTCATCCACCAAAAGCCGCAATTTCTTCTTCGCCTTCAGCGCACTCCGAAATGCCGGATCCAAAACAGGATAAGCAACTCCAGTTAGGCTTGCTCCCAAAGCTAACGCCTTGGCAAGATCTACTCCAGAACGCAATCCGCCTGAAGCGATTATAGGAATGTGAACCGCTTTTGTTGCTTCTACGAGGCTTACTGCAGTGGGAATGCCCCAGTCCCAAAAGGTTTCGCCCAGCCTTTGACGAGCTTCATCTCTCCGTTTCTTAGCTCTGAAATATTCAACAGCCGTCCAGCTAGTGCCACCTGCACCTGCAACGTCAATGCCTGCCACTCCCAATTCCTCAAGTTGCTTAGCCTGAGCCGCACCTATTCCGCAACCGACCTCTTTGACGATAACAGGCACATCTAAACCCTCAACAATCGCGCCAATTTTGGCAGCCACGCCCTTGAAAGCGGTCTCACCCTCAGGTTGAACCGCCTCCTGTAAAGGATTCAAATGGATCAACAAAGCATCTGCTTCCAGCATTTCCACGGCTTTTTTGGCTTCTTTGACTCCATATGCTTTTGCCAACTGCGGAGCGCCAATATTAGCCATGATAAATGCATTAGGAGCTTCCTTGCGCGTCACGGCGAATGTAGCTTCAACCTCTGGGTTTTCAAAGGCAGTTCGCTGGCTTCCAACTCCCATGCCCAAGCCTAACTCTTCAATCGCCCTCGCAATGGCCGCATTGATCTTGCCTCCGTTGTGCGTGCCACCTGTCATCGATTCGACAATCAGCGGAGCTGAAAACGTGTGACCAAAGACTCTGTCAGACAGGTCTATTTCTTCCAAGTTGATTTCGGGCAAAGCCTTATGCAACAAGTGGACTTCTTCGAAACCCGTTGTCACTTGCCTTGCCTGAACGTTTTCTCCTAAGCAAACGACCAAGTGTTCGTCTTTCCTTTCCCCAGTCTTCTTGACCAATGCTTTCGTTTCACCCTCCATTATTTCCGAAGAATTGTGCCGGTCACTTTTTCGCCTCTCAAAGCCTTTAAGATTCTCTGAGGCTTGGATGCATTCACAATTAGTGTTGGAATTCCTTCTTCAATAGCCGGAGTCAGTTCGGCTATTTTGCCCTGCATGCCACCCGTCACATCGTAGACACTTGCGTTTTTAGTCTGTTGCCGCAACTTTCCCAACCTATGTAACGCGCACTCTCTAATCAGAGTAGGTCGCCCCGGCTTCTTTGGGTCAGCTGTGAACAGCCCGTCCTCATCAATGCCCATGACAATTCGCCTTGCGCCGAATTGAGTGGCAATTGAAGCAACAAGTTGATCGCCAGACAGAATAGTGAAGCCTTTGTTAGAGTCTAGGACGGCGTCGCCATAAAGCAAGGGCACAGATCCCATCTTAAGCAGGCTTTTCATCGGTTCATCTGCAACTGCTCCAATTCGTCCGGACTTCGAAACAATAAAAGAGGAAGGCGCGATAGTCATGGATGGGATATTATGCTTTATTAGGGCTTCTAACACCATGCTGTTGAGAGTTATCATTGCTTGATGTGTTTTCGTGAACCCGAGAAGCTGAGAAACCTCGCCTCGGAAACCTTCTTTTAGTCGATATTGTTTCGCCAATGGGTGACCGAACGAACCGCCTCCATGTACGACTATCAGATGCGGCACATTGGCTTCAGCAATCTCTTCTGCAAGTCTGTCTATTGCTGTCAGATTGGCTGTGAAAGGTTTTTCTTTATGGGTGATGACTGAACCGCCGAGTTTCAGCACTGTTGGCTTAATGTTCAATTCTCACGCCCTCATCGGTTTTGCGCGCTTCAAAAGCCATGCCCCCAGCACGCACAATGGCGGTCATGACTTTTTTCAGCTTGCTCTCCTCAGCCAACGCTATCATGCAGCCGCCTCCGCCTCCTCCTGTAAGTTTGGCACCGTAAGCCCCTCCATTTCG
>Ga0315314_1004072_pt1 | contig 11118 bp, 14 predicted proteins | sample TDP9_MG_FD_203631 | JGI IMG/M metagenome (GOLD analysis project Ga0315314, IMG submission 203631) | Freshwater sediment microbial communities from Lake Towuti, South Sulawesi, Indonesia - TDP9 | ecosystem: Environmental > Aquatic > Freshwater > Lake > Sediment | place: Indonesia: South Sulawesi... | reverse complement strand
GCTGTCATGTCATTGAATCTCGGATAGTAGAGTTCGAAGGTCTGAAGAATCGTTCGATCTTGCCTTGCGTGGTCGGTTTTCCAGTGGACCCGAGGATATGCTCGATGCCATGCGTCCCGCAGAAGTCTGTGAATCTGCCTGCGCCGTCGTTGCTCCAATACTGCGTGCCATGATCCGAGAGGATCTGTCGTGGGGTTCTACCGTTGGATAGGGCTTCCTGCGGTGTCTCTGGGACGTTATGGTGTGGGAAGCATGGATCTCCCGACTTCAGTCGCGGAGAATCAAGATCTTGATGCACGCGAAGACTGGAGGCTCTACACGATAGCTCTTGCTCTGGCATCTGGTTGTTGTGAGGAAGGGGCTCCTGTGGTGTAGAAGTAGGCCAAGCCTTCGGGCCTTGTGGCTTGAAGAGCGCGTTTCTTTACGTTCACTGTTAGGCCAAGTGACTCCAGAGTCTCGACGCCAACGACCTGTTTGGCTCCGCGAAAGCTTACCGCCACAGCTGGCCCTGCACGCCGACCCAACTTGATTCTAACGGCATAGGCGCGCGCACGAACCCTCCTCCCATCACCCATCTCTAGCGGCACCCTACCTGGAATCGGCGCCGCCTCAACAACGGCCAGAATCTTCTCATTCAGTGTCGTGAATGTTGCACCCGTATCGACGAGTATACGCCGAATTCTTGTGCCGCGGCACATGCCGATGACAGTTACGTCAGCGTAGGTGTGACCCAACTCTACCACGCAAGAGATTCGCCCAGCAGAACATAAGCCTTGAGCAGGCAGACAGACCGCAGACAGGACTGCATAGCCTAACCGCTCAAGCCCCAAACCGCAAGCAGCGAGAAGCTTCGAGAGCCGAAGAAAGTGGATGCGCCGCTAATGAGTGGACAAACCCACAGAGGCCCTTGCGCTCCAGCCATTTCGCCAACACCTACGACGGAGCAGGAAGCGATACAGCATTTTCGGTGCAGCAGATATATATCATGTGAGTTTTACCTGCTTTGTTCTAGCTACTCTCATGTGTGCCTTTCTTTAGATCTCTGAAGTATACGTCTGCTGGGTAAAGATAGCGTATTCCTTGATGTGGACGCTCATAGTTCCAGTAGTCCACGAATGCTTGATGGGTTGGGTAGATGCAAGCTTCGTGGACGTACGCTTTATGGAAGGCTTCGATCTTGCCGATTGTTGAAGGTCTCCGTATGCTTGCGACGATATGTTCGATGCCGTTTACACTGCAATACTCCGTGAACTCGGAGACGCCTCCTCTTGCGGGATAGAATTGTGTTCCTCGATCCGTCAGGATCTCATCAGGTTTGCCATATCTTCTCACGGATTCTTTCAGAAGCTTGACGGCATGCTCCGCTGTGGGGTGAATCCTTGAGCCTGGTATGAAGCGGCTGTGATCGTCTAGGTAGCTGATCATTCATTCGTCGTGTTCTGTGAGCTTGAAGTCGGCCTGCCAGAGGCTGTTCGAATGCTCGCGTTGGAATCTACGCTTCCGCCAGACTCTTCTTAGCTTGGGGATCGGGTTGTTCAGTCCTGCCTTGATGAGGATCTTGTGGATTGTTCGATGGCTGATAGGGGTGATCTCGCTGCCTGCGTAGTTGCGGAGGTAGCATTCTATATTGACAGCAATCAGTCTGTCAGCCTTACGCGGTGTGGACATAGCCAAGAACCTAGTCGTACACTCTCACTCTCACCTCCGGACTAGTGACTATGGAGATAAGCGCACTCTACTGGGAGATCACAGTCTCGCCGGTCTTGGTTATTGATACGTCGAAAGCCAACGGGACCAGCCTGTACCAAAGAGCGCGGCCAGTTTCGAGAGGAGCAAGTTGACGAGGGTCCGTCCACGACACGGTTCCACTTCATCGTTGGCTTCGGTTGCCCCCTACAGCAGCCGAAACTTAGTGTATACACTATCTCTGTAACCGCCTCCCACCTCTCTCGGAAGTCGATAGAATGAAGTCGACTATCCCACCCTCGTCAGTTACAATCTACTACTAGCTGGCACGCTACCGCGCGTTGTTGACGCGAGGTCAGGCCAAATTGTCCCGATGCAGCTGACAATCAGAGTGGAGATGCAATTAAGAGTTCCATTTTGGGTGTTCGTCTGTCCACGTAGCAACGTGAGACATGGGAGACTGAGCAGGAGGTGAAGGACCTATTAGGAACTGAAACGGATAGATGTCGAGTTCACGAGGGAACTCGGCAAAGCCGAATGGGACGAGAACATGAAGTACGCCCAGTTCAAAGATCCTGACGGAAACGAGTTCTGGCTCATGCCCAGTGAAGACTAACGACAGGGACTCGGCCACAGGGGCCGCGTGCTCAGTGCTCATCCAAACGCCCTTGGCACTGGCAACAAAGGAAGCTCAAGCATGGTCACGGAAGTGTCTGAAGTAAGAGACATCGTGAACAACGGAATTGCAGATCCGAAAGCAGTTTTTTCAAGTTAGGAGAATGTGAAAACTAGATGAGCTTGTTCAAGAGATGATGCGATGGAGACAGCAATCCGAGTGTTGGGAGAGGTGCAAGTGAGGGTCTAAGGGGTGTCGCTCGAAAGAATCCTGAGAAAGTCTTCCATAGTGTCTGCCTAGCAAGCTTGCTTCTTCGTCGATCGACTCAAATCATTTCTCTTCATTCGCAGAGTTTCTTCAAATCAGGTAGCTGGTCTGGAGATAGCAGCACGTACTTTAGCTTCTTCTCAGATACGAACCTCTTGAGCTCGTCGTCCAGGGTCAGGAGCAGCAGGCTGAGCTGGACCGCGCTGGCGTAGAGTACGTTGTCTATCATGTCCTTGTGCCCCAGCCTGTAAAGCCTGAAGGCTTCTTTGAAGATTTCAGAATCCTCCTCCACCGTCGTGTATCTGCCGCCCTCGACTATGCTCCTCAAGCCGAGCTGGAAGCGTTCAGTATCAAATATCGCATTTGATATTCTGGTTGCTACCCAGAGCGATTCGAGGACGCTGAAGCGGGAATAGTAGATCTCAATCTCAGTCTCCGCGAGGACCTTGATGGCCTCTGGGGTCACACCGGCGACGCTGATTCCGAGCGTGGGCAGTACGAAGGATGTGTCAAGTAGGATTTTGGGCTGCGGCTTGCTGCTCTTCAAGGCTTATCGCCTCGACCCTGTTGGGGGTGAGCGAAGCGAACCTCTTTCCATCGAGGGCCAACTGAATCGGATCTTGAACGCTTTCTAGGACGACGCTCCTCCCGGTGACCCTCAAGAGTACCCTGCCTCCCTCCTTTACGTTGAGAGCCTGAACCACGACCTTGGGCAGGTACATGGCGTATTTCTTCCCGACACGGGCTTCAATTGTAAGAGTAAAGGCTCATCACCAGACAAATGCCGCCAAGTCAGACCTTTAAAGATGAGCCTGACTATCTGGTTCTTCCGGACAGGCGAGGAGAATCCCGGCTGCCCAAGATCGATGCCGCAGGAAACGGTACACGTAACTGGGCTAGGATGGAAGGATCATGTACACGCACCGATCGCCACCCCAATAGGTCAATCTAGCTAATAGAGAATCATCCTCAAGATCCACTTAACTTAACACTTAACACCATACTGTGCTAAGAGATTGGTTGAGACACTACTAAGGATGCTATACTTGAGATAGTTAGGCTTCAACAGCTACTCTAGTTCGTTGCCTACTTCTATACTTGGGCTAGTATGCCTGCTTCCTACTTCTATATCTAATACTTTATGTGTAATTCTGTCTCTTCTCTGTCTAGTTCCTCTCTATGTCTATTTCTATCTAGGCTAGGTTGCAGGCTCGGTAGTTGTTCTGAAAGGCACCAGTAGAGTAGATGGCTATTCCGCTACTTCCAAGTATAGATAGAGGTTTACTTACTGTAGCTTCTTGCTGCTTCCTAGCCCATGAGGTGCTATACTTGAGTTAGGCTGCTTCAAGAACTGTTATTTCAGGTACTCCAGAAGGTACTTGCCTTACTTCTCCCTGCTTCTCACTCTTGACAAGCAACTCCTTAGCTTTGCATCCTCTACTTGTACTCCAAACTTGCTTTCCATCCTTAGGAACGAGTGTTCTACGCTAGGTTTAGGCTATCTTCCTAATGATGCTATTACTTAGATAACTAGTGAGATAGTCCTTGAGATAGTTAGGTGATTTCTACCAAGTGAGAGTAGATGCTTGAACTTGAGATATAGGTTGAGTAGTAGCTTCTCGGACGGTAGGCTAAGGAGCTTCATCTACTAGTTGTTCTACTAGCTGTGTCTATCTATTCTGCTTAAGCTTCCTTAACATGGTGAGAGATCTGAGAGCTTCATACCTTCCTACTAGGGATGGTATTCGTCCTCACCTTGCTAGTTGCTTGGCTTACTTCTTCCTTCCTCTCCTTCCTTTCTATCCTTAGGAAGGGTGTGTTCTAGGCTAACACAGAGCTCATACGCTATCTCATATCTGCTTGCGGCATCGGATCTTGATTGATTTCTACTTCTTGAATCTAACATTCTCTAACGAAGTCTAACAGAAGCACAGAGACACTACCGGTCTTTGAAGACTACTTGAGACAGAAGCTTAGCTAACATAACAGTACTGGATACTTGAGGACTCTGAGGACTCTCCGTGTTCGAGGAGCCACAACCACGGGTGTAGTTGGAGCCAGAACTTCGCTGAACTCTCTGAAGTCTAGCAGTGTCTGATGACTCCTGAAGGCTGGTCGAGACTTGCTACATGTCCTGGGATAACACAAGGCTCACTCGTAGAGGCCTTGTCTAACAACATCTAACAGGATCTAACGAGACTTAAGTCTAACAAGGTCCAACCGACATCCAACAAGATGGAGTGGACAGAAGAGGGCTGACACTTGAAAGTTGACCCCAAGCTGTTGGACGAGTCGCCACTCACGGTCCGACAAAAGGAGATCTTGCAAAGGATAGATGTGCGAGGGGAGACGCTCACAAAGGTGGCCAAAGACTTCGGAAGGAGCAAGGCTACCCTCAGCAAGCGACGCAAGACCGCCTTGAAACGGTACGCCGAATGGGTAGCCCATCAGAAGCGAGTGGAGAGCGACGAGCTGGCAAAGCTCCGCGCCACATACCTACAGCTCGAAAGGCGCTTGAACGTTTGGATCGAGGCCCTAGAGAAGCAAGTTGGAGTAACCGGAGAGTATGCAGGCTATCTGGGAGGTTTGAAGCTCGTGGCGGATGAAATCGGCACGTCTCGAGCAAGGACCTGCGCGCATGCCGTCAATGATAGATGCAAGAAATGGTCCGGTCTCATCGTCGATCCGAAGACTTGCGGGATCTGCGGAGACTATGAGGAGCGTCCAAGAGAAATCCTTCCCGAGTTCCTCTGAGCTCGCAAGAGTTTTCCTTATGGCGTCGATAGTGCGATGGTCTCAACGCATGCTTGACTAGATCTGGACGATTCCGTTCGAGTGCAAGGAAACGAGTAAGCGTGCACAACCGGTTTGGGAAACTTGAAGTGCGGCCTTTCCCACTCAAGCAGTGTTGGCTACGGAGTCGGTCTGTTCGGCCGAAGAATAATACAGATGCAAGCTTCTCGTCTACAGAAGACAATAGAGGTTGATCCTGTTGCGATTCTTTGGCCTGACTATGCGAAGAAATCGGAAAGTGCTGGAGGACTGATGATTATGCGATCTGCGATCCGACGCGCCGGACTGCCAGACTCGGCTCGGCAATTCGTCATCTGTTCTGCAAAGGGTAGTTTCGTTTCCGTCTCTTTCCTTGGAAGGCCTGCCCGTCAGGGTATATGAGTTCTAGCCGCGGGGTTCGTGCTGGCATGAATCCGAGGCGAAAAAGAGGGGTTCTGATGATGGGGCGGACTGTTCCATCGTGGCGCATGGTCGTCGAGGCCGAAACCCAGAGGTTGTGAGCTAAGAGAATAGCTCACACAGCGCAGTAAGGCGGATTGGAAGGCTATCGGTAAGGCGAGCAGACCTAGGACTGTTCAGGCTACAGATGTAATATGGGTTCGATTTCGTTCAGCGAATCGATTATGTGGGTATCATTGAGAAAAAACTGGGGGACATCCCACGATGCGAATAGCGCGAATTTGCGTTTCGAGAAATGAAGGGGCATAAGGTTTCGAAGCTGAACTCTAGCCAGGACAGCTCAAACGTAGGTTGCATGCCCCGAGTGAGACCTGATCTTCACAGCAGAAACGTCCGCGTTACTGCGGCTGTTCATAATCCTGTGCGATTTCTGATTCCGTCCATTTCGAGGTGATCCGGCAATTTCCAATTCTAGCGATCAATTGCTGTATTCGCAGTTGAGCGCCCTCCAGACTTCTGGGCTCTCTCGGAGAATTGAAACCCTCGACAAGGAACTGGAGAAGGATCGGGAATACACAGTTCATGAAGTCTCGGAGAAGTGCGGGATCTCCGTCTTACAAACGTGTGCCTGTCGCCTAGCAGACTTTGAAGGAGACCTTACCACCGTGATCTAATTTCCTGTCGGCTGGGATTGTGCTCTACCATGCGTCTCGCGCAACTCCTTGACTTGAGCTTCTAGGATCGCAAGCCTCTGGATCACATCGATTCGCTTCTCGAGCTCATCGAACCTCGTGTTGACACGCTTCTCGAGCTCATCGAACCTCGTGTTGACACGCTTCTCGAGCTCATCGAACCTCGTGTTGACACGCTTCTCGACGGATTCCATCCTCGCGTCAACAGATTGGAATCTAGCCTCCATGACCTTCTCTAGGTGTTCAACCTCTTCCCTGACTATTCCTCTGACCCTTGATTCCAGCGTGGGGATGAGCAGCTTCTCGACCCAACCCGGAACCTTCTCAACGATTCTAGCCATTCCCCTAGCCAAACATTAGGGGGTGAGTGGGCCATATTTATGCGAGTCCCCGTATCCTCACGATCTTCAACGTATTCTGGAGCGATGTCTCCCTTCATTCGTTCGTAGGCGGTCTTGCGGGCGCGAGTGGCAAGCGTTCTGGCCGGGATAGCCCTCCCCTCATGTCAACCTGCACTTTCCACTTTCGGATTGCCTTCCCACGACAGCTGCATTCGTATTGATCGCCGCTTGCCGGCACCACCGTTATGATGAACGGGAACACATCCGGCTTGGACGATACGTCCCACATCATCCCGCAGCCGCAAATGAACCCACATCCTCCCGCACCTTGTGTGGGTGACTGTTTGGGTTATTGACCACGGGGGAATATGGTCGATGGGACGCAAGGCAGGCATCAATTCCAAGCATCAGCGATAGCCTATAATGTCTTGATGTCCTCTACAAGTTTCTTGACCTTGTCGAGTTCGACTGAGAGAGCATCCTCTTGGACCGCGCCGTCGTAGAAGCCCTGAATGTGCAGGGTGAAGGCTCTCGCGTTGACTCTATCGTAGATGCCAAGTTCTCTTACTTTGGGGTCTTCCTGTTCGAGCTTCCACAGCTTCTCACGTCTATCAGAGTGGCTCACCGCCTCCTGAATCCTCCTCTTCGCGAAGAGGAGGTTAGCAGCCTCAACGACAGCCAACCATCCCTTCTCGCAGGCGTCCCTAAGGAGGATCGCCTTGCGAAGCTTGATAGCTCGATCAAGCTCATCTCTTGATTGATGATAGACCTCGTCGACCCTCTTCTCCAGTTCTCTGATCCTCTCCTCCATTGGGGCTCCCTACTCCGCAAGAAATGGTGTCCCATTAATTAGGTTTCGAGGCCCCAAGGGCGCCGATTGCGGCCGATAGCGCAAGAAAGCTCCCGAACTTGTTCGTGGAGATGAATTGCGTTCACATGTGACTCATTCATCTCTCGGGCTCAAATATTTTTTGAAGGCGTTCTTATGTGAGCGTGTCGCTCTGAAACTGCAACGAACAATCCAAGCTTGTTCTGGACAGGAAGGGCAAACGCGAAGCCATCGCACACGAGTGTTGACCGTTTTTCCGTTCTTCTCGCTTCCTATCATCGACGAAGGGTCACCTACAACAGAAACGTGATCGACAACTTTGAACAGGTGATCGAGGCTGCGGTGCTTCGAGACGGGGAGTTTCAGAAATCAGTTCTGCCAGCGGTTTTGAGGTTTGGAAAACAACCCCTCCAACACACCACCAACCGAATTCGCATCAAAACCTGCCAGCGTGAACTCTTTGTCTGGTGCCTCGATCCCGTGCATCCACCTGATTCGGAGCACTTTTCTTCTTTCGCCGTCAATTGGCTTCTCGATGATTTCTATCATTGCGTCAAATAGATTGGCAGTGGCCTCGCCTTGTTCACTTGTGTGCATGTGCCTGTTGATGAGGCCGAAGGTCGTGGTATTCTTGGACCTGATTTTCGTCAACAGTTGCGTGAGGCAATTCGTTCACCCGCATACCCCTCGGGATTCTGGAGAACGTCTTCCAGCGAAACGTCTCCGTCATATTCTCCGGATATGTAGGCCTCAAGAACAAAGAAAGCGATGACCACCAGTTCAATCAAGAGGGTTGAAGCGAAGAGCCATCTGAGGCGATCATTTTACAGAAATTGGGCAAGAAAGCCCACGATTTCAATCGTGGGATGAATTGCCATCCAACAGCTAAGAGAGTGAGAGAGCATTCTATAGGTGTACGGGCGTGTCGCCTGTGAAGTTGAAGCGTACGGTCCACGCGAAACTGGTTCTCGACAGGAAAGGCAAACGAGAAGCTGTTGAACACGAGTACGATGCGTGGCAACGCGAACTGCAAGGAAACGATGAACAGATCTACTCTGCCACCAAACGCGGCTACACACCCCACATCCGTCACAGAGGCGAAGCCGCCTCCCCTCGCGATGGAAGATGCCACCAAGCCAAACGCTGGGTAGTCGAGCGAACCGGGTCGTGGCATACCAGGTTCCGGAAGCTTCTCATCCGCTGGGAGAAGAAAGCACGAAACTACTTGGCCCTCATACAACTCGCATGCTGCCTCATAATCTACCGACTAACGGTTTTGGGATAGGCTCTAAGGCGCGTTGAGGTTCAGGTCAGTCGGCTGAGGTGCCACCAAACCGGATCCTGATGAGGCGAGCATCATAGAACCAAATCCGGTCTCTCGGTTTCGCCTCGGTGTTCCGGCAGCAGTCACGTTCTTGAAAAGCGCACTGACCCCTATGAACAATTTCACTCGAGTTTGCTATATCCAGCCACTTCTCGGCGGAGATATGTGAGCGCTTCCTTCCAATTGGTTGATGGAGTTCTCCGAGGACTACCTTGAGTCGTTCCAAGGCCTGAATCACCGCGATCCCCACCACGCGTGGCAGCCAAAACCTGAAATCCGTGTGAGAGCACCGCAGTAGTAGCAGCGCCGACGAGGCGCGCGATGATAAGAAGTACCCAAACATTGCGAGTCACGCATGTAACGCGTTTCGTTTGACTGATTATCTGTTCCTTATCCCATTGCCATCCAGCGCATATTAGGTTCTCATGCTCCGTTGGACGGGGGTAACAGCAGACCGAGGCTCCATCTTTTCCACACGCACGCATAAGCACTCGGAGGTGCATTCTGACAGTTCTGTGGAGGTGGAGCTTCCACACTCAAGATAGAGAACTTGGTGGTTCAGCCTTGCTTAGTGGTTAGGTCTGCTGTTCGATCCCCATTCGTCCGGAGTTCAGGGTTCACCTCCCAGCCTTGATAGCTTCTCCTCCGTCAGCCGTTCATTCTCCCATTTCCAGGGCTCACGGTTCTTCAGCATATGATACAGCATCCTTGTGAGCTTACGCATGGTTGATACATGAGCCATCTTTCCGGAACCGGTCCTAGCCTTGACGGATTGGTAGTAATCCCTGATGGGCTTGTTGTACCGCATCACCGTATCAACCGTCACGGATAACGTCCACCTCGCGATTGATGGGCCATCCTTCGACATTCTACCTCGCCTCGTCATCTTACCACTATCCTTCGATTCTGGGATTATGCCAAGGAAGCTTGCCAGATGCCCATCTGAAGGAAATCTATCCACATTGCCGATGAAGCTGGAGATCAACGAAGCCAGATAGAAATCCACACCCCGAATAGTCATCAGGAGCTTTACATCATGACTCTCCCTCGCCATCTTTCTTATCCTATCCTCCAGCGGAGGACACTGCCCCTCCAAGAAACTCAACCTATCCATCATGGTGCTCAACACGAGGTCTCTATCATCGTTGAACCTCAACGCCAGAATTGCCTCCCTTCTCGAGGCTGAGAAGTTCTCGGTAGTCTTTGGGAGAGACTGGTATACGTCTTCACGTCTCAAGTAGCCAGTTATGCTATTCTTCAGCCTCCCGATCTCGCGACCCAGCTTAACCCTTTGCACCAGGAGATCTCTAGCTATCTGCGCGTCACTGTCCAGTAGATGAGATTCAGGAAGCATGCCTACCATGCGGAGTTTAGCTATCTTCAAGCTATCCACTCGATCGTTCTTCTTCTTGGATCTCACTATCCACGCAAGCTCCTTGGGATGCGCCACAGTAGCATCATACCCAAAGCGTCTCAATGCCCTGTAGACTGGGTAAGCCATCCCAGTTGCCTCGAACGCTATCCTAGCGTCTCGTGGAACCCTACTGGCGAAGAGCGAGTATCCATCAGCATTCGTGTGGAAACTAAATCTGGCGGTTACATTCCCATCCGGTGAGAGGACCGTAGCCAAACCCTCACCATTACCAAGATCTACTCCAGCAACTAAACTGTTCATACGCCTGAAGCCAACCTCTGCCATTCTTTTCTTTTGTCTCATATCCATCACCGACTATTCCCTACCCTAGTGCAGGCGACTCCAACCCCTGACATGGAGTCGCCCTCAACCAAAGAACCAGCCGAAACGAAACGCGTTACACTTCAGTCAAGATACTATGAGTGTTGAGGCCCGAATCCCTTCCTGAGATTCACTGTCTACACGTGTCGATTTCGCTGCATTGAGCACAAACTGACGATGGAGACTTGAGAGAAAAGGAGAGCGATCCCCCTCTCCCTAGCTGCCTGATGTTAGGAGGGTGTACGTGTCTCCTAGGTCCGGTATGCCGTTATGGCCTAACCCGCTTGACGCGTCGGTCCACTGGATTAGATAGTAGCTTTGCGTGTAGCTGCTCAGGTTCGGGTAGATTGTGAACTTGAAGTGGGTTGATGCGGCAAGCGTTCCCAGATACGTGAAACCGTAGAGTATGAGGACCGTTCTCCCATTAGCGTCCTGG
>Ga0315314_1004071_pt1 | contig 11120 bp, 4 predicted proteins | sample TDP9_MG_FD_203631 | JGI IMG/M metagenome (GOLD analysis project Ga0315314, IMG submission 203631) | Freshwater sediment microbial communities from Lake Towuti, South Sulawesi, Indonesia - TDP9 | ecosystem: Environmental > Aquatic > Freshwater > Lake > Sediment | place: Indonesia: South Sulawesi... | reverse complement strand
TGAAGTCCGTGATCAGGATCAACGAAGCCCATGCAGTAATGATGATAGAACAGAGAATCGTCGATTGGTCAACTGGAGCTAGGCTTCTCCAGGCCCTAAGCGAGTTGAAAGCCGGAGTGAAGCTGAAGCCTCGGCTCGAGGATGTCCACATGAACGTTGAGGAAGAGGTCATAGAAAAAGCTGGCCCGGAAATCGGTGGAAACTTGCACATAGCCAAAAGCAGGAACGACCAGGTGGCAACAGCCATAAGGATGGAGCTGCGCAAAGACCTGACGGATTTGATTGCCTCTGTGATAGGGCTCCAAGAGAAACTGATGCAATTAGCCGAGAAGCACACCAAGACCGTTGTGCCAGGATACACCCATCTGCAGCCAGCTCAGCCAGTGACGTTCGCCCAATATCTGCTGTCTTATGTTGATATGCTTGAGAGGGACCTGCAGAGGTTGGAGGAAAGCTACAGGCGAGTTGACCTCTGTCCGATGGGCGCGGGGGCATTGGCAACCACGAGTTTTCCGATAAATCGCGAGAGGGTCGCCGATCTGCTCGGCTTCAACGAAGTCCTCGAGAACTCGATCGACGCCGTGAGCAGTCGAGATTTCATCCTTGAAACTCTGGCGGTCCTCACCATAGTCGCCGTCGACGTAAGCCGTTTAACAGAGGACTTGATAATCTGGAGCTCACAGGAGTTCGGGATAATAGAGTTGCCTGACAGCTTTTCGTCCACTAGCAGCATAATGCCCCAGAAAAAGAACCCCGAAGTTCTCGAAGCCATCCGTGGGAGAATGAGCCACATACTTGGCAACTTTGTAGCGTCTGCGGCGACCCTAAAATCGCTGCCTTCCACTTACAACCTGGATTTTCAGGAGATAACTCCACGCCTGTGGGAATCTTTACAGAAGATGACGAGCTCCTTAAGCATGCTCTCCAAGCTTGTTACCCGCTTAAAGGTAAATGAGGGTGTCTTCAGAAAGCCCTTCCTCGAGTTCTCCACCACCACAGAAGTCGTGAACGTCCTCGTCCGCAAGTATAACGTTCCCTTCAGGACAGCCCACAAGATCGTCGGTGCGCTGGTCAGGCATCTGGTGGAGAATAAACTAAGCCTAGGCGAGGTTACGCCACAATTGCTGCAAAAGGTAGCCGAGGGCTCCTCCAATCTTTCCTTAATCGTAGAACAGGATGATATAAGGACAGCCGTTGATCCACTAAGCTTTGTTGAGGTCCATAACGCCAGAGGAGGGCCTTCGCCGACAGAAGTAGAGAGGATGCTAAAAGCTCGAAAAAAGTGGGTTATCCAGTCGAAAAACCGTTTATCCAGAGTCAAATCAAGGCTGAACGAAGCGGAGGAAAAACTCGAATCCACACTTAAAGCTTGTCTAGCCTCAAATTCCTGCCACAAAGCTTAAAAGGTTAGACGTAAAAGTGGGAGAGGGCTCGTTGGAAACTTGTTGGTGCCCTGAAAAAGGCAGGAAGGCAATCCTAGTCCTGGAAGATAAATCCATTTTCACTGGCTGCGGCTTCGGTGCTGCAGGAAAAGTTTCGGGTGAAGTTGTTTTTTCAACCTCGATGGTTGGATATCCGGAGTCGTTGACAGATCCGTCGTACCACGGCCAGATTCTGACGCTGACCTACCCGCTCGTCGGCAACTACGGTGTTCCACCCTACAGGTTCGAGTCAGGCCTACCATCGAATTTTGAGTCTGAAGGCGTTAAGGTGTCAGGGCTCGTTGTCCACGAACTGTGTGAAAGACCTCATCACTGGGCGTCTACCAAGACACTTGGTGAGTGGCTTAAAAATGAAGGCGTTCCTGGCATCTATGGAATCGACACGCGGATGCTCACGAAGAAACTCAGGGTTAGGGGTGTTATGCTCGGAACCCTGCAGGTATACGAGGAAGAAGCTGACATTGAGGGGCTTCTGAAAGAGGTGGAGAGCATTCCAGATCCCAATTCTAGAAACTTGGTCAAGGAGGTTTCAACTAGAGAACCCATACGCTATGAATCCAAGGGGCGTAACGTTGTCGTTCTCATAGATTGCGGCGTTAAGTATGGTATATTGCGGGAACTCGTCAAACGCGGGTTAGATGTCATACGGGTTCCCTACGATTTTTTGGCAGAGGAGGTTATGGAATACAACCCTAGCGGGGTCGTGGTGAGCAACGGACCGGGCGACCCCAAGAGATGCGATGAAACCATACACTGCGTTAGGGAGTTGGTTGAAGAAAACGTTCCGGTGATGGGCATATGCCTCGGAAACCAGATACTGGCGTTAGCTTCAGGCGCAGACACGTACAAGATGAAGTATGGGCATCGATCTCAGAACCAGCCAGCTCTTGATCTCGAGACGAACAGGTGTTATATTACCACACAAAACCACGGTTACGCCGTAGATCTTGAGTCTATGCAAAAAACGGACTCACGAGTTTGGTTCATGAACGCGAACGACAAAACGGTTGAGGGCATCAGAAACGTGGGGAAAAAGGCTTTCGCTGTCCAATTCCATCCCGAGGCAACGCCTGGACCATACGACACGACGTTTCTTTTCGATCAATTCGTGGAGTGCGCGGGGATGTAAAATGCCGAGGTTCGATTGGATACGTAAAGTGCTTATCCTCGGCAGCGGAGCCATAAAAATAGGGGAAGCCGCGGAGTTCGATTACTCCGGAAGCCAATGTCTCAAGGCGATGCGAGAGGAAGGAATAGAGACCGTTCTAGTTAACCCAAACATAGCGACCATACAGACCGACCCTCGACTGGCAGGGAAAGTGTATCTCCTACCCGTAACGCCTGAGTATGTCGAGGAGGTCATAAGAAGAGAGAGACCCGACGGAGTTCTTTTAGGGTTCGGCGGCCAAACAGCCCTGAACTGCGGAGTCCAGCTGGCGAAAAGCGGCGTTTTCGAAGAGTATGGTGTAGAGGTTTTAGGGACTCCGATCAGCGCCATAGAAGCCACAGAGGACAGAGAGCTTTTTAGACAAGCCATGATCCAAGCGGGCATCCCTATACCCAGAAGCAAATCTGCGACCTCTGCCCAGGAAGCTCTCAAAGTGGCAGAGGAGATAGGGTACCCGGTCATCCTTCGTGTGGCATATACGTTGGGCGGTAAGGGGTCCGGAGTGGCTCATGACAAAGATGAACTAGAGCAGATGGCCAACAGAGCTCTGGCTCAGAGTATGATCTCGCAGACCCTCATCGAAGAGTATCTGGGACACTGGAAGGAAATAGAATACGAGGTCATGCGTGATCGGGCGAACAATTGTCTAACGGTCTGCAACATGGAGAATTTCGATCCGATGGGGGTCCACACCGGCGACTCCATCGTTGTGGCTCCCTCACAAACGTTGACAAACCGTGAGTATCACATGCTTCGATCTGTCTCGATAAAGGTTATACAGAGCCTGAAGATCGTCGGCGAATGCAACATCCAGTGGGCTCTGCACCCGGAGGCAGAGGAGTTCCGTGCCATAGAGGTGAATGCACGCATGTCAAGAAGCTCGGCCTTGGCCAGCAAGGCAACAGGCTACCCGCTAGCCTACGTAGCAGCTAAACTAGCCATAGGCTATCTGCTTCCAGAGCTGACCAACAGGGTAACCGGCGTTACCACGGCTTGCTTCGAGCCAGCTCTAGATTACGTTGTCGTCAAGATCCCGAGGTGGGATCTACAAAAATTCAGGAACGTGGATAGGCGCATCGGCCCCCAGATGAAGTCCGTTGGAGAGGTTATGGCCATCGGTAGGTGCTTCGAGGAGGCGATGCAAAAGGCCGTTCGAATGCTGGACCTTCGAAAAATGGGGTTGGCTTGCAATTCTGAAGACGATGAAACCGAGTCCGTAGAGGCTGTGAAAGACGTTTTGGCAAACCCAACGGATGAAAGGTTGTTCAAAATAGTTAAAGCGATAGAGATGGGTATTTCGATCGAGGAAATCTATCGGTTAAGCGGAGTAGACCCTTGGTTCTTGTTTAAAATCAAGAATATTGTCGATGTGGAGAGAAAGTTAAGGTCTCTAAACCTGGAAGATGAACGGGCTTTCGGAGTGATAAAGGAAGCCAAGCGACTCGGGTTTTCAGATGAGCAGATAGCGGCATGCCTAAAAAAGGACGAGAAAACAGTAAGGGAGTTTCGAAAGAAAAGAGGCGTTGTCCCTATCGTTAGGCAGATAGACACACTTGCCGCCGAGTGGCCCGCCAAGACAAACTATCTCTACTTGACGTACGGCGGAGACGAGGACGACATAAAGTTCGAATCGGATAAAAAGAAGGTTATGGTTCTTGGAGCCGGAGTTTTCAGGATAGGGTCAAGCGTTGAGTTCGACTGGTGTGGAGTTAACACGATCTGGGGGCTTAAAAAACACGGTATCGACGAGGCTATAATGGTTAACTACAACCCTGAAACGGTTTCGACCGATTACGACGCTTGTGACAAGCTGTACTTCGAGGAGTTGACGCTGGAGAGGGTCCTAGATATATACGAAAAAGAGGAGCCGATGGGGGTAATCGTAAGTGTTGGGGGGCAGATTCCGAACAACATCGCCCTAAAGTTGGCCGGCTTGGGCGTAAAATTGTTGGGGGCTCCAGCGGAGAGCATAGACCGTGCCGAGGACAGATCGAAGTTCAGCGCCCTTCTGGATCAGCTTGGGATTCCTCAGCCAGATTGGAGCAAATTAACCACGGAAAGGGAGGCGGAAGGGTTCGCGGAGAAAATAGGCTATCCGGTTCTCATTCGCCCGAGCTACGTGTTGTCTGGATCAGCCATGAGGGTTGCCCACTCTAGAGAAGAGCTGAAAAGCTATCTGAGGTTGGCGACCAAGGTTTCGCCCGAGCACCCCGTGGTGATTTCCAAGTTCATGCAGGATGCCAAGGAGGTGGAGGTCGACGGCGTCTCCGACGGTGAAGACGTGTTTATCGGCGCTGTCATTGAACACGTAGAAAAAGCTGGGGTTCACAGTGGTGACGCCACGATGTGCATTCCTCCCCAAACGTTGTCCAACACCACCATAAAGACCATCGAAGAATATACGGAAAAAATAGCGAAGTCCCTTCAAATAGCAGGACCTTTCAACATCCAATACCTTGTTAAAGACGGTGTCACCTACGTTATTGAATGCAACCTGCGGGCATCGAGGTCGATGCCTTTCGTCAGCAAAACCATAGGAGTGAACTTAATAGAACTCGCTACCCTAGCCATGTTGGGCAAGAGACTTCACCATTCTGGAATGATCCAGCCACCACCCATCTGGCATGTCGGGGTGAAGGCTCCACAGTTCAGTTTCATGCGTCTGAGCGGCGCCGATCCGCTCCTTGGAGTCGAGATGCTGAGCACAGGAGAAGTAGCGTGTCTCGGAGAGAACTTTGCGGATGCCCTTCTAAAGGCGTTACAGTCGGCCGAGCTGCAAATCCCTCCGTCAGGAGGCTCCGTACTCATAACAGTTGGCGGCGAGGAACCCAAGAAAAAAGTTATACCGCTGGCTAGGTCGCTGAGAAGCCTTGGCTTCAAAATCTATGCGACGGAACACACTGCAGGGACGTTACGCGATGCTGGGTTGAACGATGTAACCCTGCTTCACAAAGTTAGGGAACCCGACAAGAACCCAAACATTCTTGAATACCTTCTGAAGCGGAAAATAGACCTAGTCATCAACATACCTGTAACGAACTCCTTACATTACACCGATGTCATGGAGGACGAGTACATCATACGGAGGTTGGCGGTTGAATTCAACGTTCCGGTCGTCACGACATTGGAGTTGGCCTCAGCCCTTGTAAGGGCCTTACGGCAATCTTCCAATGGAAAACTGATCATCCGTTCGCTAAACGAATATGTAAATGGTCCACCAGAGAGGGATTAGAGAAGCAATCGGCTAAATTTTTGCAAAACCCTTTTTCATTAGCACTATAAAGACAGGGATGGGAACATGGTGTAAATCGCAATATGTTTGTGCTTTATTCTTATTTACAGGAGGGTATAAGTGAGTGAAGATGAAGGCGATTGTGGCAGCGTTGCTCGCGCTCCTTCTATTTAGCGTGTCGAGCGTAGCGTTCGATGCTGTGTGCGTAACGGCGAGCCCAAAGACAATACGTGTTCCACAAGATTACCGAACTATACAAGAGGCGATAAACTGGGCGAGCGCGGGAGACATCATACTGGTGGCGGCTGGGACCTATTATGAGAACTTGGTTGCGCGTGAGGCCGTGTCGATCATCGGGGAGGACAGAACCACCACCATCATTGACGGAGGAGGAAGCGAAACTGAACCCGTTGTCAGCATAGAGGCGAACAATGTCAGCCTCAGTGGCTTTACAATCCAGAACGGGTATCATGGCATCGTAGTGTTCTCCAGAGGAAACAGCATCATCAACAACACCGTGAAGAACAATCGATATCACGGCATACTTCTATCTCTTGGCGGCAACGTCCTCAGAGATAACAGCATGACGAACAACGCTTACAACTTCGGGGTTCAGGGCTGGTCCCTTTCAGATTTCATAAATGACATAGATGCTTCAAATACGGTGGATGGAAAGCCTGTCTACTATTGGGCAAACCAACACAACAAGGAGATTCCAGCTGAGGCAGGGTATGTAGCCGTCATAAACTCAACAAACATCAGGGTAAGGAACTTGAAACTGGCAGGGAATGGGCAGGGAGTGTTATTCGTATTTACGAGAAACTCCACCATAGAGAACGTGGAAGCTGAAAGCAATATGGTGGGCATAAGCCTCGTCTTTTCTTGCGGCAACATCATCAGTGACAATACGATAGCGAGCAATGACTACGGCATACAGCTTTTTGGCGAGACGGTTATAGGCCCTGCTCCTCTGTACAGCTCCGTAGTGGCGGTACCACTATTCGGTTCCGGAGGTAACGAAATCATTGGCAACAAAGTGGCAAACAGCAGTTATTGTGGCATCGCTCTATGGTCGTCAGGTGGCAACGTCCTTAAGAGGAACAACATGACTGGCAATCATTACAGCCTTGATGTTAAGGGACGAGCTCTTTCACACTTTATTCAGGATATAGACGCTTCAAATGCGGTGGACGGAAAGGCCATTTATTATTTGGTTAATCAGAGGGACCTTATCATAAGCTCACGCACATCCCCCGAAATAGGGTACCTTGGGATCATAAACTCGACGAACGTCACCGTAAAGGACTTGACTATAACAAAGAGCGGTGATGGCATCCTATTCGGGTATACGAGGAAATCTATCATGGAAAATGTAAACGCCTCTAACTGCGGGCACGGCATCTCCTTAGTCTCTTCCGAGGGAATCACCATTAACAACAACACGGTGGCAAACAACCAGATCGGCATCCATCTAGAAGCATCCAGCGGCAATATAATTGTCAGCAACTTCGCATCAAACAACGAGCTACTCGGCATCCACTTAGAAATGTCCGACCGCAACATGATCGTCAGTAACGTTGCGTTGAACAACGAGTTTTCTGGCATTCAGCTACACGAATCCAGTGGCAACGACATCATCGGCAACACGATATCCGAAAATTCACGTGGAATTGAACTGTGGCATTCTAGCGGCAACGCTATCTATTGCAACAACTTCATCAACAACACAGATCATGTGGAGAGCTACTGGTCAACCGACGCTTGGGATAACGGTTATCCTTCTGGCGGCAATTATTGGAGCGACTACACGGGTGTAGACTTCTACGGCAGCCCATATCAAAATTCAACGGGTGGCGACGGCATAGGTGACAAACCCTACGCGATCGACGAAGACAACCAGGACCGCTACCCGCTAATGATCACCAAAAAACCTGGCTTCACTCTGTTGGTGCGTCCATCATCTCAAACCGTCAATATTGGGCGGTCAACAACCTATCAAGTCACAGTTGTGCCGATCGGTGGCTTCACCTTGGATGTGTCATTAGGCGGCTCTGTGGACCCAAAGACAAGTGAGATATCACTAACTTTTAGCCCGACGACGGTCACCCTGCTAGGCAACTCAAACCTCACTGTTACGACATCAACGTCAACACCCTTGCAGACACTTGAGCTAACAATAACTGGGACTGGTGGAGGGGAAACACACGTGGTTAAGGTGAAAATCGTGGTAGAATGCAGCTTGGAAGTGCCTCATCAAGCACAAGGCAACACGAACTGGTGCGGACCAGCTTCACTGGCCATGGTCTTGAGGTACTATGGATATTATAAGCACAGTTGGGATGTCGCCGGTGACATGAATTTGGCGCGAAGGGAAGGCGTTACGTGCGAAGAGCTGTATGATTACGTCCGAGAAATGTATCCGGAGCTCACAGTTCAGCTTGGAAGATACCCTTCTAAATCAGACCAGATTCTCTATGATGTAAGGGGAAACGTGAGTCTAGGATATCCTGTGATTTTGCTTATTGAACATGGGGTTAAGAAGCACGCCGTTGTGGTGGCGGGATGCAATGAGACGGGATTCTTTGTCAGCGACCCAGGTGGCATACTCCCCACGTGGTCTGGAAGGATGGCGCTTTCAGAGATACATTTCTTTATGACGTGGGACGAGCTATACCAATTCATATATGTAGTCCCTACTGGCACAATATTAATTGTTAAAGGAAAGCCATCGCCCCTCAGCGGCACCATGCATATAAACACGTACGTAGAACTTACCCAAACGCATCCAAGCGACATATACGCTAGGCACGGGGAAACCTCGCAATACACTTACCTTGATCTGGATAGAGGGCTGGTCTGGAAAAATTTAGAATCTCATAATGCGTTTGACGCCCAAGACAACCTAACGCTCACGGTACAAGTCAGCAACCATCTACCCTATGAACAGCACTTCACGGTTGCGGTGAGCATTGTTGGAGAGGATCAAGTCATCTATTTCTACAACGAATCCCATACATCGGTAGCCCCATACTCAATTCGTTATTCTGTTAACACCTGGAGGATTGACCTTAAAGGCTGCCTAACCAAAAGTCAAAACTACAAAATTTCGATTGTGTTAATGGATTCGGCAAGAAATCAGGTGGACTTTTTCACTACACCAGCAATGTACTATTCTTCGGAGCTTAAGCTGATGCCGGAACTTCCATCAGCCACAATCCTGTCACTACTCATAATCGCCACCTTAATTGCGGCTGCCGTAGTCTATCTCCTTTATCGTTTCCGAAAAGGCTCCTACAGAAGTTTGATTTTGCAAAACAAGGTTAAAAAAGGCTATTTTATGTGTGCGTGCCAAATGATGAACACGGGAGAAGTAGCGTTTCTCGAAGAGAGTTCTGTACATGCCCTTCTAAAAGCCGTTAGAGTCGGCTGAACTACAAATCATCCCGTCAAGCGGTTTCGTTCTCATCACAGCTAGCTAACCTATATAGAACGGGTAAGAGCGGATGCTTCGGCTCGTTATGCATGCCATTCGGGCAATGTTCAAAGATATATTGAGAAAGTCGCTCAGACATGGTAAAATTATGTCATCCAAAAATTTTATATAGAAAGACGTTTGCTTTCATTAGAAACAGGTGGGTGCAACGTGAGGGATCGAGTTCACAAAAGGCGATTGCGTTCATATCCGAAACTTGTGATCCTAACAAGCTGAGCGCAAAAACAAAAGGCTTACCTATCCAGATCCCTTTCACGTTTCTCAAGCCGATGTTCCTTTTAGAGAGCTTGGTGTGATGAGTGATGGAGAAAATAAAGTTTGCGATACCGAAGGGCTCGTTGGAGGAAGCAACCTTCGAGACCCTGAAGCGCGCTGGATACTTGATCACAGGTCAAGAGCGAATCTACAGGCCAACGGTTAACGACCCTGGAATCGAGTTGAAGGTTTTGAGGCCTCAAGAGATTCCGATCTTCGTGGGTGAGGGCTTGCAGGACGTGGGCATCACAGGGCTGGATTGGGTACAGGAGAACCGTGCCGACATCGATATCCTTCTCGACCTAGAATACGGGAAGGTGAAGATCGTTGTAGCCGTGCCCAAAGCTTGGACCAATATAAACTCGCTCTCAGACTTGCTGGAGAGTTTCTGGCGTGAAGGAAGAGAACTCAGGCTATCCACCGAGTATCTGAACACAACGGCCGAATATGTTAAGGCCAACCCCACTTATTGTGGGCTCTTTAAGGAAGCTGATCCTCTGGTGGTTACCCCGTGGTGGAGGAGGGGTGAGAACTCCAAGGTAAGCATCTTCCTCTCCTTTGGTGCTACCGAGGCGAAACCGCCCGAAAACGCTGACGCCATCTTCGACATCGTTGAAACGGGCACGACGCTCGAGCAAAACAACTTAAAGGCTATTGAGACGGTCATGGAATCCACCGCGGTGCTCATAGCCAACAAGAAAGCCATGACCAACCCTTGGAAAAGAGAGAAGATATACGACATCCTCAGCCTTCTGAGAGGCGCGGTGGACGGTGGAAAAAGGCTTCACATATTCGTGAACGTGAGGAAGGAAAACCTAAAGGAGCTCCTCGAAAACCTTCCAGCTCTAAAGAGACCTACAATAAGCCCCTTATCCGTCGAAGACTGGTATTCCGTGAACACCGTGATCGAAAGAGGTCGTTTCTTGGAAATACTGCCTGTGCTTCGCAGGCTCGCTCAGGGGCTGGTTGTCTACGAGCCGAGGCAAGTTCTCACCTTGGAGGGTGAGGAGGAGAAAAGGGTTGAGTGAACCCTTGTCGATCAAGGTTTTGAGGGCTTCGTCCATACCCTCCGAATGGATAGAGAGCAGGAGGGACATGCGCTGGGGAATGACCGAGGAGCTTGAAACTCACGTCGAATCGATCGTCAGAGAGGTTAGAGAACGAGGAGACCCCGCTTTAACCGAGTTCACAAAAGAGTTTGATGGCGTAGACCTGAACCCTGAAGATTTCCGTGTGACCGCCGAGAAAATCGAAGACGCGTACAACGAAATCGACGAGAAACAGGTTTCAGCGTTGAGATCTTTAAAGGAAAAAATAGAGAGGTTTGAGAGGCACCTTCTGGGAAAAATGACCTTCGCAATCGAAAATGAAGGGGTAAGGATACGCTGCTCGCCTCGCCCGATTCAGAGCGTAGGCTGCTACGTGCCGGGTGGGAACGCCGCATACCCGAGCACGCTCATGATGACCGTTGTTCCAGCCAAAGTAGCAGGGGTTTCCAGAATCGTCGTGTGTTCGCCACCAGCCAGCAAC
>Ga0315314_1004070_pt1 | contig 11123 bp, 9 predicted proteins | sample TDP9_MG_FD_203631 | JGI IMG/M metagenome (GOLD analysis project Ga0315314, IMG submission 203631) | Freshwater sediment microbial communities from Lake Towuti, South Sulawesi, Indonesia - TDP9 | ecosystem: Environmental > Aquatic > Freshwater > Lake > Sediment | place: Indonesia: South Sulawesi... | reverse complement strand
AGCCCTCCCAAGATCCCCTCGGACCCGATCCATAACAGCAGACCTCCTGTGCAGGCGGGGGGAGTATCTCCCCGCTCTCCCAGCCTGACCTCACATACGCCTCTCCGGTCCCAGTTTGCTCAGCCCCCAAAGGATCCAGACACCGCCCTCCCATTCGGCGCCCTCCCTCGCGCAGGTTCAACCCCTCAAAACCCTGCCGCCTGTGCTCTCCACTGTCTGAATCGCAGGGGGCTGAAAGCTAACATTGACCATGACTGGGATGTGTGCGATACTGTCCCGCCCGATGCGCCCGGGGGGTGAGGCGGGTGCCCAGCCATGTGGAACGGTCTGGATAAGCTGCTCGAGCTACAGAAACTGGATACCACGATCGCCCGACTCGAGACCGAGGTTCGGGTGATCCCGCAGCAGATCCAGGGGCTCGAGGCGCGCCTCACAGAGGCGCGAGGGAGTCTGAATCAGGCCAGGGCCAAGGCGGACCAGATCCAGAAGGAGCGGCGGGCCAAAGAACGCGAGCTGGATGACGCCACGCTGAACACCAAGAAGAAGCAGGCGCGCCTCTTCGAGATCAAGACCAATGAGGAGTATTCGGCCGTCCTCAAAGAGATCGAGGCGCTGAAGCAGAAATCCGACAAGCTTGAGGAGGAGATCCTGGAACTTCTGGAGCGTGCTGACGTCACGGCCAAGGCGGTGGGCGAGGCCGAGAAGGAGTTCAAGACGGCTGAGGCCCTCTGCCAGAAGGAACGGACCGAGAGGGAAGGGCAGCTTTCCAAGCTCGATCAGGATCTCGCCGATCTCCGGGACTCTCGCAAGGCGCAGGCCAGCCGGTTGGACGGCGGGCTTCTTCAGCAATACACCCGGCTGGTGAAGTTGCGCGGCGTCGCCGTGGTTGCCGTGAAGGACGGCTCGTGCACCGGGTGTGGCATTGCCTTGACCCCCCAGACCTATAACGATGTCCGCCGCAACGACCGCATGTTCACCTGCAGTTCGTGCAGCCGCATCATCTACTTCGCCGGATAGCGGCGTGGATGTCGCAGGCCTTCTCTCCAGGCTTCGCCGGTTGAGTGACGCCACCCCAGGCGATGGCGTGCTCCACCTTCCAGCCGGGATCTCTGGCCCCCAGGCCATTCAGACCATCCGTGCGGCCCTTCGGGCCCTGGAACCGCGATCCTCCGCCAAAGAGAAACCCGCGAAGGATCGCGGCAGCATTCGGATCCACATTGATGGCGCTGCCCGCGGGAATCCGGGGCCGGCCGGCATCGGCGTGCTGTTCCTCGGCTCGGACGGCAAGGTCGCGGAACGGATGTATCGCTCCATCGGCGAGGCGACCAACAACGTGGCGGAATACCGCGCCCTGCTGCTCGCTCTGGAGCGGGCGCAGGCGCTGGGCTGTGTGGATGTCGAGGTGTACTCGGATTCTGAGCTCCTTGTGCGGCAGATTCAAGGGCGCTACCGGGTCAAGCACCCTGTCCTCCGGGATCTGTACGCCATGGCGAGAGAGCGCATCGGACAGTTTCGTCGGTTCGTCATCCATCATGTCCCGCGCGAACAGAATGCCGAGGCAGACGCGCTGGCCAACCGCGCCATAGAGGAAGCATGTCGGCGGGGGCGTCGGGGAACGCAGTTCGGTGGGGCCACCTTTCATGAGGGAGGAGAGGAATGAGCTGGCCGCCCTGGCGCCAGCCCGTCAGAATTGCCGATGCGGTTGCGAGCGCGTTCCAGCGCCTGGGCCTGGAGAGTCGCTTCAAGGAAGGCGAGGTATGGAGGGCTTGGCCGACAGTTGTAGGGCCACAGATCGCACGGCATGCTCAGCCGCATGCTATGTCTCATGGCCGGCTCGTCGTTCACGTCACTGATCCCGTGTGGCTGCATCACCTGAGCATGATGCGCCACCGGATCGTCGCGGCGCTCAACCAGAAGCTGAAAGCGTCGAGCGTGCGGGAAATCATCCTCAGGGTGGGGGAGCTGACCGTGCCCACAGAAAGCCCCCAGGGGCCGGTTCCCAAAGATGACGCGGCTGCTCCGGATCCCGCTCAGGTTGGCCGGGTCGAGGCACTGCTCAAGCCTCTCGGGGATGTGCCTTTCCGTGAGGCTCTTTACCGCCTACTCCTTAAGGCGTTTCGGCCCGCAGGTCGCGGACCATCCCAGTAAAAGCGCCACACACCGTTGCAGTCTCACCACAGAAAACCGTTTTCCTGAGGGAATTGCAGATTTTTTTCGACACGCTCGTGAAATTCTCCCAGCGTTTTCAATTAATTATCAATGGCCAGATAGATGGGGGAGTGGTATCGCATTTGCATACCTGAACATCGGTTCGGCCTATCCTAGCCGCGCTGTTATGGGCTGCCAATACAGGGGGCATACTCGTGAGCCACCAGCGAACCCTGGGAAGGTCAGTGCGATGCGAAGGAATCGGATTGCACACCGGTGAGTGGGTTTCCATGGCGCTGAACCCGGCCCCGGCTAATCGCGGGGTGGTATTTCGCAGAATGGACCTTCCGGGGACGCCATTGATCGAGGCCCGGCCGGCGCATGTAGTGGACACGCAGAACGCCACTACCGTCGCCAAGAATGGGACATCGGTCCGGACGATCGAGCACCTGATGTCCGCGCTGGCAGGCATGGGTGTGGACAATGTCCAGGTGGATCTTACCGGACCCGAGCTGCCCATCCTGGATGGAAGTGCTGCTCCCTTTGTCGGGTTGCTGCGGCGGGCCGGCCTGCGCCGGCAGTTCGCCCCCAAGACGTTCTTGAAGGTCCGGCAGCCGATCACGGTCGAGATGGGGACGCGAAGCCTTCGGATCGTCCCCTCGGAGCGGCTGAAGGTCATTTACACGATGTGCTTCGACCATCCCGTGCTGGGCGAGCAAACCGTCGCCATGGAGTTGAATCGTGAACGCTACGCGCGCGATCTGGCGCCCAGCCGCACGTACGGGTTCCTCAGGGATCTGGACATGCTCGCCCGCCTTGGATTGGCCAAGGGGGGCTCGTTGGAGAATGCCCTGATCATCGGGGAAGAAGGTATTTTGAACGGGCCACTCCGCTTCCCGGACGAGTTGGTCCGCCACAAGATCCTGGATCTTTTGGGTGACCTCTACCTTTTGGGGAAACCATTGGTGGGGACGATCGTTGCACACGGCGCTGGCCATCCGCTTCACGTACAGCTCGTCTATCGCATTCAAGAGCATCTGGGTCTCGAGCCCGAGCCGCTCAGCCTCTCGGCTTCGGCGGTCGAGCAGTGGGTCTCCCCACTTCTCCCCGCACCCCGCCCGCTGAAGGCGGCCGTCATCTGATCTGCCCGGGACCGGCCTTGCAGTTGGTTTCCGGCTGCCCACCTGTCGCCCCCTGCTGAAGTCTCCTCTCTCTTGGTTGGACTGTGTTGCCGGGACCTCGCGGAGGTGGTCCGAGAAGGGTTTTGCCTTGCCATGACCTTCGCCGTTCCCTTATACTCTGCGCGGGTCGTTTCCGGCAGAGGTGGCGCCAGTCTAACGAATCCGGCAGGCGCGGGCCGGGACCTGGCTTTGTTGGGGGGTTGCCTCGCACGATCCCTGGCGGGCGATGAACCCGGGGAAAAACGGGGATCTTTGCTTGCACCGATGACGCTCTCACCACAAAGCGAATCAGCCGCACGCACGCGGCGCAACCGCATCATCCTCGTCTCGGTCCTGGTCCTGGTGGTGGCCCTCACTGCGGTCCAGGTCCTCATCCAGCAGCTTCGCTTTCCCAGCCCCATCGCCAGTAACATCCTCATCTTTGCCCTGGTCAACATCAACATCGTCCTGCTGCTGCTTCTCGTCCTCCTGCTCTTCCGCACCCTGTTGAAGGTATATCTGGAGCGGCGGGAGAACATCCTGGGCTCCAAGATCCGGGTGAAACTGGCCATCGCATTCGTGGGCCTGGCGCTCTTGCCGGCAGCCGTGCTGTTCCTGGTTGCCAGCAATCTGATCACCACCAGCGTGGACAGCTGGTTCAACATCCAGGTGGAGGAATCCCTGGAAAAGGCGCTGGAGGTCGCGCAGGCCTACTCGCGTGCCAGCCAGGAGCGCACCGTGCGCCTGACGCGCCAGGTTGCATCGCGGCTCGGGGATGTGCTCGGTTCCGAGGGTGGAACAGAGGCGGCACGGCGGCTGGCCGGGGACAAGTTCCGAGAATACGGCTTCGATGGCATGCAGCTCTTCAGTCGGCAGCGGGTCGAGCTTGGACAATGGCGCCGACCCGAGGTGCGGCAGGAGGCGATGCTGTCCCCGGGCTCGCGGCTTATCCGTCAGGCGTTGGATGGGGAGACCGTCATCACAATGCAGAGCATTCCCGAGGGTGATCTGATCCGGGCGGTGGTGCCAGTCCTTCGACCGGGACCGCCGCACGGAGTCTTGGGTGTCATCGCTGTCACGGCCTTCGTGCCCGAGGCCCTGCTCAGCAAGGCGACCGACATCAGCACGGGGGTCAAGGAATACCAGCAGCTTCGCATGCTGAAGAATCCCATCAAGGGGATTTATCTGATGCTGTTCCTGATGGTGACCCTGGTGATCATCTTTGGCGCCATCTGGGTTGGCGTGTACTTGGCCCGGGGCATCACGGGGCCGATCCAGCAGCTTGCCGAGGGCACCCGCAAAGTCGCGGCGGGCGATTTGAGCTACAAGGTCCAGGTCAAGGCCGACGACGAGATCGGCATGCTGGTGGAGTCCTTCAACCGAATGACCGAGGACCTGAGCCGCAGCAAGACTGCGCTCACCCAGGCATACCAGGCGCTGCAGGCTTCAAACGTGGAGTCGGATCGCCGTCGCGGCTACATGGAGACTGTGCTGGAAACCATCTCGGCGGGGGTGCTGTCCCTTGATGCCCAAGGCCGGCTGAACACCATAAACCGGGCGGCCGCGCGCATGCTGGGGGGGACGGGTGAAGAGCTTCTTCACCGCCCCTACGCCGAGGTGTTTGCGGGCGAGGCCCTCTCGCCGCTCCGCCGTCTGGTGGCACGCCTGCTCAGCGGCGGGCAGCAGACTACGGACGAGCAGATCAGCCTCACGCTGAACGGACGATCGGCCACCCTGGTGGTCACTGTGAGTGGGCTCCGGACCCCCGAGGGAAACAGGCAGGGTCTCGTGGTGGTCTTGGACGATGTCTCAGAGTTGATCCGGGCCCAGCAAGCCATGGCATGGCAAGAGGTGGCGCGCCGCATCGCCCACGAGATCAAGAATCCCCTCACCCCCATCAAGCTTTCCACCGAACGTCTGCAGAAGAAGTTCGTCGAGGGTGCCTCAGACGTGAATCATGTCTTGGAGGAGTGCACCCAAATGATCATCCAGGAGGTAGAGGGGCTCAAGAACCTGGTGGACGAGTTTTCGCGATATGCCCGCATGCCTACCACCCACCCCAGGCCCGGCGACCTCCATGCGGTTGTTCAGCAGGTGGCGAAATTGTACGCGGGCGTTCAACCGGGGATCAAGCTGCGGACCGATCTGGATCCTTCGGTTCCCTCGCTCAACCTGGATGCAGATCACATGAAGCGCGCCCTGATCAACCTGGTGGATAACGCCATTGCCGCCATCCCCGATGAGGGCGAGATCGTGATTCGCACGCGGTACCTCCCGGAGGCAGGGCGGGTCGTGCTGGAAGTCGCCGACACCGGCCAGGGCTTTCCTCTGGAGGATCGGGATCGCCTGTTCCTTCCGTACTACTCGACGAAGACTCCGACGGGAGGCCTGGGCCTGGCCATCGTGTCCCGGATCGTCGTGGAACACGGCGGGGCGATCCGGGTCGAGGAGAATGAGCCCAAGGGGACGCGGGTGGTCATAGAGCTGCCGGCACTTGCGGCGGCCGGTACCTGACTCGGCAACTGGGCAATTAGGCAACCTGGCAACTGGGTCATTCGGAACATCCTGATTGTCAGATCGCCTGATTGCCAGATTGCCGTTGTGTGAGAGCATGAGCCACGAAGAGATCCTGGTTGTTGACGACGAGAGAAACATCCGAACCTCCCTGGAGGGAATCCTCAGGGACGAGGGGTATCGTGTCCGCGGGGCCCCGACAGGCGAGGACCTTTTGAAGCAGGTCGCGCAGGCGACCCCGGACCTTGTTATCCTGGACGTCTGGCTTCCGGGAATGGATGGGATCCAGGCGTTGACCGAACTGAAGCGGCTTCACCCCGAGCTTCCTGTGATCATGATTTCAGGGCATGCCACGGTGGAGACCGCAGTCAGGGCGACGAAGCTGGGAGCCTATGATTTCATCGAGAAACCGCTCAGCCTGGAGAAGACGGTCCTGGCGGTCCGTAACGCCCTGGATCGCCAGCGCCTGGAGCTGGAGAACCGGGCGCTTCGCCAGAGGCTCGAGCAGCGCTACGAGATGGTGGGGGAAAGTCCGGCTATCCAGGCGCTGCGGGCCCAGATCCAATCAGCCTCCCCCAGCCATGGGCGCGTCTTCATTCGGGGGGAAAGCGGCACCGGGAAGGAACTGATTGCCCGGGCTATCCATCGGCAAAGCTTGCGCGCGGACAAGCCGTTCGTCGAGGTCAACTGCGCCGCCATCCCGGACGAGCTGATCGAGAGCGAGCTGTTTGGTCACGAGAAGGGTGCTTTCACCGGGGCGACCACCAAGCGCCGCGGGAAGTTCGAGCTGGCAGACGGGGCCACTATTTTTCTGGACGAGGTCGGGGACATGAGCCTGAAGACGCAGGCCAAGGTCCTTCGCGTCCTGGAAGAGCAGACGTTCGAGCGGGTGGGGGGCAGCGAAACCCTCACCGTGGACGTGCGGGTGATCGCGGCATCGAACAAGAACCTTGAGGAGGAGATTCAACATGGCAACTTCCGCGAGGATCTGTTTTACCGGTTGAACGTCATCCCCTTCGAGGTCCCGCCCTTGCGCGAGCGGAGAGAAGATATTCCACGCCTGGCTGAGTACTTCCTGCATCTGTTTTCAGAAGAGTACGGGAAGCGGGTGAAGACCCTGAGCCGCGAGGCCATGAACCTTCTCCTGCAACATCCGTGGCCGGGGAATGTCCGCGAGCTCCGCAACGTGATCGAGCGCATGGTGATCATGGTGCCGCAGGATGTCATCAGGCACCAGGATGTTTCGCCGTCGCTGCGGGCCCGTCCGGGCGTGGTCCCCGAGCCGCCGACAGAGGGGGCCATCGATTGGGATGGCAGCCTCCGGGAGGCGCGCGAGCGCTTCGAGCGCGAGTTCATCCAGCGCCGCCTGGCGGAGTCACACTGGAATATCACCCGGACGGCGAAAGGCCTGGGGATCGAGCGCAGCAACCTGCACCGGAAGATGAAGATGTACGGGATGGGGCCACCGAAGAACTAGAGCCGAGAGGGGAAATGGCGACAGAGATAGAGACAGGGACAGCGACAGGGACGGGGACAGGGGATGGAGGGTTAGGTGACCCAGACCACCGGCATGCTCGATGATGCGATCCGCCATCGCCTGCGGGCTGTCCTCGCGCCCCTCCGGGTGGTGTACGGGGCCATGGTGGGCTCGATCCTGGTATACTGGATCGTGGTGCAGGTGATCCGCAAGGTGGGACAGATCCCGCGAGGGCGCGACGTCTTTGCCGCCGTGGACTGGCTTCGATATCCGCTGTATTTCCTGGGGGTGGCTGCCTGCGTGGCCGTCCTGGTCGCGCGCCGCCGGCTCTTCGACCCGGACAGGGTGGTCCGCCGGGCGCTGGGCGAAAACTTGCCCGAGGTGCTCTCCGCACTCTCATCGAATCAGGTGCTGGTCTTCGCCGCAGGCGAGGTCCCGGTAATTCTCGGCCTGGCCCTCTACTTCGTGGGCGGATACCTCCTCGACTTTTACATCATGGCTGGATTATCAGCAGTGGCCTTCGCCCTGGCCTATCCATCGGCGGTGGAGTGGGAGCAGATCCTCATCCGGATCCGCGCCTACCGGCCGGAGCTGTTCGAGCAGCCTGGCTCCTCCGGATAGGGGATCTCAAGCATGGCGACGACGGTGAGAACACCCTTTCCGATGGACGCGAACGCCGCCAGGCAGAAGGTCCGGGTGGCCCTGACGTCGGTGATCGCGGCCGTGGGTCTCACTGCCACCAAGGCCGTCGTGGGTTGGCAAACGGGAAGCCTCGGGATCCTGTCCGAAGCTGCCCACTCCGGCCTGGATCTCGTAGCGGCCCTCATCACCTTGTTTGCGGTTCGGGTGGCCGACCGTCCAGCCGATCGGGATCACCACTACGGCCACGGGAAGGTAGAGAACCTCTCCGCCTTAGTCGAGACTATCCTGCTGCTCCTCACCTGCCTCTGGATCATCTATGAGGCCCTGGAACGCCTTTTCTGGAAGCACGTGGAGATCGAACCGACCTGGATCGCCTTTGCCGTGATGGCCGGCTCCATCGTCGTGGACCTTTGGCGTTCACAGGCGCTGGGCAGGATAGCGGCATCCTACGGGAGCCAGGCCTTGGAGGCGGACGCGCTCCACTTCCAGACCGATGTCTGGGGGTCCCTCACGGTCCTATTTGGGTTGGCGGGAGTCTGGGGGGGAAGACAATGGGGAATCGGATGGTTGCACCTCACGGACGCACTCGCCGCCATCCTTGTCGCGGCCATTGTCCTGGTGGTGGGAGGTCGGCTGGGGAAGCGGTCCGTGGATGCCCTTCTGGACCAGGCACCCCTTGACATAGTAGAGCGGATCCGCGCTGCGGTGAAGAGCGTACCGGATGTCCAGGATCCCGTCAGGCTCCGGATGCGACAGGCGGGTCCTCGCCTGTTCGTGGATGCGGACGTCAACATCAGTCGCGGGGCCTCCTTCGAGGGCGCGCACGCGGTCATGGACCAGATCGAGGAGCGGATCCGCGACGTCGCCCCGGATGCCAGCGTCGTGATCCATGCCGAGCCGCGCCGGGCCGAGAACGAATCCCTGAGCGAGGCCATCCGCCTCATCGTGTCCCGGCACGCCGCCGGCGCTCACGACATCTTCATTCACGACGTGGGCGGCAAGCCGGGCGTGGAACTCCACCTGGAGGTGACCGGGGATCTCACCCTGGCCGAGGCACATGCTCTCACCGAGCGCATCGAGGAGGACCTGCGCCGCGAAACCCCCGGCGTTGGGCCGGTACACATCCACGTGGATTCCATGCGGCCCGTGCGGGAGACGAGCCTCCGGGCGGAGGGTGACATCAAGCGCCTGGCCGCGCGCGTGCAAAGCCTGGCCATTGAGATTCCGGGCATTCTCGATTGCCACAAGGTTTCGGTTCGAGAGGTCGAGGGGCGAATCTGGGTCGCGTGCCACTGCACCATGGACGGCAGCCTGACGATGAGGCAAGCGCACGAGCTCGGCCTGGAATTGGAGCGGCGAACACGACGAGAGATTCCCGGCGTGGAACGGTTCACGGTGCATGCCGAGCCGACGGGGCAGCCGGTGTCGCAGCAACAATAGTCCTCACGGTCTCCTGCCTCGGCAAACCTATCGAGATCTTTGACCCATTCCACTCTGTGAGGTTGTAGACGGCTATGCCAGAACTTCCAGAGGTCGAGGTGATTCGGCGCGACCTGGCGCGGTGGGTTGTGGGGCGCCGGATCCGATGGGTCGAGATCAGCGAGCCCCGCCTCACCCGTCGGCAGGGGGCGCCGCGTCAGGTCGAGAAGGCGCTGGTGGGTCGCAGGGTCCGGGCGCTTCGCCGACGCGGGAAGAACTTCGTCTTCGATCTTGGGCGGGACAGCCTCATCATCCGGTTGGGGATGACAGGACAGCTTCTGTGGTGGCGAGGAGATGATGACTTCCGGCCGGACCGGCACACTCATGCCCGCCTGGTCTTCAGCGGGAGCGGTATCCTATCCTATCGTGATGTCAGGAAGTTCGGCGAGATCTTCCTTCTACCAGCAGACAGCGTGGAACGGACACTCTCGGTCGGGGTCGAGCCGCTTGAGGCCACCTTCACCCCCGAGGTGCTTCACAGGGTGTGCCAGTCATCCTCGAAGATCAAGCTGCTCCTTCTGAACCAAGCGAAGATCGCAGGCATCGGGAACATCTACGCGGACGAAGCGCTCTTCCGGTCGGGGATCCGACCGACGAGGCGTGCGGCTTCCCTCAGGCAGCATGAGATCCGGTCGCTGCATCGGGCCATCCGCGCGGTCCTTCAGGCCGGGATCCGGCATCGGGGCAGCTCCATTTCCAACTACCGGGACGCGTGCGGCCAGCCAGGCCGGTTTGTGAGCCTCCACCGGGTCTATCACCGCCACGGTAAGCCGTGTCATCGCTGCGGCACGCCGGTCCGGCGGATCGTTCTGGGCCAGCGGGGCACGCACTTCTGCCCGACGTGTCAGCAGTGAGAGCCGAGCATCTCAACCGCTAGGGCGCCAGGAGCGCCAGGGTTCCGATGCTCACGGCTGCAGGCTCTGTGCAATGCATTCTGACGCGGACATCTTGCCGGAGTGGGTTGGAGCCGCCGACGCAATCCTGGCACGGCCTGGAGTGGCGGTGCTGCTCGGTGCGTCGGACTCCGGAAAGACGACGCTGGGTCGCATCCTATCGAAGCGCTGGACAAGCGCCGGACGAACGGTGGGGTTGGTAGATGGCGACATCGGGCAATCCTCCATCGGGCCGCCCACAACCGTAGGCCTTGCAATACTCTCACCTGATCACCCAATCACCGTTTCTCCGGTTCCCCGATTCTTGTACTTCGTCGGTTCCACCTCGCCGCCGGGCCACTTCCTTCCACACATCCTCGGGACGCAGACCCTGGTCCAGGCTGCCATCGCCCGAGGGGCGGATATCGTGTTGGTGGACACGACCGGGCTGATTCATGGAGCGGCGGCGGCCTCCCTCAAGTGGCACAAGCTCCAGGCGATCCGGCCGCGGCATGTGCTGGTCCTCCAGCGGGAAGCGGAGCTGGAACCCATTCTGCGTCTGGTGGAGGACCTGGCGGGTCTGCAGGTTCATCGTCTGCCAGTTTCTTCCAAGGCGGTCCGGCGAAGCCATGCGGTACGCCGGGCCAATCGGGAAGAGCAGTTTCGCGAGTACTTTGCGTCGGCGTCTCGCCTCGACATCACGTGGAAGAGCGTCCGGTTCTCCCGTCTGTGGCTCAAGACCGGGCGACGGCTGGACAGCCAGGGGCTCGCAGCGCTGGGCGCCTCCCTCCAGACGATGGCACTGTATGCGGAGGTAGGGGGCGAGGAGGC
>Ga0315314_1004069_pt1 | contig 11128 bp, 8 predicted proteins | sample TDP9_MG_FD_203631 | JGI IMG/M metagenome (GOLD analysis project Ga0315314, IMG submission 203631) | Freshwater sediment microbial communities from Lake Towuti, South Sulawesi, Indonesia - TDP9 | ecosystem: Environmental > Aquatic > Freshwater > Lake > Sediment | place: Indonesia: South Sulawesi... | reverse complement strand
GATGGGACTCGTTTGAGCCAAGGCATACCTGAGGGCTCTAAGAAGCTGACCTGTAAAGGCTACCTCTTCCACATTTTCCCGGAGGTTTACGAACCCTCCGACGACACGTTTTTGATAGCAGACTGCCTAGAGGTTGAAGAAGGGGCTAGGGTCTTAGACCTGGGAACGGGCTGTGGAATTCTGGGAGTCTTAGCTGCCGAAAGGGCTGAAAGGGTGCTAGGAATCGACATAAATCCTCAGGCGGTTAGATGCGCAAAAGTTAACGCTAAAACCAACAGAATCGGAGGAAAAATGGATCTGGTGCGGGGAGACCTGTTTCAACCCTTAAAACCTGACAAAAGATTTGACCTTATCCTCTTTAACCCGCCCTACCTTCCGACTTCAGAAAGGGAAAGCAAAAGGGGTTGGCTGGAAAAGGCTTGGTCTGGCGGGCCTTCCGGCAGAAGAGTGATCGCCCGATTCTTGCGTGTAGCCCCGAGACACCTCACCCAAGGAGGCATCATATTACTTACACATTCAGACCTGTCCAACGTTAAGAGAACACGGACAATCTTGGAGAGGAAAGGGCTTAAGACGGAAATACTGGACGAAGTAAATTTTCCCTTCGAAACAATCTCTCTTTTAAAAGCCACCAAATAGGCAAAATAGAACTGCTTGATCTCATCAACTTAAACACACAACATAACTTGAGTTAACCTCTCTGAATTAAGCAGCCTTAATGCATCGATTTCACGATTCTAGAACATGCTGCAAATTTCTTAAGTCGACTGATAAGGGTTTCAGTATTGGCTAATTGATAAATTGGCGCTAGGTTGACTTCCCCCTTTGGGCTTGCATGAATGCGCGAACTTCATTTTGCCTGGGTATGGGTTCAACGGCTCCCCCACCTAGGGTGGCTAAGGCACCCACCGCGTTGGCGAACTCGGCCACCTCCTCCAGCGCTCAGCCTTGGAGGAGACCGACTATGAGGGCGCCGTCGAAGGCGTCCCCGGCGCCCGTTGTGTCCACTAGCTTTACCTTAACCCCCGGAGCCCTAACGGTTTTTCCGTCAGACGCGACTATGCATCCCCCTGCGCCAAGCTTTATCGCTACGGTTTTGGGTCCCCTCTTAAGGATTAGGCGAAGGGCTTCCTCAGGCGAGGTGCTGCCAAGGAGCGTCTTGAGGTCTTCCATGCTCGGCATAACCACATCGGCCAATCTGATGGTGCGCATAACAACAGGTCTGGCAACGTTTAGGGGCCAAAGTTTTAGCCTGATGTTTGGATCATAGGAGACGAGGACCCCCGCCTCCTTAGCTGCCTCCATAGCCCTAAAAACGGCCTCTCTGCTCGATCGACTTATCGCCTGGGATATGCCGCTTGAATGGAAAACTTTAGCCATCTTAATGTAGCCTAGATCCAGGTCGGCTGGGGAGAGGTGGCTCGCGGCCGAGCCTCTTCTGTAATAGGTGAAGTCATGCTCCCCTCCATCCTTCACGGAGGTGAAGTATACGCCCGTGAAACCTCCCTCCTCAACTATCACGTGGGAGGTGTCGACCCCCTCCCTCCTCCACATATCCAGAAAACATTTCCCAAACTCGTCGTCCCCGACGCGACAGATGTAACCTGCCACCTCACCTAATCTGGCTATGGCCACGGCAAAGTTGGGCGTGTCCCCCCGCCCCATCCCCTCGTGAATGTTGACGAATCCCTCAGCCGTCCCACGGTCGCCGCGTTGAACTCAAGCATAGGCTCCCCCAACGACACAACCCTGGACTGCATCGTGCCACTCCCTCTAAGCAATTTTCTTTTAACGGCTGCCAGAGTATAAAGGGTAAACTGCTTCGAGCTATTTTCCTGTAGGCCATAAGGAGATTGCCATCTACCCGTTGCACTTTTCAGTCCATCCAGATTTTTATGAACCATTTTTTACAGATTTAACCGAATAGGTCAATCTGGTGGGCCGGGCCGGACTTGAACCGGCGACCCTTCGGTTTCAGAGCTGAATGCCCAAAGCCTATCAGCCGAATGCTCTAACCAAGCTGAGCCACCGGCCCATCCTCGTCGTTGCAATCGATAATGCGAAGGAACAAATATTAAAGAATTACGTGTGTCAAGTCTTAGAATCAAAACATTTAACTAAACTAAGCACCTTCTGATTTAAGGGGCCGGTAGTTCAGTCTGGATGAATGCCGCCTTCGCGAGGCGGAGGCCGCGGGTTCAAATCCCGCCCGGTCCACCATTCAAAATTCATTAAATGTGCCTCTTTGTGCTCTTTTTTAAATATTCGATAAATTCTGCTTTAATTCACGCGCCTATTTTTGGTATTTCACCACTAAGTTTATAGGTATATTCGCCTAGGTCTATTTAGGACGGGGCTGAGTTGTGGAGTCTGATAAAGGACTTGATTCTTAAAGAGATGAACGACGGTAAGCTGAAAAGCCACGGGGATATGATGGAAGCCACTAGTTTCAGTAGGAGCGTTGTATGGAGCGCCTTGAATAGGTACTTGAAGAAAGGTTTGATTCTGAGGACGAAAGAACCTTTACTTGAATCTGAGAAGATATTTAAGGGCAGGGCTGGTGTGAATAGGAACACCCGGGCATTTCATCTCTACATTCTCAAACCTCAGGGTGTCGAGCCAGTCAGACTCCGAGGGAAGGAATCCAGATTAGAGATACCTCCTTATTAAATTATTGAGTTCAGAAAGGAGATATCGTATGCATACCGTCAAGAATGGCATTTTATCCAATGGATATCGACAGTATTTATTTGAAATACGACGACAAATTATTTTGGAACTTTCGAATTTTGTTGCTAAAATTCCTAAACTGGGATTATTACCTCAATTTCAATATGCTTTATTATCTAGTGGAAAGAGGCTTCGGCCTATTCTGGTGATTCTATCTGGGCAGTGCGTTGGTGGAGACAAAGACAAGTTGATGCCGCTTGCTATAGCTTTCGAGTTAATGCACACTGCCAGTTTGATTCACGATGATATTATAGACGGAGACGAACTGCGTCGAGGTGTATCGACGCTCCACAGAAAATGGTCTGTGGAGGATGCTATATTGGCCGGAGATGCTATGTTTGCATTAGCGATAAATTTGGCAGCTAACTTTGGAACCGAAATAATGAAAGCCATTTCTCAAAGTGCTCTAGAACTTTGTGATGGTGAATATATGGATTTACACTGTTCATTGAGAACAGCAACCCAACAGGAATACTTCTTAAAGATTAAGAAGAAATCAGCAGCCCTTTTTAGGGCTTCGGCTTATTCTGGAGCTTTAACAGGCGGTGGTTCACACTTTGAGATAGAGTCTCTTAGTAGGTATGGCGAAAACTTTGGGATAGCTTATCAGCTGAAAGATGACCTTCTCGATCTAACATCCTCTACAGAGCCTAACCTGGGGGATTTGAAAACTGTGCGTATAACTCTCCCCTTGATTCACTTACATGAAGTAAGCGATTTAAAAAGGAGAGAACAGTTAGAGACCGATCTGGAATCTTTATTTGAAAGAGAGCAAAGCTCCAGCCTTATTGCTGTTAGAAGGATTCAGAGAATGCTTAGAGAAGCCGGTTCCATCGCCTATTGTAAGGGGAGAATTGCCGAATATGTGCAAAGATCAATGGATAGCATAACGCCCCTTAGGGAGAACGACTTTAAATCGTATCTCATTGAAATGGTCAAATCTTTAATTGTATAGTGGGAGTAGTTTGGTGTCCATAAAAAATTTAAAGAGGTCTTTAATCAAAGTTATTGTTTGGATAAGAGAATTGAGAACTCCATTCCTTACCGCCACTATTGTCCCGGTGATGCTTGGAGCCACCATAGCGTGGTGTAGATTAAGTGTTTTTAACCCGACACGCTTTGTGCTAACATTAATGGCGGCATTGTGTCTTCACGCTGGCACAAACATGATTAACGACTATTTCGATTACAAAAGTGGATGCGATTTACATCCTGTATATCAAGAGTTTTGGGCGCCCTTCTTTGGAGGAAGCAGACTACTCCCAGAGGGGGTGCTTAAACCACGGGATGTCTACGCTGCTGCCTTACTTTCATTCGGGCTTGGCGGCGCCATCGGTGTTCTTCTTGCTCTTGAGGCGGGTTGGATCATCATTTTGCTTGGCACTATTGGTGTTCTCTCAGGCTATTTCTATGTAACACATTTATCAAGCCGAGGTGTGGGGGAGTTTTTTGTGGGCCTCAACTTCGGTCCACTTATGGTAATGGGGAGTTATTATGTTCAGGTTCAAACATTTGCTGCTGAGCCCCTGGTGGCGTCGATTCCAATAGGGTTGCTTATAGTCGATGTTTTATGGGTTAATGAGATTCCGGATTACATCGCGGACCGAGCTGTGGGGAAAAACACTGCTGTGGTGAGGCTTGGGAGGAAAGGGGCCGCTGACGCGTATACAATTCTCATGATATCCACTTATACGTTTATAGTTTTAGGAGTTGGGTTGAGACTTATGCCAACATACTCACTCATAGCTCTCGCCACCGTGCCTATGGCTTTAAAAGCGATAAAAGTTGCTAGGGAACACTATGAGGAACCTCCCAAAATGGTCTCTTCGAACGTAGCCACGATTCTAGTGCACTTGTTTACTGGTTTACTGCTTATTTTGGGATATGTTCTTAGCGTTTTCTAGTTTATAAAGGTCCTCAATTTTTAGAAGGCTGAGTAGAACTCAATTTTTCCATGAGAAGTTTTTAAGGATTAAAGTTGAGAGAGATATCAAAGGGTATCGCTTAAGGCACTCGCAACAATCTCGGTGATGTCTAGCATCTCTAAATTGGCTTCCCGCTCCTTGATGGCGTCACCGATGTTAAGTTTACACGCAGGACACGCTGAGGCTATTATGTTTGCATCCACCTCTCTTATTTCATCTATTTTTTTATGGGCGATTCTAAGGGCGAGCTCAGGGTGTGTAGCTTTAAGGATCCCTCCCCCGCCGCAACACCTACAATCCTTCTTTGTTTTGGGTAGCTCAATGAATTTCATTCTCGGAATGTTTTCAAGAACCTTTCTTGGTTCCTCATAAATGTTGCAGTGCCTACCGATTTCGCAAGGATCATGGTACGTCACAACGCCATCGAATCCGTGAAACTTTAACTTATCCTCATCGATGAGCTTAGCTAAAAATTCACAGGCGTGAATAACTTCAAATCCAAGGTCTTCTCCAAATAACTTAGGATACTCCTGTTTCCATGACCTGTAGCAACCAGCGCATGTGGCGATGAGGGTTTCAACACCCAACTCTCGAACCTTCATCACATTATGTCTAACAACTTCTTCGACCATTGGTGAAGAGCCAGAGAGTAAGAGTGGATTTCCACAGCACCACTCTTCAGGTCCAAGAACTGTAAAGTCGATTCTGGCTTGGTTCATGATCTTAACGGTTGACAGCGGGATGCCTGCGAGGCGACCCATGAGGGAAGAGCAGCAACCAACGAAATATGCGACTTTTGCTTTTTTACCGAGTCTTGGGATAATCGTTTCCTCAATGTCCATCGCCCAAAGGTTCATTTCTTCGGTAGGCCTATTATAGACATTCTTTCTGTTCTTAAGCGAGGATTCGAAATCTCTTAGGACAGCCGGCCAACGCCCTAGGCGATGAATCTCTGCTCTAACAGCTTTCCATAACTCTAAGATGTCTATTGTCGTCTGGCAAACTTCCATGCAATGTCCACATAGTGTGCATTGAAAGAGCCTATCTGCAAAGTTGGAGTCTATTTCAATCATTGGAGCAGGGCCATCTCTGTAAAGTTGTTTAAGCCAGTAAATTTTTCCGCGTGGAGACGCGGACTCCCAGCCAATTTCATTGTATATGGGGCAAACTTCATGGCAGAAGCCGCATTGATCACAGACATAAATTTCTTTTTCGACACCGTGTTTTTTAAGTTCTTGCAACTTCATTCTTTATTCCTCCTTCTAATTGAAAACCTTTAAGGTTCTGAGAAGAAGCATGAGGAATCTATATAAGGTCCATGTGAATGGAAGGCCGAATCTTGTTTTGACTCCATATAACTTCCCAGGGTTCATTTTATTGTTAGGATCTAATTTCTTCTTGCGTTGTCTCATCTCTATGATTTCTGAGTTGTTGTAAACCTTATGGAGGTAGAAGGAGTTCCAGATTCCAAACCCGCCGTAGGGTTTTCCTCCTTCTTTTAGTGCTAGCTCTGTTATTTCCATGATGGCAGGCATCATGGTTAAGAACTTTAATCTTTTTCTTTCATCGGCCAGAAACATAGGCCTTATTATGGCCGAGTCCTCCGAAACAACGGAACCCTCAATGCCCATTATGAGACCAAGCTTTTCTTTGAGTTGCCACAATTCATTAAATATGCCGTAAAGTTTCGTTAGGGGAACCAGAGCGTCCCCGGCAAGCAGCGTCGGCCCTGCCCTTTTGATTCTCATGGGGTAAAACCTTTCCTCCCATTCTTTGTTTGCTTTTTCTGGGTCTAATTCGGTTCCATCTGTTTCCTTGATAACCTTATGAAGGTGTTCCTTCTCTCTCTCAACGGATTTTTTAGTGCCTTCAAAGACGAAGATGGCGTTTGCGTCTGCCTCTGGGGCAAAAAAGTTGAGAGATCTTTTGATATCTAGGTAGTCTCCGTCCGCAAATTGGATGAAGTAGGGTTTCACGGGGGCCTTGAGGGTTCTTAAGATGGCGTTGTGCATCTGCTTCGCTTCGTCGAAACAGACGGCGTGGGGAGAGACCTCCTCAGGTTTGGTACGGATGCGAAGGGTGGCCTTTGTGATGACCCCGAGGGTGCCTTCTGAGCCGAAAAACCAGTCTAACTTATAGTCGGTCTCCTGTGAAGTCTGTCTTGAGACCGATGTTATTTCCCCGGTTGGTGTGACCACTTCCAGTTCTTTCACGTGCTCTTTGAGATGCCCATATTTCAAGGAGCCTACTCCGAGGCCGCCCGTGCATATCCAACCGCCTACGGTGGCCGATGGGGCGCTGGTTGGATAAACGCTAAGTGTGAAGCCCTCCTTTTCCAATTCTTCCAAAAGCCTTTTCCAGCTTATGCCTGCTTCTACCGTTACAGTCATGCGTTCTTTGTCGATCGCTATAATTTTGTTCATCCCGGTTAGATCGAGGACGATCCCCCCTTTGACGGGTGTGGCTCCACCATAGGCCCAGGTTGCTGCCCCCCGAGGTATTAGGGGAATCTTCTTCTTTCGGGAGTATTCCACCAGCTCAAGGATTTCTGTAGTCTCTTTAGGTCTAACGATGGCTTCGGGCAGTGTCTTAAAGAGCATTAAAGCTTCTGGGGGGACTGGGGCTAGATCATGACTATAGAGTATTCGCTCATAAACATCGTCTGTAAGACGCTCATCTCCGAAGATGGAGGAGAGGTCCTTTCGTAAACTTTCCATCTCATAGCCTCTGTATTATGATCATAGTTTTTTAAGAAGGAGGTTCCAGGATTTCAATTGTCCATTCTTTTACATTGTTTGTTACAATCTCTAGATAGAAGTTTCCAGGTCCTTCGTATATTTGGATTGCGTCGCTCCCACTTCTGCTAAAGGATCTGGAGGCAACTTGAGCCCCGCTTTCGTTGTAAACGCGCAAGCTGAATCCAACCGTTTCATTGTTGGACTCTGCTTGAACTCTCCATTTAACCTTGAATTTGTCCCTACTGATGTAGAACGTTTCGTTTTTTGCGTCTCCGGTTCCGGTGAAATTTTTAACGGTGATCCACACTTCCTCCTCGGTGGCGTTTGTCGGAGAAGCTGGTTTATGACCTTTTCCTTTTTTCTCATTAGCTGTGGGCTGTGTTGCCGATGGCACATAGTATAGCGTGTATACCCCATAGATGCAGATAATTACCACTGCCGCTGCCACGATCGCGGCTATTTTTCGACTGGATATTCCTTTTAACTTTATGCGAATCATAAGTGATTTTTTTCCTTGGTGTGCTTTATAGCTTTTTCGGCGCTCATTCTTTGGGAAGTTAGATGGGGAGTCAGAGATAATAATAGTAATAGATGATGAAAAAGGCTATAATGACACCTAATAAAAGTAAAGATAATAAGAAGGGCTTGGCATCCCTTGTGTCTGGAGGCCACGCTGTGGAGTAGTCGATGGCGTGCCAAGGACAGTGGCCTATGCATTCACCACACATTGTGCAGTCGGACCCGCCTACTTCCTTCACTTTCATGGGGCACGATTCTAAGCAGGCACGGCACCCCTCAGACCGACGACAGGAGTCATTGTAGCGTAGTCCGAGAAACTTGACCTTGCCGACTATGTTGAGGAAGGCCCCGTATGGACATATGTATCTGCACCAGAACCTCGGGACAAAGATTGAGGCTATCAGCACAAGTAGGGCGGCCAAACCGAGAAGTGTGATGCCTTGTAACGTGATCAATTTCAAAAACTCATTGAAGAAAACGTGGAGGTTTGATATTAAATCTTTTATTAATAGCTCGGTGGCGGTTCCTTTGCGGTGAGGGGGAAGAATTTCGAATGCTCCAAGGGCTTCTATTAGAGCGTATAGCGTTATACCAGCTAAGATAAGGTACTTCCATTTCCTGAGCAGAGAATCTATCCTGTCTGCAATCCTTGACTCCTCTAGTAGAAGCCCCTGTAGAAGCCCAAGCCCAAACCACAGTAATAGCCCTAGTAGAATCCCCTGTAGAGGCCCAAGCCCCAGAAGAAGCCCTAATAGAAGCCCTACTGGAAGCCCTAGAAGCCCAAGCCCCAGAAGAAGCCCTAACGAAGTTATCCTCTGCTTCACCCTATCCAGAATTCCTATCGCGCGCGCGCGAAGCCTATTCTTTACGTCCAATGTTTTAAGGTAATCTTGCATAAACCCCACGGGGCATACCCAACCGCAAACGATTCTTCCCGTGATTATCGCCAGGGCTGTCGAAATCCCAATGATTAGGGTTGGTCCAGGGGCATCATTATACAATTCTACCCAATCATGTAGTATGTCCTCCTCCTCTAGGAACAACCTTACCCACGAGCAGTATGGAGGGAATTCAGGTACGAGAAGGACCAGAAGAGTAATGATTGCAACCGCTGCGATGAGTAGCCTAAAGGCGAGGATTTCTCTCCTTCTTTTTTCCCCCTTCTTTTCCCTTTGCATGGTGAATTGTTGCAGTGTAAGGATCCCGATGGTTAACAGTGCTGTCACCAGAAATATCGTATAATAGTAGCCTCCTGTAACGAGGACCGCCAGGGATAGCTCAACGAAGAGTGCCAGCAGGAGTAGGTTCAAAACAAGCCTTGACATACTGTCGCCCTTCTTTCTGACCTGTTCATTCATGGCCGTTTTGTCTTTCGCCTCTCATGGTGGGGTTTAGCCTTTTTCCAACATCTCAAACGCGTATATGGGGGAATTCTCCACCTCTACAGGATCCTTCGGGTTCTGGATGATGTAGTAGCCCACCCTGAGGTCTGTTGAGTCTACCACTGCCACAAGGGCTGGCAGAAGGAGGTTGGGCTGTTGAGAGTAGAAGGGTATTACGTAAAACAGTTTGTTGTTATAGGCGTATATCAGAATTTCGCCGCGAACCAATAATGGGTCTCTGGGAGGAGACGCCTGACCTTTTAGAAGAAGCTGAAGCTGTGGATCGGGATTGTTGACAACGGCGGAATAGGCGGCCCAAGGGCCTGCCGTGGTGGTGTTTTCAAAATCGACAAAGTGGACATGGCCCACATCCTCTCCACCATAAGCCACGTATATTCCGGCTAGGTTCCTAGAGGGGCTTTGGAACCACTCCACCAATTGGTTGGTTGTCCATCTAAGCCATATTAGGTCGGGTAATGTCATCGGAAGATAGAAGGGTTCTCTTAATTCCATTTTTCCTTTAGGCGTCTCTTCTAAGTATGGAAACTCAAAGAATTGGTTTGCCTGCCATTTGACGAAGTCGTCCTGAAAGGCGGAGTTGTAAAATGATGCCTTGATTGATAAGAGATAATCTGAGTACCGTATTTGACTCACTAGCCACTCGGGAAGAGGCTTGTTCCATTTCTCATAAAAGGAATTGAAGTAATTGAGGACGTAATCCCCCCCAGCATTCACCAGATAGCCATCGATCTCGCCATTCTCCATGTTAACCAGTATGAGGGCGAATTTCCTTTCTACGACTCCTGCCCCGAAATGGGGGGTTTCGATCATGTTGTGGGGAGACGGCCAACGTGTATAAGACCAGTAGAGCATGTAAAGGTTTCCGTTTCCATCCGTTACAGGATAGCCATCCCAATCGATAGATAGAGAACTAATAATTAAGCGGCTTACCCTGGAGGTTAAGTCTCTACTAGCCAGAGCTTCAATGTCGCCGTAATTGCCCAGAGCAAAGTCCCATTTGAGCTGCCATACGAACCTCCAGAACCTCCAGAAGCCTCTGTATACGTAGTCTGCGGCGTGGTCATAAGTTTCTGGGCCTACATAGTCGGGCAGATGTTGTTCCTTGAACTTCCCAATGTGAAGATAAGCCTCTGACCCCCATAATCCGCCCTCCCCGTAGTAGATTCTGGGCGTATTGGATAAGTTGAATAACTCCTGGGCGTCTACGACCTGAGCTGTTGCGGCATCCATGACAAGGACTCTCTCTCCATGTGTCAAGATGAGGTGCGTTGCCCTCCATGCGTCTGGATCGATTGCCGCGATATCGGTTGGACTAACTAGAGTCAGTACTGATGCCCAATATTGTCTTTCATTGATTAAGATAAGATCGGTATCGGCCCCGTCTATGCTCATCCAGTTCACGCCGACTAGCGGCTTCATGTTTAGATACGCGGCTGTCTCTGATAGGAGCCTTATCTGTTTTAAATAGTTGGTAGAGTTTGTTGATATTGTGCTTATGTCCGTCCGTTCTACATCATGTAGGGCTAAGGCCCACCTCGCGTAGTAGATTGCGGGTAGCGTTTTGGGCTCCCAGATGTACTCGCGATATCTGCCTTCCATAAAGGGCTCCACGGTGAGCTTCGAGGCCGCTATGGGGGCCAACACTAGCGAAGCCGTTAGGAGGAGTAGGGTCATGGCGGTGATCAACCTTATCTTACCCACAACCCTGACCGACAGGGCGATTAAGCCCAGTGCAGAGAAACCCAAGAATAGGCTCCATGCGTAGAAGGGCGTCGCCTGATCAAAGGCCCAGGCTGGGATTCCGAGGACGTAT
>Ga0315314_1004068_pt1 | contig 11129 bp, 10 predicted proteins | sample TDP9_MG_FD_203631 | JGI IMG/M metagenome (GOLD analysis project Ga0315314, IMG submission 203631) | Freshwater sediment microbial communities from Lake Towuti, South Sulawesi, Indonesia - TDP9 | ecosystem: Environmental > Aquatic > Freshwater > Lake > Sediment | place: Indonesia: South Sulawesi... | reverse complement strand
GCCGAGATACCCTACGCGCGGGACCTTGAGCGGCCGCTGCGTCTCGGAGCAGACGGGCACCAGGAGGATGCCAAGGGCGAGTGTGACACTCAGGGCGGCTTCTCTGGGATTCATGGTGACCTCCCATTTTTGCCTACTAGACTCCTGATCGGGGCGGCTGTCAAGAGCAATCCAGGTTGCCAATCAAATTCAGATACTACCTATTGCGGATTTCGGATTGCGGAATGGGCAGAGGCAATGCAGGGAATGCGAAACCCGAAGCTGGAACTGCGGCGCGGGGGCCCCGCCTCGCCACGGCAGGGGGGACGTTGTTGACGAAGTGGAATTATTTCGCTTCCGCCCTCGCCACCGCTTTCGCGATTCCCGAGGTGGAGACGCCCAGGTGGCGCGCGGCGTCCGCCAAGGACAGCCCGAGCTGCCTCACCAGGTGCACCGCGAGGTGCGCCCGCACGGTCGAGAGCCGGCGACGGCGGCCCCCCATGCGGAGCTCCTCGGCGCTGATCCCCTCCCGCTGGCAGACCTTTCGTAGGAGTGCCTGCGTCTCGCGCAGCCGTTTTGCTCGGGTGTGCTGCATCTGAAGCCGGGCCTCCCCGGCCGCTAGCATCCGCTCCACGAACGGACCGGTACCCAGGATGCGCTCGTCGGCTAGGACGCGGTCCCCCCGTCGGCGGATGGCCCGAACCTCGGCCCAACCCCCCATCGAGCGGATCAAGCCACCCCCCACCAGCTCGGGGCGGCGGCCCTGGGGGATGCCCTCTCGTATGTAGTCGCGGTACGCCCGGAGCGCGGCGCGCTCGGTCCGCCCGAACCAGGACAGGACGTACGCTCGATCCTGCCACCGGGGGGTCCCGCGTCCCAGGAGCCCCGCATGGCCACACCAGGGATACCGATCCAGATGGGGCAGATCGGGCACGAGTCGCGCCCGGAGGGGATTGAGGTGGATGTACCGGGTGAGCTCCTGGAAGTAGGCGTCCTCCTCGCAGACGATGGACCTATAGCGGTTCTGGAACAGATGGCCGGACCGCCGATGGCGGCGATTGTACCCCTGCGCATAGCCGGTGAGGAGGCGGCGCATAAACTGCGGGAGCCCCACCGGTCCACTTCGGAGGAGCAGGTGGGCGTGGTTCGGAAGGAGGGCCCAGGCGTAGAGGGTGGTCCCGGTCACCCTGGCGACGTCCCCCAACCGGCTCAGGAAGGCGGCGCGGTCCTCCGCATCGGCGACGATCTTCCCGCGCTCGATTCCGCGGAGAATGACATGGTGTAGCGTGCCGGGCGCATCGAGCCGCGCCTGCCTGGGCATCGCCGGGCTTGCCCTCCTTCCCGAATCGCGATAGGAGGGTACCAAGATAATTCCACTTCGTCAACAACGTCCCCAATATCCAATACGGAAGACTTCGTCAGCAACGCCCCCGATACGGGACGGAGAGGGCGGGGGTCACTGGGTGAGCTTCAGCCGATAAAGCGAAGCCGGGTTCTCCCGGAGGATCATCCGGGCGAGGCGCAGCGCCTCGTCCTCGGTCAGATAACCATCCAAGACCTTCTCGGTGAGGACATCCGCTACGACCTTGCGGCCAATGATGCTGTGGCCGTAGGCCCCCTCGGGGATGAGAAAGTCGCCGCCGAAGGCGAAGATCTTGTTGGCGGGCACGGTCTCGATCGCTTCATGGAGCATCCGGGCGCCGGCCGACGGGGAGATGATGTGCAACCAGCAGAGGTCCAGGTACACGTTCGCGAAGTTCTTGGCCAGCGAAAGCGCCTCGCCCGTGTACGGGTAACTGCCGTGAAACAGGTCGAACTTCGCCTCCCGGTACTCGATGAACAGGTTGACCAGATGCACGGGATTCGAGTTGGTCAGGATGTTCTCGTTCCCCTCTTGCAGGCCGGTATGGATCTGGATGGGTAGATCATGGTCGATGGCTGCGCGAATAATCTGGTGAATCACGTAATCCTGGAGTGGGCGGGCCTCCTCCCACGACAATCCTTCGCCGAGATGGCCGGCGATCCGGTTGAATAGCCGCTCGGCGTCGCATCTGGCCACCTTCTCGAATCGGATGATCCGGCGGTAGGCGATTCCGATCTTGACACCAACGACGCCATCGCGCAGATAACCTTGGAGCACAGTCTGCATCGCCCTGAGGAGATCATCGAGGGAGTGAAAGGCGATACCGCTGTCCATCTCGAGCGTGGCTAGTTCGTCGCGCGTCCTCGCCGCGGCGAAGTGCTCCAGCCGAACCACAGGGGCGAAGAAGATCTTGTTCACGTCGGCTCGGCCGTCATCCTGAATACTGATGGCAATGCGGGCTTTGTCTTTGAGCACGTGTTCGTACCAGCCGGGCCTGTTGGAGGCGGCAATGGCTTCGGAGAGTTGGCGGTAGGTCAGCCGGCTGATCTCGGGGATGCCAAAGAGATCGCGGACGGCGATGAGGAGGCATTTCCCGTAACCGGTGTAGCGGCTGTGCTCCCAGTACGGTTCGATGGCATTCCACCGTTCTTCCAGTGACATATCGGCACGGGTGGGGATCGGATATGGTCGGGGTCGGCGCATGCGAGCCGCGCGGTCCACCAGCACCTGACGGGTGGGCAGACGGACGGCCTCTAGCAGCGCCGGCGGCATGCCTGCGGAGATCAGGTCGCTGGAGGCATAGTGGGGAAACAGGTAGGAGAAATCCACCGCGGCCCGGGCGCGCTCCTCTTCGGATACGAGGTGCTCGTGTGTGTCAACAACCCAGATGGCATTGACGGCTTCAGCGATGCGATCGGCGACGTTCGACACGGCTGTCCTCCTGGGGCTGGCGCCTGCCCGCACTACAGATCCCTGAGGGCGTCCTCGATGATATTCAGCGCCTCGTCGATATCCGCCTGGGTGTGCTGTGACGAAAACCCGTGATGCATCGTGTGCCCATAGTCGTGAAAGTAGAGGCCGCGCTTCACACAGCCCAGGATGAAGCAAGTCTCCATCTCCCGATTGACCCGGACGGTCTGGCGGTAGTTGGTCACCGGCTCGGTCATGCCAAAGTACACGCCGAACCGGGCGCCAATCCCCTGGACGATGGCCGGCACGCCCGCCACCCGCAAGGCCTCGGTCATTCCTTTGTACAACTGATCGGCCAATCCGTTGATGTCCTCGTAGAAGCCGGGTCTGGCAATTTCGGTCTGGCAGGCGATCGCCCCCATCACTGCGGTCAGGTGGCCCGTGTAGGTGCCGCTCATGACGGTGTGCCCCACGGGATTTAGGACGGACATCACCTGGGTCTTTCCGCACACGGCGGCGATGGGAACACCTCCCCCCAGCGCCTTGGCCAGCGTGCACATATCCGGGGTCACGCCGAAATACTCCTGGGCGCCGCCGCGGCACATGCGGAATCCCGAGAGCACCTCGTCAAAGATCAGGACGATACCCGTCTGGCTGCAGATCCGGCGCACCTCCCGCAGGAACCCTGGGTTGGCGGGGATGCAACCCTGGTTATACGAAATCGGCTCGATGATCACCGCCGCCAGTTCATCCTTATGAGCCTTGATGGCTTTCTCGAAGAGTTCAATGTCGTTGAACGGCACCACGACGATCAGCTCTGAGAGCAGATCGGGCATGCCGTCAGAATCGGGAAGTGGGGCGACCGTCCCATCGTCCCGAAGCGTGCCCACGCCGGCAGCGCAGTTGTACCAGAGGTAGTCGTGCATTCCGTGGAAGTGACCCTCGAATTTCAGGATCTTGGGCTTCTTCGCATAGCCCCGGGCGATGCGGATAGCCCCCATGGTGGCCTCGGTACCGCTGTTGGCCAACCGGATCTTCTCGGCGCATGGGACGGCATCGGCCACCAAGTCCGCAAGCTGGGAATGGTATTCGGTTTCACCGTTGCAGATGACCCCGATCTCCAATGCCTGCTGGATGGCCGCCTTGATGGCGGGATGGTCGTGGCCGAGGAAGTTGGCTCCGCTCCCCGTGAAGAAGTCAATGTACTCTCGCCCATCCACGTCCCAGAGCCGCGAGCCGCGACCGCGCGCCAGGTAAAGCGGGCGCTTCAGGAGGGGATGATACCGGCCGCCTGCCCCCGCGCCACCGATCATGTGCTGTTGAGCCGACTCGTAAAGCTGCTCCCCTTTCATAGCCCACCCCCAAGAAAAAATACGGATTCCTCTCGTTACGACTCGGTGACCCCCGGGGCTCCCGGGAGAACGATTTGGCCCCGCCGGGAGACGAGCTTCCCATCCCGCAAGACCATCTCCACCCGCCGAAGTGCCCGCGGTTCCACCAGGGGGTCCTCGGCAAGAAGAATAAGATCAGCACGTTTGCCCGGTTCGATCGTTCCGATCTCCTCATCGAGGCGAAGGGCGCGAGCGGCCTCTCTCGTCACCATCTGGAGCGCCTGCATGGGCGAAAACCCGGCCCAGCGAATCATGACCTCGACCGCGCGGGCCAGCTCCTGGAATCCAGGCCACTGGTCTGTGCCCGGCCAGGGGCCGAATGCTGCGTCCGTGCCCAGGAAGACCGTCACGCCCCGCTCCCGCATGTAATGGAGAAACTGCCAGCGAACCTTGAGCATGTTGAACCACCACTGCTCCTCGGCGGACAGCGGGGCGTCGTATTCGTCCGGAAACAGATACGGCCGGGGAATGATGGCGTGGTCCACGCGGACCCCGTGTTTCACCATGGACACCACGGCCGTCTTGTCCGTGACAACCGTTTTGGGAGCCTCCCCGATCCAGGAGCAGTGCTCGATGGTGTCAACCCCCGCCTCGGCAGCCAGGCGAATACTATCCGTGGAGATGGCGTGGGCGACGACGGGAAGGCCCAGACGGCGGGCGTCCTCGACGGCGACGCGAATTTCGTCCAGCGTGTACTGCGACCCCGTGATGTTGGTGCCGGGGGTGGTGGTGCCCCCGCTCACGATGAGCTTGATGAAGTCTACGCCCTTCGCCGCCAGGGATCGGATTGCCTGCCTGATCTCGTCGGCGCTGTCCACGCCCCAGTCCGAGTAGATGTGCCCGCCCGTCCTCGTGATGACCCTGCCGCTGGCCAGGATGTGCGGACCCACGAACTGTCCGGCGTTGATCATATCCCGCAGGGCCAGGACCGAGAAGTCGTCCGCCCCGCAATCCCGGAGTGTGGTCACGCCGGCGGCCAGCGCCATCTGGGCGAAGTGAGCAGCCCGGACCAGTTGCCGTTCCGCGTCCCGCATCTGGAGCCGTGTCGCATAGTCCTGAGCCGAGTAGGCGGTGTAGAGGGTCTTGTCCCAGGTAAGATGAACATGGCCGTCGATGAGGCCGGGCAGAAGCGTCATCCCCGCGGCGCGAATGGTGGGGACTCCCTCGGGCACGGGCACCTGCCGGGCGTTTCCGACGGCGGCGACGAGCCCGTCCGCACCCACAAGAGCGGTGCCGCACGGCACGGGCGCGGGACTCACGCCATCAATGATTTGTGGGCCGATGATGGCGAGTTTGAGGTCCATCGGGATGGTCCGCCGGCGATGGAGATCAATTCGCATACACGAGATTCGGCAGCCATGTCACCAGCGGTGGAAAGACCGTGATCAGCGCCAGCACGACTAGCAGCGGAACGATGAACGGCGCGGTGGCCCGCACCACCCGCTCGAAGGAGAGGCCGCCCACCTGCTGCATGACGAAGAGGACCACGCCGAACGGGGGCGTGAGGAGTCCGATCATGAGGTTGAGGACCATCACCACGCCGAAGTGCACGGGGTCGATCCCGACCTGGGCAGTCACCTGGAGCAGGATCGGACCAAGGATGAGGAGGGCGACGATGGTCTCGAAGAAGCATCCGACCACCAGCAGGAAGCAGTTGATGATCAGCAGCAGGCCCATGGGGTCGCGGGTCACATTGAGCATCCCCTCGGCGATGGCTGTGGGGACCCCTGTCCGCATGAGGAGCCAGCCGTAGAAGCAGGCGGTGGCCACGATGAAGCCGATGGCGGCCGTGTCCCTGGCGCTTTCCACGAAGACCTGGACGACGTCCTTCCAGCTCAGCTCCCGGTAGACCAGAGTTCCCAGGACGAGAGCGTACGCCACTGCCACGGCGGCGGCCTCGGTGGGGGTGAACCAGCCGGTCCAGATCCCTCCAAGGAGGATCACCGGGGTCATGAGGGGAATGAGGGCCTGGAGCGTGATGATCACGAGACCGCGCAAGGTGGGGAATGGGGTCCGGGGGTAGTTCCGCTTCTTGGCGTAGGCACCGACCATGATCATGAGGGCCCCCGTCATGAGGATGCCGGGGATGACGCCTCCGAGGAAAAGGCGGCCGACGGACACGCTTCCCACCAGTCCATAGATTACCATGGGAATGCTCGGTGGGAAGATGGGGCCGATGGTGGAGGAGGCAGCGGTGACGGCCACGCTGAACTCCCGGTCGTACCCCGCCTGGTCCATGGCCCGGATCTCCACCTGACCCAGCCCAGCGGCATCCGCCACCGCAGCCCCGGACATCCCGGCGAAGATGAGGCTCCCCACGCAGTTGGCGTGGCCCAGCCCCCCCGGCAGGAAGCCCACCAGGCCTGTAGCGAAGTTGAATAGCCGGGTCGTAATGCCTGCGGTGTTCATGAGGCGGGCCGAGAGGATGAACAGGGGCACGGCCAGCAGGATGAAGTTGTTGATGCCATACATCATCCGTTGCGCAATCATGGGGATGTTCATCTGGGTCCCCTGCTCGGCAAAGAAGGCGATGAGCCCGATCAGACCCAAGGACATGGCGATGGGGAGGCCGAGGAAGAAGAGGACGATGAGGCCAACAGTGATCAGATAGGTCATCCCGACCTCCTGGAGTCTCCGGCGGCCTCACTGAAGGCCACCCGCGCATTCTGGACGAGCAGCAGCAGAAAATATCCCAGCATGATCAGCCCGGAGAGGAAGATGATGAGGTAGACGTAGCCGATGCTGAACCAGTCGATCGTGGGGGCGTAGGTCTTCCAGTTCATGCGGGTGTTGGTCCAGGCGCCCCAGGTCATGACGACGATGAAGGGGAGGATGGCGATGTCTGTGATGATCCGCAGAACGGTGGCGACCCGCTTGCCGATCCGATCCGTCAGCACCGTCACCCGGATGAGGCCGTCATCCTTGACGAGGAGGGCGGCCCCCAGGAACACCATCCAGACGTAGGTGAAGCGGGCCAGCTCTTCCGACCAGACGGAGGAGACCTGGAGGACGACCCGCGCGACCACCTGGTAGAAGGTGATCAGGAACATGAGGAACAGCAGCAACGCATTGAGCTGCTCGAGACGCTGCTTCATATCACCCCCGCAGTCCGCTCAAAGCGACCCCCCGCCCAGACCGGGTCGGGCGGGGGGTCATGGTCGCGCAGATCTTCGCCTGTCGGCTTCGCCTTGCCTACTTGATGGCCAACACCTTCTCAAGGAGTCCGGCCACCCACAGGGTGCGGTTGAGTTCCTGCAGGGCCGGCTGTACGGCCTTCTGGAAGGCGGCCACGTCCGGCTCGATCAGGGTCATCCCCTTGCCCTGGAGGTCCTTCACGATCTTCGCGTCGGCCTCCTTGGCGAGCCCGTTCGCATAGTCGGTGGCCTCTTTCCAGGCATCCAGGATCAGCTTCTGCTGATCGGTGGTCAGCCGGTCGAACCACTTCTTGGAGATCTGGTACTTGCAGGCGGAATAGACGTGCTTAGTAGCTATGAGGTACTTCTGGGCCTCGTAGAACTTGTATGCCCAGATGGACTCGGGCGGGTTCTCCTGCGCCTCGGCCACGCCGGTCTTCAAGGCCATGTAGACCTCGGGGAAGGCCACCACCACCGGCAGGGCGCCCAAGCTTTCCCAGATCTTGATCCACGGCTTGTTTTCAGGCAGGCGGATCTTCAGGCCCTTGACCTCTTCCGGTCTCCGGATCACCTTGTTGGCCGTCAGATAGCGGGCCCCGCGGTACACGACGCCCGCGGTGATTACACCCCGCTCCTTGAGGACGACGTCGTTGATTTCCTTCCCCACGGGGCCGGCCCAGAGCTTGAAGAAGTGGTCGGCGTCCCGGAGCACGTACGGGATCTCAAAGACGAAATACTTGGGGAAGAAGATGGCGATATCCCCCGAGCCCATGGCCCCCATTTCGAGCCCGCCGGTGCTCATGCCCTCGAAGACATCGCGCTCGCCCCCCATGGCCCCACCGACATGGACGAGGACCTGCATGTCTCCCCTGCTGCGCTGCTCGACCAGCTCCTTGAACTTCACCTGACCGAAGTGCACCGGGGCATCCGGTCCATAGGTGGAGCCGATGTTGATCTTTACCCCGGCGGCCGTCGGCTGGACCGCCAAGGCTAACGCCAGGAGTACACCTAACAGAACGAGAAACTTGGCTCTTGTGCTCATGATAAGCTTCCCTCCTTTGTTCAAAAGGTTATCAGCTCCCGAAAACCGCGACGGTTTCCATGGGCGCTGGATTCCTCGGCTGGTCCGAAACCGGCAAATCCGACATCGCTCAGGACACTCAAAAGTGAGAGCAGACCTGCTCGGGAAGGTATCCAATGGCTCGAGTGCTGTCAACAGGAAACCCCATGCGCACCGAAGAAAGAGACATCCATCTGCCCTTGCACCACTCTGGGATTGACTAAACTCCTCCCGAAGGCCTATGTTCGGACACGATACCAATCAGCGAGGGATGGCCCTGTGGACACATATCTTACTCGCCGCTTGTTTATCTACGACGGCACGCTGCTGGGATTCGGATCGCTGCTTGGCGGGCCGCTATTGACCATTGCGGTCGAGGCTGGCGAGGCTCTTGACCTCGCCGTTGCAACCGGGAAAGACTACTTCAGATCCACGCTGGCGGCGGTGGATCAATTGGGGGGTATGGGCCGCTTCGTTCCCAAGGGGGCCAGGGTGGGATTGCTCATCAACGACCCATTCCGGCACCCGGGAACCCATGTCAGTCCCGAGGTGGCCCTGGCCGTGGTCAAGATGTGTTACGACGCCGGCGCCAAGGGCATCCAGGTTCTTAAGGACGGACCGCGAGGCTACTGGCAGCGGACTCCACTTGCCAGGCGATATGCCGACGAACTCAAGAGCCTGACCCCTTGCAGCAGCCGCTACGTCCAGGTGGGCATCCGCCGCGCCGTCTCATTGAGGCAGGCCGAGATCATCCGCGAGCTGATGGAGGTGGATGTTCTCGTCAACGTCTCCATCAGCAAGGACCACGCCGGATGCAACTTCTCGGGGATTCTGAAGAACATGATGGGAGCCGCCATGTATTCCACCTGTCGCTACTTCCACTACGGGAAGGGCGGATGGAACGAGGACGTCGAGTTCCTCTCACAATGCATAGCCGATATCAATCTGCTCAGGAAGCCGGCCTTGTGCATCTGCGATTCTACCGAGTGTGTCGTCACCAATGGGCCCTTTGGACCGGGGAAGATCGTGAAGCCGCAAAAGGTCGTTGCCGGGGCGGACCCCGTAGCCGTTGACACGTTTTGCGCCGGGTTGATCGGTTTGGTAGCCGACCAGATCGATATGATTGGAAAATCGGCCGAGATCGGACTGGGCGAGATGAACCTGCGGAAACTGCGGATCAAAGAGATCAATGTGTGAAGGCAGATCGAAGAGCTCGTTGTCGCCTGGGCCGCTCGTATCCTTCCTCGCCACGGTCCTGCTGCTCACTTTGACGGGCGCCCTTTTGGCCGCAGAGGATAGGAAAGGGAACCTGCTTGCGCTTCTGCCACACGACTCAGAGCTGGGCGGCTGGCAACCAGAGGCTCCGCCTGACCAAGTGGAGGGAGAGGACCTGTTCTCGCTGATCAACGGAGGCGCGGAGATATTCCTCAAGGCCGGGTTCTCGCGCGCGGTGAGTCAGGCCTACATCCAGGCTGGCCAGCAACCGATCCAGCTCGAGATCTATGAAATGGTGAGCCCAGAGGCGGCTCGGGCCGTGTTCGGCCAGAAAGCCAAGGGCGACGGCCAAGCGGTTACGCTCGGCGTTCGGGGGGTGGATGGAGGGTATTATCTGATCTTCTGGCAGGACAGGTTTCTGGTGACGGTGACCGGTCCTGATGCATCCCCGGACACCCGGGTCGCCATCATCGCCTTCGCGCGGGCCGTGGAGATACGGATCGCGCGAGGCCAATGAGCGGTGCGGCGACAGCGGCAAAGATTTCACTTTTAGCGCAACGTCCCCTTTTCATTGGGGGGCTCAGACTCTAACCCCCCCTAGATGATGAGCTTGGGCCCCCTTTTTTCAATTTCTCCCCGAAGACCCTTTGGAATGCCTTTGTCCGTGAAGATTCGAAACGAAGCATTGAGGGGCGCGACTTGAAATGTCCCAATCTTGAGAAATTTTGAATGGTCGGCGAGGATATTGATCTGCTTGGCGTGCTTAAAGACTTCGGGAAGGAGTTCATAAATGAAGTGGCTCTGAGTCATCAGACCATGTTCCAGGGAGACGGCCCCAACCGAGGCGAAAACCTGGTTTATGGTGAAATGGCTCAAGATGTCCCGGATCCATCTGCCTGAGAGAGCCTTGAACTCGTGCTCAACCATTCCGCCCGTCAGTATGGTCTGAACGCCTTTCTTCCCGCCGAACTCGGAAGGGATAGCCAGGGAATTCGTCACGATAATGAGACGGCGAAAGTGGCGAGTCCTGAGTTCTCGAGCGAGATAGATGACTGTCGTTGAGTGGTCGAGAAAGATAGAGGTGTCATCTTGGACCACGAGGGCTGCTTTGCGGGCAATTTCCAGCTTTTCCTTGACGGCGGTTTTCAGGCGGACATCGAAATGAGTTTCGAACTGCGACGCTTCAGACAGGATTGCTCCACCGCGGACCTTCTTGACGATGCCCAGCTTTTCCAGCTCGGATAGGTCACGATGGAGTGTCGCGCTGGAAACACCCAGGAAGCGGGCATCCTTCTTGATCGTGATCTGCCCTTCGTTTCGAATCTTGTTCAGGATCCTGTCTTTCCTTTCAAAAGGATACATATGCTCCTCGCCACGCAATGATAAATTGTTACTTTTTCTGAGAAGATCTGATTTTTTTTGTTGACTTTTGTTTCTTTTATTTTAGTGTGATCCTTGGGAAAAGGCAATCGGTTTTGGCTCTTCCGGAAACCCTGCGGGTCCGTGACGCACTTGCTGCATTCCGTCAGCCCTCGAAAGGATGGCTGGAGACATACGCGATCCCGAGCTGAACCGCG
>Ga0315314_1004067_pt1 | contig 11130 bp, 11 predicted proteins | sample TDP9_MG_FD_203631 | JGI IMG/M metagenome (GOLD analysis project Ga0315314, IMG submission 203631) | Freshwater sediment microbial communities from Lake Towuti, South Sulawesi, Indonesia - TDP9 | ecosystem: Environmental > Aquatic > Freshwater > Lake > Sediment | place: Indonesia: South Sulawesi... | reverse complement strand
TACCCATGCAGGCAATCCCCAAACTGTGAAAGCCATTACTATGTTATACAGGAAGCCTCCGGCAGCTCCAACCCAGAGACCTGCTACGACCGTGCCGAACATAGTGGCCCATGTGTCCATGAATAGGGGTAGCTTGAGTATGTTAATGATGACGCCCGTGACATAGTTCAATGCGGCGATAACAGGTATCAGAACGATCTGCAAGATAACTAAGCCGGTCGGCTTAGCGACAGCAGCGGGCTCAACTTTTCCCCTTTCAGCACTCATAGGATGATTTTGAAGTTCGGGTTATATATAACGGTGATGCTAGTCTGCTTTAATCACTGAAGGGAAATGTCCAAGTATGTCGGAAGCGACGGCATCAGTTCGAGTTGAAGATCTGTCCTACGCGTACCCTTCTCACGATCTTGTTCTTAAAGAAATCAACCTTAACGTGCGAAAAGGCGAGATGTTCGGGATCATTGGACCGAACGGCGCTGGCAAGTCTACGCTCTGCAAAGCATTGAACGGCCTTGTCCCCCAGTTCTATGGAGGAAGATTCGGTGGACATGTGTATGTTGCAAACATGGATACGATGAAGCATACTGTTGCAGAACTCTCATTGAAGGTTGGCTTCGTTTTTCAAGACCCCACAAACCAGTTCTCAGGCGTTTGCATGAGAGTCGACGAGGAGGTCGCTTTCGGCATGTCTATGCTCGGATTCGAGAGACAGGAAATGGAACAGAGAATAGCTCAGGCCCTGAAGCAAGTGGGGCTGTCGGGTCTCGAAGAGCGTTCTCCATTTGATCTGTCTGGAGGCCAGCAGCAACGACTTGCTATAGCTACTGTGCTGGCGGTGAAGCCAGAAGTGATAGTCCTCGATGAGCCCACTGCACAGCTTGACCCTATTGGAAAAAGAGAAGTCTTTGAAACTCTAAGGACTCTGAACAGAGAAGGATACACAATAGTTGTGGCAGAGCATGAGATAGAGGAACTAGCAAGTTTCGCTGACCGCATAGTCGCTATCGATAAGGGACAAATCGTTCTATCGGGCAACGCGAGGGACACGCTGGTGCAAGTCGATAGATTGAAGAATATCGGAGTGGACCCTCCGTCAGTTACTGAGCTCACTCACACCCTTGCCACCGATCTCGACGCAAACACTGGCCACTACCCCATCTCGCTCCCAGAAGCGATCAAGTTCTACTCTGAAATTCTCGAAGGAAAGAGAACATGATGAGCTCGATAATTGAAGTCGAAAATTTATGGCATGTATACCCCCCCAACGTAACCGCGCTTAAAGGCGTCACGCTTAGGATTGAGCTCGGCGAATCTATTGCTCTGATCGGCCAAAACGGTGGAGGAAAGACTACTCTCGCAAAGCATTTCAACGGTCTTCTAAAGCCGACGAAGGGCAAAGTGTTGGTTAAAGGAGTTGATACGAAGACATGCGACACCAGCAAGTTGGCGCTTATCGTTGGCTATGTATTCCAAAATCCAATCCACCAAATCTTTTCAAGCACCGTCTATGACGAGATCGCCTTCGGGCCGAAGAACATGGGGATTTCCGGTAAAGAGCTGAACGAGAGAGTCGTGAAGACGATAGAAGAAGTAGGGTTGAGCGGCTATGAGAAGACCCATCCTTACGATCTGGACTATGGAAAAATGAAACTTCTCACAATCGCCTCGATCATGGCAATGAACTCTGATGTCTACTGTCTAGATGAGCCTACAACAGGCCAGGATCACGTTGGCAGAAGGACGGTAGCGGCTCTTGTGAAAAGACTGAATGAGAAAGGCGCGACCGTGATTACGATCACTCATGATATGAGATTCGTCGCAAATGTGGCACAAAGAATTATACTAATGGCCGACGGAACGATTCTAGCTGACGGACCTACAAGAGCCATCTTTCAGAACGAGCGAACCCTGCAAAGCGCTCAAATAAAGCCTCCGCAAATCACTCAACTCGCTGAGAGTCTATCTGAATACAGCATTCCTAAAGACATCTTAACAACAGATGAAATGGCCTTAGCCATTAGAAGCAAGCTCCAAGGCAATCGTTTGTAGATGACTCCAAGAGTTGCGTTACCGTCTACTTGTTTTCTTCAACTTGAGAGCTTGGGCTCTATACACACGCCTGAACTCTATCCAACTCGAATAAGAGGAACAGGGGCGAGGCAGCTGCGAGCATAGAACGAATGGCAGGTATATTGGCTCTGACAGTCACAGGATTATTGTACTTCAGTGGGGGTCTGCCGCCTACATTTGCAGTGTTCGCATTGGCTCACTTCATAGCTGCTTTGAGTGTTGCGTTTCTAGTAATTGAAAAGAAGAGCGAAGTTCTGGAAAAGATTTCTCGATAGCGAAAAAGAAGATCTTGGGCGGTCTAACGTAGGAAAATTCTCGATCAATCGTTCCATATCTTGGTTTTCCCTTCCGTACTGAGAAACCGAGCATTCTCTGCAGCATACAAGGCCCAGGTATTATCATTGCCCGTCTTAGCCTTGTCCTTCATGCTCTCGCTGATATTCAGAGGCTTTGAGCTATGCTTATTTGCTTGTTAATAATTAACAAAGATGCATGGGTAAGTCCGAGGAGCATGCGAAGCTGGCAGAGGAGAACTTGAGCGGTGCGAAGGATGAGTTCGAGAAAGGCAGATATGCAAACGTGGGGTTGCTAGCGCTTAGAGCTCTGGAACAGATAATCGAAGCATGTGTCGCCCGTGAGGCCGTTCACTTCCACGAACACCCTAGAACCGCTCATAGGAATCGCAGGACTTGGCTTCAGGCTCATCACCCAGATTTGACTAAGGGCTGGGACATATTGTGGTCGATCTATGGAGCTCTAGGGTATGGTGGCGTTGATGGTGGAAGAGCGAAAGAGGCTCTGAGAGTACTTGATCGCGTGATTAAGGAGTTACGTAGGAGAGAGGGATTTGGCGAGACGATCTCTTGAGGAGAATGTTCAAGTTGAGATAGTGCAGTTGGCGAATGAAATAGCTAGGATAAAGGGTGTATTAGCAGTTATACTCTTTGGAAGTTATGCTCGTGGAGACTACGATGAAGGTAGTGATGTGGATGCGCTATGCCTGTTCGGCGATGAGAAGTCCTTGCACAAATATTCGAATCGAATTCATGAGTTGTCGTCTAGAAGGGGATTGTTTGTTCAAATTGTTACATTGACGCTGTACGAGTTTCTATCTTCTAGACTAGTCTCTACGGTCTTAAGAGATGGAAAGATCCTCTATGCTTGTAAAGGCTTTAGTCTGGAGAAATTTGCATCAGGCTTGCTGAAGCCTTTTGCTCTAGTGACCTATGAAATTCGACGTCTGTCCCAACCGCGAAAGGTCAGATTTATACAGACCTTGTCCGGCAGAGGGAAAGGCAGATACACCTACGCTGGATTCCTGAGGCAGCTGGACGGGTTTAGAGTTGGAAGGAACGCGGTTATGGTCCCTGCGAATGCTTTGGAGAGGCTCACTCAATTCTTGGAAGAGCATGGAGCTGGATATGTGACAAGGTACATTTGGCTGATCTGAGAAATATGTTTCAGGGTTACTGAATCTGCCTTACAGTTGAGAGGGCGCAAGTTTCGGATCACTGCTGTTTGCAATCTCATGCTGAACGGGAAGACCTGAAACTGCTGGAAAGGTATAAAAGAGACATGCTTACATCTGTAGGGAAGGATAAAGACGCTCACTGACGAAAAGCGGATTACCAATCTACTTTTCCTGAGTGCGCTTTGCAAGGAAGCCAAGAACAACAATGAGTCAATTTGATGAATTACCATTAGGTCCAGACTTGAAGAAGAGTCTGGGAGAGTTGAAGTTCATTCAGATGTTTCCAATTCAAGCTGAGGCCATCCCAACTATCTTAGGAGGCAGTGATGTAATCGGTCAAGCCCATACGGGAACTGGCAAGACAGCGGCGTATGCTCTGCCTATGCTCGAAAGATTGAGTTCAACGAGCTTGAACGTTGAAGCTCTAGTGATAGTTCCAACGAGAGAGCTAGCGAAGCAGGTGGCACAGGATATTCAAAGTTTTGGCAAGTATACGTCGTTCAAGGTACTTCCTGTATACGGAGGCCAATCGATCGAGGTGCAGATCGAGAAGCTACGGAGGAAAGTGCAGATCATAGTTGGAACTCCTGGTCGACTCATCGATCACTTGAGAAGACGGTCACTAGACCTGAGTCATGTGAAGCTCCTCGTCTTAGACGAGGCTGATAGAATGTTGGAGATGGGGTTCGTTGAAGATGTCAGGTTCATCCTTGAACATATTCCTAGAAACAGGCAGACATGTCTCTTCTCAGCCACGATGCCGGAAGAGGTTCTTAGAATTGCTGAAAGGTACATGCGGAATCCAGAAAAGATTCTTATAGACAAGGATGAGATTGCCCTCGAGGAGATAGAACAACTCTACTGCGTAGTTGAGCAGAGGCGCAAGTTCAAGACGCTCTGCGAACTTATCGATCAATTCCAAATTCGACGAGCGATAATATTCTGCGGAACCAAGCTGGAGACCGACCGTCTAGCAGAACAATTGGAACGGCGACAGTATCCTACTCTCGCTCTTCACGCAGACTTGACTCAGTCTAGAAGAGATTATGTGATGGACAGATTCGAGAAGGGTAGTGCACTTCTTCTAGTAGCCACCGAATTGGCGGCAAGAGGATTGGACATAGAGAAAGTTGACTACATAATCAACTACGATGTTCCCAGAGATCCTCTAATGTACTTCCATAGAATCGGAAGAACCGCCAGAGCTGGAAATCATGGAACAGCCATCACCTTGGTTACATATGAAGAAGGATCGGAACTGGAGGAAATCCGATCTATGACAAACACTGATCTAAAAGAGCTAGTCGAAAAATCCCCGAGTCTATTCACGGACGAAAAATATTTCAGAAGAGAGAACTCGAAATGGGTCCCAAGAGATGAAAACGGCTTAAGACCCCTCATCGAAAGAGTGTGAATGCAAATCAGCTAGAGATCCCATAATCCAATCTGTTATTTCTAAGATTATCCAACCTCGAAAGTGAATCTTTTCCACTGTCTGTGCATTTTCTGATCTTGGCAATCCTAGGTCAGTCCAACAGGTATTTCTTATAAGTTCCTGAGCGCACATACTTTCGGATACGGTTGAATAGAGACATCAAGTTTGTCAAAGAGGATTCTTGCATAGCCCGTTTGAACACCACTTTCAAGTGTCAGAGATGCGCAAGATGCTGCGAGTACGAGATCTTTCTGAGCGATCAAGACATCCTTAGACTAGCAAATTTCAGCCCCTGCTGCAGATCGCTCGTACAATACGACGAAACAAGAAAGGTTTACAGTACTCTAACAGCTGAGTCAGAAGGCCATACGCTAGAGGCCCGATGCACCTTCCTAGACGGAAAGAACTGCACTATTTATGCTGCGCGACCATCCATTTGCAGAGCATACCCATTCTTCGCCATTGTCAAGAGAGACCTTGACATCTTGAGGATTACATTTCCAGCAGATGCAGTTTGCATTCTCGATCCAACCACGAAAATCCAATATCTAGCATTTTACGATCCAGAATGCCCAGGTATCGGAAAGGGCGGCTCAGTCGACTGGAATAATGTTGTGCAGCTTTCATTTGAAGGCTAGACCTGAAAAAGAAAACGAATATAGGCTCCTGACCATCTTCTTCGCTTGAGGGGTTGGTTGGTGACAAGAGCTGAGTGGCAGAAGAAAAGAAAAAAGATGTCTGGCAAAAAGGAGAGAACCGGGAGAGTTAGATAACATGCCTAGTTTGTTTTGAAAAAATACGAGGCTTGGTAGGGATTGACTTCAACCTTTCTGAAACTGAGTTCATATGAAGTTATGGACAACCCTTATCTCCAACTATCCAATATCTAGTGATTAAGGTACAAACCCGCTCTAGGAGATGGAAAGATTGGGCAAACCAAGACAGATAAAGAAACCTAAGAAGAAGGAACCTGCATATCAAGTTAAGACAAAAGAGCAGCCTCCGACCTCGACCTGAAACCTTACGAACTCAGCGCATCTGGAAAATAGCGCAAGAATACGACTGCTGAATATCGTCTGCTAGTCTACGTGAGTTTTCTCTAGCAAGAGCAACTCGGCTACTGCTTTGAGCAAAGAGGAAATTCTGTTCTAACGGCGAGCCTTCTCCTGAACGCCGGTGAACTCATTTTCTTGCTAACTTCTTCTCTTTTGAGTTAACGACGTTTCTGTCTATGCGCTTTTCTGAATTTTCCACCACATCTCGGACACTTAAAGAACCCTATGAGTAGCGCCCGACCTTTCGCCTTTGTTGACTTCATCTTCCAAACTTTAGCAGGTTTATTGACCTCGGCACCACACTTTGGACATTTCGCCAAATCGAACACCTATCACAGAATAAGATTAGGCGCCCGAACATATTAAAGAATGGTTTTGGAAAAAGAGACGTTTTATCTTATGTCAGTTGCGAAGTTGACGGCTAGTGCGTACGAACCAGCTATGTTCAGGAACGGCTTGGACGCTGACTACAACCGGAGAGTGTATAAGCCACGCGCCACAACCACTACGGAGAATGCAAATGTGTATTCTAAGGGCTAACATTGTGAAAAACTGCAGAAAATGTAAATCGTCTGTTAGGTTCCACTGTACTCTGCGCAAGAAAGCGGCAAAAAAGATATATTTCGACAGCAAGGACAGAAGGCCGGCATAGGCATCATTTGTCGGCTTCAACTGGAGTTTCCTCTTCTGGCGTCGTGACAGCGGCTTTTCTTTTCTCCTCTGTCATCTTTAGGGTAGTAACGTAGCCAGAGATCCTATTTCTCATCCACTTCGTAGTCGGATCCAAGAGTTGCGTTACCATCTTTTTGTTCTCTTCGAAATCCGCCGTGAACTTGTCTGGGTAACTCTCCATTAGCTTCCTCGCAGTCTTTTTCACTATGTCAATCCTAACCTTCCCCAATCCTACTCCTCGCAATACTTGAAGTATCTCTCTCGAAGTGATTCCAGTATTTGGTATAAAAACAATAGCCCCTTCTTCTCTAGTCAACAATATAGGTTCGAAGCTTTTCAGCCAAAGGCGGACATATTCGGAAAGATGTTTTCTACTGGTCACTAGAAGAGACAAAGAAACATTAGAAGCGAATGTGCTCATATCTCGCAAGCAAAGATCGCGCATAATCAGCTTTCAAAGAATCCAAGGCAACATTTCGCCGAAATGCTGGGGATTCAGTAGTAGTACAATATAAGCGGGGCCAAAATCTGTGCGTGCGCAGCATCGAAAGACGCGACGGTTTCAACTCCTCAAGGTGCATCGAGATTGAGCGGTAAAAAGGTTAAGAGCGAGCTGGGGACTATGTAGAGCGATCTCATTGGGAATAATACGAAGGGAGATGCTCTACTACGGAAGGGGTAGACCACGTGGACCTCTGCACTCCTTGGCCGATGTAACGAACTGTGCGTATCTAATTAGAATCTCAAAGAAATATGGAATTGATACACGCAAGTTTCTTGTATGCTTTCTCGATGCGTGGACGCATGAGAACTCATCGTACAAGAGCATGTCGATCAAACGCCGCCAGAGAACAGAGAATGATGGCATCTTTCTCGTAACGCAAGATCAAAAGATAATTGCGCAATTGAGACTCAATGAAAAGATGCTGGAATATCTGCCAGAAGTTGATCTCTCAAGCTTCCGATTCGAACAATCCGCTCCAGCTAGGAAAATCGAAGCGCTGAAAGCCATTGACCTGCAAATCAAAGATATAAATGCTGGAGTCAAACGGGTCAATTTGAAAGCGAAGATCGTTGAGAAATCAATTACGAGGAAGGTCTTCTCGAGGTTCGGTGATCCTCTCGATGTTTCGACTGCAACAATTTCTGACAACACTGGCTCTATCAAGTTGCCACTGTGGAATGCCCAAATAGATACGGTCTCGGTTGGTGACGTAGTTCAAATTGAAAATGGACGGGTAAAACCGTTTAGAGGGGAACTGCAAGTGAGCGTTGGCAGAACCGGTAAACTTCAAGTCGTCGAGAGCCAATGAACTTGAGAGTTCAGTATAAATCGTGACATTTGACTGGCGCATCAATTCACTCCACAACACCTTTATGCAAATGCTCGCCATTCAACTTTCCGGGTCTCTCCGATTGAGTTTGGTTACTCAGGGCCTAGGGGACTCGTGACCTGGGAGCTAGCTCGATTGGAGAGGCCTCTTTCAACTATTTTGAGATTAGCGAGTTAGGGCGAAAGCAAACATAAGTAGAGAAAAGTTTTTCTGAAATGAGGGGCTAGCCGGCGATGAAAAGAGGCAGAACAAGATACCTGATCAGAAAAAGGCAGAAGAAAAAGAACAGAATGAGAAAGAGAATAAAATCCAGTAGAAAACCTAGCCATATGCCGAGATCTTAAGAACTCTTTCCTGCTTTCAAGTAATTCGTGAATAAGGGCTCACATAGTGACTCTCGGCAAAGCCCATAAAGAGCCTTACAACCATTTCAGAAGAGGAGAGGACGACCGAGTTGCCGATGGCTGAGGACTCTTCAAAGGTTGAACGTTCAGGTTCTGGTGAACAGAGTATCATTATCCCAGTTAAGACTGGTGGAGAGTGGTTCATGAGAATCCTCGAAGCCAATGGCTTCCAATTTCTCTTCGGAACGACTGGAGGAGGGATGCCTGACATACAGGACGCTATGACTGTTGTTAAACCGCCGAAGTGGATTCAGGGATTGCATGAGTTCCCAACTGTTTGCGCTACGGTCGGTTACGCTTTGGCTGGTGAGAGACCGGCTATCTGCCTGATAGATCGTACAGTAGGTCCTATGAATTGCCTGGGAGGAGTTTACATGGGCTTCGAGGCCTTTGCTCCAGTTGTGATCTTCGGCTCCAGAAACTATCCTGGAGTTCCAGTTGCTTCAGGATCGCTCCAGTACCACTATCATACAACTCAGACCGCGTTCATGAAGGAGTGGTGCAAGTGGGTCCATGAGAACCAGGTTCTCGAGACTTTAGCTGACGATGTTCAGAAAGCTATCTTCATGGCAGCAGCTGAACCTCAAGGTCCTGTATATCTGACGCTTAGAGAAGATCTGATGGCGAAGAGGATGGATCGAGGAGTCATTCGATCAGCGAAGCGTATGAAGCCCCCTGCGCCTACAATTCCAAAACCGGAAGTCTTGCGAGAGGCATGTGAGCTTCTGCTGGATTCGCAAAACCCACTCGTAGTCGCCACAAGCCTAGGTAGGCATCCTGAAGCCGTGTCTGCACTCGTCAAGTTGGCGGAGGCCTTGGCGATACCGGTCCGCGATGGCAGAAGCTTCCTGAACTTTCCAATGGAACATCACTCCTTCATGGGCTTTCAAGAGATTCAACCGTCTTGGCCATCAAACTGCGACTTGATCTTCAATATAGAGCATGGATACCTGCCTCCAGAGCGTCCACCTGAAGAAGCAAAGATTATCGACCTTACAAGCGACCCCTTCAACGTGAGAGGGGTTCAAGCTGGAGGAGATTATGGATCGACTATGTTCCCGGCGGATGTACGAATGCTCGGCGACAGCCAAGCGACACTGACTGCTCTTACCGAAATGGCTACGAAACTGATTGATGAGAAAAAGCTGAAGGACGCAGTTGAAAGAAGACGTGAGAAGCTGATTGAAGGACACCGTAGACTCATGGAAGATTGGAGTAAACAGGCGGATGAGCACTTGAATGATGAGCCCCTCTCACCATATAGAATCGCCCGTGAGTTGAAAGCCATATGGAACGATCGTACAGTGTGGGTGAACATAGTCATCACGCCTAGAGGTGCCTTGATGCGAAATATCATACTCAACAAGCCTGGAAGCTACTTTGGCAACCCGTCATGGCATCTTGGCGTTGGCTGTGGAATGGCGTACGGCGTAGCACTCGCAAGGTCAGAGGGATACGTGAACCCTCAAATGAAGAATGGTTTTCCAGTGGGCTCAATCTCGAAGCCCTATGAGAAGGTGATCTGCACAATCGGAGATGGAGAAGCCATAATGGGAAATATAGATTCATGCCTCTGGACCTGCTCTCACTACGGCATACCCGTCCTCTATCTTGTCATGAACAATGCCTCATGGGGGATAGAGTGGGAATTCATAGCTAAAGCAACAGCCGGCTGGTCTCTAAGAGGGAAGAACTATGAATGCGTCGACATAGACGAGCCAAGGATCAACTTCGCTGAACTAGCAAAAGCCTATGACGTGCACAGCGAGAGGGTTGAAGAGAACGACCGAGTCGGCGCGGCATTAAGGAGCGCTCTCGCCACGCTTCGGAAGGGTCACCCAGCACTGATCGATTTCGTTCTTGAAAAATATACTGAAGGGCCGTCCCTCGTACCCTAGATCTGAAAGAAACGATCGAGGAAGCTATCAAGAAGATATACTAGAAAGACTGATGCTCTGTCCGGGAAATGATTTCATCCTGCAAGGCCTTGCTGAGATCGCAGAAGTAATCACTGTAACCCGCGACGCGGACGATGAGGTCCCTGTACTTCTCTGGGTCAGCTTGAGCAGCGCGGAGAGTTTCTGCGGTAACAACGTTGAACTGAACGTGGTGGCCATCCAACCTAAAGTAGGACCGTACCAAATGGGCTAGATTATCAATGCCCTCGTCGCCCTCTAGGAGCATGGGGGTAAATTTCATGTTGAGGAGGGTTCCGCCGGTACGGACGTGATCCATTTTGGCTGCCGACTTAATTACCGACGTGGGCCCGTGCTGATCCGAACCCTGCACTGGCGAAATCCCCTCAGAAAGAGGCTCACTGGCCTTTCTCCCGTCGGGGGTCGCTTGGACCACCGAGCCGAAATAGATGTGGCAGGTGGTTGAAAGATAATTGACCCGATAGAACCCACCTTTGGTATTCTTCCTGCCGTTGATTTCGTCATAGAAAGCATTGAACGAGGCTTTCAGCAACCCGTCGGCGTAGTCGTCATCATTACCATACTTCGGTGTCTTGTTCCATAGCATCAAGCGAGTTTTTTCGTATCCTTCGAAGTTATCCTTGAGCGCTTGGAGCAGCTCTTCCATGGTCAGGTTCTTCTTGTCGAAGACATGGTACTTGACCGCGGCTAGGCTATCGGTCAAGGTACCTAATCCTACACCCATAATGTAATTTGAGTTGTAGCGGGGACCG
>Ga0315314_1004066_pt1 | contig 11130 bp, 9 predicted proteins | sample TDP9_MG_FD_203631 | JGI IMG/M metagenome (GOLD analysis project Ga0315314, IMG submission 203631) | Freshwater sediment microbial communities from Lake Towuti, South Sulawesi, Indonesia - TDP9 | ecosystem: Environmental > Aquatic > Freshwater > Lake > Sediment | place: Indonesia: South Sulawesi... | reverse complement strand
TTAGTTCACGCGCTATTTCTTTGTTTATGTATCTGCCGCCTCGAGGCATCCTGCCTATTCCCACGACTTGAGAAATCACACTAAGGGGAATGGGTGCAGAAAGCAAGCGTAGGTTCTTGAACCTAATAAAGGTTGCTTTGGTTCTTCCCCGCATAAAATCCATATACTCATCACGGGACTCAAAGACGGTTTCGTGGCCATATTTATTCCAAAGTTCATCGGCATCGCCTTTTACCCGTTCGACGAACTCGCCGAAGCCTCGAATTTCCTTGATGGGATGCTTTACGTAAAAGAAAAGAAGATCAGCGTTTGTTGGACCAACGGTCCCTTTGCGAACAAACGCCTGCAGCTTTTTACCAGCCTTGTTTTGGCTGTAGCGTCGATTCCACCACTTTTCATCGGTCAAGAGGACGTAGGCATATCGCTTCGACACATACCGCACCAAGCTTGTGGTTAACGCATAGCATTATAAGTTTTTGGTTTTTGTTTTACTATACTCAGAAATAGTAGAAATGCGAAAAAAGGGGTATCCGCAAGATCTTGCTTGTATTGCGCGCGTAATAGGACGGTATTTATTTATGAGCCAGTTCCGCGTAGTCGCGGCTGTGCTCACGTTGCCTTCTTCCCTTCGCAACACCGTTGCCTATGCGACCGTCATCTTTACATGCAAAGTAAATGTGATAAGTTTCTTTTCAGCCTTCCCCGCGCTATACTATGAAAACCAGCTTTTAATTGACATGTTTTCGTATAAAAAATGTTGTGTTTACGACTGTTTACTCAGTGTTAAAACGAAGAGTTCACTTTTGTATACGGCTGTCTATGCAAAAACGTTATTCAATATTAACATGTTATTAACATGTTATATATAATAGCCACGTGCGAGGATGAACATCCCGATGGAAACACCGATGCGAAAATTCACCGTCTCATAGACTTCTAAATTTATGTCAAACAGGGGGATTTTTGTTGATTTATAAGGCTTCAACAATACTTCTAGTCACGCTTTTGTTCGCGTTAGGCATCTGCATCGGCGTTTACGTTCACACATTGGACCTCATCAAAAACTTGATTCTTAGTGGAGAAACCCAAACGAAATACTCAGCGCCCTTGCTAGGAGTCCGATTTAACCTTTTCTATCTCTGGGACCTAATGTCTCTCATGATCATGGTTAGCTTTGTCCTAACATGTTTTATATCCATTCTATTGGGAATCATCCTTCGGAGAGACTGGCAAAAAGGAGGAACAAAATGATCTTCAAACGGAAACACATCGAGAGAATTTTTAACAGAACTAAAACACAGACTTATCAACGGGTTACTAATTATTCTTAAGATACACGGTTGAAGAGTTTCGTAAAGGTGGGAGGAAGAAGATAGCCTCGGACCTCTCGTTATAAGCGAGGCTGTTGACGCTATCCTGATGTCAGTGGATTGATTCATTCCAAGATTCGAAAGCCACCCTAGTGATCAAGGATGTATGCAACACTTTTCTAGGATGTAATTAAGAAATTACAGTCATTAAACGGGAATTGGTTTAGCAAATTCTATTAAGCTGTGTATACATAATATGCGCATAACATGTGAGGTGCTGAGGTGAAACGCTGTTGAAGCTGGTAACGGTTCTGCTTCCTGAGGCTTATTTGGAAGGACTGGACGAATTGGTTCGGGCTAGCATGTACCCCTCTAGAAGCGCGGCCATAAGGTCTGCTGTCAGGGATTTATTGAAAAGGGAATTATGGGGGCGCCGCGAGTAAAATACGGAAATCACACCGAAGAGACCTTCTTTAGTGCATCGTAGAAACAGGTCCTCAACAGTTTCTGGTCTCTTCCCTTTTCGGCTCAAGCTCAACCTCAGCATCCTCGATAGGCTACTTTTGAAGCCTACATAGTCACCATCTTTTGGAGAATGACTTTTAATTTCAAGTAGCAACACTTATTCAGCAATGACATACACATACTGCCATGATTTATGGCTGAGCATAGGTGAAATGAGTTGGAGAAGAGGAAGAGTGTGCTGATGATCCCGGGCCCGAGTGAAGTGTATCCAGAAGTCTTGGCAACTCTTTCAAAGCCCGCTATGCCACATTACGGCTCTCAGTGGGGGGAGACCTATCTTAAGATATGCGACGAACTAAAAAAGATCTTCAAAACTAAAGGGGATGTGATGATTCAGGTTGGTTCTGGTACGTCAGCTATGGAGATAGCGGTTGCGAACCTAGTAGAACCTGGTGACAAAGTCATAAACATCATAAACGGCTACTTTGGGGAATTATTCGAGACTTTAATAAAGACTTATGGTGGTAAGCCGATTGGTATCAGAACCCAATTTGGCGAAGCCGTTAAACCCGATGATGTGAGAAAAGTAGCACATTGTGAAAAGGATGCGAAGGCGATTTTTTCTGTGCATAACGAGACATCCATGGGTATAGTCGACCCAATAAAGGAGATGGGCGAAGTAGCTGAAGAAACAGATAAACTGTTTGTGGTTGACGCAATTTCCTCCTTTGGCGGAATGGATTTGAGGATGGATGAATGGAAGATCGATTTTTGCATCGGATACGCAAGCAAATGCCTCGGGTCAATTGCTGGCCTCTCGCCTTTTGCGATTAATGAGAGGGTTTGGGAGACTATCGAAGGGAGGCGCGAACCGTTAAAGGCTTACACTATGAGTTTACCCGTCTGGAAACGGGAAACCGAATTGTGGACGCCATACGGCCATCCTCACCCAACTTCAATGCCCACTCCAAACATACTAGCCCTAGGCAAAGCTGTGAAGATAGCGTTGAGTGAAGGCCTCCAGAATAGGTACAGGAGGCATTACGTTGCTGGAAGAGCGGTGCGAGAAGGCATCAGAGCCATGGGCCTCCAAGTCGTTCCTAGAGAGGCCGAAGCATCAGACACCGTTACCGCGGTGGGGGTTCCTCAAGGCGCAGAAGACAAAATACGTCGCATGATGCAGAATGAGTTTAACCTGCTCATTGGCGGGAGCTTGCCTGGGTGGGGTGAGGGAAAAACCATTAGAATTGCGCATATGGGGGTGACAGCATCGCCTGAGTATATAGTTCCAACATTGTTTTCTTTAGAGCGTGTTCTTTCAAAACTCGGATTTAAAGTAGAAGCAGGATCAGGAGTATCTGCCGCAATGCGAGTATTCACAGGTCATTCGCGGGAGTGGGTTGAAGGACTACTAGCCCGATATCGGGAAAGATATTAGTTCGAAGCGCGCCATTGATCGGCAGTTCAAGAAACGGGAAAACCAACACAATTAACGTTTTAGTGTTTCAGTTCATGCTTTATAGCTTATAGCTCTGCAAGCAGAAAAATATTTTTTTAACATTATTTTGCAAAAAAGATCGTCGCAAAATTATTTGCAAAATTACGGGAGCCTGTTGTTTCAACTCGAAAAGTTCTTTAGAACGAAGAAAATTAACTATTTCACAGACACAGTCTCGTGTGCGTGTCTCTAAAAAGAGAAGATGCGAGAGTTGACCAATAGAAATCTAAAAAAAGGCAAAACTGGGCTCATGCTAGTTGAGGATCCAGAAGATACGATCAAAACAATGTGTCAATTTAGAGAGAGAACTTTAGATTTGAAGAGTTTCAAGTCAGCATATGAAGAAATCAAACAAAGAGTGACTCCGATACATGAAAAACACGCGCACACACATTTTTACTCATTATCTATCTACAAATTGATTGTTCCCTCTGAATCCGCTTCCAGAGGTACGTATAGACTTTCGTCAACGGGGAGGGAACTATGTGAATGCCTCGATAAATCGGATATGAATAGATTTAGGCAAATTCTATCTACCGTCATACTGAATAATCCACGCAAGGGTCAACTATACAAAGATTTTCTGTCGTTCGTAAACGAACAAAAAAAGAGAACTAGGAAAGAAATATATGCGCGATTCAAAGAGTTGCCTGGAAGAACTCTAATTGCATGGTCTAAAGCAACTGGGTTGATTGAAGCCGATCGAGATTTTGTTTGGGGTCTGCCTTTAAAGGAAAAAGAATTTCTTACTTTGGAACAGTTTCGAGAAAAACTCGTTAATGCATACAAGGATATTAGTAAGTCCGAAATGTTGGGCATAGAAAAGATATTTATAGAAATAGGAGAGTTGCGACAAAAGTTTTGCATCGATCGTTCTTGGTCGTTTAAAGAATTTGACGAATATCTTAGAAGACTCTTGGATTCTCCATTTGGAGAAAAAATCAGACTATACGGAGCACCCTCGTCAGTATTCGATGAGAGTGAAAATTTCATGTACCATGAAAGATTATATATTTATATTCGTATGAAGGTGTAGAAAATGGAAATAAGTGGGCTCATAGACTTAAGAAGACCTAAAGCTAGAAATTACGGCCAGTTCTATCTAAAACGAAACCCGTTTCCTGCAATTGGTATTCCTGAGGAAACACCCTCCATTACAGTGGACCGCGAAACCGTGTTGAAACGTTTTCAAAATGTAATATGGGAACTGCTAGATACCGAAAAATCAATGATAACTGTAATGGTGGGGGAATACGGAAGTGGTAAGACCCACTTACTCAAAATATTCAAAAAGAGCGTCAATACGCAACTTCTGTCTCCCGGAGGCGCACTTGCAGTTTATATAAAAACACCGGGCGAGGATTTCAGTCACTTCTTTTACGGATTTGTCGACGATATAGGACTTAACTTGTTGACCCAGTTATCTTCCAAATTTATTTCCGAAACCATGAAATCCCAACACGAACTTATGGAACACATATTTGATGAAAAAATAAGAAAGAATTTCATGTCTTTAGAACTCAGACTTGAAGAAGTGATGGACAAATTGCGTTTTTTGGATCTTATCAATGATCTCAAAGACTCAGAATTTTCGGGAATCGATTCTGACCTAGCGCAAGTTTTTCTTTCATTGGCTAATCCTAAATTGTCTTCTACTGCGTGGAGATGGCTTCTGGGAGAGCATCTTGACAAGGATGAACAAGATCTCCTTCAAATTGGCACTTCAATCGACCCGAAGACAACATACAAAGTGTTCCGTGATTTTTGCAAAATTATCCAAAAAATAGGGATTAAAAACCTTGTTGTTCTAGTTGATGAACTTGAAAGAATCACTTTACTCACAAAACTAAAGAAAGACAAATATCAAGATGATCTCCGAAGACTAATTGATGACCATCCAAAGAATATGTGTTTCTACTTCGCGATCGCACCCCGACAATGGCAGGACTTAACGAAAGAACCTACTGCTCTAGTGAGACGGCTGAAAGGAAACTGGCACCTTCTCGAGGATTTCAAAGAAAATGAAACCAGAGAACTAATTGAAAGCTATTTATTCAGCGCAAGAATTGATCAGTACCCTGGAAAAAAAGTCCAGGCTTCTTTTCCTTTCTGTGACCCATCGCTATTCCCATTCACTGATGAGGCAATAAAAACGATAAGTAAAGAGTCCAAAGGCGTTGTTTCGGACATCTTGCTGATTTGCCGAAAAGCCCTGGAGTTGCTTTGTGACTCTAAAGAATATGACGTTATTACCCCAGAATTGGTGGCACTTGCAATAGGCAAAAAGGGATAAATGTAGTTGACGATCACAACAAAGCTGAACTTTGATGATTTCAACGCCTCCCAACTATCTGGACTCTGGGAATTAATAGTTGACAATCTCGAGTGGATCGCATCAGTGTTGGGCGTGATTGCTTTTATTGGATGGATTGTAGGCTTTAGACCCCGAGCACATCGTATTTCGCAAACAAGTTTTATTGACTGTGAATCAGATCAAATACTTGAAGAGATCAAGTTTAGTATTTCTTGGGGTCATGTTTTCTTCCTTCGTAAGATAAAACTTCCACCAATAGAAAGAGACGCGACTTTCAAGGTCTTGTGTAAGCCCCTAGGCGGAATAAAGGATACACTCCATATGGACAATTACAATGAAAAATCCTATGGTTTATCGAGAAACATTTACTTCGTGAATAAGAACTTCTTCGAGAACAACGAAATAGAGGACGTCTTTCTTGAAATTACTAGGTCAGCTCCTCCAGACTATCGCGACAAAATTGAAATTCGTCAAACATCAGGAAGGATAGAGGTCCTAAATAGGAATCACGTTGAGGTAAGAGGATTACCTGTCGAATTGCCGGAAACCATAACTCTCGACAAGATGCTTGCATATTCTGCCTTATTTAATGAATGGAGAACTTCGAATGGATCCATAACAGCTTTTTTGAAGTTTGTTCCTCCATGTATAGGCGAAAAACCTGGGAAAGTAACTATTCCAGTGAATTGAAGTCTTTTCTGAACACCAGACAATAGTGATGTGACCGGTTACCTATATAACTGTGAAACATTCCAAACGGAAACAGTTTTTTGTTGTTTTGGCACCAGATTTTTTCATCCTTTGGCGTCCATTTCTTCGAAAGCATGTTAAATGTATCGAACGCAAGAGGCCATATCCTTCCTTGAGCGTATATGTTATTCGTTACCACGACCAAATATGATCTGTCAACCATAATTTCGTAGACATTGTCAAAGACGACTTCCAGTTGATGCAAAAAATAATTGTAATCTTCTATGATGCCCAGATCCTTTTCGTTATTGCCATAGGCCGTTTTCATACCGTTTTTGAGCCTTATCGTTTGTCTTTCAGAATTTCTTTTCAGTTGGTTCCAGTAGGGAGGAGAAGTGAAGCAGAAATCCATCCTCGGTAATCCGTTTTCTTGGAATATATCTTTCAAATGACGTGAATCAGCCTGGATTATAATCGAGTCTGACTTTGAATCAGAAATCTCTTTTAAACGTTGTTTTGCAAGCGACACATGATCTGCATATAGCTCAATACCTATGCTGTTTCTGTTCAGACTTTTAGCCGCAACTAGAGTACTGCCCGATCCAGCAAAGGGGTCTAACACCCACTGTTTCCTTTTTGTAAAAAATTCTATGAATTTAGCCGCAAGCTCCTCAGGGAAACATGCAGGATGCATCACTTTGCTCTTTCTTGGAGGAGGGTTCAGAACAAACCACGATTTGGTGAACTTTATCCACTCTTTTCCCTGAAGGTGATTTAGCGGGTTTCGTGGTTTCCAACAATTGGTTTCAGAAACTTGGATGGTCATGCTTTTTTCTTTTATTGTTTCGCAGGGATAAGTTTTACTGTCGATTGAACGATCTTTTTAATAGATTTTGCAAAAACTCTCATGAGGGATACACATCATTGGTCTAGCCATCATATGTAAAATGTAACAAAGAGACGTAGAAGGTTAATCTGAGCTTCTTTTTGTTATGATTTTAATTTTGCAAAAACCGTAGTGCGCGCGCTACTGAAAGGGGGAGCCGTGGAGTAGGCGGAACATAAGAAATCTTTTAACCTTAAAGTTACTCATGATATTTTGCGGTCTGCCCGTGAAGAAGCCCGTTGCTAGGGAACAAAAGCATGACCAACGGACGGACAACGGAGGCTGACCGCACTACTCTTTCAAACACCGCTGGACGATACCTCTAATGGTTTTCGCAGCCTCAGCAGGATTTTCTGCAAGGGTTATGGTTCTCCCCACTATGAGGTAGTGGGCTCCGGCCTTGATGGCCGACTCGATATCTCCCCCCTGAACACCAACACCGGGAGAGTAGATAGGAACACGGTCTTCTAGAATGGCGTGCACCTCCCTTATTTTCTCTGGGTAGGTGGCGCCCACTATGGCTCCGTCGGCCTTCCAAGCCAATGCCTTTTGAGCGAAAACTAGGTACTGGGGAACCAGCCTCCCAGTTTTGGGGTCCCGTATGGTTTGACCGTATCCCTCCTCGGCGCCTTTATGGCTCATATACACAAGGAGGATGACTCCCCGCTGCAACTGCTGGGCCACCTCAAAAACCGGCTGAAGCCCCTCATCCCACCCCACAAAGGGACTCGCGGTCACGGCTTCAAACCCAGCTTTAAAGTAGCACTCGGCAATCGCGCGGTTGGTGTGGCCCACGTCATTTATCTTGCAATCCATGATAACGGGCAGCCCTTGATCATGGGCTAGGTTCAATATTTTTTGGACCCCGTCGAATAAGCCGAGGGGTAGAACCAGTTGGCGGTTTACCTTTAACGCGCAAATGTATGGTCCCACTATTTCTAGCATCTGAGTGCTTCGTGACAAGAGACGGCGGGGGTCATCTAAAGGAAAGTCTAAAGCTAAAACGATGTTGGAACCCGCCTTCTTTGCGGAGCGTTCCATTTTAAGTTGAAACGACAAATCGACGCCTCGTTAAGATAATAGATGGAAAGCATAATATCCTTTTTCTTCTCACCTTGTTCCGTCTATCGCGTTTAAGTGTTATTGCGTTGTTTGCGTTATTCTCTCTTCTCAGACCCCTATGGCCCCCCTTCCTCCTTCGATGAGCTGGCTTCCACGGATTTTGTAATTTCTGACACGGAGTCGTGGTCCTTCGGCTTCAATCAAATTGCGCGTGCATGACATATTTTTGTATAAAAAATCCCGTGTTTACGAAGGTCTACTTGAGGTTGAACGAGGGATAAACGAATGTATACAAAGGTATCTGCAGAAGCGTTATCCCGTCATGCGATATTAACCCAGTATTAACAAGTGTGCGCATCAACCTTCACGGTAAAGCTACCTATCCAACAAAAGAATGGAGGCGAAGACCAGTGACCAAGGATAAACCCAGCATCCTCATAGTGGACGACGATGAAAACATCCGCAAAACCCTAAGCGCCATTTTGCGGGGAAAGGGATACATCACGGACACCGCAAAAGACGGTCGAGAAGCCATCGAAAAGTCAAGGGCTAAGTTCTTTAACCTGGCGCTGTTAAACATCAAGCTTCCAGACATGGAAGGCACAAAACTACTCAAGAAACTGCCCGAAATGGTGAAAATCATCGTCACCGGATACCCCACGCTAGAAAACGCCATCGAAGCCCTAAACCTCGGAGCCGACGCATACGTCATAAAGCCCGTCAGACCCGAGAAACTATTAGCGCTTATAAAAGAAAAACTAGAAGAACAGAGTCAAGCTGAGAAGATGACAGAATAGATTAGCATGTGCGCTTTTCCAGCCACTTAGCACCCTTCCTTCCCAGAAGTTCATTGCGGTGACAGCCGGCACTTAAATTACATGTTCCTTTCACTTGACTAGAGCGGGATGCCACACGCGTTATACCATGGATAAGAACCAAGCTGGAAGAGGTTAGCTTTTATACTCCATCTCTTTAAGTAGGATTGAAGCTCACTTGCGGGGGTGGCAGAATGTCGGTATCTGCAGGTGTGCGGGAGGTTTTGGCGAGGAGAATCGCTGGAGAGATCATTCTTTCGAACAAGCCCGGCGCCACGATGAAAAAGTGGCGTCACTTGTTTGCCGTTTCCCAGATGAGGCTTTCCGAGAAGATGGCCCTCTCCCCCTCGGTCATCAGCGACTACGAAAGCGGAAGAAGGAAGAGCCCTGGAACGCGCTTTGTGAGGAGATTTGTTTGGGCTCTCCTCGCCATCGACGAGGAGAGAGACGGACGCTTCATTCGAGAATTCGAGCGCCTCACGACCTCGCCCACCAGCGTCATCCTGGATGTTAGGGAGTTTCCCCTACCTGTTCAGGTGGAACCCTTTTGCAGGGCGGTTTCAGGGGACATCGTGGCTTGCTCTGATGAAGCGAAAACGACGATCCGCGGTTATACGGTTATCGACTGCTCAAGGGCGATAGAAACCCTCTCAGGGTGGGAACTCTTCCAAATCTTCGGAGCAACCACGGAGAGAGCCCTCATCTTCACGAACGTAACCCAAGGAAATTCTCCCATGGTGGCAGTTCGAATCAGCCCGCTAAAGCCTCGAATCGTGGTCTTTCACGGTGCCCCACCCGACGAGTTAGCCATCAAACTGGCAAAACAAGACGGAATACCCCTCGTTCACTCAAAGGCACAGAGCTTTGATCAACTGATGAAATCGCTGAGAAAACTATACCGCATCGCGCTCCGAAGGAAACTGGGCATACCAATGCGCTTCCCAAAGGTACGTGAATAATGAAACAGGAAGGAACAGGATGATAAAGGTAGGGTGCTGTGGCTACCCAACCTCCATGAAGAAGTATTATGAAAGGTTTCGCCTCGTGGAGTTAAACACCACCTTTTATCAATATCCGAGGATGCCCACTGTAGTTGGGTGGAGGGAAAAGGCTCCAGAGGATTTTGAGTTCACGGTGAAGGCCCATCAAGACATCAGCCACAAATTCAAGTTGCAGAGGGAACCAAGCGTTCAAGCCTTTGAGCGAATGAAGGAGATCTGCAAGGCATTAAGAGCTCGAATACTGTTGGTTCAAACGCCTGGATCCTTCAGACCAGACAAGCTCGAAGACGCCTATGAGTTCTTCAGCAAAATCGATCGCGGAGACCTAGCGATTGTTTGGGAAACCCGCGGCTCCTCTTGGGAGAAAACCGACACCCGCGAAAAACTGGCCAAAGCGCTGCGAGAATTAGACGTACCTCACGTTACAGACCCCTTCCGAGGGATGCCAACCTACACGGGTAGCATAGCCTACTTTCGACTCCACGGGCTCGGAACCAGGATGTACTATTACCAGTATACCGATGAGGAATTGAAAAGAGTCCATGAGCTGGTTAAATCGCTGCAGGAGCGGAAAGAGGTCTACGTGCTCTTCAACAATCTGTCCATGTTCGATGACGGCCTCCGATTCATGCATTACCTTGAAACCGGCTGTTTTCCAAGCCTCACCGAAGAGGCCGGACTAGAGTCCGTTAAGAGCGTGATCACAAGAACCCGTTATCCAGTCACCAAGAGTGTGCTCCTAAACAAGTTGGGGTGGAGGCTCGTTGAGGTGGAGGAGGGCAAGCAGGTTAGGCTTGGTGAGTTGCTGAAGGACATACCATCCAAAGCGTATAAAGATGTGGAAGAGTTGCTGAGGGAGATAAGACTTTGAGAACAACCCGACGTAGACTTCCTCGAAGTTCGAGAGTAACCTTTGTAACCACAGAAATTGGCGATATTCCCCGAAGTACAGAATCTGATTCAGGATATCTCTCTCTTCCACTAGTTAGTAAGTACTCCGCAAATATGAATGGATCAGGTTTTCCAGAAGTTACTTCTTGTAGAGATATAAAATCCTAAAATCAACAAGAGTGATAATTTGTGAAAGAA
>Ga0315314_1004065_pt1 | contig 11131 bp, 11 predicted proteins | sample TDP9_MG_FD_203631 | JGI IMG/M metagenome (GOLD analysis project Ga0315314, IMG submission 203631) | Freshwater sediment microbial communities from Lake Towuti, South Sulawesi, Indonesia - TDP9 | ecosystem: Environmental > Aquatic > Freshwater > Lake > Sediment | place: Indonesia: South Sulawesi... | reverse complement strand
CAACGCTTGTTAGAACTCCCTTTTGCTTGGCTGCTGAGGCTATCTTTCTCGCTTGGTCGAGGTAGAGGTTGATCGGCTTCTCGACGAAGAACGGTACGCCTGCCTCTATGGCCTTGAGCTCAGCACCGTGTGCAAAGGGCGGCAGACAGAAATATGCAGCGTCCAGTTCGACATCCTCGAACATCCTTTCAGCCTTCTCAAATACTTTCGCATCTCCTGTGCCGAATTGCTTCGCAACCTTCATTGCACGGTCTAGGTTGACATCGCAGAAGGCGGAAGGCGTCACGTGGGGGTTCTTCACAAGTCCTTTGAGGTGTTCAACGGCGATTCCGCCGCAGCCGACAAATCCTACACGAATCCTTTCCACCATACGAACATCGCCTCTATTCCCTAAATGAACCGTTTTAGATGATTTACGCATTTCGGCAAAGCCTTATCAGGATCGCCTGGGACTCCGCATTCAAGAGCCATGAAGTTCTTATATTCGGCCTTCCTGAGGGTTTTGAAGGCTGATTCGAAGTTTGTATGTCCGTGTCCTGGAAGCAGCCTGTTGCTGTCTGCGAGGTGTATGTGAAGAATAGAGCCTCCTGCCTTCTCCAAGCTGGATGGAATGTCCGCCTCTTCAATGCTCATGTGGAAGAAGTCAGCCATGATCTTCACGTGTTCACTCCTGACGACATCGCATATCTCAATTGCCTGTTGAAGCCTGTTGATGAAATGGGTCTCATAGCGGTTCAAGGGCTCCAGCAGGACATAGGCGCCAACGTCATCAGCATACCTGCCTAGGATTTTGCATTCCTCTATCAGGATCTGCTTCTCCACTTCTGTCACATCGGGCTGCCAAGGGTACAGGTTTGAAACCTTTGGGCCGCCAAAGGTTGGGACTGTTATGACCCCGACGCCTCCAAGATCGGCGCATACCTTAAGCCTCTCTTTCAACCCATTGATAGCTGTCTCTCTTGCTTCTCGGTCTGCACCAAGAAGGTCTCCGCCATAACCTGCGCAGACGGTAGAGAACTTGACTTTCGATGTGCTTAAGGCCGATTTTACCTCTTTATGTCTCTGTGGGAGATCGCTCCCCCAGATTTCCACGCCTTCGAACCCATATTTCTCCATCTTGGACAGTCTTTCGAAAAGGGTTTTTCCGGGAACAAGGTTTTCCTGCACGGCTAATCTCACCAACATCGCCTTCCTACTTGGCTGGTGAAAAAGAGTTCTTCGGGAACCTATTTATGATTTTGGATGTTGTCCTCTCCTAGGATTATGTCCGGCTGTGGTTGGCAGCCTATGTCTCTTCCCGGCGCTAGATGGGTTTCTGCATCCAGAGCCTGATCGTTTCGAACCAGAGTATGACGCAGGCTGATACGCCGAAGACTATGGCTACGAGGTTGTGGATGCCTCCGCTTTGACCGTAGAGAACCAGATACACAAGGAGCATGGTTGAGAACCAGACTGAATAGAAAAGGTAGCGGGGAATCATGAAGCGGCCCAGCCTCGTGAAGAAGGTTAGGACGCCGACCTTGACCTCTCGGGTTAGAAAGTATTCTCCTCTCATGCTCTTCTCAATCAAGCCTAGGGAGAGAAGCTTGTCAAGATGGTGGGCGGCAACGCTTGGGCTGGAGAAGCCGAGGGCACGTTGGATCTCGCGGACGCCGACCGGGGAGCTTTGAGACTTAAGCATAAACCAGTAGACTAGAAGCGTCTTGCCCTTCAGTTCAGACTCGATCTCAGCAAGAGAAGCCTCGGTCATCCGAAACCGCCACACCTATATAGACCGGGGGAATATTAAAGGCTAACACCAGAAAACGTCCCTCAGAAAAGCCAGAGAAACTCTTAAATCAAAAAGCCTAAAAGAGAAAGGAACGTGGCCGCCGTAACGTAGAGGAAGAAGGCAAGCTGCCTACCCATGGAACCTGGAAGCGTACAGGCCTGTGGAGCCTGGAGGCCGGGTTCAAATCCCGGCGGCGGCCTCCAAGCCGTACGTAGCCGACGGAGCGGAAGAGGGCCGGTAGTTCAGTTTGGCATGAACGCCTGACTTGCACTCAGGAGGTCGGGGGTCCAAATCCCCCCCGGTCCATCGTGATCCTTGTGATGAGCAGTTCTCCAATGGGAATTCCGGATATGCCTTTTCTAATACTCTTCTCAAAATACTCAAACGTGGAGTTTCAGTCAAGGCAGCCTCGTGGAACCGGCTTGTTCAAAATTCCTGTCGTAGGCGAAGGCCTCTTGCACTCTGAGTTGGCTCATGATGATGAAGCTAGTGGAGTCTGTGAAGCTCCATTTCTTGTCTGCTCTTTCCTTCAGCATCATCAAGGCTTCCTCAAAGACCTGCCTATCGATCCAGACGACGCTGACGCTTCGGCTTCGGAACACCTTGTCCGCGAACCCCGTGGCCGCCTCTGAGTCCTTCCTCATATTCAGCAGCGAAACAACCTCGTCGAGAACATAGTCAGAGGTCAGCAAGGCACCGTGGCGACCACCCTTCAGCTCTTCTCTGAAAGCCGCGGCGGAAGCATGGTTCTCGTCGTCTTCTACCTCTAAGGCGTACCAAGCGCTCGTATCTACAAATATCAACGGGTGACACCGTAAAGCAGCTTGTCATGCTCGACGGAGGTGCGCTCCTTCTTCCCCGTGCCCTTGACCAAGTGCGGCTCTGTGAAAAGAGGATCGTCAGGGTGAACAGTGTCCGACAGGATGAGATTGAGCGTCGCCTCCCTGATAGCCTCCTTTATCGTTTTGCCTCTCTTTCTTGCGTAGTCCGCGAGGAGCTTGTATTCTGCATCGTTGAGCTCTGTCTGGACGACCTTCATCTCACATCTTACATTGTAAATGAATGATGAAACATATGAACTTGGCGCATCCCACAGAAGGCCATGACGCAAAAGCAAACTGGTTCTAGACGGAGATTGATTAGTAGATAGAACGCCCTGAACGCCTGACTTGCACTCAGGAGGTCGGGGGGTCCAGATCCCCCCGATCCACTATCCGACTTGAACCTTTTCAGGGGACAAGTACCCCGGAAATGGGAACCCTAACTTTGCAGCATGCCATGTTAGTTGTTTTTGGGCCGCGTATGGGGGTTAGGTTTAGACTTCCTGTTTCACGAGCCATCTCTTTATGTATCGAAGGTTGGAGATCAACCGATCGATCGATGCCATTCCAGAGATGTACACTTGATAGGCTGCTGCTTGGTTCAGGAATTCTGTGACTATTTCTAGTGCTCTCTTCCTCCCTTTCTCGCTCGGATTCCTTACTAGGTCGCCGACTTCCTCCAGAGCTTTTATCACCCTATCGATCGCCGGTGCGAAAAAGATTGGCATGATGAAACCGAACTCCCTCAACTGCGCAATGCATTCTCCAATCCTGGTTTGAACCTCGCACATGATTATCTACCCCCGATGCAACCTTCGCCTTGATAGCTCCATTAGCAGGTCACCTAACTTTCTCCAGCACCAGCACCCAGTCCTGCGCCAAGGGAACGTTCGGCGCCTGCCAGCTGCCCGATTGGCTTGCCTCACGAGGCACACTTCCCAGGTCATATTCCTTGCCCGTTGCAGGATTGAAGTAGAACGCTCTGTAGACCGTATCCTTTTCCAGCTTTTTCACTTTGGGGGCCGTCCAATTGTAGCTCCTGCGCGGAATGTATATGAGCCTGACTTCACCCGGTATCCCAGCCGCGTAAGGAAGCATGTAGTTTCCATCTTCCTTGTTCCATCGAGCCAGAGGATCAAACCACCGGTCATGCGGTTCGGTGAATGATTTCCCGGCTGGTTCAACCCAATCTTGATGAGGCTCAAACCGCCACCATGGGTAGCGTGCAATGAGCTTTTTGCTTATGCCAAGATGTCTTGAGCCCTCAAGATTCATCGCTTCGTTCCAAGGGATGTCTTCGTACGTGCCGCCGTGAGGCGAGGGGCCATGAGGTTCACCCGGTGCATTCATTTGCCAGATGCCGCCGGCGCCGTAGGTGTGACCGCATGCCCCATTCAGGATGCACACCCAGAAGATGTAGCGCTGCACAGGATGATAGCTCTGATGCTGATGGCCTTCGTAGACGACCTCGCCGACCAGCACCGGTTTTGGCGGATTCATCGATCGAAGGGATGAAACCGTTCCTATCGTATTAGGAGCTGCGAAGTTTAGTTCGGCATGTCCTGTCTGCGGCATGTCAAAGTCAAGCAGATATGGGTCCTTCACCACACGTCTGGCCGATGTCCCTTCATGTAATGTCATCGGATGGTGATATGGGTCGATAGATTTCACGTATTTGGCGATCTCTACCCACCCTTGCTCTTGACCGACCGTGCCTGCCGGCAGATCCTGGCGCACGTAATATTGCATAGTCCACTCGCCTGCCAAGCACCACACGACGGGATGTGCTCCGTATCGTGCCACGAGATAGCGCCAGTGTTTCTTCATCTTTTCTAAGCCCATCCACGGTAAGTAGTATCCCCAGCACCCGACGATGCAAGGCAGAAGCCCCGCGTCCACAAGGTTCTGGATCCGCCGGTCGGCATAGTCGAAGTATGTGGGGTTGATCCGGGCGTAGTCTTTTTCCCAGCACCAGCCGCCTTCGTTCTCTCCACGCTTGTCAAACGGCGGCTCATCAGGGTAAAGACCTGCCACTATCTGGATAACTGTAAAGCCTTTCGCGACACGGTCAGCTGCGAGAGTCTGGAAACCTTGCCAGTCAATTCTCTTGCATAAGCCCTTCCACCACGTATCTCCCAACCAGAAGAAGGGCGTGCCATCAACATGTTCCAGATATCTCCGGTCATTGCCGACTCTCAATGGGCCGTGCTTAAGAAGAGAATTGTGTCCGCTGTAGGGGACGACCTCCAAGCTTCCCTCTTGACCGTGAAGACCCGCATTAGACTTGTCGGAACACACTGTTCGAAAACGATGTTCCCTGAGCATATCTGAAGCGTACCGTACACGCCAGACGCCGCCACCAGCCCAGAAGGCTGGAACAAGCCTTTCTTCTCCATTCGGATCGGTGAAGACAGCAGAGACTTCAACCTCGTTGAAAGGGTCAGCATAATGCTTCTTCGAAGAGAAAGACCACTCCGCAACACAATTCCGCTCAGAACGTTTTGATTTAGATGACATTTTTTTCCAACCTTGCCATGTCAGTAGGCTTTGATGCATTTATGAGTTTTGGTGTTGTCTGTCAATTGGTCAGCTTCTTCTCCCATGCAACCATAATCTGATTGAATATGTGTTCTCGAACAAGCTATGAACGATTTCGTAATCCGGAAAAGCCTTGAGCCTGAGCGCCAAGGCTCTGCAAACCATTAAGAAAAACGTTCCGAATCACAGAAACGGTATGATATAAAATTAACGTAACAAAAAAGCTTCATTAATGGGGACTATGAGAAGAGTGGTTCCTCTTCTTCCAAGGGGCAACGATTGGCCTAGCCTCGCATCTTAGCAGTCGATCAAGTGGAGTCCTAGGTGGATGGACGAAAAGAAATATTAGCGCTGAAGAGCACCCTAACATACTGACAGAATAGTGGTCTCGGTGTTTGATATATGATCGGGGATTCGATGCTTCTGAAGAAGATCTATGGGTGTCTCATCGGCGGACTTATCGGCGATGCCATGGGCGGCCCAACCGAAGGCATGCACTACACAGATATCGAAAACAGATTCGGGAGAATCACATGCATGCTTGGCTATGGAGGAAAACCTGCTGGTCACGCTACTGACGATTCCGCTCTCAAACACATGTTGTGCAAGGCAATCATAAGAAAGGGAGGAAGCCCCGACTGTGAGGATTGGGCCGAAGTCTGGAGAGAAGACATGGACCTTCGCATGTTCATTGCCCCTGTGGTTAACTCTTTTGACAAGATATTTCTGATGGGCGTGCCACCGAGGGAAGCAGGTCGGGGAAACCAGATGAGCAACAGCTCAGCCATGTGCATCTCACCTGTCGGCATAATCAACGCCTGCAACCCGCAACAAGCCGCTCTAGACGCGTACTATCTAAGCCAGATGATACACTCAGGCTTCCCACAAGATGGCGCAACGGCTGTTGCCGCGGCAGTTGCTGAAGCCTTTGACCCCAGAGCAACAGTCGATTCGGTGGTGGAGACTGCAGGAGCATACCTCCCAAGGAAAAGCGAAGTCTTGATAGGAATCAGCTACGCTATGAAATTGGCACGCGACACCAAAGACTACAATGCCTTCAGAGAACGTTTCTATCGAGGTCTGGAAGCGGAGGGAGGTGACCCTATTGCTGATCCACGTCCAGCATTGTCACTTGGGACGAGGTACAAGAGCAATAGATATATGGCTGACCCCCGTGAAAGCGTTCCCGTTGCCCTAGCCATTTTCTGGTTAGGTAAAGGAGATCCAGTGAAGACTATTCTTGACTGCGCAAACTTTGGACGCGATTCCGATACAATAGGAACGATTTCCGGAGCGATTGCGGGTGCCTTTAAGGGTATTGAAGCCTTCCCCGCCGAGTGGATTGGAACAGTCCAGAAAGTCAATCAACCAGACCAAGTTGAACTCTCGAAGCATCTCTACGACATTGTTGTCAGGCAAACTCGGGAAACTCAGGAACGAATAGAAGTCCTAGAAGGATTGATTTAGACACGGCGTATCTGAAACGCAGTGGGAGTAGACGCTCGAAAATAACACTGGTTGTCCATTCTTCAATATCTTTTCTGGGAGGAGTCAAGTATAGCTCTAGAATCATCCAATCTAATAATGGCGATTATGATGGCTTTGGTCAAGACGCGGAAAGCAGGCGGCTCATAGGTGATCACGTTACCGAAGGAGCTTGTGGAAAGCAAGAAAATCAGAGAAGGCGATATTCCGGAAATAGCCGTGCAGAAAGTGAGGGAATACAGTTTTGGCATTCTCCAAGGGCTTTAGCACTTGGCTTCTGATTTGTCCGAGAATCAAAAACCATTGTCTGACAAAGAGCTTGATGGCGGACGGACTGGCTCTTCACTAGGATTTTCCTGAACGTTTTTAGCTTTCGCACTAAGAGAAAGAGGCACCTTCTGATCTGACTGGTCAGGATGCTAGAAATAGGTTGTCAAATCGTGCTTGTCCATTCTGGACGAAGAGGAAGAGCCCACCTTCTCTATGGTTGTACATGCGAGCGGACATCGCGATCTTGTCGTCAAAGAAAACTTCAAAAACCGTTCCTTCCACAATCATCCTGCATTCCAAAGGCTGGCCTGGTCCAATGTCAAGCGGTCGTTCCACATGCGGCTGCGGTTCGCCCCAAGTCCGCCAGTAACGGAAAGCCGCCCTATGAGCAGAGGGTTCCAAAGTGAGGGTGTAACCATTCTCCAGCCTGTCAGACATGCGGATCATGAAACCAGCAGACGCAGCGGATGAGTCCAATGTGACTGTCGCCTCAAGGAAGTAATCGCTTGGAACCCGTCGCAGTCCGACGAAAGCAGATCCATCTTTCATGCCGCCAACAAGACCACCATTCTCTATTGACCAAGTCCCGGTGCCAGCTTCGTACTCGACGGTCGTTCCAGGTTTAATGAGTACTTCCCGAAAACTTCCCCTCACCTCTTTTGGACACTGCACTCCAAGCGACCTGTCCGGCTGAACAACGATCTCGCGAGGCAAAGCCATATGGCCGCCCCACTCCCAGCGACCTTCATCGCTTTCACCTTCCTGACTCGGTATCCATCCTAGCAGAAAGCGACGCTTTCCGTCGCTGAGAGTTTTTGCTGCGTAGAAACGAATGTCATCAAAGGATTCCACAGGAAACCGGAGCCAAGGGCCTTCTAGACTTTCGGCTCTGCGATACCGCGTCTCCATGTTAGAATAGACTAGATACCACAAAGTGCCAATGCGGAAGAGATCTGGACACTCTGGAGCATACACCAGATAGGGCGCCCACAATGGAGCATGAACCTTCCAATCCTTTAGGTTCTTGGACTTTGCGACAGCAATGCATCCACGTCTCGGTGTTGGCGCATCCTTTACGCGTGCAGCTATCAGCATGCAGTAGCATTTCTCCTCGCTATTCCAGAAAACGAAGGGATCGCGCCAATCATCATTCTCATACCAAGATGGGTCAGGAACCACAACCGGATTCAGAGAATCTTTTTCCCATCGGATTAGGTCCAGGCTAGTTGCGTGGCAAACCGTCTGCGGAGGATATTTTGCCCGGTTCAGGTTATGCCCAGTGTAGAAGAGGTGGAAGGTTCCCTCATGTTCTATCACGGAACCCGTCCAACACCCTTTGGCATCAGGGTCCTCAGGCCCGCCTAGATCGATGGCGGTAGGCAACTCTTTCCAGTGGACAAGGTCGTTGGAGACCGCGTGAGCCCAATATAGGTCGCGTTGCTCTTGACGCTTAAGGTAGAACGCGTGGTATTCCCGGTTCCAGTAGAAGGGGATTACATCGCCGACATGCCCGTCCGCAGGCTTGAAATGCATAGTCAACCCACCTTTCAGTGATCATCGTCCACGATATTTCAATATAAGGCTTTGCAGTCCTTCGGACCTCAACATTCTGACAATCTATTGTTTCGATTGGGCGTCCGAAGAAAAGCCTTCAAACAGGAGGCGGCGCCGAGACGGTTTCCGACGTCTAGATTGTGTGGAAAAGCCCGGAAAGAGCGGCAATATTCCCCTCAAGCACAATCGAGAAATGAGCGCTGAGGGAACCAACGAATCTTGGAGAGTACGTTGCGGGCGAATTCTTTAGCTTTGCGGAGGTCTTCAACGTCTGGGTGTTTCGATGCTTCTTCAATATACTCTTCCCAAGTATCTGCTGACTTCAGTATGCCATTCCGTATGAACTCTTGTACTGGCTGGGAGGGAACGCCTTCGCAGTTATAGCACCCCAGGAACTTTGCCTGTTTCTCTCTGCTTGCCTCTTCGAACGAGGCTGCGCATCTGCCAGCCCAGATGTTGAAGTAGTCGCGGGCATCGGGCCACCGTTCCGGAGACGAAACCGAATGAGTGAAGAACCCTGCAAGTCTGAATCTAGGTGATCTTGGCATCGCCTTCAGAAGCCCTTTCACTGGTGCCGCCACATCCGTCGAGTGACAAGGGGAACCAAGAAAAACCAGGTCGTAGTCACCTATGGTCTCCGGTGTAACCTCATCTATCTTCCTGAGATGCGCCTCATGCTTTCTCGAGACCTCCTCGTGAATAGCCTTGGCAACCTTCTCCGTATTCCCCGTCTCGCTGTAGTAAGCAACGAGAATCCTCATCTAAAGCCTCCAAGTCTTCCCGTATCTGGAGGCACCTTAAGTGTCTTTGGGCGAATATCCCCGAGCTATCCTCAAAAACTGGCGGCCGCTTTTCAGTCTAGCTACATTGTCCAGTGGTCCTTGGAACGGTTCGCCGTCGGGTCGCCGGCTTATCCCCAAGCTGCGAGAGGGATGAAGGAGTAACTAACTGCATCTGGCAATCGTCAGCGAGGTGAGTTGTCGTGGCATAGGTCAACATGCTCTGGCTAGTGTGATTGAGGCGAAACCTATGGTACAGGCCGGGATAGTGGAGTCAGATCGCTTTTTTGTCAGTATGGGAACTCTGACGCATGGTATGCCTCAACATTCGGGGTTTTTGATCTGACCTTATCTATGAAACCCTCCTTGTCCAGGGAAACCAGAACCGCATAACTGTCGAATGCGACTTTGAGGTACATCGCGTCTATGGCGTATATGCCGTATTCGGAACAGAGAGGGTAGGCAGAGATACAGAAAGACTTGGTACAGTTGGCCAAAAGCCTAGGATGAATCATCAGGTCGAGCTGCCTCCTTGCCTTCCTAGCGACATCCGCCCCCGCTCTTCTTGCCAAAGTTCCGCAGACCTCTTGGTAGATGATGCTTGGTTCGGACAGAATGTAAACTTCGGGCACCTTGCTAAGGATCTGGAAGCATTGTTCACTGTAGCGTTCGTCATTCTTCAAGGCAGCTATCAACACGTTTGAGTCCAAGGTCAACAGGCGCTTAATGCGTCTCATCTCGCCTTGACCTTCTAGTCTCTTCTATCACACCGGGGGGGCCAGTCCACTTACTTGAGACAGCCTTTCTTAGCCTTAGGAAACCTTGAACTCCAACCTTTATCTGCCCCAACTCCTCCTCTTTCAAGGAGATTACCCTTTCCGACTCTACAAGCTCGGCTAGTAGTTCAGCCCATGTCCTACAGCCAAGCTCAACCTTTAACCTCTTAAGCTCCTTGAGCGTAGCTTCAGGCAGGTTTTTTATGAGGATTGTTGCCAAGAGACCACCGAGATAACCTAGATAATCCAGAATATAAACATGCTCCAGAGACTCCCAGACAGTCGCTTCTTGCTTAATCATAGACTCCTTATCTTGTATAACGAAACCGTTATGTGCGGAATCTTCGACGCGCGGCTTCCATCGCAGCGCCTCTATCAACCTGGTGTCCTAGCTGTGTCAAGGTGTTCTCTAATGCGTTGACAGTCAAAAGGGTCTCGGTTTCCGATACTATGCCCATGCAGCCTATGCGGAAGATGGCGTCCTTGAGTTTGCCTGCGCCTCCAGCGATCACGACATTATAGCGGTCGCTCATAACCCTTCGGACTTCGGCATTATCTATCCCACTGGGCTTGTTGAAGGCAATGACTGTGTTAGACCGGACTTCTCTGTCAGGGAAGGGCGCGAGCCCCATAGCCTCCAAGGCATCATAGAATGCGTTACTGCAGCCTTTGTGGCGCTCAAAACGGTTTTCGAGGCCTTCCCGGCTTATCATCTCTAGAGCCTCGTCAAGGGCGAAGAAGAGCGGCAAAGCCGGCGTGAAAGGTGTCTCCTTCCTTTCAGCGTATCGCCGCATCTCAACCATATCAAAGTAGTAGGGACGCTCAGTCTCCCCTATGACTTCCCAAGCCCTGTCGCTGACGGAGAACAACGCCAAGCCCGGCGGGCAGGCTACGCACTTCTGGCTCGCCGTGACACAGATGTCGACGCCCCATTTGTCAACGGGCAGTTCGTCCCCGCCGAGAATCGAGACCGCATCCACGAGGAGGAGTAGGTTGTTTTCCTTGGCTATGTCGCCGATCTCTGGCAAGTCTCGCACGGAAACACCTGTAGAGGTTTCATTGTAGACGATTGCTATCGCTTTCGTATCCCTTTCTTCTTCCACAGTTTTCTTTATCCGGTCGGCGGTTGGAGCGGCT
>Ga0315314_1004064_pt1 | contig 11133 bp, 11 predicted proteins | sample TDP9_MG_FD_203631 | JGI IMG/M metagenome (GOLD analysis project Ga0315314, IMG submission 203631) | Freshwater sediment microbial communities from Lake Towuti, South Sulawesi, Indonesia - TDP9 | ecosystem: Environmental > Aquatic > Freshwater > Lake > Sediment | place: Indonesia: South Sulawesi... | reverse complement strand
CGCTCTCCAGCACGGCCATCCCCTGGCAATAGCCCGGAGTCTCGTAGGCGGCCAGCTCACTATACGGCGGCAGGATGTCAATCACCACCAGGCCCGCCTCCGCGTCAGCCACGTAGGCATAGCCGCCCAGCACGGCGACCTCCGATGGCCCCGGCCCTGAGGGAGTGCCACAGGAGGCGATGATCTGCGGCGCCAGGGGGTTGCTCACATCAACAACCACCACGCCGTAGCCCCCCGCAGTCACATAGGCATACTTGCCAGCAACATCAACTCCGTGGGCCGACCCCGGAATTGGGAGGCTGGAGCGCTTGACAGGCGCGAGTGGGTTCGCAACATCAATCAACTCCAGTCCGGCGCTGCCGCTTGCCAGATAGACGACGCCCCCCGCGTGTGCCACACCCCATGCATACCCCGACGTCGCCACCGACGCCACCGGGCCCGTGGGAGTCACAATGTCGAGTATCTGCAGCCCCGCAGACCCATCAGCCACATACGCGTAGTTGCCGGATACAGCCACATCATTGGCCGATCCCGGCGTGTCGAGTGTGAACACCACGCTCGGGTTCGCTGGGTCGCTCACATCCACCACGCTCAGGCCTGCTGTGCCGACGGCCACACAGGCGTCATCGCCGGAGACCGCCACTCCGCTGGGATGACCCGGGGTGGCGGCGAACCCAACCGAGCAAGCAGGAGCCGTAGGTGAGACAATGCCCACTATCCGCAGACCCGCGTTCCAATCGGCCACATACGCGTAGTCCCCGGCAACCGCTACATCCATGGCCTCTCCGAGACTTGCGCACGACCATACCTCGGAGGGAGCAGTCGGGTTACTCACATCGAAGGCCCTCAGCCCTCCTGGCCCATCTGCGACATAGGCCGTAACCCCCTCCACCGCCGCCGCCTCGGCATTGCCAGGAGTTTGCACCTGCCCCACCACCGTAGGCGTCGGCAGTGTTGAGACATCTATCGCTCGCAACCCGCCGATGTCATCGGCCACATAGACCACCTCGCCGGAGCCGGCTACCCCAGTCGCAGTCCCCGGAGTGTCAACAGAGCCCAGGAGAACCGGATCGCCGGGGTCGCTGATATCCACCACTTGTAGCCCCGCCTCCCCGTCCGCAACGTAGGCCCGGTCTCCCGCCACGAATACCCCCAGCGCCTCGCCCGGCGTATCCAGCGTTGCGAAGTCGCACCCCGGGTCGGTGGGATCGCTGACATCTATCACCCGCAGCCCGCTCTCCCCGTCCGCCACGTAGGCGTAGTCGCCAACTACGGCCACGTCGTTGACTGAGTCGAGGGCAGGACAAAAGGCCACCGCCACCGGACTGGTCGGCGAGGTCACGTCCAGGATCTGGAGCCCGCCAACCCCATCGGCCACGTACGCGTAGTCGCCGTCCACGGCCACGTCCCACGCATACCCAGGCGTATCACAGGAGCCGACCGCCACTGGATTCGCGAGGTCGCTGATGTCAATAACGCACAGGCCCGCAGCATGGTCCGCGACATACGCGTAGCTGCCGGAGACGGCGACCCCGTACGCATAACCCGAAGTGCTCGCAGACCCCACCTTCACGGGCGCCGTGGGATCGCTCACATCTATCACCCGCAGCCCCGCGTACCAGTCGGCAACGAAGGCATAGATCACCTCCGGGATGCCCATGGTAACGACGGCGACTCCCTCGGCCGAGCCGGGCGTGTCATAGAACCCCACCTGAACAGGATTGCTCGGGTTCGAGATATCGAAGATCGAGAGGGCTCCCTGGGCGGCCACATAGGCGTAATCGCCCTGAATAACCACATCCTGGGGTAGGCCCCCGGCCAGCGTCCCCACAACTGGCATCTCTACGGAGGTCGCTGCGGCCGCAGCACTAGCACCTGTCAGAACCGCGAACACCATCACCAACCCGGTCAAGCCGGCCAACGGGGGCTTACGAGCAACCATGTCTACTCCTTGCTGGAGACGCCGCTCTGGGCCTTCTCCCTCGACTGGCCGCCAGGCCTCCGCGCGGCCAATCACATCTACCACATTGCTCCTCCCTGCAATCTACCAGAACACCGCCCAAGAGTCAATACAGACGCCGTTCTGCGACTTCCCTCGGGAAGGCTTTCCCCTCCCCTCTGCGAATCTCTTCTACCATGCCTTCCCGCACTGCCTCCCGACTCTCTCTGCTTCTCGCCGCCCTCCTCTGGAGCACCAGCGGCGTCTTCCTTAAGACCCTCCCCTCCGTTCACTGGCTCACCATTGCCGGCCTCCGCTCCCTCTTCGCAGCAGCCCTCTTCCTCCCCGGACTCCGCCTGGCCAAGCCCCCTCTTGCCAAACTGGTCGGCGCTGTCCTGCTCTACGCCACCATGGTTACCGCCTTGATGGGCTCCATGCAGCTCGGCACCGCCGCCCAGGGCATCTGGCTCCAGTTCACCGCTCCCGCCGTGGTGGCCCTGTGGGTCTGGCTCATCCAGAAGCAGCGCCTCCGCCCCGCCGAGACCCTCGCCTTGATCTTTACCCTCCTTGCCATCGCGCTAATCATCACCGGCGGCCGCGGGCCGGCCCACCAGCGCTCCCTCTTTCTCGGCCTGGTGAGCGGCCTCGCCTTCGGCCTGTTCATAATTCTCCTCAAGACGCTCCCAGCAACCCCCGCCGCAGCAATCTACCTGTGGACCAACCTCGGCACCGCTGCCCTCCTGCTGCCTCTCCTCCTTGCCCTCCGCGTCCCCCTGCCCTCCGCTCCTCGTGACCTCGCCCTTCTCGTCGCCATGGGTCTGGGGCAGTTGGCCCTTCCCTACTACTTCTTCCAACGCGGCCTCTCCGCAACCCGCGCCGTCGAGGCTTCTCTCCTCCTCCTCCTCGAGCCCATCCTCAACCCCATCTGGGTCTACCTCGTCGTGGGCGAGCTTCCCTCCCCTCGCGTCATCACCGGCTGCGCCCTCCTCGCCCTGGCCCTCCTGGCTATCGCCCTCTTCCCCAACCACCGCCGTCCCGTTCTGTCGTCCTGAGTCCGCGCACGATGGACGAAGCCTGCCCTGACCGCAGCCGAAGGCGATCTCGCCGTTGTCTCGGCACATGGTCCCGACGCCCAAAACCGCCTCTTGGCGCTGCCAACCAATGCCTTGCCTCTTGACGCGAAAACCGCGCAAAAACGGTCATTCTCGCCACCATAAAAGCCCAGCAATTTCCTAGCTTTCCCCCCAAATCTCTTGTGAAGCCAGACACAACAGCCACTTGGTCGGTAACTGGCTGCTCCGGGAGGTGCTGGAGCTGGCCGGCGCGAGGGCGCGGGCGACGTGGTGATTGACTTCTGCGGGTTACCGGGTTATTCTGGTATCGGGAGCGGACAGGTGAAGGTCATACTGCGCTGCGGAATGCCCCTGCGGTTCAGACGGGGCAAGGCCAAGCTCCAGTCGCGAGACGAGGACTGGATCGAGGCGACCTTCTACGTTCTGCCCGCGGCCGCGCTCGACAGGCCGGGCTTTCTCGAAGGGGCCATGCCTCTCGGTCAAAGAGTGGAGCGAAGCCTGGGGGCGATAGAGGAATGGGCGCAGAAGCAGGCCGACAGGTGGGAGCGCGACCATCTGTCCGAGGCCGAGGGCAAGGTCGGGTACATTGACTACTGGCCCGTGACCTGGCAGATCGCGCGGAAAAGAATCCGACACTCGAAGGTTGACAAGTAGGGCGAACTATGGTATTGATATACCGGGAGTCTGCTCCGCGCTCCACCCGCGGAGGCAGTAGAAGCTGGAGCGCCAGCTAGGTGTGACGGCGAACCGTTCGCGGCCCGTTCTGACGCAAGGAGCGGGCCGCTTTGTCTTTGCCAGACGCGGAGGTTTCGCCTCTAGAGCTTGCCAGACGAGCAAGCGGTTTGACACTGAAGGAGGTGGCGGCGCGCTTGGGTTCTACCCAGGCCGCAGCCTCGCGCTGGATTGCGGGCAAGCGCGAAGCGCCCCTTGGCCTGTATCTCCTCCTCTCGATTCCTCACGAGCAGGAGCGCATGGAAGAGTGGCGGCGGGCGCACGGCCTGTTGAAGAGGCGCGGCGAGACGCGCTTCGAGATCACCACGCGGTTGCCTGCTGGTATGAGCATCGAGGAGGCGCGCCAGGCCTGCCTCCAGGCCATCGCTTCGCTGCGGGAGGCGGGGCGGTGAAGGTCTCGGTCTCTCAGGTCAAGCCGAATCCTCGACAGCCGCGCAAGAACTTTGACGGCCTCGAGGAGTTGGCGGCCAGCATTCGGGAGCGCGGGCTCCTCGAACCACTCATGGTGCGCCCGAAGGGGAAGGCCTACGAGATCATTCACGGCGAGCGGCGATGGCGCGCCTGTAAGATGGCCGGACTCAAAACGGTTGAGGTCGTGGTGAGAGAGGCGAGCGACGAGGAGGCCTTCGAGCTGGCGCTAGTAGAGAACCTCCAGCGCGAAGACCTGAATCCTATCGAGGAGGCGCAGGCCTTCGCCGGGCTGATAGAGGCGGCGGGATGGACGCAGGAGCGCGTGGCCGGCTTGATTGGCAGAAGCCAGCAGTACGTGGCCTCCCGGATGGTGCTCCTGCGTTTGCCTGCGCCTGTCCAGGAGAAGATTACCACACGTGTGGTAACGGCGAGCCACGGCGAGGTGTTGGCAGGGCTGAAGGATCCGAAGGAACAGGTTCGCCTCGCGGAGAGAATCGAGCAGGAGCGCCTCTCTGTGCGCGCGCTGCGGGAAGAAACGGCCACGACAGGCCGTGTCACTACTGCTCTGATCCAGGAAGGTGGTGTCGAAGTCCGACAGATCGGAGGTTGGACGCTCGTGAAACCCGGCCCGGACGGTGCGCTGAAAGTATCCGAAGCACCATCCGGCGCGAAGGCGCTGTTCTATCAGACAAGCCTGCAATTCGACGAGAGTGGCGGGGAATGGAGCCTTGTGGAGCTGTGCCTGCTGGCGCTTTACCTGCTCCCACCTCTCGATCTTACGGCAGCGATGGAGGAAATACGCGGGGCCGGTGAGCCGTGGTGGTGGGGCGACTGGGCGGTATTCATGGAGGCCAAGACCGGTGCCGACGTGCGCGAAATCTGCGATATGCTCGGCCTGGTCGCACAGCACATACTGAACGAAAAGCCGCCTGGCGGGGCGGCTTCTACACCCTCGCTGACACGGGAGAGCGAGAGTGCAGCGTGATTCTACCACAGAGAAGCGCAGCGCGCAAGACTGGGGGCGTTACCGTCTCACAGCTGGGATCGCGCGCCTGCCGGGGAGTGTGCTGAAGGTGATGCTTGCGGTCGCAGAACACGGTTCGCCGCGCCGGCCCTGGGCCTGGCCGCGCATAGCGCTGATCGCCGAACGGCTGAGCATCCCGCCGTGGAAAGTCCGCGCGTGGCTGAAGAGCGCAGAGCTGACCGGCCTCGTAGTCAAGTGCAGGCGGCGCTATCCCCACGCCTCCTTGGGCTATGACCTCCGGCCCTGGTTCGCCGCGATGGGGTGGCCCGAAGCACTCGCGGCCGAACCGCCCAGGCGCGCCCGCATAGTCACCGCGCAGGAAAACTCTGCGCGCTCATCTGAAGAAGCCAGCGCGCAGAGAAATTCAGCGGTGTCATCTGAAGGAGTCACCGCGCAGGAAAACCCCGCGGTGTACCCCGCAGAGAAATCCTGCGCGCTACCGCGCAGAGAAACCCCGCGGTGTAGCGCGCAGGAAAACCCCGCGCTCTCATCAGAACCTCCAAGACTGAACCTACAATCTGAAAGCAGAAGGCGAAAACGGCCCGTGCATAAAGCACGCGACAAACGGCCAACAGCACACCAAGGAGGCGACCCCACCGACCTTCGCGAGTCTATGGCGCTGCTGCCACCGGAATTGCGGGAACGAATCGAGGCGAGAATCGCAGCACGGAAGGCAGTGATGGATCGCGAGTTCGCAAAGTGGCAGGCAGCATTCCCAGGTTCGGAGGAGGAGACATGACAGCACAAGCAACCCCGACGAGACACTTCCCACTAGGCGCGGGCGCGCCAGCGGGCGGCGGCGAAACCGGGCGACGCGTGAGGCATCCTGGTGGAAAAAGTGAGCTTGTCCTGACAAGTAACTTATAGCAAACGGGAAACAGAGAGGAGACATGGCGAGTTCAGAGCTTGATTCGGGCGCTGTGGGGCGCAGAGAGGCGGGTGACGGCCTCTGCTTGGGTAGAAACCGGGCGGGCGGGCCGTGTCACTCTCCCTGCGTGAGGGGCGAGCGGTACTGCTTCTCGCACCTGCCGGGCGAGAAGGCCGCAGAGCGGCGGGCCGAAGCCAGGAAGCGGGGCGGCCTGTCCACAAGCGGGCGGCGGGCGCTGTTGTTGGGCAAGGTTGACTTCTCTTCCGGCGAGAGTGTGCAGCACTTCCTGGAGAGCCTGTGCAGGGCAGGACTTCGGGGCGAGCTTCCGGTGGGGCGCGTGAAGGCGGCCTGCGAGGTGGCGAAAGCGGCGCTCGACGTGAAATCAGGGCAAGCCCTGCTCGAACGAATCGAGGCCGTGGAGGAGCTTCTGCACGACATAGAACGGGAGGCGAGAGAAGATGAGGGCTGAGGGAGCGGTAAGGGCGATAGAGGAGCGCGCGAGGCGCTTGCGGTGGGGCGGCGTGCCGGGGAACCCGGTGCAGCTCGCGGAGGTGGTATTGGGGCCTCCTGCGGTGGGCACCATGCTCCATGTAGGCGCGAAAAGGGAAGAGGCCGCGGCGATTCGGGCGGCCGAGGGGACTGTGGGCAGTGAGCTGGCGGCGCTCGCGAGACACATTGTGGCGCGGCCCTGCGAACCGGAGGCCGAGGCGCTGCGCGCGCTGGTGAGCCAGGCCGTGGACATGATAGCGGCAGAGGATCGGGGCGGGTTCCGCAAGCTGGGGCGGCAGATCGCGAAGGAGTTGGCGGGCGGCAAACTCTCGGCGTGGCAGGCGGTGGTGGCGGGTGCGGAGGCGCTGCGGGCATCATGGTCTGAGCTTGAGCGGCAGGAGCGAGAAGAGGCAGAGCGCCGCAGACATGAAGAGCGCCAAGCGGCGGCGGACCGCGCGCTCGACCAGGCGCTCGCAGAACGGGTGGCGATGTTGGACGAGAGATTTGGGGCGCGGCAAGGGAGCGGTGCTCCTGATGCAGCAAGTGGTCCCGCCGCAGGGAATGGTGAAGACGCTGCGCCGCGCCCCCGTGATTGTGCAAACAACGAAGGAAAGGAGCAGCAGGATGACGACAAGCCAAGCGGTTCGACGTGAAGTGCGGTCGGAGGCCAATGCCACATTCGTGAGTATGATCTGTGTGATCTGCGGCCGCGAGTTCGAGATGGGCGAACAGGTCCTCGTTCTTTATGAGGATGGCGAAGATGTGGGGCCGGTCTGCGGGGAGTGTCTGGAACCAAAATATGGGCTGGCGAGGAGGTGATCGGGATGACGGCGATTCACCGATGGCTGCGGTGTCCGGTTTGCGGCGTTGCAGACGACCAGCAGGTTACTTGCCCTGCTTGCGGCAGTTCGATGAGGGTTCTGCAACCGACCGAAGATTGGAAATTGGCGCGGCTTGACCAGGTGGCGGCGCAGCTTGGCGGTTCGGAGTTGTGGTTGAGGTTGCTGCGGCAGGTCGCAATAGAATCGTGTCCATTGAGCTAGAAAGGAGCGGGTGATGGATCAGATCGAACTTGAACGTCTGGGCATAGCAGAAGCGATAGTTTTGTTGCAAGGCAAGCGGGTATTGGCAGAGGCCGAAGGGCTACGGCTGGTGGCCCTGGAGAAGCGACTAGAGCAGCTTCGCCCGCGGGTTCTCGAAGAGCGCGAGAAGTCGGGATTGGACTCCCTTGGGCGGGAGACCGGCCGGCCGGCGCGAAGGACGCGCGCCTTGGACTCCTGCGAAAACGAACTCACCGATTGCGTGCGTGAGCTTGAGAGGGCGCGGGATCGCCACCAGGCCTCGATGTTCGAGGCCGGGCAAATCGAAGTCGAGCTGGGTGTCCTGCTGAACTATTGGCAGGAAGCAGGCGGCGACCTGGAGGCATATGAGCACCGGGTTTCGGAGGCCGTCGAAGCTGGCTTCGTCGAGGTGCGGGGCAGCAGGGACGCGGCCGAGGCCCAGTGGCGCGCGGATGAGGAGCGCGCATTCGCGACATCGGAAGGTATGACAACATTCGAGCGCATGAGTCGCGAGGAGGCTAAGCGGTACAGAAGTGCGGTTGTGACAACACCTCCCTCATGGGGCCACTTCGCCCCGGCCTTGCAACGGATCGCCAAGGAGCGGGGCTTTCGTCTCGCCCGCGCGGTGCAAGCCCGCCTCTGGCAGAGCGGCGATATCCCGCAAGGATACGGGCTACTCTAATGGCGCTGCACGGCCCATACAGCGATGACGAAGGCGATTACTACCTTGACGAAGCCGGCCACGTAGTGCGGCCGCGGGAGCTTCGCCGCCTGCACGTTGCCGAGGTCTCATTGGTTGACAAGCCTGCGACAGGTAAGCGGTTTCTACTCTATAAGAGCGAAGGAGGTGAATCAGACATGGTTGAGCCATTGGATGACTCAGGAGCTTTGCTTGTAGAGACCGGCCTGAACGATCCCGCGACCCTTGAAGGTGAAGATGACGCGGTTGGTTCGATACTCGACGACGAGGGCCGGATTCTCGCCCGCGGCGGCTTTCGACTGCTGGCGAAAGCGGCACGGGAGGGCCGGCTCTCCGGCCACTTCCGGCAGAAGGTGCTGGAACTGTTGAAATTGGTTGACGAGGACGAGGACAAGGAACCCGGCTATGGCTACTACGAGAAGCCGAAGCGCAAGCCGGTCCGCAAGGCGGCCGACCTCGTGGGCGTGAAGCCCGAAGACCTCTCGCCGGAGGAGTATGAGGCCCACCGACAGGAGGCCATCCGGGGCTACTCGCCCGGCCGCGTGGAAAAGCAGGCCGCGCCAGAAAGCAGCGCGTTGCGCGAGTTCTCCAGCCTGGTAGAAGGGCTAGTGCGCAAGAGCGACGGCAAGGTCAGCTTGGGCGAAGCGAGCCTGACTATCATGGAACAATACCCGGATGTTTACGCGCGCTATGCCAGCGAGCTTCGCCAGCTTCGGCCATGAATGCCTCCTTTCGGCCGAGCGCGGGGGCCGTCTGGTCGGGGCGGCCCCCACGCGTGCGCGGGCGCAAGATGCACCATGCGCTTGCTAGTTGTGAGGAGGCTGCTGCCGGGAGATCGCGAATTCGGGCGCTGGTGCCAAGAGAGGCTGTCCTACGGCAAAGATGAGCGTCGAAGGTTCATGCAGATCGCGGGTTTGCCAGCGCACGCGTGCGCCGGCATCTCCCTCCGCCAGGCTACAGAACAGGCCGAATTTCGCGCCAGGATTGGCCACAGCGGGCGTTCGGCCGGCGGGATGGGGTGAGGGTGCGGGCAAAAAGAGCTTGACAAGCAGGCCGCAGTGCGCTAGAATATGAGCGTGGAGAGAGACGGAATGCGGGGCGCTCTTCGCACAAGAGAAGACCCCAATCTTTGGGCAACCTCGGAGCTGTCTCTCTCCACAAAGAGCGGCCTGCCTCCGGGGTTGTCCTACTTTGAGGAGGCAGTGAGATGAGCAAGCAGGCGGCAGTCTATGTCAGAGTCAGTACCGAGGCACAAGCTGGCGAAGATCGAGTCAGCATACCGGAACAGGCGCGGGAGCTACTCGCCCTCGCAAAGGCGCGCGGTTGGGAGCTAGTCGAGCCCCCTCCATTCACCGGACGCGAGAAGCTCCCGGCAGGTGTCTTCGGCGAACCCGGCCTGAGCGGGGACACAATAGAGGCTAGGCCGGGAATGCTGGCACTGCTCGACGCGGTCCGGGGCAGCACTGTTGACGTGGTGCTGGTACGTGACACGAACAGGCTGAGCCGCAAGCCCCTGGCGGCTGAGCAGATACACGATGTGTTGGAAAGGCACGGCGTCCTGCTCGTCACCCCGGCGATGGACTATGACTACTCGAACCTCCAGCACAGGCTGATGCTTGGGCTGTTGGGAAACATAGATGCCTACGCGAAGGCCTGGCTTGTGGAGAACATGAGAAAGGCGCGGGAGGCGATGGGGAAAAAGGGCAGGTTCTCGGTGGCACAGAGGCCCTATGGCTTCCGGTGGGATGGCGCGCGCAAGGTGCCGGTCGTGATCGAGGAGGAGGCGGAGACCGTCAAGCTCATCTTCTCCCTCTCGGCGAAGGGCAGGACCGTTCGCGAGGTGGCCGAGGAACTGAACCGGCGCGCGCTGCGACCGCGCGAGAGTGAGCGATGGTGCGCCTCCCATGTGGCGCGCGTTGTGGGCGACCGCAGGTATGCTGGCGAGTGGATCGCGTGGACGGACCCGGAGACGGGCGAGCAGTACCCGGCCTCCCCGGACCTCGCGCCGCAGGCCCTGGTGTCGGCCCGGGCCTGGGCGCGGGCGCAGGCCTCCAGCGCGCACCACAAGAGGCACCCGCGGCGCAAGCTGCAAGCCAGTTTCTTGCTGGCAGGCAGCATCTACTGCGAGTGCGGCGCGCCCATGATCGGGAAGGCGGTGTCGGGTTCACCCGCCTACCGCTTCTACGGCTGCACGAAGTACCGGGGCAATGGCAGCGAGTGCAAGGCGCACTACCTCCCCGCCGAGGCCGTGGAAGAGCGCGTCTGGGGACTGGTGGAGCGCCTGATCGAGGAACCGGGCCTGGTCGCCAAGTACGCCGCGCGGACGGAGAAGCAGGACCTCCCCTCGTGGCGGGAGGAGGTCGAGCGCCTCGACCGGGCAATCGGGGGCTGCGAGAAGCAGGTGCACCTCGCGATGGTGGCCTACGAGACGGGCGACTACACCCTCGACGAGTTCGCCGACCGCAAGGCCGCGCTCACCCGCGACCTGGAGGCCTGGCGGCAGCGCCGCGGCGAGGTGGCCTCCTGGATAGAAGGCGCGGGCAGGAGGGCCGAGGGCGTGGCCCGCGTGGTGGAGATCGCCCAGGAGATCGCCGAGAACCAGGGCTGCCTGGAGAAGCTCGACCTGGACGGGCGGCGGAACCTGCTGCGCCTCCTCGACTTCCACGTGACCGCGGGCGCAGACGACTGGGGCAAGCGCGGCGCGAACCGCACCTACCGCCTCGACATCGCCTGGGCGGGCGAAGCCTTCCTTGACAGGGAACTCGCTGTCGTGTCCGGCCTCTCTTGACACAGCATGTTATAATACCGGTGACAAGACTGTAGGGCGCGGTCTGCG
>Ga0315314_1004063_pt1 | contig 11137 bp, 13 predicted proteins | sample TDP9_MG_FD_203631 | JGI IMG/M metagenome (GOLD analysis project Ga0315314, IMG submission 203631) | Freshwater sediment microbial communities from Lake Towuti, South Sulawesi, Indonesia - TDP9 | ecosystem: Environmental > Aquatic > Freshwater > Lake > Sediment | place: Indonesia: South Sulawesi... | reverse complement strand
ATCGTCAGTGAAAGCTCTTTCTCCAGTGGATCGCTCGAAATCGTGACGCCATATGCAGATCACTACACAAGGACCGCCGGACCGGCCTACGGGCGCGAAGCTAGGCGAGCAGCAGGAACGGCCCCAAGGGCACGGTGGACGTTCCACCCGCTTCGGAAAGGACGATCCCGCCGCCGAAGGCTCTCAGCGCCCGCCGAGCTTCGGGTCGCGGCCGGCTCGTGGTCACCTGCAGGGCCCTCGGCCGTCCATCGGTGCGTAGCACGAAGTCGACCTCCCACCCTCTCCGGCTCCTCCAGAATAGGACGTGTTCGTAGGCGTCGAAGACGGATCTCGGCCGCGCCCCGGCCGCTATGCGGGCAAGATGGTCGGCCACGATGCCCTCGAGGAGAGGGCCTCGCGTTGCCGGATTCATCACGTGGTCCTGGGCGGCCTCATACGGGTCTCCCAGGCCGAGGGACCATGCCCGAATCGCGTGGAACATGAACGGGTCCGCGACGTAGACCTTCCGGTGCTTCTTCGGGGCGGGGCGTCGTCTACGAGGGTCGAGCTGATAGACGGTCTGCAAGGTGAACGTCTTCTCGAGGCTCTCAACATACTTGGCCACGGTGTTGTGTGAGCCCAGGTCCGTCTCGGTGGCGAGGGTCCTCCAGCTCAGCGGTGTGCCCATCTCCTCCACCACAGCGGCCAGGAGCTCCCGCGCTGTCCTCTCCTCGTACCCCCACCGTGCGAGGTCGCCCGTCAGGACCCGGATGTAGAGCTCGTAGGTCTCCGCCGAGATCCGGCCGAGCCTTCGAAGGTCGTTGAGCGGCCGCGGGAAGCCTCCCGTCATGAGGTACTCCAGGAGGAGCGGCTGCAACTGATCCTGAAGCAGCAGCAGAGACGACCACGCCGGAGAGGGCGTGCCTGCCAGGACAGTCTCGAGTGCCTTCAGCCGGCGCTGGCACTCATATAGCCGGCTGCGTTGCAGGGCGCGGCGTACATCCCCTTGCAGGGTCTCCACGAACTCGACGAACTTCATCGGGAGCAGTACCTTGTCGAGGGGATCCTCCCGCTTCGAATCAGCAGATTCGCCGCGCCGGCCCGGGAGGCGCTCCACCTGCCTGGTCACATCCAGCGCGTGGGAGCCCGTGAGGATGAGGGTGCACCCCTTGAGGCGGCCCCGGTTTGCCAGAGCGCGCACAGCGATGGACCAGTCTTTGACAGAGGAGACCTCGTCCAAGAAGATGTAGCGACGCGGGAGGTGGTAGGGTCCCTGCCACCGGAGGTAGGTGTCCACGACATCGTCGAGATCCCCGGGCCTGCGGACGAGGTCGCAGCTGAAGTAGAACACAGACCTCGGGTCGACTCGTGAATCCCGAATGAGACCGCGGATCAGCTCCTTGGCGAGCGTGGTCTTGCCGACCTGACGGGGCCCACGGAGCGTGTAGACGCGGTCACGATCGAGCCGGAAGTCCCGGAGGAGCCGCGGCGTCCAGCGCGCAGGCTGCGATGCCAGGGCAGCAAGGACAAAGTCCTCATCCAGGCGGGCGGGGTCCGACCACCAGGGGTTCTGCCGCTCCAGAAGCGGAAGGTCCATGTTTGGTCATCATGATGACCGGACATATATGTATTGTTGGTCACTACGATGACCATACGTGCAGATCATCATCTCAGCAGGCCAGCGGGGGGCTTGAAGAAAAGGCTATATCCAAGATAGAATATCGTTATTCAGAAATGAACTCAGCGAAATCCGCACGGCCCATCACTCGGGAGACAATCGCCGAGGCTGTGGACACCCTCTTTCGTCGAGGGGGCTACGCGCTCACGCGTCAGCTCAGGATTCACTCTTGGAGGCCTGATCTCGTCGCGGTTAGGAACGACGAAGTCATCATCATCGAGACGCAAGGCCAGCATGGTGACCTCCGCAAAGCCCTTGCGCTGACGGCGCTTTATGCCACGGATGGCACGGCGGCCTACTTGGCCCTCCCCGCTGAGAGGATCGACCGATCACTGAAAAGTCGTGTACGGGCACTCGGAATCGGCCTCATTGAGGTCGGTGAAGAGACTCGCGTGCTCGTCCCTGCGCCTGTCGGAAAGCCACGGCCTGCTCTGGTGCGACGGGCCCGCCGGGCCGTCGGCCAGCCCGCCGCGCCAATCCCCCCTGCCCGACCGCCTCGAAGCCCGCCTCTCGGAAGAGCGCTCCGACATCGGGGCCTCCTGGAAACCCTCCTCGCCAATCCAAAGAGGCGTTTCACCATCCGCGAGCTCTCGCTCGAAGCCAGGACCCCTTATGCGACCACGTGGCGGACGGTCGAGGAGCTTCGCACTGTGGGGGCGCTCACCGCGGAGCGCGTGGGAACGAGCCAGTACTTGTCCGTGAACCTCGAGTCCCCGCTCACGAGGGAGCTCGAGAGGCTGCGCTCACTCGAACTCTCGGCCCACCGAGGCGCCGCCCACGCCTTCGCGAGCCGACTGCCGGAGGTGCCAGAGGCCAGGAGGGCCATCCTGTTTGGAAGCACGGCTGAGGGGCGGGAGGAGGCGGGAAGTGATGTGGATGTCGCCATCATCCTCACCCGGAAGAGCAAACGCGCGATGGAACGGATCTACCGGATCGTCTCCGAGGTCCAAGACGCCACTCGGATGAGGATCGTCCCTCTGCCGATCACCTCCTCTGAGCTGGATGCTCGAGGCCGACTGGGCGAGGCGATCCGGGCGGGGGAGGTCCTGTATGAGAGACCTTGAGGAGGCCGAAAGCTGGCTCGACGCTGCTCGGTTCACCCTTGCCAATACCGCGAGGGGGCGAGCTCGTTTCACCGTCGCCGTTGCCCAATCGATCCACGCGCTTATCAAAGCCACCGACGCGCTCACCATGCGCTTCCTCGGACGTCGCTCTACCAGGCACGAAGATGCAGCAGTCATGTTTGGGACGCTCGTCAAGCAGAACAAGGTCGACCCCAAGTACGCCGGCCTGCGGGACCTCCTCGTCAGAGCGTCCTCGGAGAAGTCCGACTATGACTACAAAGGGACCGAGGCCGGGCAGGAAGCGGCGAAACGGTGGATCCGTGCGGTGGAGAGGTTCATGACTGGCACTCGCGAGATTCTCCGCCGGTGAGCCCGCCCTGACGTTCGTTGCAGATCATCACGCACAGCGCTCCCAGCCGCTATCACTCATCATTGATTGTCGGGAGGACGAGCGTCGGCAATCCCCCGAAGCTGCACGCTCTGTAATGGGTTAACGGAAGAGCTCATATAGACGGTATTCTATTAACTCGTTGCAGAATGAGATCCGAGGACCACCGCAAGAAGGCGGAGCGGCTCGAGGAGACCCTCGCAAAGCTCAGCGACGAGCCGGACTACGAGACCATCATCGAGGACTGCTACGCGGCCGCGGTCCAGTATATCGCGATGATCTGCGAGCTGCGGAGGAGGAAGCATCTCGACACGCACAAGGGGCTGCCGAGGTTTCTCGACGAGAATAGTCTCAGCGATCTCGCCGCATCCTTCCGTGAGCTTGAACTCCTCAGGACCGCGAAGTACTATGGGGGTCAACGAGATGGAAGGTCAGCGAAAGAAGCGAAGAGGATCCTCGCCGAGATCAAGGCGAAGCTCCACTGATGCCTCGGGAATCTTCGAGAGAGACCGAAGGTTGCTCGCGAACTTCGTCGCGAAGCTACGAGCTTTTCCCGAGGTCGATGCGATCGTCCTTTTTGGTTCCTTCGCGCGGAAGGACGTTGATCGACGGTCGGACATCGACCTGCTCGTCGTTGTCGATCGAGAGGATCCCGGATCGCTGCGGCCTGAGCTGTCAAGGCTCATCAGCCAGATGAAACCCCATCGTGAAATCCGCCCCGTGCTCACGAACCTGCGAGATGTGGAGGCATCTTTCCTGAAGACAGTTTTCGACGAGGGGATCGTATTGCACGGGAAGCTCCTCCTGACTCCGGACCACCTAGCACTCCAGCCGCGTGTGCTGATCGCCTATGACCTGTCCCAGATGAGCCCAAGTAAGAAAGTCCATGTCTCAAGGCTCATCCACGGTTACAAGTCCGAGAAGGTCGTTGGCGCCAAGCCGCGGACCTATCGGTACCCAGGGCTCAAGGAACGCTTCGGTGCTACGGTCGTCTCGCGCTCGGCAATCCTACTCAGGCTGGAGGATGCGGAGGCATTCGTCCGTGAGCTCGAGATGCGCCGGATACCCTTCAGACGATGGGACGTCTACGCGGCGGCTCCGTAACGCATTACGGAATCCCGCTGCCCTCCCGCTCTTCTGCTTACTCTTCTCAGAATGCACCGCAATTGACGGTCGAGGTAGGTGGGCCCTCGTTCCACAGCATGCAACGGTCTTGATTCACGCATATCGTGACGACGGCGTCGCCTTGGCTCGAGCGATGTTGTGCTAAGGCCTAAATACTTCCTCGAACCACAGCTATCTGACCATGGTGGGCCTGCTCGAATACCTCATGGAAAACAGATCGCTCAAGGATCTCGCGCAAGCCTGGGGTGTGACGCCTGAACAGGCCGCATTGCGGCTCCGACGCGTTCCGTTTGTCGTCCTTGCCCACGCCGGCGTCCGAGGAGGAGGGCGGGGGCGTCCGGGCCGGCGGCTCGCGCTGAATCCCGGATGGCGGTTCTGGGATCACACTGGCGGACGGCCTCTTGGAACCCTCCTTGAGCACCTGCGCACGCTGCACAAGCTGGGGGAGCCCTTCGCCCTCGGTATTCCACTGACGAGCGTCCTTTGGCGACCCTTCCTCCATCCAGAAGTTCGGGTTCTGGTACCGCCCGAGACACTGTCCTGGTGGAAGCGCCTCTTCGGCGGTGAAGCGGGTGGACTTTGCGTTGTCGTCGATCTGCTTCCGCCTGATGCGGGGATGGTCGAGGTGGAGAATCTGCCCGTCCTCAGCGAGCCCTTCGCCGCGGTCGACGCGCTCCGAGGATTCCAGCGGGTGAGGAACATGAATGTGCTCGCACTTGCAGATTGGCTCGCCCATCGTTCGGCGAGCCTGGATGTGGCCCGTTCGTTTGCAAGGGACTACGGCTTGGACGACGATCTCGCCTATTTGGAAGACCATCGTCGGCGGGGCCGCGCACGCGTGCTTCGGCCTCGGGAAGTCCGTCGCGCTCACCGGCTGGTCGAGGAATTCTCGCAGGTGCCTGCTGGCACGCGGTTCGAGGAGCTCGCTCAGCGGGAGGCGTTCGCGCGTGATTGAGCCTCCGCCGAGGGATCCGACGCTCCAGCAGGCCGCGGAATGGATGGTCCGTGCCCTGCGGGACGAGGATGTTCCGATTCTGCTGTGTGGGCGTTCCGCTTTGGACTATCAGGGCGAGTACACCGGAAGCATCGATGTCGATATCCTGATCGGGACGGGCTACCGCGGCGCGCTGCCGGTGCTGGACGCCTACGTCAGCCGGGGAGATCTCGATCTGGTCGGGGCGGTTCCGAGGAGCGTCGCACGGTTCTTGGTGGGCGGGACCAAGCCCGTCGACGTATTGACCGTATCGGCCGTTCACGCGAACCTCTTCGATCTGTTGCGCCGGAATGCCAGCACGGTGATCGAATTGGGGTCGGCCGGGAAGGTCCGGGCCGTCACCCGCGAAGGGTACTTCGTCCTGGCGGTCATGATCGGAAGGCGCGGATTTGCACGGGATAAGGAGGATCCCATGTCCAAGGTCCGAGAGGCCTGGGAGCTGTTTGGGAAACGGACCGATCGGGACAGGATCGACCAACTGCTCGAGCGGCTCGACGCGAAGGACGCGCTGGCAGAAGCGCTCCGAGCAGCCGAAGGATGACCGTGTGCCTCGTTCGTGGAATCTCACCTAGGCCAAGAGGATTCTCATTCCGATGTGGATCCAGAGGCCCTGAAGCTCTCAGCTTCCCAACAAGGACGACGGGGGCGCACTGGGCCATCCTGTAGGAGACGGCTCGAGGAAGGCTGGCTCGGCTCGCCAGCTCTTGCATCGGGAAGCCCTGAGATCGGAGCGGTTCCATCATCCAGCCCTTCATGGAGCGTTCACTCAGTTCGGGCATGGAGAGCACGCGTGGGGGGCTCGCTGAAGGCCAGGCCACCCTTCTCATCCCTCACGTTGAAAGCCAGCAAAGGCCATCCGAACGGTGTTCGGTGGTCTGCTATGCACCTCTATCTCGTCCAGCACGCAGAGGCGAAGAGGGAAGAGGAGGATCCTGAGCGCCCCCTGACGGAGAAGGGGCGCGACGACATCGCCAGGGTCTCCCGGTTCGTCGCCCAGCATGCGGTTCCCCGAGTCGTCCGCATCCTGCACAGCGGCAAGACCCGGGCGAGGCAGACCGCCGAGATCCTGGCCGACCATTTCCGCCCTCCTGGCGGACTCCAGCAGCAGGACGGCTTGGCTCCCTTGGACGACCCCAGGATCATTGCGAGGCTGCTCGCCGAGTCCTCGGAGGACCTGGCCCTGGTCGGCCATCTCCCGCATCTGAGCAAGCTCTCCGGCCTCCTCCTGTGCGGCAACGAGGGCAGGATGCCCGTCGAGTTCACCATGGGAGGTATCGTGGCGCTCGCTCGGGACGCCTCCGGGGTGTGGTCCGTCAGGTGGGCGATCGTCCCGGACGTCCTTCCCCGCTGAGGCGGCCCTCCGGCGTGCGGCTAAGGCCTCGACCACTAGTTAGGAACCGTCTGTCGAGCGCCCCCGCTACCCCTTCCGCGTGTTCGGGTGCGGGATGCAAGGCTCCTCTTGGGGCCTGGCAGGCCTGCGCGGGGCCGCCGATGGTCCTCGCAAACGGGAGAGGAACGCCTTGAGGCTCGCGAGAAGCCCCCTCGCCCGGGTGGCGGTCCTCTTCCGCGGATTCCGTCGGGGCTGCACGGCCCACTCCGTGCGCAGCCATTCGGCATCCTCGTCGCCGTACTCCCAGCGGGCGTACCGGTCCAGGACCTTGGGGGAAGACCCCCTGGGGGCCGAGCTCAGGGGAGGGGGGCTCAGCATCGAGGCTCACCTCCAGTCCCTGGCGGGGAGAGGGGAGAGGAAGGGGAGCGTCCGGAGCGCAGCGGGCTTGTAGCGCTTGTTTGCCCTATTCAGATGCATGTTTGGGTAATGGCAGCTCTCATTAATAAAATGTCCGTTTCAACAAGGGAAACGGCTATATCACCCCTGCCCCCTCCCTCTCCTCGGCGACGCGCATGCGAGCCTTCAAGGTCATCAAGGATCCGGAGGCGTTCCAGCTGCTGGCCGATGAGACGCGGCGGCGGATGATCTACCTCCTCCGGGCAAAGGAGCTCACCGTCAGCCAGATCGCGGCCGAGCTCGACCGGACACCCCAGGCCATCTACCATCACATTCGCAAGCTGAAGGAGGCGGGCATGGTCGAGGTCGCCCGCGAAGAGCGGGTCGACCACTTCATCGAGACCTACTACCAGGCCACTGCGGAAGTCTTTCACCTCGCCTACGGCGAGGGCGCTCCCACGGGCTACGCGGAGAGCCAGACCGCCGAGGCCCTCAAGAGCCTCAGGAAGCTCGGCATCCACATCGAGCCCTCCCCCGAGGTCGTCACGCGGCTCGTCGAGCTCGAGGGGCGGATCGACCGCATTGGGGAGAGGGGCGAATGGACCGACCGCATCGCGGAGCTTGAAGACGTGGACTTCATGACCAAGCAGACGCTCATGTACTGCGCGAAGCTCCTCTCGATGAGCGACGACGAGTTCGCCGAGTACCTGAGGCTCCAGCGGGAGGCGCGCAAGCTCCTGCGGTCCACCCTGAAGAAGCCTGCAAAGGGCTAGGTCGTCCCCCCTCGATGCGGCTTTGGCGCCACTCGGAACCATCGCCGGATGGGCCACATCCTCCTCGCGGTGGGCTGCTCTGCAGGCCGCTACGGACCTCCATCGGAGGTCCTGGCGGAGTTCGAGCCGTCCCGTGCCAGTCAGCTATGAGTAGTGTGGTCGCCATGGTCAACCTAGCCATGGTGTCCGAAACCACGACCATCTCGCTCCACAAGGAGACCAAGGAGCACCTCCGCCGCCTCGGCTCCAACGGCCAGACCTATGACGAGATCATTCGCGACCTCATCGAGCGGGCCTCCATCAGAGAGCTCGACGCCCGGTGGAACCGCATCCTCGAAGAAGAGGACTTCATCCCGTTGGAGACGCTCTGAGTCTCCGGGTCACGCTGTCGGGGACGGCAGCGCGGCAGCTCCGGAGGCTGCGAGAGACGCCCGGAAAGCACATCGTGCGGGGCTTAGAGGCCCTCAGGGAAGATCCCCTTCGCCCCAGGCCGAAAGCAGACATCCGCCCGCACGAGGGAACCGCGCCACCGGAGTACGGGCTCAGGGCAGGCGACTGGCGAGCCGTCTGCGCCCTTGTGGACGACGAGCTCAAGGTCGTCGAGGACTTCAGGCGCAGTCGCAGCTGAGGCTGGGCGAATCGACCCCTGGAAGCCGGCCCGGGGGATCTAAGGCCCACGGGCGACGTACTCCAGGGCCCTTCGCTGTTGGCTGACGGTAACGTTTCCCTTCACGCCGTGGTCCAACAGGATCTCAAGCATCTCCCTGGACGTCACGCCCGCAAGGTCCGCGGCCTCGCTCAGTGTGATCTTGCCGTCTTTATAGAGCCTGACGGCGTACTCAGCGGCGCCGAGCGAGATGAGCTGGCGTGTCGCGGTCGACTCGTCCACGCGCTCCCGCCGCGCCAGGTATCGAACCCCTTTGAGCAGCTCCTCTGGAATCCGGAGGCTCTTCACCGTGTCCATGTCATCCCTCCTCCAACGCCCTTCTCGCCTCCAGATACTCCTCCTCGCTGATGAACTCTGCCAGCGCATCCAGTCGGGCGAGCGCCTCAGCCCGCCTCAACAGCCCTCGCCCGGCAAGGGCAACGATGAGAGAGCTGGGCGTCGCGAAGGGGATCGCGAGGGCCTCCAACATCTGCAGGAACCTCCGGTCATCGCTCACGACGACGTCGACCCCTCCGGATCGGAATAGGCGCAGGACGTCCGCCTCGCCTCCGATGAGCCGGAGCTCACGCACGATGGCCTCTGTCCGGGCCGTCCGTTGGGGCTTCCTGACCTTCATCAGCCCCCTCCGGATGTTGTCTTCGATGCGGATGGCGTCTGGAAACCCTCCCAGCTTGCCCTGGTCCACACATTCGACTCGGACCTGAGGGGGCAGGAGGACCCCGAAGTTCGTCCCGACCAGCTCCTTCGCGCCACTCTTGGTGAGCTTTATGAGGGCGTCGGTGTCGATGACGAGGCGCATAGTACGAAGAACTACAGACCACTACAAAGTCTTTTCTGGCAGGCCTCGGAATGTGCTGGGGCCAGGCCGCACGAGGGTTCGAGGGATGCGGCGACCCGGATTCCCCCGTTGGGAGAGCTAGGCGGGGATTCCGGGCGGCACCGAGCAAGAGACCGAAGAAGGCATGGGGCGAATGCAGGGGTCGTTCTGATCCTCGCCATCAGCGGGGCGACGTCCTCTGCAGGCGAAAAACGCCCTGAGACACAGGCGCGCTGCATATGCTCGCCAAAGCCCCGATGGGAGGCGATTCCCACCTGTGCCCGTCCACTGAGGGGATTGTTCAGGGCCATCCACTGAAAGCCTAAGCCGGTCCGCATGATGCCGTGGCCCGACGGGGGAGGAGTATGGATGCTCACCGAGTCGTGCAAGGCAAGCTAGGTCGCCCGAGCATGTCGAGGATGGCGAGCCTCGTCATCGTTGTGGCCTTTCTCTTCCTGGCCCTCGCCGCCTCCAGTGCCGCAGCCCCGGCCCAACCCGCCCTCTTAGACCCCAAGACCATTCCGAAGTATGTGAACGAGCTCACTGGCCCGCCCCCAATCTACGTGCCCGATGTGGCGAAAGGCAAGGGCGGCCAGACGGTGCACAAGTACGCCGTCGACATGGTCGCGTTCGAGCAGCAGATCCTTCCCCCGGGCTTCCCCATGACGCCTGTGTGGGGCTATGGGGGCTATTGGAAGGACGCGCTTACGGGGGCGTCCCTGGGCTACGGCTATAACTCCCCCGGGGCGACGTTCGAAGCCGTCAGAGGCATCCCGATCGAGGTGACCTGGCGAAACACGATCGCATCGTCCCACATGTTCGCGGTCGACCCGACGCTGCACTGGGCGGACCCGAACGAGCTGATGATGCCGATGCCGCCGTTCGAGCCCTATCCCCCTGGCTACGAGGAGGCACAGTACCCGGTCCCGCTCGTCACCCATCTCCACGGCGGGGAGGTCCAATCGACCTCAGACGGGGGCCCTGAAGCCTGGTTCACCTGGAATGGGATGGAGGGCCCCGCCTACAGCTCGGAGCGGCCTGCGAAGCCTGGAACCGCCGTGTTCGACTACCCCAACACGCAGCCCGCCACGACCCTCTGGTACCATGACCACGCGCTGGGCATCACGCGGATCAATGTGATGTCGGGGCTTGCGGGCTTCTACCTGCTCCGAGACCCGGCAGACACGATCGCCCCTCTCCTCCCAAGCGGGGAGTACGAGATGCCGCTGGTGTTCCAGGACCGGTGGTTCTACGAAGATGGGAGTTTCTACTTCCCGAGCGACGGGATCAACCCGAACGACCATCCCTACTGGCTGCCCGAGTTCTTCGGCAACACCATCATGGTGAACGGCAAGGTCTGGCCCAACATGGACGTCGACCAGGGCCAGTATCGCCTGCGCCTCCTGGATGGCTCCAACGCCCGCTTCTACACCCTGAGATTCTCGGCCTTCTTGCCTGCTGGGGGCCTCCTGGATCCCCTCCCATTCATCCAGATCGGGAGCGACGGCGGCTACCTGCGAGCACCGGTCACGCTGTCCCGTCTGACCCTGGCGCCGGGGGAGAGGGCCGACGTCCTGGTGGACTTCTCAGGCCTGCCTGCGGGGACGAAGGTCATCCTCAGGAACACGGCGAAATCGCCATTCCCGAACGGCGTGCCGCCAGACCCGCGCACGGTCGGCCAGCTCATGCAGTTCACAGTGACGGGCCAAGACGGACGCGACCCCGCTGTGCTGCCGCCCGTCCTCAACCCGGCCCTCGATCCCTTCCCGAGCCTGCCCGCGCCTACGAAGACGAGGACGCTGGTGCTCTGGGAGGTCATGGCGGCCGGCGGCCCGCTAGAGATCCTCCTCAACGGCCAGAAGTGGGCGGGGGAGATCTCTGAGCTGCCAGAGCTTGGGACCACGGAGGAATGGGTGATCGTCAACC
>Ga0315314_1004062_pt1 | contig 11138 bp, 10 predicted proteins | sample TDP9_MG_FD_203631 | JGI IMG/M metagenome (GOLD analysis project Ga0315314, IMG submission 203631) | Freshwater sediment microbial communities from Lake Towuti, South Sulawesi, Indonesia - TDP9 | ecosystem: Environmental > Aquatic > Freshwater > Lake > Sediment | place: Indonesia: South Sulawesi... | reverse complement strand
CCAGCGAAGGTGGGGAAGCCTCGTGAGAGGCCTTAGTCCCCTGCCCTTGGGATGGATGAGGGCCAACTGCACGCGGTGTGGTGAGTTGGACAGAGCGAGCGAGGTCGCCACGCTGCGCAGCAGGGCCGTCTTGCCCGAGCCAGCCGCGCCAGCGACTAGCAGGTGGGCTTCCTCTGGGGATGTAAGGCCCAACAGGAGAGGGGTGCCTCCTCCATCCAAGCCCAACAGGGCCGTGCAGGGAGGGATGTGGCCTCTGAGCTTGCGGCAAAGAGGAAGTAAGCGCAGGGGCTGGGCGTCAGTACGCGGAACCTCTAGCTGGAGTGCTCCGCGCCATGTCGCGATGCGACAGTCCTCCGAATCCAGGGCCAGCGCGATATCCCCGGCCAGGGGGGCGATCTGGGCCAGTCTTGTGCCCAAGGGGGCAAGGAGGTGGAAGCGGATGGCGTGGGGAGTGAGTGTCCCGCCATAGACGCGCACCGGGATGTTGTGGTCAGCGAGCACCATCTCGATACGGTCGGCCTGATGTTCAAGAAGCTCACGCTCCATGCGCCATTCTCCTCGATAGAACATCTGTTCTACAACTGAGTATACCACATTCGGCTGTCGTTGTCAAATCGAATTTGACACCGAACAAATGTTCTGCTATAATATGGGCCTAAGAGGGAGTGAGAGTAAGGAGGGATGTGTTTATGACTCTGTCGGCTCGCCAGGAGAAGATCCTATACTTCGTGGGGCGCTATGGCGACGACCACGGCTATCCGCCCAGCATTCGGGAGATCGGTGAAGCAGCGGATATCTCCTCCACATCGGTGGTGAACTACAACCTCAAAGTGTTGCAGGAAAAAGGCTATCTGGAGCGTGATTCCTCAGTCTCTCGCGGTATGCGGTTGACGCGCCAGGCGATGGGGTACCTAGGTATATCATTGGCACGGCCCGTCTCCATTCCCATGCTGGGGCGTGTCGCTGCCGGCGAGCCTATTCCACTGCTGGATTCCGATGCCTCCGCCTTTGAGGGGGAGTGGATCAGCCTCACCCAGGACATCCTGGGGGACGAGGAGGGCCTCTACGCCCTGCAGGTGGTTGGCGACTCGATGATTGATGCCCTGGTCAACGACGGTGACATCGTGATCATGAAGCGGCCCACTGATGTGCGCGATGGTGACATGGTCGCTGCCTGGCTTAAGAGCGAGGAGGAGACGACGCTCAAGCGTGTGTATCGAGAGGGCAATCAGGTCCGGCTGCAGCCGGCAAACCCCAACATGGCACCCATCTACACTCCCGCTTCCAACGTGGAGATCCAGGGCAAGGTGGTCGTTGTGGTGCGACAGTTGTAGGGTTGATCCATGGTCGAACTTGATGGGACCGATTCAGACCCTAAGGGTTTTGGAAAACCTTTGGGGTGTGGTCGCGCCCCCGTCAGGTGTTGGCGCGGTTTGGGAATGCGCGAAGGAGACCTCACCCTTCCCCCAGCCCCCTCCCTCTCCCCAAATGGGGAGAGGGAGGGGGTGCCCGAAGGGCGGGGGTAGGTGAGGTTCAACAGTGACGCCTCCTTGTTATGGCCAGCACCGTAGACGGTCACCACCTGGGGTCTGGTTCGCCGAGAGAGGAGACCACAGATGAAAAAGGGAGCGCTGCTACTTGTGTTGGCCGTGATCATCGCTGCTTGTGGCCCGGCCGCGCCGGCGGCAGCCCCCACCGCCATGCCCACATGGACATCCCAGCCCACGTATACGCCTTATCCGACTAATACGCCATATCCAACATATACGCTGCTTCCGACTGCGACGCCCAGACCAACACCGACAGCGACAAACACAGCAAGGCCGACCCCATCACCCACTCCAACAAGAACACCGATGCCCACGGATACCAGCACCCCAACGGCCCGACCCACGTGTACTCCGACTGTCACGCCAACGAATACACCTACACCGGGGCCTACTGATACCCCTCAACCAACTAATACGCCTACACTAGCTCCTGCCCCCAAGCCAACAGCTACACCGGCTCCCACGAAGGCTCCTGTTGATGTTTCCGCTTTTCCTCAGATTGGCGATCAGGTGACACTAGGAGGATGGGCTTTCAAAGTGTATGACGTGAAGAAACGAAAGGCCGTTTACTTCTATGACTACTCCTATGTGGCCCAGGGGCATTTCTTGATCGTGTTTGTCGAGGCAGTCAACCATCAATCAGGCACTGCCTATTTTGGTGAGCTAAGACCGTGGGTTGCCGATATGGCGGGGAGTGTTTACAGAGAGAGCTTTAAGGCGAGCGCCTATGCACAGTGGCAATTCGAGGGATTGGATGGATACTATCATGATGTGAATCCAGGGGCTTTAGTTCGGATGGCCGAGGCTTATGATTTGCCCGACAGTACCGGAGATGTCCTGTTGAGCCTCCAGTCAGCCACTGAGGGCCCCAAATGGGTGTATCTGGGTCACTTTGCCCAGATGGAATCGGAGGACTGAGGCAGCAATCCCAGCTCTCCATGAAGCAGGGGATGGAAACCCATGAAATCGCCAATCGTCCTGCTCCTGATCGGAACCATTATCGCTGCATGTGCAACTGCTGCCCCAGCGGCGGCGCCTAGCACCGCTACGGCGCAGCCAACATATACAGCTTACCCGAGCGACACGCCGCCTCCGACCCCAAGTCCCGAGCCGACCAGCTCCCTGGAGCTCACAGCAACGCCGGAGCCGACAGCCACGGCCACGCCGCACCCCACCATGACAGCTAAGCCAGAAGCTACAGATACACCACCAGCCACTAAGACGCCACAGCCTACGTGGACGAAGCCACCGGAGCCCACAGCCACGCCTCCGCCCACCGCAACGCCTCAGCCGACGGCCACGCCTCAGGCTACAGCCACGCCTCAGCCGACGGCCACGCCTCAGGCCACAGCCACGCCTGAGCCGACGGCAGCGCCTCAGCCCAGCGCCACGCCCCACCCTACGGCCACCCCTATGCCGCAGCCCAGTCCAACCCCGACGCCGCAGCGAGCCACGCCCACACTGCCGGCCCCGACTCAAACGCCTCCTGCCGAACCCGCCGTCTGCGACTGTTCGGGCGACATCTACAACTGCTCCGACTTCAGCACTCACGCTGACGCCCAAGCTTGTTACGAGTACTGCGAAGAGCTCGGTCACGGGGACATACATCGCCTCGATAGGGACGATGACGCCATAGCCTGCGAATCTCTACCATGATGTGGACACCGTCGCGGGGCGTACTGACCTGGCGCCTAGTCTCAGCTATTCGACGGGACTCAACAATGAACTACAATCCCTCTCCCAGCCCGCCCAAAGGAGGCCTCAAAATGGATTCCGCTACCATCATCATGGCCCTCATCGCCGTGGCCCTCCTGGTTACCTCCTACTTCCGAGGCGGCGACCTACCCCTGGCCGGCTTGAAGGCAGGGGGTAGGACGCTGTGGAACAACCTCCCCCTTCTCCTGCTCTCCTTTGCTGTGGCTGGTCTGGCCCAGGTGCTGATCCCCAGGGAGCTAATCAGCCGCTGGCTGGGGGCTGGAGCCGGCTTGCGGGGCATAGTGCTGGGCTGCGTCGCTGGAGGTCTGGTACCCGGTGCTCCCTACGCCGTCTTTCCCATAGTGGCCGCGCTGTACCGCTCCGGGGCGGGCCTGGGTGCAGTCGTGGGCTTCGTTAGCGCCTGGTCTCTGTGGTCAGTGGGCAGGCTTCCCACAGAGGTGGCCCTTATCGGTCCGCGCGTCACTCTGGTCAGGTTCCTTTCCACGCTGATCTTCCCACCCGTCGCGGGCCTGATCGCCCATGTCCTCTTGCCTCGGCTGGCGTAGCCCTCGACACTCGCACTCTCATGGGGCTTGCCGCGTGGCTGAGTCGAGGGGTCGATGTCTAAACTGTGCTGTCAGGGGTCCGTGCCGGCTCCGGGGTCTGCTGAGTGCTGCTAGAAGGAGAAGGGTGGCTTGATGACCCGCAAAGAGCGCTTCCTGACTGCTCTCAAACTGAGGCAGCCTGACCGCGTTCCGATGTTCGACTTTCTCTTCCAAGAGCCGATGTATGAGGCGCTGATCGGCCACCGGCCTGGGAGCTACAACGGGCCCGACGCGGTCAGGTGTGCACTCGCGCTGGATCACGACGGTGTCTGGCTGCCCTTCGGAGGCTTCAGCGGCTATCAGCCCCAGTACCTGGCCCCGGATATCTACCAGGATGAGTGGGGTACCATCTATCAGAAGAACGAGGCCTCCTGGCCTATCGACGCACCCATTGATTATCCCATCAAGAGCCGAGCGGATCTCGCGCACTATCGGCCTCCCGATCCACTGCTGCCAGGCCGGACTGCGGAGATTGACGCAGCTCGCGACATGGAGAATGACGACATCGCCCTGCTCGGCGGCGTACAGGGGCCGTTAACCACCGCCTGGCTCCTGATGGGCTACGAGAAGCTGTGCTATGCGCTCTACGATGATCCGGGCCTGTTGACCGAGCTATTCAGGATCTCCAAGGAGTTCTTCCAGGAGGCTGCTCGCCAGTCTGTCGAGGCAGGCTGCGTGGCTGTCTGGGTCAGCGAAGACCTTGGCTCCAGCACGTCAGGCTTCTTCAGCCTGGATCACTATCGGGAGTACATCCTGCCGCTCTTTGTGGAACTCGTAGACTACGTGGACAGTCTGGGCGTGCCGGTGCTTCTCCATTCCTGTGGGCACATCACAGACTACCTTGAGGACTTGGCGCAGACGAAGATCAGGGCCATTCATCCCCTGCAGCGCACAGCGGGCATGGACCTCCGCGAGGTGAAGGAGCAGTATGGGGATCGCTGGTGTATCATCGGGAACATTAACTCGTCGCGCACGCTCCCCTACGGCACGCGTGAAGAGGTAGCAGCGGAGGTGAGAGAAGCTATCGAGATCGCGGCGCCAGGCGGCGGCTTCATTCTTGCCTCCGACCATTCCCTCCATGACGGCATACCGCTGGAGAACATCGTGGAGATGTTCCGGGTCGGCGCGGAGTACGGTCACGCTTTCTACAGCAAGTAGGGCGGTCTGGGGCGTGGCCATGCTAGGCTGCAGATCCTCACCAGAGGTGACTCGAGTGCCGCTGGCGACAAGCCTAAAGGGTCCTGCTGGGTGGTAAAGGCCACTTCGGCGGCTGGATTAGCCAGCAGAGCTGCGAGACGAAAGCCCAGGACGGAGGCCACCGATGTGAGCATTTGACAGAACAGCTTCAGAGAGATTATGGTGTGCGCCGGGCCGGAGCAGGCTCAGCCTTGGCCCAAGGGCCGGACGAGAAGGCCTGTGCATCCGGCGCTCTCTGCAAGAGACGGGGGCCAGGCAACCGGTGAAGGCTGCGGCCCGGGTGTCGGATACTACAAGCGCACTTACGGAGGTCCTGGCCTCTGCGAGTCCATTCTCGCCAGTACACAGTCATCCTGAGCCTGTCGAAGGATGACGTCCTGTCCACGGGCGCACTCTTCGACAGGCTCAGAGTGCTTGTTCTGGTAAGTGCGATTGTAGCACTAAGTAGGAAAGGGAGTTCAGATGGCGCGCTGATGCGTCATCGACTGGCATACCAAGGTGCCAATCCCACGTGTAAGCAAAGCACATCAAAGGGAGGTCCGGATGAGAATCAATGGAGCAAAACGGCGCATGCTGGAAGGGAAACCCGCCATAGGAGCCTCGGTCGCGCTGGGATCACACCTGGCAGCCGAGATCTTCTCGCTGGCGGGGTTCGACTTTGTGCTGGTGGATAACCAGCACGGCTCCTGGGAAGATGACAGTACAATGCTTGCCTTCCGGAGCACCTGCCTGGGATCAGCGGTGCCGATGGCGCGAGTTCAGCAGAACGACTTCTACGCTATTGGGAGATTGCTCGACAGGGGGGCTCTGGGTCTTGCAGTCCCCATGGTCAACTCTGTCGAACAGGCCGAGGCAGCGGCCTTTGCTGTGCGCTATCCGCCGCGAGGAGGCCGGTCTCTAGGCCCTTTCGGCACAGGATTCTACGGATCGGACTATCGCGCCTGGGTTGACGAGGAGGTCTTTCTGGCCGTACAGATTGAATCGGCGCAAGCTGTCGAGCGTGCTGAGGAGATCCTTTCGGTTAGCGGCGTGGATGGCTGTTGGGTCGGGCCGTGGGACCTGGCCTACTCCATGGGGGTGGATCAGACGACTCCCGAGGGGGCAAAGGTCCACGAGGCTGCTATCCTGAGAGTGTTGGAAGCTTGCCGCAGGACGAACAAGATTCCTGGCATAGCGGCTGGCGAAGATGCCCAGCATTGGATCGAGCACGGATTCCTCTTCGTGACCGCAGTCAGCGATTTCAGTCTTGTCCATCACGGGGCGCGGGAGACCTTGCGGAAGCTGGGGCGGCTGCCCTAGCAGTGCGCAGGCAAGATCACACGGCGGGCTTCCCCCCTCTATCCGAGGGCTGCTCGGCAAGCCGCTGCCTAGGTGGGGTGGCAAGGAGGACCAATCACAAAGCAGACCGACTCGATCCCACGGTCATCGGCTTGTGTTGTCCCCCTCGAGCCTCAGCCATGACTGCTCTCAGGCTTGCTGGCCTGGAGGCCAATCGGCGCTGGCTACGTCCGGATTGATGCCGCTGGAGGTCGCACTCGATACCGGCTTCGCAGGGCCTCTGGGCTCCGCGGCGGGCAACCGGTTCAGGAGGTTGTGGCTGAGATCCGCCTCTTCGTTCCCCTTGGGCGGCACCTCACTACACGCGATACATCTACGGAGGGTCCAATGAGTAGGGCGGAAGATAGCTCCAAGCTAGTTCCCCTCGTCTTCCGCCCCCTGCCGCTGGGTAGAATTCGCCCGGGTGGCTGGTTGCTCAACCAGCTCCGCATCCAGGCCGACGGACTCAGCGGCCATCTCGACGAGTTCTGGCCCGACATTGCGGACAGCGGCTGGATCGGCGGCAGGGCCGAAGGGTGGGAGCGCGGACCATACTGGCTGGACGGCGTGGTCCCCCTGGCCTTTCTCCTCGACGATGAGAAGCTAAAGGGGAAGGTGCAGCGGTGGATGGACTACATCCTTAGCCACCAGCAGGAGGATGGTTGGCTGGGCCCCCTCCGTGGAGGTGACAGGTACCAGCCTTACGACCCGTGGCCCGGTTTCGTCGTGCTCAAGGCCATGACCCAGTACCAGGAAGCCACAGGAGACACGCGGATTATCCCCGCCATGAAGAGGTTCCTCCGTAAGCTGGACGCCCTGCTCGACCAGACGCCACTGTTTGAGTGGGGAAAGTCCCGATGGGCTGATCTGGTCCTGAGCATTCACTGGCTCTATGACTGCGCGCCAGAGAGTTGGCTGCTCGATCTGAGTGGTAAAGTGCGGGAGCAGGGCTATGATTGGCGCGCGCACTTCGCTGACTTTCGCTACCAGGACAAGGTCACCAGGGAGCAGTGCAACCAGACGACCCACGTGGTGAACAACGCCATGGCCATCAAGCAGCCGGGAGTCTGGTTCCGACAGTCATGGGATCAGGCTGATCGCGAGGCAGTGGCCCAGATCATCGAAATGCTGGATGCCTACCACGGGCAGGCGACGGGTCTCTTCACCGGTGATGAGCACTACGCCGGAAAGAATCCCTCGCAGGGAACCGAGCTATGCGCTGTGGTGGAATACATGTTCTCGCTGGAGACACTGCTGAGCATTCTCGGCGATGTGAGTCTGGCAGATCGGCTGGAGCGCATCGCGTTCAATGCTCTGCCGGCGACCTTCAAGCCCGATATGTGGGCTCACCAGTACGATCAGCAGGCCAATCAGGTTCTCTGCAGAGTCTCCGAGGATCGCATCTACACCTCCAACGGCCCGGAGGCCAACATCTTTGGGCTGGAGCCGAACTATGGTTGCTGCACGGCAAACATGCATCAGGGCTGGCCCAAGTTCGTCTCGCACCTGTGGATGGAGACAGCAGATGGAGGCCTGGCGGCAGTTGCATACGCTCCGTGCACAGTCACTGCTGAGATGGCAGGAAAACGCCTTCGGGTTGAGGTCCAGACGGACTATCCCTTCGAGGACTCTGTGCAGCTCACGCTGCAGGTGGATCACCCTGTCCGCTTTCCTCTCTTCTTGCGCATTCCATTTTGGGCCGAGTCGGCAGAGGTGGGAATAGCAAGTCAGGATCCGACTAGACCAGGGGCGGGGACCTTTCATCGCCTCGAGCGGGAGTGGAGCGGAAGCACGACGGTGACCCTGCGCCTGCCGATGCGAGTCCGGACCCAGCGGCGCTATCACCATAGCATCTGTATCGAACGCGGACCGCTTGTGTACTCCTTGAGGATGGGGGAGGATTGGAGGTTGATCCGAGGGCAACCGCCGCACGCTGACTGGGAGGTGTATCCGACAACTCCCTGGAACTACGCCCTGCAGATCGACCCTCCTCATCCCCAGGAGGCCGTCACCTTTGAGTCTCGCCCGGTCGGTGACTGTCCCTTCTCTCCCGATGGCGCCCCTGTCCTGGCGAGGGTGATGGGGCGGCGAGTGGGCCAGTGGACTCTCGAGCACAATGCCGCAGCTCCCCTGCCCGAAAGCCCGGTACACTCCTCGGAGCCGCTGGAGGAGCTGCTCCTTATCCCCTATGGTTGCACTAACCTGCGTGTCACTGAGTTCCCAACACTCGGTTAGGACACGAGTCACTGTTTCGTCCGCTCGTCAGTTGCCCGTCAAACAGTAAAGCCATACAATTGCCGCGAACCTAGTGCAGTGTCAGGATGGTTTTGATGGATATGATGCGGAGCCTTGCTCTCGACACCCGTCCTCGGGTGTCGGCGGCCCTCGGCCTGAGTTCGAGCCGAAGGCCGGAAGGGCCCCATATCCTCCGCCGCTGTGCGGCGGCCGACCCGGGCACGGGTCGGCGACCCTTGAGGATTCTCCAGCTCTCAAAGCACCGGTTGTTTCTTGGTGGCGACTAGACGGAATGACGAATTCTTCCTCTCCCGCGGTTCATACTGTCCCAAGGGTGTCTTGACCGGCGCATTGGCGATAGGAAGACCCGGGGGCATGAAGGGCTGGCCTGCGGGGACGCACGAAAGGCACACGGTGCGGCGGTGCGATGGCAGTAAGCGTGTCATTCGTGAGACGCTACGGCTGATAGCGGGCCCTTGAAACGAAGCGGAGACACATAGTGGAGTTCTCAGAGTTAATCCAGAAGCGATACAGCGTACGGGCGTACAAACCCGACCCAGTCGAGGACGAGAGGCTCCGGCAGGTGCTCGAGGCCGCTCGCCTGGCACCGACTGCAGCCAACCGACAACCCTTTCAGCTCATAGTGATCCACACGGCGGGCCGAGAGGCTGAGTTGAGACGCATCTATGATAGGGAGTGGTTCGTGCAGCCGCCCCTGGTCATCTGCGCCTGCGGAGTGCCGCATCAGAGCTGGGTCCGCCGGGACGGCAAGAGCTACATGGATATAGATGTGGCCATCGCCATGGATCACCTCATCCTGGCCGCCGCCAATGTCGGCTTGGGCACCTGCTGGATCGGGGCCTTCGACCGAACCGCAGCGCGCGAGGTGCTCGATCTGCCAGACGACGTGGAACCTATCGCTTTCACGCCCCTAGGGTACCCGGCTGACGAGTGTAGGCCGAAGAAGCGCAAACCATTATCGCAACTCGTGCGCTACGAACAGTGGTGAGGTTGGTATGAGGGAAATCTTCACACCTGCAGCCTACGGTGGCCCGGGTTGGTCGCCGCGCACAGCGTCCCTGCGCCAGGAGATCGGAGGGGTCTGGAGGGCGTGCGGCGTGGCGAACGAGTGGTCGCCGCCCAAAGCTGTGCTGCTCCACCGCCCGGGCGCGGAGCTGGAAGGGTTGGCAGAGCCCGATGCGGTTCAAATGCTGGCTCCAGTGGACGCTCGCCGGGCACGGAGGCAGCACGATGGGCTGGCCCAGGCTTACCGGGACGCGGCCATAACCGTCTACTATGTGGAACCAAACGGGACGCCGCCCCCAAATCTGATGTTCGTCGCCGATCTGATCTTCATGACACCCGAGGGAGCGATCCTCGGACGGCCGGCGTCCACCGTGCGGGCTGGCGAGGAGCGTTTCGTCGCTCGACGGCTCGCCGAGCTGTCCATCCCCATCCTGCGCAGCGTGCGAGGAAAGGCGACCTTCGAGGGATCCGACGCGGCCTGGATTGATCCCCAGACTGTGCTGCTGGCCACGGGACTGCGGACGAACACGGAGGGGGCTGCTCAGGTGACGAGTCTCCTTCGGGAGATGGGGGTCGAGATCCTCCTTGTGGGTCTACCTCACGGGGCGATGCACCTGATGGCGCAGTTGCGCTTTGTCGACCGGGACCTCGCGGTCGCCTGGCCGGGGCAAGTGCCCTATGCGGCCGTGGAGGCCCTGCGCGAACGGGGGTACACTCTCCTGTTCCTGCCGGACGAGGGAGAAGCGGTGCACGGGATGGCGCTCAACTTCGTGACCTTGGGTCCGCGACGGATACTGATGGCCGCAGGCAATCCCGTCACTCAGGCCTTCTATGAGGAGGCGGGGATCACCTGCCAGACGGTGGAGGTGGACGAGCTCTTGAAAGCTGCCGGCGGCATCGGCTGCCTGACCGGTATCCTGGAACGAGAGGCGGTCAGATGACGGACGATGAATGGGGCCGGTCTGCAGGGCCGAGCTACGATTGACACGCGAGAAGGGACCGTCGTCGTGGAGCGAGCTAATAGGCATTTCCCCAGTTGCTTGTCTGAGGGGACTTGATTGCTGACAGGAGAATACGAAGGCTGATATAACAGCTTCGGCTGCTGATGAATGTGGCTTGCATAGTCGGGGGTGAGCTGTAGGTCGCGTGCGCGAAGGGCCACCAAGTACCAGAGGAGCTGCTGGGCAGCCGAGTCGCGAAAGGGGCAACAGCCATGATACGCAGGGGAATTCAGGTCGGACTGGCTCTGTTTCTGGTGGGGGGTATGGTGTTTCTGACCCTTACCCTGCTGGAGCGTCAGACTCAGGCCCAGGCGGGGAGCATCCTGTACGTGGCGCCGGGTGGCGACTGCGGCGGGATGATACCCTGCTATGACCACCCACAGGACGCGGTGGACGCCGCTGAGGACGGCGACATCATCAAAGTCGCAGCCGGCAGCTACACCGGTGTGGATGTGCGTCCTCGCAACGACATCACAACCACTGGTGTTGTCACCCAAGTCGTATATATCAGT
>Ga0315314_1004061_pt1 | contig 11138 bp, 13 predicted proteins | sample TDP9_MG_FD_203631 | JGI IMG/M metagenome (GOLD analysis project Ga0315314, IMG submission 203631) | Freshwater sediment microbial communities from Lake Towuti, South Sulawesi, Indonesia - TDP9 | ecosystem: Environmental > Aquatic > Freshwater > Lake > Sediment | place: Indonesia: South Sulawesi... | reverse complement strand
TATTGAGAATAATTCTCTTCTTAGAATATAGAAGATACCTTCAACAATGTATAATTAACCCCTCTCAATGCTCTATTCATAGAGAGAGAAAGGAGACCCCACCATCTTGTCCGACGAAACCGAAGAAGCCAAACGCTTAGGCTACAAGAACGGATTCAACGACGGATACAAGAAAGGCTACGAAAAAGGCTTCGAAGAAGGCTACGAAAAAGGCAGACGCAAAAACGCCTTCACACCTGTGCAGTTTTTGAAGATACGATGCGAATGCGGCACAACCAATTTCCACCCGGTTTTCGAAAACAGACTGGTTATAAACGAGGATGAAGAGCGCCGATGCTGCGGCTGCGGCAAAATAATCTCAAGAGACGACATATTGTCCTTCTACAGTCGACTCCAATCCAACAACCGCACCTAAAAAGTTGTTAGAACGACTCGATTCTCTTGAAAGGAAATTTAAATAAACAACCTCGCTTATCTTGATAGTCGCATCAGAATAATGTGGAGCATCTAAAAATTGGCGGTTTGGCACGGAGACCTTAAAAAAAGGAAGCCTTCAGGCGGCAGAAAACACCCTTACAGAACGAAACGAAGATACGAGAGGGGAGCTTTCCCAACCGAGACCACACAAGGGGAACCGAAGAAAAAGATTGAGCGCCGACGAGGAGGCAACTTAAAAATCAGACTTTTCAGCGTGAATCAAGCCAACGTGTCAAACCCCTCAACAGGAAAAACCCAAAAGGTTGAGATCTTGCGTGTAGTTCGAAATCCCGCTAACGTGGACTACAATCGTCGAGGCGTCATCACCAAAGGAACTGTAATAGAGACCCCGCTGGGAGCGGCTAGAGTAACGTCTCGTCCGGGTCAAGACGGAATCGTAAACGCCATTCTCACACCAAAAGAAGCCTCGGCAGAGTAACCCTTCGGGTCGCGATTATGCGAAAACAAAACAAAGTCGTTCTGTGGCCAGCCTACTTTGACTCCACAAAAACCAGACTGGAGGGAAGGAGAATACCCAAGGGATTGGCTGTAACTTCGCCACGACTAGACGAACTTCAAAAAGCGGCAGAGAGATGCGGCATGCAGCCTGAGGTTGTTTCAGATGTTAAGCATCCGCACGCTCCGTGGCAAAAGGCTGGTTTCCTTTTTGTGCCCAAGAGCACATCGAAAACGCACATCATCCGCAAAGTTGCAAAAGAACTGTTAAACATCAGAGCGCAGAATCGAATTTAAAGTTTGTTTTTTAGAAAGGTTTAAATAATGCGCTCCGTTTGAAAATTGCTGGCACTTTTGTAAGAGGGGAAAACCAAGGTTTGGAGAGAATCGGCTCCGTTCTCCACGTGAGTTCTACCAACAACATGATTCTCAAGGCGGAGAACATTCCCCACATCGGCGACACAGTTGTTGATGAAAACCTCAACAATGTGGGCATGGTTTTCGACGTTTTTGGACCCGTATCTTCTCCTTATGTTGCGGTGAGACCCAGCGTGGAAGAACCAAGCCTCTTAGTTAACCACATTCTTTATGCAGCCCCTTCTTTGAAGTCGAGAAGGGAGAAGAGAAGAAGATGAGCGCAGAAGACGTGGAAGAAATCCCTTTGCTGCCAGCGAAGATTCAGCAGTGTCCCGAATGCGGCAGCACCAGACTCATGCGCGACTACGAATGCGCCGAAATCGTTTGCATGGACTGCGGCTTCGTGGTTGCCGCCAAACTCGCTGACCGCGGACCCGAATGGCGTGCCTTTGACGACGAACAGAGGGCTAAAAGAGCCCGTGTGGGCGCTCCATTAACTTACACCATTCATGACAAAGGACTCTCAACAATGATTGATTGGCACGACCGTGACATCTACGGCAAGAGGCTGTCGCCAGGTCAAAAGGCTCAGATTTATCGGTTGAGAAAATGGCAGAGACGCATCAGGGTCTCCGACGCTACCGAGCGAAACCTCGCCTTTGCCCTCTCTGAGATTTCAAAGATAGCCAACACGCTGAACCTGCCCAAGAACATTCTGGAAACAGCCTCAGTCATTTACCGAAAAGCTGTTAAAGAGCACTTGATCCGTGGAAGGTCGATTCAGGGCGTCACATCGGCTGCAATCTACGTGGCTTGTCGCCAGTGTGGACTCGCCCGCACCCTGGAGGAGATAGCTCAGGCTTCTAACATTAATAAGAAGGAGGTTGGGCGCAGCTACAGGTTCCTCATAAAAGAACTGAATTATTTCATTCCGCCTTTGAAGCCCAGTCAGTACATAGCCAAGTTTTCTAATCAGTTGACCATGCAGGGCAAGGTGGAAGAAATCGCGCATAAAATTCTCACAACCGCAAGAGACCTAAAACTCACGTCTGGTAGAGGACCAACGGGCATAGCCGCAGCGGCCAGCTACATCGCCTCTGTTCTGACGGGTGAGAGAAAGACGCAGCGGGAAATCGCCGAAATCGCTCAAGTAACTGAGGTCACGATAAGAAACCGCTACAAAGAGCTCGTCGAAAGACTCATGTTTGAGATAACTCTTTAACAATCCCCCTTTCTTTTTAAACAATAGAGGCGGTTGCCATTGAACTTATTGGAGGCTATCAATCTTGGGGTTTTGGTTGCCCTTTCTTTTCTTCTTCTCTGAGGGTTCTTAGCAGAACTTTGCCAACCAATGTCATGTGTAGTTTTGTTCGGAACTCGACTTCGCGTATGACTTTGTAGGATGCCACCTTGCCCTTGACGAAGTTTATGATTTCTTATTGGGTGAAACTGGACAGTACTGTTTCGTGCACATTTCCACGAGGTAAAATTGAGGTGAAATTTGGATATACGTCTTGGCTGCCCGAAACCGATTTAATGCGCAGGTTCATGGAAGAGTTGAAAGAAGGCAAGTTGATGGGCACTAAATAAAAAAATGTGGCGCAAGACATTTGCCGCCCAGAACCCACTCAAGTGTGGTTCCCACGAGGTCGAGTATGAAGCCGACCCGTGGAAAACTCTTCAGCTACACGCTTGTAACGTTTCCACCTGACAGCATGACCAAGTATGCACCGTACATTGTTGCCGTGGCAGAGCTGGAAGACGGTTCACGACTGTTGGCGCAGATATCGGGTGTTTCGCCTAAAACTCTTCAGGTTGGCTTGCCAGTGCAGGTTGTGCCCCATCAGATATCGGAGGACAGAATAGCTTACAAATTCAAGCCTGAGCAATCAGCCGCTTAATGCGTTAATTTTAAACGCCTCTAGGTATGTAGTAGAGAGCATGCCCTACAAGTTCAGCTTCGACCTTTCCGGCATTTCAAAGTCGTTTTTTAAAGAACTGGCAAGGGTCGCTGCTAAGAGAAAACTGCACAAGCGGCTGGGCAGGAAAGCCCGACATTTAGCAGATAAATTTAAGCTCACCGAAATCACGGGTTTAAACGTGCCCGACGCCCTGCAGTTGGTTGAAGACCTTGTGGATATTTACATCCAAAACGTTTCCCAGCGAAAAAGCTTCGAAAAAACAAAAAGGAGGGCGCTCTTTCTACCGCACTGTTCGAGAAAATACATGGATAGTCGGTGTAGAGCCAGTTTCAACTCGGAGCTTCCTTCCTACAAGTGTGGTCATTGTTCCCAAGACTGCCTTGTTAACAAAGCCACAAGATTGGGTGAAAAGAAAGGTTACGATGTCTATGTGTTGCCCGGCGGTTCGTGCATCCTTGACATACTGAAGAAGAACCAATACGAGGGAGTAGTCGGAGTCGCGTGCAGCCAAGAAATGAAACTGGGCGGAGAATGCCTAAAGCAGATGGGCTTAGCCCGACAAGCTGTTCCGCTAATCAGGAACGGCTGCGCCAACACGAATTTCAGTCTACAAAGCCTTGAAAAAACGCTCTAAGACTCGCTCTAAAGTGCCTTAATCAGTAACTCAACCACATCGTAAACTTTCAGTTTTGAACCGTACTTGCCTATGGCATCGCTGAGGTTGCGCTCGCAGAAGGGACAAGCTGAAACAATGGCTTCAACGCCCAACTGCTCCGCCTCTTTCACTCTCTCCACTGAGATTTCAACCGCCCAGTCTGGGTAGCCTGATTTGACGCCGCCTCCTGAGCCGCAGCACCAAGCGTTTTCACGAGTCCTTGGCATTTCAACGAACTCGATGTCTGGAATAGCCTTGAGCAGGTTTCGCGGTGGGTCATAAGTGCCCATGTGTCTGCCTAAATGGCAGGGGTCGTGGTATGTAACCCGCATTTTGACACTGCTTTTGGGTTGCAGTTCCCCGTTTTTAAGTAGGTTTTCTAACAGCTCGGTTGTGTGGAGAACCTGGAAGTTGTGGTTTGCGTTTAACAGGTCCTTGTATTCTTCAGTGTAGTCCTTCTTCCAGGCTCGGTAGCAGCCCGAACACGTAGTTACTATGGTGTTTGCTCCTGTTTTCTGAGCCTCGTTCACGTTGTGTTGGGCTACGTCTTTGGCTGAGACCCAGCTTGTTTCCCACTGTCCAGTTCGCAGCAGAGGCGAGGAACAGCACCACTCGTCTTTCAAGATTGTGAAGTCAACGTTTGCTTTTTTGAAAGCTTCAACCGTTGCCTTAGCCAACTCCTTTTGCCTGTAAGCCGACGTGCATCCAACGTAGTAGACTGTTTCCGCTTTCTCAGGCAGTTTAATATCGCTGGGTAACCATGATAGTCGGTCTTTGTGCAGCTCCATGTAGGGGTTGTGCTCCTTGCTGATGTGCACTCCAAAAGCCTTCTGTTTGCCGGGTAGCCCAGACCCAGCCTTGACACAGTCGGCGCGTAAGGCTTCTATTAACGACATTATTCTATGGTGGTAGCCTACTTCAGGCTCTTCCAGCGTGCACTGTTGCTGGCAGCTTCCGCATGTGGGACAAGCAAACAAAATGTCAACGATGGCTGGGTCCTTAATGTCTACTCTGCCTTCCAGCACAGCCCGAGCCAGCCACGACTTGCCTCCGCCAAAATAAGCCTCGAACTTGTACTTTTCACCAGACGGACACGTGGGTTGAAAGCTTCCCTTCGGCCATATGCCTTTTTCGTTTGGCCACGCCCATGTGAAAGTGCAGAGGCGGCAGTGGAGGCAGTTGTAGGCGTCTTCCTTAAACTTTTCAAGGTATGTCATGCTTTCTCCTCCTCTTCTGACAGCCTAAGTCTGCCGGGATGCATTATGCCGTTGGGGTCCACAGCAAGCTTAATCCTCTTTAACAAGTCATAGTAACCAAGGGACTTCGACATTGCCATGGGTGCGTGGGCTTTCAAGTTGGGGCGATAGGGGATTCCGCCCATGCTCAAGAATTGCTCAGTCATCTCTTGATCTAAAGCTTCAACGGTTTTGAATTCTTCGGGTGATTTGGGATCAAACAAAACTATTGGCATGACCAGTGCTTGTCTGCCGTGGTCAACAGCCGCCAGCCAGACAACAGGCGAAACCTTGTATTTAGTCATGAGTTTTTCGGCTGCTTCACAGAATGTGCCCGAGTCCTGCCAAGGCATGTACCAAGTTATGAAGAGCAAGCCGCCGCCCTTGTGACCCGCGTATGGCACTGAGATTCTGTTGGGTTTTGTCAGTCGAGCCACGATGTTGCGGACGTCAAGTTTCCACTCGAACAGATTGGCTTCTCCGTATTGGCTCTGATACCGTTTCAGAATTTCGTTGATTCTTTTTTTCACGTTTTCGAGTTCTTCTTTGCTTTCGGCGCCCAGTTCAAAGTTCATCCAAACCGTGGGCAAAACTTTTGGCTTGGGTATAGGTGGCCACTGGTAACGTGCTCTTCGAGTTGTTGCCAGGTGATAGTTGCCGCCCTGAGCCAAGTCAATAGACTCGGTTTTTAAGACTTCCAAGCAGGGTTCGATTAGGTATTTCCAGTCGCTTGCTCCAAACGCCGTAACATCTCTGAGCTTGGGCATGGGGAAAATTTTGACAGCCATCTTGGTGACCACGCCTAACGTTCCCTGCGAACCAAGAAAGAGTCCAGTTAAATCGGGACCAAACATCCATCTGTAGAACCATTTGGCTGTTGGCAACGCTCCAGCACCAGTTCGCACAACTTCACCAGTTGGCAAAACCACTTCAAGACCCAGCACGGCGTCGGCTGCAGGTCCATACTTGGTTGATAGGAAGTGGAAACCTCTGTCAAGGTGGTCGCCAACTATTGTGGCTGATGGCGGTGCGCCGTCTGGAATACCTGGGCGATACTCGGGATGGTTCTCTTGCATGTGTTTCCAAGCTTGGGCAGATGTCACTCCAGGTTCTACGACCATGTATCGGGCGTTTGTGTTGACCTCGATTATCTTGTTCATGCGGCGCAGGTCGAGTAATATTGAGCCTTCTCGGGTTGGTGTAGCCTCACCACCGCTTAGTCCACCAGAATGAGGCACAACAGGAATCTTCTTCTCATTCGCAAGCTTCAATACTGCTTGGATTTCTTCAACGCTTTTGGGTCTAACGACGATGGCTGGAGCCTTTGAACTCACATCCATAATAGCCCTAGTGACGTATGCCTCGCAGATGGGTTTGGCGTCTGACACGTTTTCGGGTCCAACAATTTCTTGTAGGGCTTTGACAACATGCTCCATTAAGGTTCCTCATGTCGCTTTGATTTGAGGTGTAAGAGTTTTATCTGTTGCATTCGTTACTTAAAAACAAAACTGAGAGCGGGGTCAAAGTGGAAAACGCCGACAAAGATCAGTCATCTCCACAGGAAAACCGAAAGTTCATGAGAATTTTTTCTGCCGCTTCATTTTTGAACGACTTCGGTTCTGACATGATTTATCCCGTCTGGCCCTTCTTTGTAACCACCTACTTGAGAGCCAATATGGCGGTTCTCGGGTTCGTTGACGGCTTGGGCGACGCTATTGTTTCTATTTCTCAGGCGGGTTCGGGGTATCTCTCAGACAAGGTTGGGAAAAGGAAGGTTTTCGTGTGGACTGGCTATCTCTTCGGGTCTATGTCAAGAATAGGCTACGCGTTGTCAACCATGTGGCAACATTTGATTCCTTTCAGGATTCTAGACAGGTCAGGGAAGATTAGGGGCGCGCCTAGAGACGCCATCGTGGCTGACATCTCAACCGATGAGAATAGGGGGAGAAACTTCGGCTTGTTGAGAACCATGGACAACTTGGGCGCTGTTTGCGGCATCATAACCTGCTTCCTGTTGCTCGGGCTGTTGGGCTATACGAATTTATTTCTGCTCGCTTCTATTCCTTCTTTGGTCAGTGCCTTCCTGATTCTTGTTTTTATAAAGGATAGAAAGACCAGCAGAATCTATAAGGGCTTGTCGTTCAGAGAGTTGAGTTTCAATTTTAAGCTGTTCCTTTTTTTGAGTGCACTCTTCGCCCTCGGTTATTTCAGTTACTCGTTCTTGTTGGTTTACGCTGAAAAGGCGGGTTTTGAAAAAGGTTTCCTTCCGCTTCTGTATCTGTTGTTTACCGCCGTAGCCTCGTTGGGTTCGTTGCCTTTCGGAAAACTTGCCGACAAAGTGGGTCGAAAGCCTGTTTTGATTTTGGCGTATGTTCTTTGGGGGCTTGCATGTTTGGGCTTTATCTACTTAACATCGCTTGTAAGCATAGCCTTCTTGTTTGTCGTCTATGGCTTGCACAGAGGAGCCCTAGAGCCGGTGCAACGAGCCTTCGTTTCCGAACTAGCACCCACAGACTATAGAGCAAGCATGCTCGGAACGTTCCAAATGGTTGTAGGCTTGTGCGCACTCCCAGCCTCATTGACCGCTGGCTTTCTCTGGGTAGGTTTGGGTAGGCTTGCACCCTTCTATTTCTCACTCAGCCTAACAGTTCCAACCATTGCTCTTATGCTGTTTGTCAGAGAATGGACATAAAGTAAACTAGAAAGAACGTTTCTAATGTTTATCTTTATGAGCCCAAAACTGATTTCGTGTGGCTCTTTTCCCTTACTTCTTTTTCTCGTGAGTCTCTTTCTTCTTCTTTTTTCCTGAGCTGCATCCGCATTTGGACATGTTTCTCTTTTCTCCTCGTCATGATAAATTGCAACAACGATATTTAACTTCTTTGCATCAGAAGTGCTTCAAACATTCTGGCAGGCGCTCTCAGGCGCTTTAACATCCGAGCGTAAACAATATGACAACCGTCATATATAAGAGTTATGCCAAACGTCATAAAACACAACAAAAACAAACACACCCCAGCATCTTTCAAATGATATATTTTCATATTTGGAGCCTATTAGGAGCCTAATAGACGGGTCTAGACCCCCCTCTACCCGTCTGTCTGTCTCTCTCACTAGGTATCACTTTCTAATAGAGGGGCTAGGTCAACTGAGTGCACACACAAACAAACCTTACAACAAAGCTTATATCAAACAAAAGCGTTTCTCCTCAACCATAGCTCCAACAGAACCAAGCACAAAACGCGGCTTTTGCCGACGAAGCTTGTTCTGTTTGGCAAGCTAAGTTTCCGCGAAAAAGAGGACGAAAGAAACACATGCCGAAAAGGCTCTTAGAAAAAACCAAAACCAGAGCAAAGAGAAGGCTCCTTGTCTTGGTGCCGAAAACCAAAAACACAGAACCTTTGAAACTTCACGATATCGACATCAAAGAAAATTCTGACTCGCGGAAAAACTGAAAGTGCAGGGAGGAAAAGTTTGAAAATAAAAGACTTGAGAGACGGAATGAAACGCGTCGACGTTGAAGCCAAGATAGTCGGTAAAGAAGCCACCAGAGAGGTTCTTTCAAGATACAAGGATGTGGTGCATCGAGTTGCCAACGCCGCAATCAGCGACGGAACAGGCACAATAAAACTAACCCTGTGGAACGATCAAATCGACCAGGTCAACGTAAACGACAACATCAAAATCGAAAACGGCTACGTAACAACCTTCAGGGGCGAGGTGCAACTAAACGTGGGCAAATACGGAAAACTCAGCGTCTCATAAACAACACAAACCTCCAAGTCAAGGAAAAATTGTTTTGTAAGCTTCAATGAGAGGTGAAAAAAGGATGGAATATGAGAGAAGGGAAAGAAGAGGCGGCTACGGAAGAAGAGAGGGAAGAGGCTTCGGACCGAGGTTCCCACCCAAACCAGTCGAAATTGGCAAGGAATACGATGTAGAAATCCAAGAGACCAGCCGAAGAGGCGAAGGCATAGCCAGAATCAAGGGCTTGGTCTGCTTTATCCCAAACACAAAACCAGGCGACAAAGTCAAGATCAGAATTATAAGGATAAGCCGAAGATTCTGTGAGGCGGAAGTTGTGGGAAAGGCTGAAGCCAAGGCTGAAGGCGAAACCGAAACAGCCCAAGAAACCGAAGCAGAAGAGACAGAGGAAACCGAGTAACCCGCAGCGACGTCGCTTAAAGACAACCTTATTAACAGAGTCTCCGTTTGACTAGCCCTTTTTCTCATTGCCACCATCTTCAGGAAATTACTAGTTTCTGTTTACTCTCTGATATTCTTGTATGCACACGCTAAACCTTGAAACAGCTTTCCACTTCCTTTTGAAATCTTCTAATCCCGGATTGTTGCAAGCCCATCCGATGTCCAGCCATTCAAAACCTTGCCTTTTGGCATACAGGATCTCTTGGTATAACAAGAAATCTGCCAACGATGGATAGTCAAGGTAAAAACCCAGCGGTGTCGCCATCGTGTCAGCCAAAAAATCAACGACGTCGAAGCCGATGAGTGTGCCGCCCGAGAACACGTTGAAGAGTCTGGGTGAAGCAAACCTTCTGAAATATTCGTCAAGTCTAAGGTAGAGCTGGTAATCCCAAGGTGCATAGCTCTTTTTCGTTAGGTGCAAAGCAATGATGTGAGAATGAGCGACAGTGAACTTCTTGCCCACAGCAAGCGTGTAACCACGTTTTTCCGCATTGTTCACGCGGTATCGAAGGTGTTTGTAGGAGCCTCCGTTCAGTTTTTCGTCGAATTGCCGAAGGTTTATCTGATAATCTTTGTCTTGGTAAACGGTCTTGCATTGAAAATCACCTTGGTTCGACGGCAAAAGTGTTGGCGAGGTGGTTACAACTTTGTTTGGTTGGAAGGCTTTCACCGAAGCCTCAAAACACTCGGTTGTGTCTGCACTTGTTTCTTTGTCGCTGTCGAGTCCAAACAGGGTGAGCCCAACTATTTTGCTCATGGGGTCGTGATAAAGTAGATACTTGTTCCTGTAAATGTAGGGTTCTCCGTATGCTACGGAATATAGGGTTGCTAGGTGTTCGTCCAGGTATCCACGTCTTTGGCATTGAACAACCTCATCTTGGGTTAGTCGTTTCAGTTTCAAAAGGTTGCCTCGTTTCAAAACCGAATATCAAAACGCACTGCGATAAAATATTTTTGGTGTTGGCTGCGTTTATCTGCTATGTTGTTGCATTTTGTTTGTTGGTTCTCCTTCACGAGAAAGTTGTATAATGTTTAGGAAGTGATTTGTGTGTGCGCACAAGGGTAGACCGCCCTCTATTAGGAGCCAAATAGGCGCTGGAACGGAGAGAGACAGAGACGGGTAGAGGCTCGTCTAGACCCGTCTATTAGGAGCCAAATAGGTGTTGAGAGGAGTTGAGAGAGATTGAGATGGGTATGGTTTCGTTTCGATTTCTCTGTTAGGTTTCAAATAGGCTTGGAGTGGGTTGTTTGGTTTGGCGAATGGAGACTAAGGATTTGTGGAGAGCTGAGTGTAGCCTCCTGTGCGAGATGAAGAGGCTAAGCTGAAACATGGGATGGGAGAGGATGTTATGGAATGGGATGAATGAATTTTGTGCATCAAGCGTAGAATTTGAAAATTGTTTTTAGAAAATTAATTACAACAAGCGCATAGTTGTTAAAGAGTTTTGATAGGGTGCAGAAAGCCTTCGGGGTTCAAATCCCACCCCCCGCACTACCTAAAATTGCCTGATTGTTCCTGTTTATGTTTGGTTTTTGGGTGTTCATGCTGTTTAGCAATCATTCCAAGCGCAATTCAATTTTGAAAGTTCGCACATGTTCAAGGGTGAACCTTTTGGGCGAGTTCTTTTGCCCAGCTTCGAATGGCGTTCCAGTCTCTTGTATCGTAGATTCCTGGTTGTGTTTCTTTGTAGGCGGCTTCTATTTTTGGTCTTTCTGCTTCTAGGGCTTTTTTTGCCCACCATGGCGTTTTGTTGTAGTTGTAGACGCCGCCAAAGAAGCCTAAAGCGACAGGTTGCAGATTGTACTTGACGGCTTTTTCATCAAGGTACT
>Ga0315314_1004059_pt1 | contig 11144 bp, 8 predicted proteins | sample TDP9_MG_FD_203631 | JGI IMG/M metagenome (GOLD analysis project Ga0315314, IMG submission 203631) | Freshwater sediment microbial communities from Lake Towuti, South Sulawesi, Indonesia - TDP9 | ecosystem: Environmental > Aquatic > Freshwater > Lake > Sediment | place: Indonesia: South Sulawesi... | reverse complement strand
AATGCGACCACGAGCTTTAATGCGTTCAAACTCAAAGCTGTGAGGCAGGCGATGCAATACCTAATTGACCGATCGTACATCATCAATGTGATTCACAAGGGAGACGCAAGTCCTAAGGCATTGTTCTATGGCAGATACGACGCAGACTACGCATACGTAGCAGACTTGGGCGAATCATTGCTGGCAAAATATGTGTACAACTTTGACCGAGCTAATCAACTGGTTACAACGGCCCTAACAGGCGCCGGAGCAGCTAAGGGCACTGATGGAAAATGGACAATCGGCGGTAACCCAATCACCATCAACGGTCTCATAAGAGTTGACGACCCTATCAGAAGAAGCATCGGCGACATCTTTTCCACGGATCTAGAAAGGCTTGGGTTCACGGTAAACCGTAACTATGGAGACCTCAACAAAGCGTTCGACGTGGTCTACGGGTCAGACCCAGTAGATGCACTGTGGCACTTCTACACAGAAGGCTGGAGGTCTAGCGCTCTGACAAAGTTTGACACCGCTGGACTGCCACAAATGTATTCACCGTTCCTCGGCAACATGCCTGGCTGGGGTGAGGGAGGCTACTGGCAATACGAGAATGACACGCTGGACACCCAAGGTGAAAAGTACTATGGTGGCGACTTCACAAGCATAGAGGACAGAGCTGCAATCATGCGGCGTGTCTTAGAGATGGGCTTCGAAGAATCTGTAAGGATTTTCCTTGTGGACCAGCTTTATGCATATCCTAGCAATGCGAAGTTCCCGCCATTCGCCTATGAGCTTGCAGTAGGTCCTCAGACACCGTACTCGTTCTATACGATACGATTGCCCGAGGGGCATCCAGACCGAAACCCTGACGGCACCGGTGGATCACTTAAGATCGCCCAGAAGTTGATGTATCAAGGCGCATATAATCCAATTGCTGGCTTCACCGACGTTTACAGCGTCAACATTTGGAACGTTGTCTCTGATCCAGGTCTTTGGCCTGATCCCCACACAGGGATTTACCTCCCAGTTCGTGCCCCGTTTGCGGTAAAAACCAGTGGACCCACAGGAACATTCAGTGTTCCAGCGGATGCTGAAACTTGGGACTACGTTAACCACAAATGGAAGACAGTTGGTTCAGGTGTGACGGCGACTTCCAATGTCACCTTCGATCTAAAGCTTAGCAAGTGGCACTACGGTGAAATGATGAACACGGCTGATATACGATATGCGTTGTACATGTCTCTTGAATGGTCAACTCGAGGCGTTGAAGGTGCAAACGACCCACGCTATGATTCCTATTACGCAAGTCTGCAAACCGCTTGGGTGGACAACTTTGTCGGCATAAAATTCATCGATAAAGACACCGTTCAAGTATACACTGACTACTGGTTCCCAGATGACCCGCAGATAGCCGCTTTCTCAAGCGTCTGGCCACAGCTTCCGTGGGAGGTACTCTATCTTACGGAAACAGTGGTCATGGGAAAAGCAGCAGCCTATTCACGGGCTGCGTCTACAGCCATCGGCAAACCTTGGCTCGATCTAGTTGCCCCAGCCGCTGGGTTACCTGAATTGAAGGCTAACTTAACTGCATGGGCTGGCACCACACTGCCAATAGCGGGGAACAGCACAGCCGGAACACCTCTACCATACTTCGACGCTGGCAACCGAACACTTAGATACGACACCTTGAACAACTGGGTAAATGTTGCAGGCCACAACCACTTGTTAGTCAGCAACGGACCCTTCTACTTCGATAAGACCGACAGACCCACTGCTCAGAACGACATCGTGAAAGCCTATAGAGACGCAACCTATCCGTTCAAGCCAGGAGACTGGAACTATCTCGTGCCAGTGGGCATACCAGCGATTACAACTGAAGCTCCGAGCAGCGTGGTCATCGGAAAAGACGCTGTCATAAACATCAAGGTCACAATCAGCGGCGTTCCATCTTCAGCAGCTTCGGTGATCTACTTGATCTTCGATTCTGCAGCCAACGTTATCCTAAGCGGAACGGCAGGTGTGACCTCAATCATTGGCACCTTCGAAGTCTTGTTAAACTCCACGCAAACGGCTGAGTTCAGCCCTGGAGGCTACACGCTGAGCATCATCGCATACAGCTCTTCGGTGATAACGCCGCAGTTCGACAGCAAGGTTTTCACAGCTTTGCCACCGTTTGAAGAAATCATAGGCGCAGATCTCGCAAGACTCAGAACTGATGTGGGCGCGGTTAGCGACGACGTAGCTGCTTTAACCACAACGACAGACGACATTCAATCCAGAGTCGGCACGCTTGAAGGTACGATAGCTTTGCTTACAAACGTACTTTACGTAGCCATAGTTCTCATCGTAGTGGTCATCGCCATATCAGTACTGATGTTCTTCAGATACATACGAAAAATAAAGTAAACCTTCTCCTTTTTTTATTCATTCAGCCTTTGTCATGTCTTATTCTCTGATTTAAGGGTGCACTTCTTCAGGAGAAAAAGCTCAGTTCCTTCAGGCTAAGATCATCCAGCGGTTGTTTCGAAGTTCACAAGCGAGAAGACGTCGTATTCATTTCCCAAGGCTTCTCTTCCATGGAGATAGCCTAATTCGATCAAGAAGCCTATGCCAACGATTTTTCCACCCAGTTTCTTGACAAGTTCAGCGTTAGCTTTGATTGTGCCGCCCGTAGCCAATAAATCGTCGATTAGTAAGACTTTTTGACCCGGCGTGATGGCGTCTTCATGGATTTCAATGGTGTCGGCTTCATACTCCTTCTGGTAAGTTAGGCTAACTTTTTTGTACGGTAGGCTGCCCTTCTTCCTTATTGGGACGAAGCCGGCTCCGAGTTCGTAGGCTAATGCGCCTCCGATTATGAAGCCTCGGGCTTCGCTTGATGCTACAACGTCTATGCGTTTGCCTCTGTAATGATCAGTTAGTCTCCTAATGCATTCTTTGAACGCGCCTTTATCTTTGAGAAGGGGGGTTATATCCCAGAATACCACGCCTTTGAATTCGGGTATCCTTCTTATTTTTGATTTCAGATCCATTTGTCTCACCATATTCTAGTCAAATGCCTAAACCAGCGCGCCTTTCAACGCATGTTTGCATTCGCAACTTCTTTCTTTGGATAGTTGTGCAATGGTTTCCGTGATGAGCGTTTTGATTTTTTCTACGTTTTGTTTCATGGTCTTCGCCACCTCTTCTGCGTTGACTAAGTGTTCTTTCCACACGTCGTAGTCAGTCACTGTTGCTATGCAGGAGTAGCATATTTCTGCTTCTCGGGCTAGGACGCATTCAGGGACCAGTGTCATGCCGATTATATCGGCGCCCCAGCTTCGGTGCATCTTGGACTCAGCCTTGGTTGAGAATCTTGGTCCTTCTATACAGACGTAAGTTCCTGTCCTATGAAAAGGGATTTTCATTTTTTCAGCCGTCTTGATGAGAATGCCCCTCAGCTCTGGACACATTGGGTCAGCTACGGATATGTGGCACACTTGCTTTCCCGTGTAGAACGATTGTTCCCGTTTAGTTGTCCTGTCTATGAATTGGTCAACGATCACTGTGTCGCCTGGTCTATACTCCTCTTTAAGTGAACCGGCAGCTGAAGGCGCGAATATTCTTTGCACGCCCAGTTTCTTCAGCGCGTATATGTTGGCTCGAAAGTTGATGTCAGTCGGTCTAATCGTGTGTTTCCTTCCATGGCGCGGTATGAACGCGACTTTTCTGCCTTTGAGTTCTCCTATGAATATCGCGTCAGAAGGCGCTCCGTACGGCGTGCGCAGTCTCATCTCTTTGACATTTCTGAGAAGGGTAGGGTTGTAGATGCCGGTTCCGCCGATTATGCCGATTTCCGCTTGCATGCTGGATTTCTACTGAAGGGCTTTGCTAATAAGAATAACGGACTGCATTATTGCCCAAGTTTTCTGAAACTTACTCAAGCCTTCGTAAATAACAACTCTGCGTGAAAGATACCACGAATCAATTAACGACTTAGCTTGGAGAGTCAGTTGGCTAGTCTTTTCTAAGTGACAGCGCTGAGTTTTTTCTTTCCTCAAACACCAACGTTGTGTAAGTGTCCATGACGTCATCTGAATCGTACAGCCTTAACAAGAACGAATTGTACTCTGAAACGCCTTTCACTCTCACCGTGGCCAGCAAGCCGTATTCTTCGCCTGTCCGATAAAGATCGAATATCTCTGGCATCGAAGCCAGAAACTTTCGCGCAACCACGTCATACACGTTGGGATTGACCTTTATTCTGATGATAAATTTCGCCTTCAGTCCGAGTTTGGAATAATCTATTCTCAATGTATGTCCAAGGATCATGCCCCTCTTCTCTAAACGTGATAATCTGTTGAACACTGCAGGTTGAGAAATGTCAACACCAGAATCGCTCAGCTGCCTGCTTAGCTCAACTGTTGAAAGAGGCAGCGGCGACCTGACGTATTGAGCTTGATTGAAGAGAATTTCAAGAAGCTTCAGATCCAAATCATCAATTTTGAAGACCACTCGCCCATCAGTCTGAAATGCAATTCCCGATTCCTTGAAGGTTCTTATCGCATTCACAACTCTGTACTTCTTGAAGTAGCTTCTTCCCACGGCGTCGTCCACTTTCTTCAATACCCTGCCAAAGTGCTCATCGTTGACAAACCTGAACCTGCCAAGAAGCGAAAACTCGCCTGAAATGCCATCCAACAGATCGCAGGAAGCTGTTCTCTCAAGCATTTTCGCAAGCCAAGGCTCATGCGGATTTGTCTTCAGTTCGAAAAAAACCGTTCGCCTAATACCCACGCGCACAGGATCGACAACAACTGTTGATCCCAAGATGACACCTTCTTCAAAAGCCCTCTCAATTCTGTCTCTCACGGCAAAGCGGGATAAGCCCGCTTTCTCACTGACTTCTGTGAGCGATGTTCGACTGTCTCTCTGAAGAATCTCTAAGATGCTCCGGTCATATTCGTCCATCTGTAGTTCCACCCATTCTTGAATAATTCGTTACTTTTTGGTTTTGCTGCGATCGATCTATAAGCAAATGTGAAAAGATATAAATATTTCGTGACTGCATCTGAAAAAGAGGTGAGACCGAAAATGGAATTCAAGGTTAAAGATTTATCACTCGCCGAACAGGGCAATTTACTCGTGGAATGGGCTTCGGCGCACATGCCAGTTTTGAGTCAGATAAAAGAGCGGTTTGAAAAAGAGAAACCTTTGAAGGGCGCTGTACTGGGCGCTTGTCTTCATGTCACTAAGGAGACAGCGGTTCTTGTACACGCGCTGAAGGCCGGCGGGGCTAAAGTTGCATTGTGTGGTTCTAATCCTCTGTCCACCCAGGATGAGGTTGCGGCAGCCTTGGCAAAGATGGGCGTCAACGTTTACGCTTGGCGGGGAGAAACCACAGATGAATATTATTGGTGTGTCAACAAAGTCATCGATCACAAGCCTGTAGTCACGTTAGACGATGGCGCTGATCTTGTGGGCACGCTGCATTCTAAGCGCACAGAAGCCTTGAAGAGTGTCAAAGGAGGCACCGAGGAGACAACCACTGGTGTAGTGCGATTAAGAGCAATGGAACAGGCTAAAGCGCTCAAGTATCCCATCATAGCTGTGAACGACGCGTACACAAAATATCTTTTCGACAACCGCTACGGCACTGGACAAAGCACGATAGATGGCATACTCCGCGCCACTAACGTGTTGCTGGCGGGCAAGAACTTCGTTGTCTGTGGCTATGGATGGGGTGGACGAGGCTTAGCCACACGCGCTAGAGGCATGGGTGCACATGTAATAGTTACAGAAGTCAGCCCGGTGAGGGCGTTGGAAGCAGTCATGGATGGTTTTCAAGTGATGTCTCTGGGTGAAGCCGCCGGGAAAGGAGACGTGTTCGTGACTGTCACTGGAGACACCAGCGTCATCAGAAAAGAGCAAATGGTTAAGATGAAAAACGGCGCCGTGCTTGCCAACAGTGGGCACTTCAACGTGGAAATCAAGATTCCAGACCTTGAGAGCCTTGCTGCCTCGAAACGGACACTTCGTCCAAACCTTGAAGAATATCGGTTGAAAAACGGAAGGAAACTGTACCTGCTGGCTGAAGGACGATTAGTCAATCTTGCCTCAGCCGAGGGGCATCCCTCAGAAGTCATGGACATGTCCTTCGCAAATCAAGCCTTATGTGTGGAATACTTGATGAAAACCAAGAGGCTGGACTCTAAAGTTTACAATGTACCCGCGGAAATCGATGACACAGTGGCTACTTTGAAATTGAAATCCATGAACATAAGAATCGACAAGCTCACGCAGGAACAACAGAAATACATTGCCTCATGGGAAGAAGGAACCATCTAGCCTTCAACCAAAAACTTGCTGCAACTGCTGTATGATCCTGTCACATGTCGAGTAGCTGATGATGCCCCGCTGTATTTCTGCTGTTCAGCTATTGTAAATATTTATTAAGACTCAATATACGATACATGCTTTACGACGATGAGACCATGAAACTGCACAATCCAAGCTCTGAAAGGACGCCATATGGCATGAAATTCCTGATCCTAATCCTCATAATCGCCATACTATCGGGTCTCGTCAGCGGAGCGTTAAGCGCAATGTTCTTCGCAAGACCCGGACCAGAGGGACCCGCAGGAGTTCAAGGAACCCAAGGACCCGCCGGACCACAGGGACCACAAGGCACGCCAGGAACGAACGGGATCAATTCAATTCTCCAAGTAGTCCAAAGGACAAACGACACAACGCACGACACGTCTGGCTCCGCTGCGATGCAATGGATCAACATGTCCGAATTCGACCCTTCCATGGAAATCCTCGTCAACATTCAACAGGATTCGAGAATCTTTGCACAGTTCTCAATGGTCGCCTCGCTTGATGCACCTGGGTCTTTGTGGGCGAGAATCGTTGTGGACAACCGCCTCAACAGCAGCGTTGCCGTCTCTTCTGTAGGTCCGCCCAGCGCCGGAGTCTTCAAGTTAACAAACCACATAGAGTTCTTGACGGGTTCACTAAGTAGCGGTCAACACTCAGTTCAAGTGCAATTCCTTCGAGAAAGCGGTTCTCCCCTAATATTGGATCGAACGCTCACAGCGATGGAAATAATATCTCAATAGCTTTCAACAGACTTAAGTGGAACCACTTGCCCAGAAACGCCGACCCGACACGCACCAGTCCTTTCTTAATCTGTTCTTTTTTCCTTTTTCCTTCACAACTCACGCGCCTTAATTTGGCTCACATCATAAGTTTAACATGCTTAGGTGGAAAAAAAGCCGCATAATGAAGTGAAAAGCCTTTACAACGCGAAAAAGGGCTTCACGCTCTTCAGTAGATCCAAAAGATGCAGACGATTCTTGCACGAACTGAGGCTAATGGAGCGAGATGCCATAAATGCATGGTAAACCTTATAATCGGGTTGCTTTCTAAAGAAGGCTAAATTGGTGGTGAAAAATGGTGAGCAAAGATCAAGCGATAGGCGGATTAATCTTTATTGTTTGCATTGTCCTCATAATCGGATACATCGCAGGCTTGTTCTTCTACGACCCATACATCAAGAACGTCATAAACGTAGGAAGCCTAGCTGGAGTTAGATATTGGCTTGTTGCGATTCCCGTGCTTGTTGCCTTTGTCGCTGTGTTAGGCATCGGCGCGTGGATCGGATGGACTATGGCAACAACTCCGCCTCCGAAACCTATTGAAGAAATAGAAGCTGAAGAGAAGAAGGAAGAGGAAAAAGCAGAAGCGGAAGAGAAGGCGGCAGAGAAAAAGAAGTAATGACAAGCGAAATCCGCCTTTCCCGTAATTTTCATTATTGGACTTGAGGCAGTGGTGACTCTTAGATGAGAGAGGTCAAGGGTCTAGTCCTATGCGGCGGACCTGGCACTCGACTGCGTCCAATCACTTACTATTTCACAAAAGCCTTGATTCCCATAGGTTTGAAGCAGAAACCCTTATTGGAGTACGTTGTTCGCCTGCTCAAGTTTCACGGCATAGCCGACTTGGCTTTTCTAGTAGATTATAAGGCAGAGCAAATCCTGAATTACTTCGATGAAGGCTCAAGGTTCGGCGTTAAAATCTCCTACGTGAAGGATACGCCCGAGCGCAAAGGCACGGCTGGCTCAGTGCTGAACGCCTTTAAGGAGGGCTTCGTAAGCACGGAGGACACACTGCTTGTCTATTACGGGGACATCGTCACCACCATGAATCTGAAGAAGCTGCTTGACTTTCACAATCGCAAACGGGCAGTTGCAACAGTTGCTTTGGCATCAGGCTTCACAGTGAGAGTGGGCTTAGCCGACCTTGACAGAGACAACAGAGTGTTAGGGTTTATGGAAAAGCCCAAGCTAGAGAAACCTGTAAGCATCGGAATCATGGTGCTCGAAGGTGAAACACTCAAAGATATTGAAAGCTTGTTTCCCAAGAAACGCGGAATCGACCTCATGGGAGACGTGGTGCCCGACCTCGTTCGGAAAGGCAAGCCTGTCTACGGGTACTTGTCCGACGCATTCTGGTACGATGTGGGCAGCACCGAGGCATATGAGAAACTAGACCACCAGTTTGTGGAGAAATCATTGGCGTTTCTCTTCACACAATGAAGTTTGCTTAGGTTTTGGTGTTTAAAGGTTAATAGTCAAAAATCTTATTTGTGGTTGTGGAAGCCCAGCTATGCCCACAGCCAGTCTAGCTTTGCCTTTTGCTGGTTCAACTGAGGAGCGAGAAAAAGCTTTCACATCTAGTATGGAAATCGCAGCGATATTTCTCTTAGCCGAGGCGAGGCGGCGAAAACGAGGAGCCTTCAGGACTATTCCCGGCACAATGTCTTTTGTGTCTAAGCTTCATTATCCTCTTTGGGCTGTACCCTGGAGCAATCAGTCGCTAGTAGTCGATGGTTTAAGGATGTCTTCTTCCGTCATCGTCAAGCAGCAATTGCCCAACGTTACCGCTTTCATCGAAGATGTTGAGCGCGGCGCCTCGGTCAGAGAACTGTTTCGAGGCGCAATTGAAAAGCATATGGCAACGTTCAGCGACTTCGCTGAAAAAGTCAACGTTCAACTCGACGCCGTGATAGCTGACCATGCTCTATTGTCAACTGTTTCCGATCATGTTCGGGAAGCCTTGTCAGCAAAATCAGATGAGAACTCGCCTATTGCCTTGGTTACGCCTGAACTTGACGTGAAAACCGCGACTGAAGTAGCTAAGCAGGCACAAGACCTTCTCAAGCAGGTTCAATCTGAGAGAGCTAGCTTGGAATATGCGAGGAACCTGTTGATTGAAACAACGTATTTGCATGAGCAGATGATTCTCAAAGAAGCCGCTTTTACAAGAGACGCTTATGACGCGCAAATCGCCGAAATAAGACCCGTTGTTGAAAAGAAAACAGATCAGTTGCTCAGTGAACGAGACACTCGAATAGCCAAGATGAACAGGATTGCGGAGAATGAACTAAGAGCGAAGGAAAGAGAGAAGGAAAGGCGCGAGCGTGAACTGCAGAAACTGGAACTTGGCATAGCTGACTTTGTGAAGAAACGCGAGGCTCGCAGACGCAAGCATGACAAAATAGGAGAAGCCCACTGGGAGCATCGTATTCGAACCAACGAAAACAAGATTGACGAAGTGAAAGCGAAGATACGAGCTCTAGTAGAATTCGTGGAGAAGACCCGCAAGCAGAATGAATCTGACGCTGAAAAAGCCAAGCAAGGCTATCAGTGGGTAATTGACAATGAAAGGCGACGGCTAACTGATCTCGAGTACCAGAGGGACGATGCTGTGGGCGCCAAACAAAGGGAAACAGAGACGCTGAAGCTCGCAACCAACAGAATCGCGGAGCAGATTGAAGAACTGGCTGCTAGAAAAAAGGAGGAAGCAGAGGAACTGACGCGTCTAGGCATTCCATCTCAGTTTGATGACGCGACCTTGCTCTGTTTACCGCTGTACCTCATAGGTTTTAGAACTGAAAATGAAACTCAGTTCCACGTCTTCCCACCAGTCAAAGTGATGAGCCCGGAAGGTGTTGTGGCAGCGATTCGCAAGAAGCTGGGTGGTCTTCGAGCAGCTTCTAAAGTTAAGTTGTTCTTGCAGCCGAGGTCTAAAGCTTTGAGCAAGATGCTTGACTTTGCTTTGAAGGAAAGGCTGAAGTCAGACAAAGCTTTCAGCGAGAACTTGAGCGAAACAGCGATTTCAAATGATGTCATGCTCAAAGACAACTTCAAAGAGCTACTAACTCGAGGAGTGTCTGAATTGAAGGTTGAAGGCTGGATAACCCAGAAAGAAGAAGCCCTTATCAAAGCGTACTTGTAGAGGCGGCGGGCAAAGTGGCAGTTGAAGACAAAGTCATCGAACGAAAAATCCTGTTGAAACGCTGTTTTCCACGTCATCAACTCTTTGAAATAGGTCGAGAACTTGCGCTTCCATATTTTGAACGCGTTGAACACGCTTGGAGCATTGACGAAGACCAAGCCGCTTTTGAAATCGCAGCTGCGATAAATGAAGCTCAGATCAAAGAGGTTTTTGAACACCACAAGCCTCGTGAATGGGTTATGTTTAGAGGCAAAAACTACACGTTTGAAGACGACGCTCTACTACTTGAAGGCTCTTGGAAAACGATTGAGAGCAACCTGCGGCAAGCAAGGAAAAAACACGGCAAAAACGGATTAGAAGTCTTGAAAGCTTTCCTGGAATCAGGCAAGGGTTGCGGACTCAAAGACATAGCCGCACACCTCCGCCTCAACGTCGACGCAGAGCCCTTAGTATCCGAGCTTGAACAGCTGAAGATTGTCGCTGTTTCATATCAAGGCGACGGCTATAGGGAGTGGAAAATTCCTGAGGAAATCTCGCCGTTGATTCAAGCCGAATTGGGGATGGCTGCTCCTGAGCCATCGTCAGTCAGAAGCGCCACTGCTCTGACTACCATGGTTTCGCCTGACTTGGTTGAAGTTGACTATGTGGCTTTGGAAAGGCAAGAGATCGAGAAGATGGATGCCGAGCTAAACCAATTTTTGGGCAATGTGTTGAAGCCTCGTCTTGACCTTGCTGTTCGTTTCGGCAAAACGTTCTCAGTCGCAGCCTTAGCTCAGTATTTGCTGAAGTTGTTTGGTCCGGTTCTTTACTTTGACAGTCTTCTCAGCATCTCTCAACAGTACGGGTTGGCTGACGTGGACATCGTTCACGAACAGGGTAGG
>Ga0315314_1004058_pt1 | contig 11146 bp, 21 predicted proteins | sample TDP9_MG_FD_203631 | JGI IMG/M metagenome (GOLD analysis project Ga0315314, IMG submission 203631) | Freshwater sediment microbial communities from Lake Towuti, South Sulawesi, Indonesia - TDP9 | ecosystem: Environmental > Aquatic > Freshwater > Lake > Sediment | place: Indonesia: South Sulawesi... | reverse complement strand
AAAGAGAACAACAGCGAGTAGTCAACAAACCAACCAAAATGATACTGCTTCCCTACATCCTAGACCTGATGCCTACATCATCCCTAGATGCGAGAAGAATCGTTAAAGTCTGCGAAGCAATAGACGACCCAGAATGGCAATACAACGCCTTCATCCACATCTGGACTCTGGAACAACACGTTCAAATCGGCTGCCGAGACGAACAACAAGCCGCGCGGCGACTAAAATGGCTGACAGAACAGGGCTTAAACTTCACAGCAAACATAAAATCCAACCCACAAAAATAGAACCTAGTTCTAGAGCGTTCATTCATAACCATTTTTAAGCGAGACCCCTACATTTCCACTGGAAGACGTCAAATCAGACACGCTCAAATTCATTCAAGGAGAAAAAACCTAATGCCTTGGAAAAACCCAAGATGCCCGAAGTGTCTAGGTTCATTCGGCGGCGATGGCTCTGTCAAACAAATAAAATTTCTGGAAGAGAAAGGCATAACGAGAGGGCAAGGTTATAGTGACGGAATGGAATACGGGCGAGCCATCTTCAAGTGCAAGCATTGTGGACACGAGTTTGAGAGTTGGGGACATCGTAGAATAAAGAAGTTTGCGGGGTGAAAAAGATGAAAACCTTGAATGAAAAAGCCTCCAAGAAAACCTCGAACACAGTTATAGCAGCAATCATCATTGTTTCAGTAATTGTCGGCTTCCTATTTTTCCAGTGGATTTCAAACACCATGCAAAGAACAGTTGCCCAAGAGAAAAACCGATATTTCTACAATCAAGACCATCTTTCGATGTTAAGAAGTGCCGGGAAAAGGATTGACTCGAAAAACCATCGCTGACATCGTAATCGAAGTCCTCAAGGAAACAGGCAACCTAGGCATAATGTGGGGCGACACAGTTCTGCTAGATATGATTGCTAACCGATGTGACGCTCAACTTCACACAACTCTCAAGACCAAGAAAGACGGAAAAACTGTGCATCCCTTGAACAGGCACAACCGCATACTTGACGCCTTAGACAAAGACCCACGATTTGACAAGAAGCATTTTCATGCAAGAGGCATGAGGGGAAATCAATGGTGGCGCACCTTCAAACTAAAGGAAAAGAACGTTCCTTCTTGAGAAACTGGAGAATTAAGAATGAGAGGAACACTTGACATTTACGCTCAAATATTAAGGGTTGCCGAAGAAGAAGCATTGCAAGACCACATCGAGTTGAAATGCCGCTTAAACACAAAGCAAACACATGAATATATCCACGCTCTCCTTAGAGCAGGGCTACTTAACGCCTTTTCTCTCATCCCCCAAAAAGGTAGATGCGGACCGAAAAGACATCGAGTCTCATACCGCACAAGCCAAGCCGGTAAAAGATTCTTGGAACTCTACAGTGAGATGCAAAACTTGCTGAGGACTAATTAAGATGGAAGTCTTGGACATTCTCATAGAAATTCTTTCTGATGGCGATTGGCACAGCATAAACGAAATCAGCATTCATAAATCACTCAGCAGCCTTTCCATAAGTCAAATCCAAACATTGTTGAATTTCCTAGCGGAATATGACTTCATCGAGGTAAATCAGAGACCAGCATACGATTTAACAGTGTTGATAGTGGAAGCCAAACTAACAGAAAGCATGCTTGAGTTTCTTAGAAAAATAAGGTGGATAGAAAAACTTGAGTGGGCAAGGGTCTAGAAAAATAGCCGTCACACTATCGTGTCCACAAGACAATAAAGATTGTGTTGGAGAGAAGTCTTGCAATAAGGATAAGAAAAAAGGTTGTGCAATAGAGACCCTTAAGATATGGCAAATCGAAGCTGAAGACCGCTGGGATGTGCTTTAATTGACTGAGGTAGAAGTTGACCGTTTCGATTTAACTAAGTTCAGTTTCACTGTTGAAGTCGTGGACAAAAAATTCTGGCTAGTCGTTAGGAGAAAACTTGAAAATGTCGAGCAAAAGCGGAATCTATGACGAAATCAAAAGACTCTACGAAGCCTTAAGCATAGACGACATCACAGTTGCCAAACACATCATAAAAACGCTGATTAAACACGGCGTTGATAAAACCTTCATAAGCAAAATGCTCCGAACAATCGCAATAGAAAAAATGATGGAAGCCCTCTATGACGAAATCAAGCAAAACGCAAAACACCAAACCATAACTATGAGGAATAAAGATGAGACATGATACCGTTGTTAGTGCAGTCAACAGAATCATGGAAGAATACGAAATCAAACTAACCATACGGCAACTCTACTATCGAATCATCAGCCCACCCTACCAACTGTTCGCCAACACCATCAACAACTATAAGCAATTCGACAAAATCCTAACCAGAGCAAGAGAAAGAGGAGAAATCAACTGGCGAAGAATAGAAGACCGAGCAAGACAAACCATAGGCGGAGACTACGGCTGGAACGACCCAGACGAATACCTCAACTACCTCATAGAACAACTTAAAGAAAGCGACCAAAACTTCACAATGCCCGTATGGGACAACCAACCAAAATACGTTGAAATCTGGGTTGAAAAAGACGCACTCGCATCACTGTTCGCAGACGCAGTTGGAGGATTAAGAGTCGTAACCTTCCCAAGCAGAGGATACAGCAGTTTCACAAAAGTAATGGAAGCAATGGCAGAGCGTTTCCTAGAACGAGCCAAAAAAGGGCAACCCATAATCGTGTTACATTTCAGCGACCACGACCCCTCAGGATTGAATATGACAGACGACCTACTAAACCGCTTCAAAAAATACCTCAAACTAGCACTAAGCGAAATGGAACACTTGGACTATGAAGAAACCCACAACCAAATAGAAAAAACCATTCAAGAAGGAAAAAATTGGCTCGGCATAATCAGAGTCGCCCTCACATACGACCAAGTGAAAGAACTCAACCTAGCGCCAAACCCAACAAAGCAGGCAGACCCACGAAGCAAAGACTACGTTGCCAAATACGGAGACCAATGCTGGGAACTAGACGCATACCCGCCTGACCGCCTACAAGACCTCATACGACAAGCCGTCAACACACACATAGACCCTGCCAAATGGAACCAAACCAGAACCAAAATAAACATGGGAAAAGGCTACCTCAAACACAAACTCGCAAAAATGAAAATAGAGTTCAGCGAGGAATAAAGCCGACTTGATAGACGACCTAAGAGAGGCGATAACGACAGACGACAGACTAACTTAAAGGAGAAGAGAAACTTGAAGGTTGGAGACGTAGTTGCACGGAAGGATATGCCTCAATTCCAATTTCGGATTATAGGCGAGAATGAGACTTTCCCTAATATGTGGAATGTTGAACTTGTCTTAGACCTCTCGTTCCGTAAGCTGAAGAAAGATAGAGACAAGAAGCAGATGATTGCAAAAGATGATGAACGTTGGTTTGTCGTCTCATCCACTAAACGCAAAGCTAAGAAGCGACTTGCAGAACGACCTTGATAATGTCGTCAATGACGTGGAAAGTGCCTGCGACTCACTTCAACTCTAAAAAACGCAAAACGTAAAAGGATAGTATTGAGGAAAAAGTCTTGAGACCACGAACCCTAAAAATCTCAGCAATTATTAGTGGGTTCAAGTTGCCGATTGCTACTTTGAAAATCGAGAAATTCGCAGACGTGCTTGAAGCAGAAACAGAATTAGTCTGTCCAAGTTGCGGTCAAAAACCAAAATGGCAAGGCGGATACGACTGTTCATGCTGTCCCAAATGTGGCAAACCGATGGAACGCCAAATCATAGACGACAAAGGAACAGTCAATTGGAAATGTCCCACAGACGGCTACCAAGAACCAAACCACTTCAACCATTGGAGTCAACTCAAACGAATCCTCAAAGACACAGGCGAAGAAATCATCAAGCCAAAACTACTCACAGGAGAAGACGTAATCGCCGACCTCTACGTTATGACACAAGAAGAGTTCGGACAAAAACACGCAGACGCAGGCTTAACCGAGTATGGCGTAGTTGTGGAAGACGACACATCAGCCAAAAACTTGAAGAAACTCCTCATCGCCCTAACAAACCTACATTGGGTCTCTGTCATACGCTACAACGACACCTATGAGGAACGAGTAGCCCTGCTCACCGTCAGCCTCAGCAACCGCATAATCCTCAAAGAACTCATCCCCGAAAACATAGCCGACATCCGAGAAACCATGCGAGTTGACCTCTCAGGCATCACCGAAAAAGACATCCAAGAAGCAGAGTCCTTCGTCAAACAACTACCCAAAGCAGAAGACACCCTATTTGAAGTCCACGATTACCGCACCAAAGGAACAGAAGGAAAACAAGTCTCACCCAAAGTCTTAGAACTCGAAGCAATCCTCAAAAAAGCAACAACCCCGCAAACCAAACAAGTCTCAACCCCCTAACCCCTTTTTTTTCTTTTTGTGAGGTCGTCTAAAATGGAATCAAACTTCACTGATGACCTGAGAACATGGTTGAACCATCAAGATGACTGTATGTGTGAACTCTGCAAAAAGGTGAGAAAACAGCTTGGACTCAGAGAACCGCCTTATGAGGTCGTCTAAAATGGATGAGATTGTGAAAAAAGGAAGGAAAGTCATCATTCTTAAAGATTACCTGAAAGATTGGGAAGGCGGAGTAACAATAATCTGTAAACGATGTGGTGATGTCCCAATCGTAAAGGAGAACAGCCTTTGTGATAGATGGACACTCTGCCCTAAATGTGCAAGACAGGACATTGAAGCAGGACGGTTGAAATATGGAAGAAGGTAAAGTTGAAACCAAAATAGACCACCTTAAACCTGTAATGAAGACTCTACGCTCATTTAAAGACATACCCATCATTCCAAATCAAACAGTAGTCATGGTTAAAGTGGACGGCGAGTTCACTCTGCTCACTTACGAAAGAAACGGTCAATCCTACGCTCTAAACAAATGGGGACACAAACGATGGGACTTTCCAGCCCTAAACGAATTTATCAACCTAATGAACAACACGAACATAGTCAAAGCCGAAATCCTCTGCGAACTATACGCCAAACAAGACGACAAACCACTAAAACTACCACAATTCATACACTACATAAAAAGTAAAAACCCCGCCCTACTCGACAACATCCACATTGGCGTATGGGATTTAGTCAGCATAAAACGGCTCGTTGATATGGCAATACTTGACAAATGGAGTGAAGACTACTATTGGAGACTTGAAGAAGTCGAATCATGGCTACAACAAGGTCGTCTCGTCAAGGTCTTACCCTACCTGAAACCTCAATACATCAATCCTCAAATGATAGAAGCCTTTTGGGAAAAACGTGTCGTCTCTGAAGGCTATGAGGGACTTGTCGCAAGAACCAACAGCAACATCTACAAGGTCAAGCCAGCAGGCGAATTTGACGCAGTAATCATTGGCATAAACAAGGAAAGCGGATACGGAAAAAGAACTCTTTTTGAACAACAACAAGTGCCAAGCCTCAGATTAGCCGTAATGACAGAAGAAGGAAACTACATCGAAGTCGGAGACTGTGCTTCAGGGTTAAACGAAGACCTGAGAAAAGCCCTATGGAAACTCACAGAACACAAGGTTGGCGAAGACAAAGAAATCCTTTATGTGAAACCAATAGTGGTTGTTACAGTCGAATACACTGAAACCTACAAGAAGGAAAGAAGAGTCCTGAAATTTAACGGAGAAAGATATGTAGAACTTGAAACCACACCATTCGTGTCGCTTAGACACCCACGCCTCATAAGGTTCAGACCCGACAAAACCGTGAACCCTCAAGACCTACGACCCACACAAATACCGCAAGGAAAACCCCTAAACTTCACCCTATATCAGGGAGATTGCCAAAAAATCCTGCCAACCCTAAAAGACGAAACCATAGACCTCATCGTAACAAGCCCCCCTTACTTCAAAGTTAAGGAATACGGCGGAATAGAAGGCGAAATTGGAACAAAAGGCAACGTGGAACAATACCAAAAAGACCTACTAAACGTCTTCAAAGAATGTTACAGACTTCTGACCCCTTCAGGCGTTCTATGTCTAAACTTGGACAGAGGCGGAGAATTTTCAGTCTGGGACTTCATTCCTCAATTAAAAGCCATAGGTTTCCACTTGATTGACACAGTGATATGGTATGACAGAACAAGAAGAAGAGACGCAGGCTACCCCCACCTAAGCCACTCATACGAACCAATCTTCATACTGACAAAAACCAAAAACTTCACCCTCAACAAATTCAGTCTTCACCAAAACGATGTTTGGGAGATAACTCACCATAAAGGATTTACAGCCGAAAAAGGAGACGCTTGGGACAGAGTAACCATCGCCACTTTCCCTGTTGAACTAATCAAAGAACTCGTAAATCTATACAGCAACCCAAACGACATAACCCTCGACCCCTTCGCAGGAAGCGGAACAGTGATGGACGTAGCCCAACGCTTAGAAAGAAACAGCATCAGCATAGAAATCAATCCCGACTACTGCGAAATCATAAAAACCAGATGCTTTGACAAACATCCGCAACACAAATACTTCACGAACCCAAAAGAAAACTCAGAATAACGCAAATCCCCGAACCATACCTATATAGGAGAATCAAAAACATGCCCAACATTAGAGGCTTATACATTACCATCTCAGCGATGAAAGAAGCCCTGAAGAACCGACTAGACCGAGAACCCACAAAAGATGAACTTCAACACTTCGTCAACTATGTTGAAGTTGACATAGAACAATGGCTCATAGACAACGCCAAATCCTTCGTGAGGGACGAACTCAATGAGTGAAGACAAGACACCAAAAGTGTTCAAGTGTCCCCATTGTGGCTCAGAAATCATCTCTAAGTTTTCAACCGTAACAATCGTAACAAACGGCAAAGCCGTCCTGAACCCCGAAACCCACAAAGCCGAAATGCAAAAAATAGACGACCAAGAACCCATAGAGGCAACCCCCTGTGAATACGCCTGCGCCGAATGTTCAACAATCTTCTCATGGCAACAAATCAAAGAAGCCATAGAGCCGAAAGTGAACCAAATCCTCCTCTTTCCTGTGTCGTCTCCAGAACCCCAAACAGAAGACGCAAAACAAACAACTACTTCTAATGAGGAAAAACCATGTGCCACAAATGTCGAATCGGATGTGAATCCTGCCGAATCCTCATTGAACGATACGGAGAAGAAAACCTCAACGAATGCGAATACTGTGGACACTACTACTACGGACACAAATGCACCTGCACCAGAGGACAAGGAGAAGAATGAGCCATGACTACTACATTTGACGCTTTACAGAAACTCATTCGAGAATACCGTGATAAACTCTCTGAAGAAGACTACCGTATCCTATACCTGTTTATTGATGCGGTTCACGATTTACAGCATGGTGAAAACAGTCATCGAATAGACGGATGGATTGAACAAAGGATACTTGGCAACCTTACACCTAGAGAGCAAACATCATTTGGAAAGCGTTTCATTGAGTTGAGGCGACCTTAAATGAGTGAGTTTAAAAAAGAAGACTACAACAACCTTAAACGAGAAGTCGCCTGCACCCTCTACAAAGTCCTATTCGGAAAAACTAAGAGAAAACATCTCAGAGCCGAACACAAACAGCAAATAGACGCTCTCATGCGTGAACTTGATAAAACCTTCAAAGAACACGGCGTAGATTGGAAACTGAGGGAGGCAAGACTGTGAGTGAGGTTGTAGCCCAACTTAGAGCGGAAAGACACAAGTTCTATGATACTCTGCTCGTTAAGATTCTTGGCTTTCCAGACGTTCAAGAGACCATAAGGGAATCCATGCGAGATACCGAATGGAACAAGGAACACGGCTGGACAGACTACAACTTCGAGACAAACGCCATAGAAAACTTCATGGAAGGAGACGACCAAGAAATCTTCAGAGTAGAAGAAATCTGGAACAAAGTCAAAGAAGCCGTCAGAGGCAAAGTCGAAGACATAACCCACGACCCAAAAGAACTCACGCAACACGGCTACCTCCGAATTGACAGCATAGTAAACGACACACTTGAAGAAATCGCCGAGGAGTTACAGAACGCTTTAGACCGCAAATGGCAACGAGGAAGATACGCAAAACAGCCAGCCAAACCTACTGAGGAATCCAAATGAGCCTTCCAATCTGTTCAACCTGCCCATCCGAGACCAGACGGCGATGTAGCGACCTCAACAAACCACTACACAAAGCGGTTCTACTAAGCGGTGAACGAAAAAACCGACCAATCCTATCCGAATACGAAAAAGCCTGCTTCATGTTCAAACACATCTACGTTACCAAAGGAAACGAATGGGTGTTCTACGAAGGCGGACTCACTGAAAGTGTCGTCTAAGGCGAGGAAACGGCTGAACTCCGTTGCTTTCAGAGAAGCCTGCTCAAATGCGGGCAGTCTAAAGTCTCTTCCTTCCCTTCAGCGATGCAAAAAACACCGACCTCAAAGCCTTAGACGACACAAAAAAAGAGGCGGGAAAGCGGTTAGAGACCACCTGTCGCTCTTCTATGAGACTCCTCTTTCCCTCAGGTAAGGAAGAGTGCCTCTTCCGCATGCCTCTAACCGTCCTAGAGCCTCTAACAACGCAAAACAGAACCCCCTTCTTTACGGTGAAAGAAGTGCCGAAAAAGTTAACCTGTCCCAAATGTGAAAATGACTCCTTCAAACTAAGCATCTCCGAAAGACAAGAAGTCGTTTCGCAGGCGGACATGACAACCAAAAAACTAACCGTCATCAACATCCTCAACATCACTTGCGCCAAATGTGGCTGGAACAAACATTTTGTTAGGTGAATCCACTTTGGCTCAAGAACCGAAACTGTGTCCCAACTGTCCGATGAAAGGCTGGTGGAACGAAGCCAAACAACGCATACGAGACCGCCAATACATCCAGAACGGAGACGACATCTCACCCTTAAAAATCTGCATGGAACTACGCCGAATCATCGTAGAACAAGACTTAGAGCCATGCCCCTTCTACCCGCTCACGGAAACTCTTATACCCGTCAGAAGACAGAAACACGCAAAACAGACGACCCTAATATAGACGACACTAAAAACGCAAAGCCCAGAACCCTCATAGTGAGGAAAAAACATGAGCGAACAAATCATCATAGGCAAACTCAGAGACCCCACAGAAGTCATGCGAAAAGACGGCTCAACGGTTATCCTACCAGAATGGCATAAGCGGGCTATGTGGTCTTACCTTCGCTTGGTTCATGGGCGCACAATAGACGACAAAATAAAAGCGGAACTCGAACACGGCAAGGACATGACAGAAGTATTCATAGACAATTATGACGGCGGACAACAGCGAAACGTTCAATTCATCGTAGAAGGCAATGAAGTTAAGGCGGTTGCGTCAACCAAACACCTACTGATTTCCCCTACTCTCGTCTATGCAACAACCGTTAAACTGCTCGGTCAATCCATACAGGAACAGCAGGGACTAAGAGGCGGATTCGTGGTTTTCAAGGAAATCGGCGGGCTGAAACTCGGCGCACAAATAGACGGCGGTTCAATCCTAACACGCATCGCCATAAGGGTTGCATCCTTCCTGCGGGTCGAATTGTGCTTTAACCCCCTGTCATGGCTGGGCGTTTCAGGACTTGGACGCTTCGGCTTACCAACCGACTATGAACGAGTCTTAAGGGTTCAGAAGATAACAGAGTTAGAGCCACGCCTCAAATCAGCCCTAAACAACAGCGTTAAGAAGGTTGGAGACATCGAACAGCGAGTAGAACACGCTAAGGATGTTTCTGTGTCGTCTAAAACTGCTCTGACGCTTGCGGGTGCTATGGGCATGGCTTACGGCTTAGGCGGTAAAACCATCAATCAAGTCATGGAACAGTTCAAGGATGAAGATAAGACGCAATGGGGTCTAAGCATGGCTGAATCATGGGTCGCTAAATGGGGCAAACACAAGAAAACACCCGAAGGCAAGACGGATAAAGTCCCGCAGAGCCTCAGCACAATCTCAGGCGCAACCCTACTACTAGACGACATCAAAACATCAGAACAGAAATGCCGTCAATGGCTCAGAGACCAGAAAAGCCCACTAGCCGAAGACCTGTTAAAAGGTCGCCTCCCCTAACCTCCCCCCTTTTTTCTGTCGTCTCCCTTCTACGCAAAACATAAAACCATACTATGAGGTGTCGTCATCATGGTAAAGCGTGCAGTCCTAAAATGGATACTCAGAGAACAGGCGGAACAGTGGGAAGATGACGACATAAAAGAAACCTTCAACCGATGCGTCATACTCTTACGAGAACGAAAACAAAAATACGAAGGAGGTTCAACCGTTGGACGTTAAAGAAGTATGGGAAAGGCTCGCCGACCACTTAGCAGACCGCTACGGACAGGCAGAAGGAACACACCGAGCCACAACCATCTTAACAAGATTCTACCTGTAAACACGCAAAGCCTACAACCCTTATTTATGGTGTCGTCTATGTCCGAAGAGGAAGAACGATTAAGAAAGGGCGCAGAATACCACAGGCGCATAATGGACGCTTTCGACCTGCTCAAGCCTCTAATCGAGGACAACATAAAACACCTTGAGCGCATCGAAGGGCTACACTTGTTAGGCGATGAGCCTTTTCACACTGACCCCAAAGACCGCCCCACAATCGCCTTAACTAACGTGCTGGCTTCCTTTGTCGCTCATCATGTCGGCTGGGAAGTTCGTAAAACCTTCATAGTCGCCTTTAGAGTCCTAGAAGAATCCAACTGTCATGATGAGGCTCACGCCTTAAAGGACTACATAGAGAAGCAGAACACATGGATAAAAGAAGGCTTATGGTTCACGCAAAACAAACAAGCATAGGTTAAGGAGGTCGCACCCATGCCAAAAGCCGAAAATAAAGAACAGTTCCGCTCTGTATGGCGTGAACACATCACTCAGTTAAGGTTACTTGCTCAAAGCCTGCCACTTGGAGAGGTCGCTTTGGACTACCTGCGCAGGGTGAAGGAGTTAGAACCTTTTGTTGAGATAGCCGTTAAGCACGTTTACCCAGAGGAACAGCCAGAGCAGGACGCAACCGAAGACCTGCCAGCCCACGAGGAGGCGAGGCGGGACTACGGCACGGAGAAGGGAGAACCTGTTTAGCCCTGTTGCTGTGTCGTCTTCTGCGGGTCGGTTCGTTCTCTGCTCGGTCTCGGCTTG
>Ga0315314_1004057_pt1 | contig 11147 bp, 14 predicted proteins | sample TDP9_MG_FD_203631 | JGI IMG/M metagenome (GOLD analysis project Ga0315314, IMG submission 203631) | Freshwater sediment microbial communities from Lake Towuti, South Sulawesi, Indonesia - TDP9 | ecosystem: Environmental > Aquatic > Freshwater > Lake > Sediment | place: Indonesia: South Sulawesi... | reverse complement strand
GTCGGCAAAGCCGACCGCCATGGCGGCCCGCCTCGGACGGGCCTAGCCACATCCCGCCGTTTGGAAGCGAACGAAGGCGTGATCCTTCACTTCGCGCTTCGCGCTCGTTCAGGATGACAAGAGAGCGCAGACCTAGACTTTGGGGTCAACCCAGCGGGCGGGTGCGCTTGACGGCCTGACCTCCAGCTGTTACACTCCTGTAGGAGTGTAACCTGCGATGCCCAATAACTCCTCCGAGATGGTGACGCTGAAGATCCCGCGGCACCTATATCAGCGGGTGAGCCAGTTGATCGAGGGGACAGGCTTCCGTTCCGTCACCGAGTTCGCTACCTACGTCCTGCGAGACCTGGCAGCCCAGCCCCGGCCCGTCCCTCCGGCACCGGAGAAGCGCGCCGCGCCAAAGCGAGCGGCCGCGCGCATGACCCAGGCCGAGCTGAAGGCCGCGCGCAAGCGGCTGCGAGAACTCGGCTATCTCTAGCAAGGCGCTGGGCGCGAGGAGCTAGGCACGAGGAGCTGGCGATGATTAGCCCCCATGGCGGAAGGTTGATTGATCGGACCGTCTCGGGTGAGGATCGTGAACGCCTCACCCGCGAGGCCGAGCACATGCCGAAGCTGCCCCTCAACCAGCGCGAGCTGGCCGATCTGGAGATGATCGCCACCGGCGCCATGAGCCCGCTGACCGGCTTCATGACAGAGGCCGACTACCACAGCGTGGTGGACACCATGCGGCTGGCCAACGGCCTGGTGTGGAGCATCCCGGTGGTTCTCTCGGCCAAGTCGCCAGAGCACGAACGGTTGCAGCCAGGGACACAGGTGGCCCTGACGGATGATGCCGGCCGCGCGCTCGCAGTGTTGGACCTGGCCGATCGCTACCAGGTGGATCACGACTATGAGGGCCAGATGGTGCTTCGCACCACCGATGAAGCGCATCCCGGAGTGCAATATCTGAAGAGCATCTCCTCCATCTATCTGGGTGGGAACATCCATCTCATGCGGCACCCAGAGCACCGGGATTTCCTCCGCTACCGCCTGGAGCCCAAGGAGACGCGGGTGCTCTTCGCCGCCAAGGGCTGGAATCGCATCGCCGCCTTCCAGACCCGGAACCCGATCCACCGCGCGCATGAGTACTTGCAGAAGTGTGCCCTCGAGCAGGTGGATGGGCTGCTCATTCATCCCCTCGTGGGAGAGACCAAGAAGGACGACATCCCGGCCGAGGTGCGGATGCGTTGCTATGAGGAGCTGATCGCGCACTACTATCCCCGGGATCGGGTGGTGCTCTCCGTCTTCCCGGCGGCGATGCGGTATGCGGGGCCGCGGGAGGCGATCTTCCACGCGCTCATTCGCAAGAACTACGGCTGCACGCACTTCATCGTGGGGCGGGATCACGCGGGGGTGGGCGACTACTACGGGACCTATGAGGCGCACGCTATCTTCGGCGAGTTCGACCCCGAGGACATAGCAATCGCCCCTCTCTTCTTCGACCATGCCTTCTACTGCCGCAAGTGCGGCAACATGGCCACCACCAAGACCTGCCCCCACAGCAGCGAGGAACGCGCGATCTTCAGCGGCACCAGGGTGCGCCAGATGCTCGCCGAAGGAGAGCTCCCCCCGCCAGAGTTCACCCGGCCGGAGGTGGCGCAGATCCTGATAGAGAGCATGCGCCGTGAGGATAAACAATGAAGCGCCTGGTCATTATCGGACTGGATTGCCTCACACCCCAGTGGGCGCTCGAGGCCTGGCTGCGGGAGATGCCGAATGTGAGCGCGTTGATCCAGCGCGGCGTCGGAGCCAGGCTCTACTCCACCATCCCTCCCATCACCGTGCCCGCCTGGACCTCCATGATGACCTCCTACGACCCGGGCATGCTCGGCTGCTATGGCTTCCGCAACCGCACCAGCTACGCGTATGACTCCCTCCAGGTCTCGGACGCGAACACGATCCGCGCGCGGACTGTGTGGAACTACCTCTCCCGCAGTCGCCTGAAGTCTCTCGTCATGGCCGTGCCCCAGACCTATCCCCCCAGGCCCCTCAACGGCATCATGGTCTCCTGCTTCATGACCCCGAACAAAGAAGTCCCCTTCACCTACCCCGAGGCAGTACAGGGTTTGCTCGATCAGGTATCAGGCGGCGAGTACGTAATAGATGTCAAAGACTTCCGCACCGAAGACAAGGACACCCTGCTGGAGTGCGTGAAGAAGATGACCGAGGCTCGCTTCCGCGCCTTCCGCGCGCTGCTGAGGGCCGACGAGTTCGACTTCGCCATGATGGTGGAGATGGGCCCGGACCGGCTGCAGCATGGGTTCTGGCGGTTCTGCGATCCCACCCATCGGCTCTATCAGGCGGGCAATCCTTACGAGCGCGTGCTGCACGACTACTACCTGACCCTCGACCAAGAGATCGGTCGCACCGTGGAGGCCGCGGGCGAAGGCGCCTCCATCATGGTGGTCTCGGACCACGGCGCGAAGGCCATGGAGGGCGCCATCTGCATCAATGAGTGGCTGCAAGACCAGGGCTATCTCAAGCTCAAGGAGCGGCCGCGCGAGCGCATGAGGCTGACTCCGGATATGATTGACTGGCCCCACACCAAGGCCTGGGGGGAGGGCGGATACTACGCGCGCCTCTTCCTCAACGTGGCCGGCCGAGAGCCCCAGGGCTGCCTGCCGCCCGGAGCCTACGAGAGCATCAGGGAGGAGCTGAAGGCCGGGCTGGAGGCCCTCGGGGATGAGCAGGGCAGGCCCATTGGAACGCGCGTCTTCCGGCCGGAGGAGATCTACCGGAAAGTCAACCACATTCCGCCCGACCTGATCGTCTACTTTGGCGACCTCAACTGGCGTTCCGCCGGGTCAGTGGGCATTGGCGCGCGGCATCTCCGGGAGAACGATACCGGGCCAGATGACGCCAATCACCTGCCAGACGGTGTCTTGGTCTGGGACCTGGCCGCAGCCGGCTCGCCAAGAAGGGCCGAGCGGTATCAGATCTACGATGTCGCGCCCTCCATCCTCAAGTTCTTCGGGCTGGAGATACCGGAAGACATGATCGGCGAGCCCATCATCTGAATCCGTAGGGCAGGAGCCCCTAGGCCTGAAGGCTGGGGTGGCGGCCTCGGCTGTCCCGAGGCCTAGCCACTTGCTCCTGCCCAGAAGCTGGGAAAGTGAGTGGAGACATGCCGAAGGGATTCACGCTCTGGTTCACCGGCCTGCCTGCCTCGGGCAAGAGCACACTTGCCGAGCGAGTGAGAGACATTCTGCTGGAGCGGGGAATGCGGGTGGAGATCCTGGATGGCGACCTGGTGCGGCAGAACCTGAGCAAGGGGCTGGGGTACTCCAAGGAGGACCGCGACACCAACATCCGCCGCATCGGCTTCGTCTGCCACCTGCTCACCCGCAACGATGTGGTGGCCATCGCCGCGGCCGTCTCGCCCTACCGGGAGATCAGAGACGAGAACCGCAGGCTGATCGGGCGGTTTGTGGAGGTCTACTGCCAGTGCGATCTGGAGACGCTAAAGTCCCGCGATCCCAAGGGGATGTATGAGAAGGCCTTGCGGGGAGAGATCGCAAACTTCACCGGCGTGAGCGACCCCTACGAGCCCCCGGAGAATCCGGAGGTGGTGGCGGACACCGCGCGCGAGGACATCGAGACCTCCGTCGCCAAGATCATCGCCAAGCTGGAGGAGCTGAGATACCTCCCGGCCGGGGACGCGCGCGGCTACACCGAAGAGGAGGAGGAAACCATCAAGCGGCGGCTGCAAGATTTGGGCTACATCTGAGGAAGGCTAACATGCGCTTCCTGTGCGGGCGCCGCAAGCGAAGAGTCTGCGTGGTCGGCCTGGACGGCGTTCCCATCGGCCTGCTGCGCCGGCTGGCCGACGAATCGGTGATGCCGCGCGTCGCTGCCCTCCTCAAGCAGGGCGGCCTCCAGCAGATGCGGGCCTCGCTGCCCCCCGTCTCCTCAGTGAGCTGGTCCTCCTTCATGACCGGCGCCAATCCCGGGCAGCACGGCATCTTCGGCTTCACCGAGATAGCGCCTGACAGCTATCAGCTCACCTTTCCCGGCTTCGACCATCTGGCCGTGCCTACATTCTGGGACCGCCTGGGCCAGTCCGGCCGGCGCTGCGCCATCATCAATCAGCCGGCCACCTATCCCGCGCGGCCGGTGCCGGGCGCGCTGGTATCCGGCTTCGTCGCCCTCAAGCTAGAGAAAAGCGTCTGGCCCAAAGACCATCTCCCCGCGCTCCAGCGGATGGGCTACCGCATTGACGTGGATACCCAGCAGGCCGGCCGCGACCCCGATGGCCTGCTCGACGATCTCGCGGCCACCCTCCAGACCCGGCGGCAGGCAACCTCCTACTTCTGGGAGCAGGAGCGCTGGGACTACTTCCAAGTGGTGGTCACCGGCACCGATCGTCTCCATCACTTCCTCTGGCGCGCGGTGGAGCGAGAGGACGATCCCAGGCACGAGCAAGCGCTATCATACTACCGCGCCGTGGACGCCTTCATCAGTGAGATGTGGGACCGCTTCCACAAGGGAAGACCGGCCGAGCAGGAGGGCAAGGGGTTCCTGCTGCTCTCCGATCACGGGTTCTGCGGGGTGACGTGGGAGGTCCGCCTGAATGCCTGGCTACGGGAGAACGGCTACCTGGACTACCAGACTCAAGAGCCCGAGTCGGTGGCCGAGATCACGCCAGGCACGCGCGCCTTCGCACTTGATCCCGGCCGCATCTACCTCAACGCGCGGGGCCGCTTCGCCAAGGGCTGTGTTGATCCCGAGGAGCTCCCCGCGCTGCGCCAAGAGCTGGCCGCCCGGCTCAAGGAGCTGCGCTTCGAGAGCCAGCCAGTGATCACCCACGTCTGCGCGCGGGAGGAGCTCTTCCACGGCCCGCAGGCCGAGCTGGGCCCTGACCTCGTGCTCCTGAGCGCGCCGGGCTTCGACCTCAAGGGCGCAACCAAGGGAAAGGAAGTCTTCGCGGCCACCCGCTTCCAAGGCATGCACACCTGGGACGACGCCTTCGTCTGGAGCAAGCTGCCAGTTCCCAATCACCCCGAGATCTCCGACCTCGCCGAGGTGATCGTGGATTGGCTCTGCGCATAGGCCGTCCCCTCGCTGGCCGTTGCTCTTCTCACAGCAGCGCAGTGCTGAAGTAGCACTCCGCCCGATCGGGCAGCACGGTGGCGATGTTTCCCGGCATCCTCTTCGCCAGTGCTCGCGCCGCCCATACGTTCGGAATCAGGCTGCAACCGGCCGTCTCGCTCCCCGCCCTCGATCATCGCCACCGCCACGCGGTCCTTGATGCTCCCGCCGGGGTTCAGGAACTCCGCCTTCGCGTATACCCTCTCGCCCCTCAAGCGCAGCAGGGGAGTATTCCCGATGAGATCGAGCACATTCTCGGTCAGCATGCAGTCACCTCATGGTCTCCGGCCGACCCTTTCCCCATTGCCGACAACTGCTCTCCAGTTCACTCATCTAGCATCTCAGAACCAGCTCCACCCGTCAAGTTCCTTGCCTGCAACGAAACCCGCGCAATTTCCCCCATTTCCGCCACCATAAAAATCCAGCAAATTGCTAGCTTTTTTCCGAAATCTCTTGACACAGTGTGCTATAATAAAGAGGGAAGCGTGGGTGCTTCCAGGCCCTCATCTCTCGCCCGCCATCGCCCCCGCCGTCAGCAGGCGAAGCCTCTCGTAGGCAAACCGCATCAGGATCTCAAGGTGCACGATGTCCTCCCGATTATACGCCTTCAGCAATTCAAGCGCCTCCCGGCTCCCCCGCTCCCATTCCCGCCACAGCCGGACTGCATCCCAACCATCGAGGTGTTGGGTTTCCGAGCTGCGGTGGATGTTGAGCTGAGCCTCGATGTTCTTCAGGCCGCCGGAGAGGCCCAGGCGGCGGAGCGTGTAGCAGAGGTCCACGTGTATCTGATCGAATTCGATTCCTAGGAACCGCCCCCGCAGAAACGGCAGATCAAAGCACGTGCCGAAGAAGGTCACGAGCAGCCCAAAGCGTCCCACGTCCTCCACGAACTGCTCCAGGTCCTCCCCCTTCGTGTACGTCCGCACCTCGTGTCCGTCATACACCCCGACCATAGTCACCTCATCGCCTTCGCCCAACCCAGTGGTCTCGATATCCAGGTAGGCGACGCGATGGGAGAACTCAGGATAAGCCCGCCAGTGCTCGCGCCGGGGGAGGCTAGCGGCAAAGAAGCGATGGTCTTCCTCTTGGAGACGGTCGAGAGACAGGTTCACGGCCACTGCCACGCGCTCCGTGGCGCGCGGAGAGAGCCTTGCCCTGGCCGGATCGCCGAGGAAGTCTCGCCAGGAGTGAACCCCGCGCTCCCAGATGCGGCGCTCCGTTACCGGGCCAATGCCCGGAATGTGCAGAAAGCTGCTGCTAAGCATGGCGAGACTTGTGCCGACGCATGTGTCGGAGAAAGATGAACGCAGCAAGGACGGCGACGGCAATGGGCAGGACCGGGCCCAGAGCGCGGCCCCCTGGCTCAGTGCGGCCAGCACTCTCAGAGGTCTCTGGAGGCTCGATGACATTGAGCTGGCCGTCGGGCGGGGTGAGCTCCGCGGGCGCGCTTGCGGCCGTTCGTCGCTGCGCGCGCTGGCTGGCCTGTTGAAAGTTTGGCAGGATGATGCTGGCGAGGATGCCCAGGATGGACATCACTATCAGCCATTCAACCATCGTCATGGGCCTGCGGCGAGGCATTGGTTCCTCCACGATGCTATTCAGGCAGTTTGCATGAACTCGCGCACCGCGCTCACAAGGGCCTCGACCAACTTGCCTTCCGGGAAAGTCCCCGCCGGCTTTCCCTGAACGAATACCATGCCCTTTCCCGCGCCTCCAGCAATGCCGACATCCGCCTCCCGCGCCTCGCCGGGGCCGTTGACGACACAGCCCATCACCGCCACCCGCAAACCGCAGCCTGCCCTCCGCAGATCACGATCAATAGGGCGCAGTTGCTGCTCCACTGCGCGCGCCAGCGCAGGGAGGTCAACCTCGCACCGGCCGCAGGTCGGGCAGGTGATTAGGGTGACGCCGGCGCGGCTGAGGTCGAGCGCAGCCAGGATCTCGCGGCCGACCCGCACCTGGAGGATGGGATCGCCGGTGAGTGAGACGCGGATGGTGTCTCCGATCCCCTCCTGGAGGAGCGTGGCAATTCCAATGGCGGAGCGCGCGATGCCAGCAGGGGGCAGCCCGGCCTCGGTGATGCCGAGGTGAATGGGATAGTCACGCTCTCTGCGGAACCAGCGGTTGGCGAGCCAGGTGGTACGGAGATCGAAGGCCTTGAGCGAGACCACAATCTCCTGGAAGTTGAGACGCTCCAGCATTTCGACGTGGCCCAGCGTTGCCTCCACCATGGCGGCCGCCATCTGCTCTTGGAGATCACCCTCGCCCTCGTGTCGCGCGCGGGTCTCCTCCGGCACCGATCCGGCGTTGACACCAACGCGGATGGGGATGCCGCGCTTGGCCGCCGCGGCCACTACGGCCTCCACGTGCTCTGGTCGGCGGAGGTTTCCGGGGTTGATCCGGAGCTTGTCGGCACCGCGTGCGGCCGCTTCCCGCGCGAGGCGGTAGTCGAAATGGATGTCCGCCACCAGCGGGAGGGAGACCTGGGATTTGATCTGCGCGATCGCTTCCGCCCCACCCATGTCCGGCACCGCGACGCGCACGAGGTCACCCCCGGCCTCTTCGAGGGCTTTGATCTGAGCAACTGTGGCCGCGACATCGCGGGTGTCGGTGTCGCACATGGCCTGCACAGAGATGGGCGCGCCGCCCCCGATCTGGAGGTTGCCAACGTGGACTGGACGTGTGGGATCCGGCATTGGCTGACTCAATGGCAGGAGCCAAGCTCCTGTCCAACGGTCAAGAGCGCTGCTCCATGCGCGCGAGGCGCGCGATGCGCTCCTCGATTGGCGGGTGAGTGCTGAAGAGAGTGAGCAGCCCCTTCGCGGTAAACGGGTTGACAATGAACATGTGTGCAGTGGCCGGGTCGGCCTGCATGGGCACCCTGCGAGCGCTCCATTGCAGCGCCTCCAGCGCGCGCGCCAGCCCACGAGGGTTGCCAGAGAGCTTCGCGGCAGAGGCGTCGGCCTGGTATTCGCGGGAGCGAGAGATCGCCATCTGGATCAGAATCGCCGCAATCGTGCCAAAGATCGCCACGAAGATCAGGCCGATCCCTCCCCCCCGGTCGCGGTTACGGCTGCCGCCTCCGAATATCGCCGCGAACTGGGCCATGCGAGCGAGGATCATGATCGCGCCCGCGAGCGTGGCAGCGATCGTCCCGATGAGGATGTCACGGTTCCTCACATGCGAGAGCTCATGGGCGATGACGCCTTCCAGCTCCTCCTCGCCCAGCATCTGCAGCAGGCCCTGGGTCACCGCCACCGCAGCATGCTGCGGGTTGCGGCCCGTGGCGAACGCGTTCGGAGCGGCCTGAGGAATGAGATACACGCGGGGCATCGGCAGCCCCCCGCGCTGAGTGAGACGCCTCACAATCGCGTACAGCCCCGGGGCCGTCGCCTCTTCTACCCTCTTGGCCCGGTACATCGCCAGCACGATCTTGTCCGAGAACCAGTAACTAAAGATGTTCATCACAAAGGCGAAGCCGAGCGCGATAATCATCCCCTGCTCCCCGCCCAGATATCCCCCGATCAGCACAAACAACCCGGTCAACACGAACATCAGAAAAACGGTCTTTGCTGTGTTCATGGCAACCTCCTCAAGTCCGTAGGGGAGCCGCTCTGGGGGCTCCCAGGCTTCCTGACCCTCGCGCGAGCATTGGCTCTATCGCGAAACGACCGCATGCCAAGCCGCTAAGGCGGAAGCCAAAGAAGCGAGAGCCGAGATGAAAGCGATCCACCAAAGCCGGGCGTCTCGCTTCTCGCGTTTCGCTTGCCAGATGCGCCTTTGCAGTTCGGCAATATTCAGGGTTTGCCCGTTAAAGGTACCGTAGCGGCTAACGCCGAGTCTGTCCGCTTCTTGCTCTAGCATGTATCCCCATTTCTGATGCGGCTTCTTCTCTTCGGGCATATGTCTTGCCTCCTGCAACGCTAACCAAGCAGTGGTACCCCTGGCAGGATTCGAACCTGCGATACAGGCTCCGGAGGCCTGCGCCTTATCCTCTTGGCCACAGGGGCACCAACCGAATTGTAGTCACGACGCAGCTGGGAGTCAACCGCGCCGCTGCCGCCCGATGGGGATGATGTAGATGGGCTTCTGATCGGAGGGAAGACGCAGGGCCCGGGCGACGGCCGCATCATCGAAGGCCCCCACGGGCACAGAGGCCAGGCCCAGGGCCTCGGCCTGAAGGTGCACGTTCTGCGCGGCGTGGCCCACATCAATGTGGACATAGCGGATGCCGCGGTCCCCATAGCGGCTGGTGGTGCGCTGGTACACCGCGGCGAAGATCAGCGAGATTGGGGCCTGCGCGATGAAGCTCTGACCGTAGGCGGCGTCCGCGAGTGGCCGGCGCAGGTCGGCCGCCTCCACCTTGGTGAGAGAGTGATCCTTTGGCTCGTAGCGGAAGAGCCCCTGCTCGCAGGCCAGGTACAGCTCGAGCGGATAGCGAGCGCCTGCGGAAGGGGCCGCTCGCAGGCCCTCCGCCGATGTGATCCCCTGCGCGGCCCACAGGAGCTGAGAGGTCTCGTAGAGATCTGGCGGATCGGAGATGAACTCACGCACGCTGCGGCGCCGTGCGATGGCCTCCTCCACCGTCATTGATCCCACTTCTCCGTGCCGGCGAAGAGGAAACCGACCCCCAACCGTCACCTCCGCTAGTTCGGTCAAACTCTGACGTTTACTCATCTCGCACCTCACACCAGACCTGTGTCATTGGAGGTCATGGTCCGACCGGCCCTTATGGCCGCGTCGGCCATGGAGTAGATCCAGAGAAGAGCTAGGGCGATGATCCAGATGGCGCTGCTTCCACTGAAGAGCGCGGAGAAGAGAGCCCCGGGGTCGAGCTGGGGTCCGTAAAGCGAGCCCATCGCAGAGGGGCTGATCAACCTCTCGCTTTGCAGTGCGCTGGCCACCAGGGCAAGGAGCAGCAAGTAAGCGATCATCATGGCCATACCCTTGAGCACCTCGCCGTTGTAAACCTGGCCCAAGCCAGGCACGAGGAGGGAGTAGACAGCGGCATAGGCTGGGTTGCGCCTGGGGCCGGGAGGGCTGCTCTTCCCCTCCAGGAGCGCTCTGGAGATTTCGGCTGACCGCTGTTTGGCCGCCTGGGCGAGTGCGGCGCGGCCGATCTTCTCTTCGAGCACACCCCGGCTCTGGTGCAGCTCACGCGCCTGGCGATAGCTCTGCAGAGCTTCCTCAGGACGCTCGAGGGCCAGCAGCAGGTCCCCCACCAACTCGTGGGCTTCCCAGCTCTGTGCCTCCAGGATCAATGCCTCCTGGGCGAGCAAGAGGGCCTGCTGGTGCTCGCCCCGGGCGCGCAGCAGGGTGGCGCGGCCGAGCAGCTCGCGGATCTTGAGGCGGACGTCCGCCTCGCCGGATTCTTCAGCCATGGTCGCACCTGCCCATTGCTGTGCCGACTGAGGCCCGCGGCGCGTCGCTCCAGAGCCGCTCGAGGTCGTAGAAGCTCCGCTCCTCTTCCGCAAAGATGTGCACGATGAGGTCGCCATAGTCGAGGAGGATCCAGCGCGCCTGCTGGTATCCCTCAACACCATGGGGACGGAGGTCTTCTTCTGCGAGGGCTTCCATGACAGCCTCTGCGAGGCCCCGGATGTGGACATTGGAGGTGCCGTGGCAGATGAGAAAGTAGTCGGTGATGAGGGTGAGCTCACGCATATCCAGCAGCACCGGGTCCACCGCCCTGCGGTCCACCAGCGCGGCCTGCGCGCGGCAAGCCTTTTCCTCTGCCGCCATAGCATGGCCCTCTTCCGGCCGTTGCCGACCGCGGCGCTTCATCGCGGTGCACTCACCATATCTCGGCCCAGGATTACAGTCACGTCGGCCGGGCTGTCTCCGTCGGGCGCGGTCGAGATCACGCCGCCGCCCAGCCAGCCGGCCACGCGCTCAGCGCGCCTGGCCCCTCCACGATGGTCTATGATGAGAGTCGTGTCGGCCTTCTGTTCTGCGTTTCCCACCTCCACGATATCGCAGCCGCGCTCCTCGAGAAGAGAGGCGGCGCGTGCGGCCAACCC
>Ga0315314_1004056_pt1 | contig 11152 bp, 12 predicted proteins | sample TDP9_MG_FD_203631 | JGI IMG/M metagenome (GOLD analysis project Ga0315314, IMG submission 203631) | Freshwater sediment microbial communities from Lake Towuti, South Sulawesi, Indonesia - TDP9 | ecosystem: Environmental > Aquatic > Freshwater > Lake > Sediment | place: Indonesia: South Sulawesi... | reverse complement strand
TTGGGCCCGCTGGACGGGCGGTTCCTCCCGGAAGGGCTCCGCTTCGGAAGCCTGTGCAACGCCAGCCGGAACGGCCAGGACGAGCTGCTTGTCTTTCGGAGCCAGCTCGGCTTCGGCGTCCCAGTAAAACGAGCAGACCCGCTCGGCGCGGTCGCGCATCAGCCAGTCCACATGATACTTGCCTTCGCCGAGGTCGAAATTTCCCTGGAGATACGCATCGCCCTTGGCTTCCTCCTCGATCGACGGGACCCGCACGCGCTGCACGTAATACGAGGCCTCGTCCTTGCTCCCCTCGGGGATGACGCGGAAAATCATGGTCAGCAGGTTCTCCGTACCCGCCAGCTCCTTCAGGGGAACGCTCACCTCATAGCCGGCGTGGAAGCGCAGATCGAATCCCAGCGCCGGCTTGATCGGCACCACCGTACAGGGAAGATCCTTCCGCGGTTCCTGGAGCGTCAGAACGGCCAAATCCGTGTTGAAGATGCGGACGTTGCCCGTTGGGCCGGACCCGACAATCGGGGTTTGCCCGTGCAGCAAAATTCCCCACGAAATCAGGCAGGCCACGAAAACAACGGTTTTACGGGACAGCCGGCTGTGAGCCCTTCTCATCGGTCCATTTCCTCAACATGGATACCGCACCCTCTATTCTATCGCTCAAGATCTCCAGGACAAGACTTTCGTGCGCTGCCATGATCCCACGACGTTCTGCTGTTTCCATTATCCATTAAGATTCCTAAACGTCAAGACCGGGCGGCGCAACCGCAGTTTTTCAGTCGCGCCCGGAAGCGGTTGTGCTACAGTGCAAAGGAATATGGCATCCCGAAGCGTCAACAAAGTCATTCTGATCGGCAACCTGGGCAAGGATGCCGAGACGAAATTCACTTCCAGCGGTGCGGCTCGCACCACCTTCGCGGTGGCCACCAGCCGTCGCTGGAAGGACCAGCAGACCGGCGAATGGAAAGAGGAGACGGATTGGCATAACATCGTGCTCTGGCGCCAGGAGAATCTCGCCAATTACCTGACTAAGGGCAAGCAGGTCTACGTGGAAGGCCGGCTCCAGACACGCAATTACGAGGACAAGGACGGCAGGAAGGTCTACGTGACCGAGGTTGTCGCCGAAGACGTCCTGCTGCTCGGCGGGCGCGTCGCCGAGGCGCCGGCCGCCGCCGCAGAGGAGTCCGCCCCGCCGCCCGCGCCGTCTCCCAGGGGTCCGCAGCGCCCGCAGCCCGCCGCTGCCGAAGAGCCGTTGGCCAGCGACATCACCGACGACGACGTGCCGTTCTAAAGCCTTTCATGCCGGCTTTTCGCCAGCACCATGCGGGCCGTCACCGGGTCGCGCAGGAAGCCGGTTCGAAAACCGGCTGGCAAACCTGGAGGTTCGCCCCACAGTGACCTCGCCTGCTGACCCGCGGCGGAGCTGAGTGAACAGTGTTGGTTCTAAAGCGGCGGGCCCAGCAGGTCCAAAGCGACCTGGAGCTGGTCGCGAGCGTGGAAGTTGCCCTGGCGCGTGGTCACTTCGATGCCACGCCGGTACATCTCTCCGGCTTCCTCCAGCCTGCCCAGTTTCTCCAGCACCTGGCCGCCAGGGTAATAGGCCGCCGCATAATCCGGGTTGACGGCCAGAAGCGCCTTGTACTCCGCGATCGCCCGCTCCAGTTCGCCGGCCCTGCCGTACTCCATCGCGAGGCCATAGCGCGCGAAGCTGTCGAGCGGGTTTTGAGCCACGAGATCCTTCAGGATTTCCAGCCGGTCCGCCATTGCGCCGGCCCCCGTTCTCAAGCCAGCGGGAGCGCCCATCCGTGATAATATACCTGCGATGGCTTGCCCGTATTTCTTCCCGGTGGTGAAGTTCGAAGACAAGGCCTGGGCAAAGCCCCCGCGGCTGCCTCTGGGAGACCCGTACGCCGGGGTGTGCTGCGTGGACCCGCTGCGCGAGTGGCGGCCCGACGAGACCACCCTGCGCGAGTACTGCAACCGCGGCTATGCGCGGAAGAATTGCTCACGTTTTCCGGAGGACGCGGAGGCGGACGCGGTGCGCTTCGCCGTGACCAAAGATCAGGACGTTGTGGTGACGATCTACTACGTGCTCGAAAAGGACCGCAGGCCGGTCGAGCACGGCTCGCTGGAATACTCGACCGAGACCCGGCGGTTCACCTCGGATGACGCCAGCGGCCTGCTGCTGAAGCAGGCGCAGGCCTACGTGGAAAGCTACCTGCGACGGAAATCCCAGCCCGACAGCGAGGCGCGCAACCCGCACCGCCGATAGCCAGCCAACCATGGAAAGCTCGAAGGAGCCCGCACGCGGCGCACCCGGGCAGAGCCAGCCGATGGCGGGGCGGGCCGTCCGCGAGTCGATGTCGGAGTACGCCGAACTGGCGCTGCCCACCGATGCCAACGTGTTCGGGTTCCTGCTGGGCGGCCGGGTGATGCACCTGGTAGACCTGGCGGGGGCCACCGCCGCCATGCGGCACGCCCGCTGTCCGGTCGTCACCGCCTCGGTTGACCATCTGACCTTCCTTCACCCCATCCACATCGGCCAGCTCGTCATCCTCCGCTCCGCAGTCAACCGCGTCTTCCGAACCTCGATGGAAGTGGGCGTGAAGGTCTTCGTCGAGGACCTGCTGACGTCGGAGCAGAAACACACTTGCTCGGCCTACCTGACGTTCGTTGCAATTGACGCTCAGGGGAAGAGGGTCCCGATCCCGCCGGTCATACCCGAAACCGACGAGGAGAGGCGACGCTTCGACGAGGCAGGCCGGAGAGCGGCGCCAGCAGCGCCTCGCGCTGAGGAGTCACACCAAATCCAGTTAGTCTCGTCCGCTACCGGATTCCCATCTCGCAAACCAACAGCGCCGGCCTGTCGCGCGCCGGCGCCTTCAGCCGAGCTGGTTGGCCTTGTACATGTACTTGATCGAGCGCTTGAAGATCAGCAGGTTCGGCTCACTGTCGCGGCGGATTTTCAGGCACGTCTTGTCGTACCACTCAATGGCTCCCTCGATCACCTCCCCATCGTGCAGAACGAACACCATCGGCGTTTTCGCCTGCATCTGCTTCAGGTAGTAAAAATTCTCGGCGTTGGTCTGGTCGGGAGGGATGGCCTTTTTCTGATTGTTGCGGCGGGAATTCATCTGGTCCTTAATCTCAACTAAGGACGGACGAATGAGTTTGCGATTAGCGGTTTCCATGGACCGCGGAGCTCCTTTAATGAAGAAAGGTTAATGTTACTCGCTCTTTCGAGCCGAGCGCTAAGAAGTATTTGCTGTCCGACTTATGTCTATGGATATCACACTGGAGCAGGGGCCGCAAGTTTCAACCCGGCCGCAGCCGCAACACCAGGGCGTCGAGCGCAAGGTTCTTCTGGATGTTGCGCCGGAGCAGATCGGCGATTTCATCCACCCTCCGCACCGCCTCGCGAATCCACTGGAAGGAAAGGCCGGTCGCGAGGGCGCCGAGCTGCTCGCGCAAATCCGAATTTCGGATCTCGACCCGAGCCGGCGCCCGTTGAAGCAGCAGCAGGTCGTGAAGCAGGCCGTAGAGCACGTTGAGCAGGAGCTCGAGCTTCTCCTGCCGCACCGCCGCGGATTCGGCCTCCTTCACCCAAGCGGCGAAGGGCGCCTTCCCGGCCGCCGCCGCCAGCAGGGCGAGCATCGCTGCCCGCCGGCGATCGTACGTTTCCAGGTCGAGCGATACGGCGATCCCCGGGCTGCCCTGGGCCAGCGAGATGCGCCGTTCGACATCGGTGAGACCCCGCGAGCGGACGAACTCGGCCATCTCGTCGCGGGTGAGCGGGCTCAAGTGGAAGGTGACCGCGCGTGAACGAATGGTCGGCAGCAGGTCGTAGGGATTTTGCGCGGTGGCAATCAGGATGAGGTGCTCGGGCGGCTCTTCCAGCGTCTTCAGCAGCGAGTTGGCGGCCTGCTCGTTCGCGCGGTCAAGCTGGTCGATGAGGAAAAGCCGGTAGCTGCCGCGCAAGGGCCTGAACCGGGCGCGCTCCTTGAGCAGACGCATCTGCTGGATGGAGATCTGGCGGAGCGGGCCATCCGGCGGGAACGTCACGAAATCCGCGTGGGAAGCGAACAGCAACGGGTCTTCATTCCGCTTGTCGGCCGGCCACTTCTCCCGCTCCTTGAGGTAAGCCGCATTGGCTGGCAGGCTCAGGTCGTCTTGCTCGATCTTCTGTCTCCCACTGAGCAATCTGGCGGCGAAGCGCCGGGCCAGCGTGGCCTTGCCGACGCCTTCCGGGCCGGCCAGCAAGAGCGCCTGCGGGATCCGCCGGCTTTCGAGCGCCTGCGCGAGGGCCTCTGCCACCGCCCGGTTGCCGTAGAAATCATCGAACATGGAGGGCTCCGGCATCCGCTCTTTTCTCGACCAGCGGCCGCACAGCCTGCCAGACGGCGCCGGCCACGGCGTCCGGCTCGAGGCGCCCGTCGATCACGCGAAAGCGTCCGGGCTCGCGCGACGCCATCAGCGCGTAGGCCTGATGAACCTTCCGGTAAAACTCGCCGGCCTGCTCATCCATGCGGGTGCCGGCTCCGAGCAGCTCACGGTTGCGGGCCTGGGCCCGGGCCAGGCCCGTCTCGGGGGCTATATCGATCAGCAGGGTGAGATCGGGAACCAGGCCGCGGCAGGAGATCCAGTCCAGATCCCGCACGGCCTGCTCGCCGAGTCCCCGGCCGCAGCCCTGGTAGGCCATGGTCGAGTCGGTGAACCGGTCCGAAATCACGATCGCGCCGCGGGCCAGCGCCGGCAGGATGCACTGCTCGACGTTCTGAGCGCGCGAAGCGAAATAGAGGAGCAGCTCGGTTGTGGGACAAAGCTCCTGGTTGGCCGCATCCAGCAGGATGCGGCGTATCTGGTCGCCCACCGGCGTGCCGCCCGGCTCGATCGCTTCGATGACCTCGTAGCCGAGCGAACGCAGGCGCCCGGCCAGCAACCGCATCTGGGTGGTCTTGCCGCTCCCGTCCAGGCCTTCGAAAGTGACGAACAGACCGCGGCCGGCCGGGCGCTCAACGCTGCTTTTTCCTGAGGTCATAAAGATAAATGGAATAGCCGATTTTCTCCATCGGCCGCATCTCCCGCAGCCATCGGTAGGTATCCCTGCCGACGTAAAGGCCGTAGAGCGCGGTGACGCTGATGGCGGCCACGCAATCCAGGTTCTTGCGGCCTCCCTCATCATCGGTTCCAGGCAGGCCGCGGAGGGCAATCCCGTAGTACGGGAAATCGGCGTTCCCGAAATACATCACGCAGACGTCCGGGATCTGGTGCGCCACCATGTACGCTTTCAGCTTCTTTGCATCCTGCCCCCAATCGATGTTAGAGTCCAGCAGATAGCGCGGGCCCGCAGCGCCTCCTCCCGCAGCGGCGTTGAAGAAGGCGAGGTAATGCGGATACGCGCGCAGGGACTCAACCGCCAGGCCCGCCAGAATCAGCGCCGCCACGACGGGCAGCCATCTGTTCAGGCGGTCCCGGCCGAAGCGGAGGGTTGCGGCGCCGAGCAGCACGTAGAGAAAAGGGTACACCGGCAGCAAGTGGCGCACTCCAAGGTTGAGGCGGCTGGCCATGCTGGCGAGGAACAGGAAGACCATCGGGACCGCGGCCGCAAACCAAGGGAATGGCGCCCCGCGCAACATCCGCGCCCGGCGGAGCAGCGGGGCCGCCAGCAGCGCGCACAGCAGGACCGCGGCCAGCACGGCCAGCGGCGTCTTCACCGCGAAGACGACCGGGAAGTAGTACCACCAGCCCGTTTGCGAGAACCGCCCGAGCAGGTAGGATTCGTGGCCTCCGGCCTGGTGGACGGCCACATTGGCCAGCCCGACCAGGAACGGGTGAGCGGGAACGCTCCAACGCCGCGCCGCTCTGTGGAGCAGCCGCCCTGCAAAGGCGTCGCGGTGGATCGCCGTGAGCGGCAGCGCCTTCGCCCGCCCGTAGGTGCTCATCGCAGCCAGAGAGCCGAGCGCCACGAGCAGCGCACCGGAGCGCACGAAGTGCCCCGCCGAGAGCCTCGCGCGCCCACCCTCAGCCGCCTGGCCCCGTTCCTGCCACCAGCGGATCAGGTAGAGCAGGGGCAGCAGCGCCAGCAGGCAGACCGCGGTGAACTTGCTGGCCAGCGCCAGGCCCAGCGTGACGCCCGCCGCCAGAAGGTGCGTCCACCGCCGCGAGCACACGAACGCGCCCCAGGTCAGGCACGAAAGGAAAATGAACAGCGTAGCGAACAGGTCCGTCGTCACGTACCGCCCGTGCGCCGTGATGTTCGGATCGAAGGCGAACAGGGCGAGCGAGAACAGGGCGGCCGCCGCGCCGAAGTGCTTCCTCGTCCAAACGGCCAGGGCCAGTCCCAGCAGGAGCGTCAGCAGCATGGTCATGGTCCGGGCCGTGAACAGCAGGGTGTCGGCCGGGACGGAGTTGGTGTACAGGAACAGGTTGCCGAAGTGCACCTCATCGGGGAGCCGCCAGGCAGGATCCTCCAGCGGAAGCCGGGGCTTCAGCAGCAGCAGCGGCAGCGCGTTGATAATCTTGCCGAGCGGGGGGTGCTGAGGGTTCAGCCGGAAGTCGCCCGTCTTCAGGTAGCTGTAGCCCGCGGCCAGATGAATGCCTTCGTCCCAGGTCTGGGTCTCCCGAAGGGCCGAGGTCACCTGGGCCCAGGCCATGATCGCCAGCAGGACGAAAACGAAAAGCCAGAAGCCCCGCTCGAGAAGCGAGCCAGCGCGCTTCGGCCGCTCAGTCATAGACGTAGTGGAGGACCTTCCTCAGGTCCTCCCACGCCTCCCGCTTGGCGTTCTGATTGTAGGGCCGAAGCAGATAGGAGGGGTGATAGGTGACCATGACGGGGATGTCGCGCCACCGTGCCCATTTGCCGCGCAGCCTGATGACCGCCTCTCGGGTCCCCAGCAAGGCGCGGGCCGCGACCGCGCCGAGCGCGCAGATGGCCTTGGGGCGAATGGCGGCGAGCTGGCGGAAGAGGAACTGCCCGCAAGTCTCCATCTCGTCGAGCTCCGGCGTCCGGTTCTCCGGCGGCCGGCACTTCACCACGTTGCAGATGTAGACGTCCTTGCGGAGCAGCGGGATGCCCTCCCGCCGCGCCGTGCCTTCGATCATCTGCGTGAGGAGCTGGCCGGCACGGCCGACGAACGGGATGCCCTGCGCGTCTTCGTCCGCTCCCGGGCCCTCACCCACAAACACGAGCTTCGCCTTCGGGTTGCCCGTACCGAACACGATCTGGGTGCGCCCCTTGTGCAGCCGGCAGCGCGTGCAGTCGCCCATGTCCCGGCGGATTTTTTCCAGCGAGTCGTCCACCGGAGCCGGAGCCTGCGGCCGGCGGCTGGCGGCCTCGGGGAACAGCATCGCCTCCTCGCCGGCCGGGACGGGCGTTTTCGGGGCGCGCCGGTACAACGTCTTCACTCCGATGTCGCGATAGAAGGCGAGATAGTGGCGCAACAGTTCCGGATTCATCGGGGGGCGTGGAGCGCGAGGCGCAGCTTCAGCGCCTGGTCGAAGATGCGCTCCGCCAGTTCCCGCTTGGAAACCCGCGGCAGCGCGATTGTTTCGCCCGTACGCATCGCCAGGACGACCTCGTTCTCATCCGAATCGAATCCACCGCCTTCCTGATCGACGCGGTTGCCCACCACCATGTCGCAGTTCTTCGACTGGAGCTTCCGCCGCGCCTCCCCGACCGGGTTCTCGGTCTCGGCCGCGAAGCCGATCAGCAGCCGGTCGCCCTTCTTCTGCCCCACCTCGGCCAGGATGTCCGGGGTGGGATCGAGCTCGAGCGACAGGCGCGCGGCGGTCTTCTTCATTTTCTGCTTCGGGACCTGAGCGAGGTGGTAGTCGGCCACCGCGGCGGCCTTGATGACGATGGTCGCCTCGGGCAGGTGTTCCAGGACGGCGGCGCGCATCTCAGCCGCCGTGCACACGCGAACGGTCAGCACGCCGTGCGGCTCAGGCAGATGAACCGGGCCGGAAACCAGGATGACCCGCGCGCCGCGCCCGGCGGCGGCTGCGGCGAGCGCGTAGCCCATCTTGCCGCTGGAGCGGTTGGAGATAAACCGGACGGGATCGAGCGGCTCCTGGGTCGGTCCCGCGGTAACCAGCACCGTTTCGCCTTCCAGGTCCCGGCGGCAGTTCAGCAGCCCGGCGATGATCTGGGCGATGCGGGCCGGCTCGGCCAGCCGCCCCGGGCCGACCATGCCGCAGGCGAGCGGGCCTTCCTCCGGATCCACGATCGTGTGCCCGCGCCCGCGAAGCACCTCCAGGTTCCGCCGCGTGGCCGGATGGTTCCACATGTTCGTGTTCATCGCCGGAGCCAGGAGGACGGGCCCCGTGAAGGCCAGGTAAAGGGTGGTGAGAAAATCGTCCGCCAGCCCGTGGGCGAATTTCGCCAGCAGGTCGGCGGTGGCCGGGGCGACCACCAGCAGCTCGTTTTCCTGGGCCACCCGGATGTGCTCGACCGAGCTGGCCAGCGTGTCCTCGGCGCTCTCGCCCCCGAACAGGCTGGTGATGACCTTGCGCCCGGTGAGCGCCGCAAAGGTGAGCGGCCGCACGAATTCCTGCGCCGCCCGCGTCATCACCACCTGGACGCCGATGCCCTGCTCGGCCAGGGCGCGGGCCAGCTCAGCGGCTTTGTACGCCGCGATGCCGCCGCCGATGCCAAGCACCACGTTCATAACAGGCGCGGGGGTCGGGCTAAATCGTCTCTTCCGCCGCGGGGGCCTGAGCCTGGGCCCCGTCCTCATACTTGACGAGGCCGCGGCGCACTTCCTCCATCGCGATCACCGTCGGCTTCTTAGAGGTGGTCGGCAGGAATGGCCGGGCTCCGCCTTGGAGCTGCCGCGCTCTCTTTGCCGCGACGATGATGAAGCGGTACGTGCTCTGTTCCGAATCGTCCGGAATGGCAGCGACCGCGTTGCTTCGGGGCATCCTATCAGCCATTAAAATTCAGACCTCTTCTGTGTCTTCATTGAAGGTAGCCAGGATGGGCCGAACCTGGTCCTCGATCCTGGCGCGGCGCACCCGCTCGGCCTTCACGATGGCGACCAGCGTGTCGGCCGACTGCTCCAGGTCCTCGTTCACAACCACGTAATCGTACGCAGCGTAATTCCGCATCTCCCGGGCCGCTTCACGCAAGCGCCGCCGGATCACCTCCTCTGAATCCTCCGAGCGAGCCCGCAAGCGCTGTTCCAGGGTAGTGCGTGAGGGTGCGAGGACAAATATACTGACTGCGTCCGGAACCTTAAGCTTTAATTGTCGCGCACCCTGCACGTCGATGTCGAGCACCAGGTCCCGCCCTTCGGCGACCGCCCGGTCCAGCACGCTGCGATGGGTCCCGTAATAGTTGCCGAAGACCTCGGCCCATTCCAGAAACTCGTCCCGGGCGATCCGGGCCTCGAACTCCGGCCGGGAGATGAAGTGGTAGTTCACATCCTGGCGTTCGTGCCCGCGAGGTGCGCGCGTGGTGTAAGAGACGGAGAACAGCAGGCTGGGAACCGCCCGCAGCAGCCGGCCGACCAGCGTCGATTTCCCGGATCCCGACGGGGCGGAAACGATGAAGACGATGCTCATTCCAGGTTGAGGGCCTGCTCGCGGATTTTCTCGATCTCCGCTTTGGCCGCCAGCGCCTTCTCGGTGATGCCAAGACCCAGGTCGCCGATCCCGGCGGACTTCGAAAGGATCGTATTGGTCTCGCGGTGCATTTCCTGCAACAGGAAATCCAGCTTCTTTCCGATTTCCCCGCCCCGGCTCAACAGGTCTTCCGCCTGGCCGGCGTGGACCTTCAGCCGGACCAGCTCCTCGCTGATGTCGCTGCGGTCGGCCAGGTAGGCCGCTTCCTGGGCCAGCCGCTGGGGATCGAGCTGCGTATTGGCGAGCAGCTCGGCCAGCCGCTCGGAGAGGCGCGCTTGAAAGGCCGGCAGGGCCTGCGAACGCAGGTCCTCCATGGCCGCGGCGGACTCCCGAACCACCTGGCTTCGCGCGCGCATCTCCGCGGCAATCTCAGCGCCCTCCCGCTGCCGGAACTGGTTCAGCAGCTCGAGCGCCTCCTCCAGCGCGCCGAGCAGGCAGGCCTCCGTTTCCGGCCCCGGTTCCGCCTCGACTCCCTCGAACATGCCGGGCACGCGGAGGGCCGCGTTCAGGTCCGGCTCGCCGCTCAGGCCGTGCGTGGCAGCCGCCTGGCGGTAGGCCTCCAGGTAGGCATCCAGGAGAGAGCGGTTGACCTCCACTGGGGCGGCCCGGTGGGCGCTGGAGAACCTGACCTGGATCTGGAGGTGGCCCCGCGCCACGCGCTGCTTCACCGCGGTCCGCAGCGCGTTCTCGAACGGGTCGAACTCCAGCGGCATGTGGAAGTGCATGTCCAGCGCGCGATGGTTGAAGGCTTTCACGCTGAGGACCAACTCGGCGCCGTCGAGGTCCTTGCGGACGCGGGCAAACCCGGTCATGCTGCGGAGGCTCACGAGTTGACCACCACGTCCGGCTCCAGGTATTGCAGCTCGTGCAGGCGCTGGTAAATCCCTCCGCCGTTGACCAGCTTCTCGTGCGTTCCGGTCTCGACGATCCGGCCCTGGTCGAGCACGACGATCTTGTCGGCCCGGCGAATGGTGGAGAGCCTGTGCGCGATGACGATCACCGTCCGGTTCGCCATCAGGTGGGCGAGCGCCCGCTGGACCAGCATCTCGGACTCGGCGTCCAGGTGCGAGGTGGCCTCGTCCAAAATGAGGATGGGCGCGTTCTTCACCAGCGCCCTGGCGATGGCGATCCGCTGCCGCTGCCCGCCGCTGAGCTTCACGCCCCGCTCGCCGATCACGGTGTCGTAGCCCTGCGGCATGGCCAGGATGAACTCCTCGGCCAGCGCGCTGCGGGCCGCCTCGCGGACGGCGTCCGGGCCCGCCCCGGGCTTCCCGTAGCGGATGTTGTTCGCCACCGTGTCGTTGAACAGGAACGTGTCCTGCGCCACGATGCCGATCTTCTCCCGCAGCGAGGCCACCTGGATGTCGCGCACGTCGCGGCCGTCCACCAGCACGGCGCCGCCGATGACGTCGTAGAACCTCGGCAGCAGGTTCACCAGGGTGGTCTTGCCGGCGCCGCTGGGACCCACCAGCGCGACGATCTCGCCGGCCTTCACTTCGAGCCGGATCGAGCTGAGTAGGAAGCCGTTGGGGGAAGC
>Ga0315314_1004054_pt1 | contig 11157 bp, 10 predicted proteins | sample TDP9_MG_FD_203631 | JGI IMG/M metagenome (GOLD analysis project Ga0315314, IMG submission 203631) | Freshwater sediment microbial communities from Lake Towuti, South Sulawesi, Indonesia - TDP9 | ecosystem: Environmental > Aquatic > Freshwater > Lake > Sediment | place: Indonesia: South Sulawesi... | reverse complement strand
TTCCTATGGTTGCCTTCGCCAAGTAGAAAATCTCGTCTCCATGGCTGACCTTGGCATAGGTTATCTCGGGATGAACTGCCGCCGCAACGTTCGAGGTCAATGTCCAAGGGGTCGTTGTCCAGACAAGAAGTGACTCATTCTGTCTTCCGGACAGGGGAAATCTTAGCGTAAGCGCTGGATGCCGGAGCTCCCGGTATCCCTCAGTTACGATTTCGTGCTGGGATAGCGCCGTTGAACATCTTGGGCACCACGGCATTACGTCTCTGCCCTTATATATCCAGCCCCTCTCATGGCACTTCTTCAGCACCGTCCAGATCATATAGTTGTTCGAGTCGGAGAATGTGAAGTACGATCCACCTATCCGCGGAGACCCTAAGATGCCGACGATTCTCTCAACAGAGTCCGTCAGTGGTCCTTCCGGACCCCACAAAGTTATGGTCTCTTGCGGGTTTTCCAGCTTCTCGGCTAGGTATCTTAGCGTCTCTATATTGTCCCAGTCCATCCAGTAGCCTAGGCGTATGGATTGTTCAACCTGAACGGCCGAAAATTCTAGCGGCCTCTGCTTGCATCTCTTCACGAATTCCGCAATCCCATACCTTTCTATGTCTCCCTTTTTCGTGAACTTCAATTCTTTCTCAACTTCAACCTCTATCCACAACCCCTGACAGTCGAATCCGTTCTGGTATCGGAGCTCATATCCCCTCATTGCCTTGTATCTTTGGAAGAGATCCTTGTAGGTCCTTCCCCAAGCATGATGAACTCCCATCGGGTTATTCGCAGTGATAGGTCCATCCAAGAACGACCATGTTTCCTTCCCCTTGTTTAGTGCGATGCGTTTCTTGAATGCGTTGGTCTCCTTCCACAATCTAAGAATCCTATGCTCAAGTTCTGGAAAATCTAGTTTCATATCTACCTCTTTGAACATCTCCGCTCACACCGTTGTTGTCCAAAAATCTTTGGGGGGCGAGTCAATCCAGCTTATTTTGAGATCTGCGTGATCTAGGCGGTCTTCCCGAGCTACCTGCCTAGCTTCGGATTTGGCAGCCACCTCTCATCTCGCGACCCCACTAAGTCGATTCTAGCCTACTCTGATTCCACAGATATAAACATTTACGCCGGAAACTTTGAAGATAAATCGAGAGAACCGGTCTAGCAAGTCTATCTTTATAGGTCCGGCTCCTTTATTTGTGCATGTGTCCCGCAGTTCGGGTTGTGATAGATAACATGACCCAGAGACCGGCGAACTCCTCTTCTGAGAAGGAGGCTATGCGAAGGAAGATCTGGAGGACCATGGACGAACTGGGTATATCGAGATTTCCTTCGCCTGTTTTCGGCAGAATCCCGAACTTTGTCGGTGCGGATGTCGCCGCTCTAAAGTTGGTTGAGCAGGTTGAGTTCCGCAACGCTGACGTTGTCAAGGTGAATCCGGATGCGCCACAGAGCCATGTTAGGCTGCAAGTTCTCTCCGCTAGGAAATTGCTAATCGTTCCGTCTCCAAGGCTTAGAAGAGGCTTCATGCTTCTTGACCCAAAGAGTCTTCCCAAGAAATTCTACGCTGAGGCCTCATCGATCAGTGGTTCCTTTAGACATGGAAGGTTCATATCGCCTAGGGAGCTGCCTAAGATTGGCCTCATCGTTGCCGGATCTGTAGCTGTTTCTACGGACGGAGTCCGGATTGGGAAGGGTGGTGGATACAGCGAATTGGAGTATGGTATCCTGAGGGAACTCGGGTTAGTGGAGGAGCGTACGCCCATATTTACGACCGTCCACGATGCCCAAATTGTGGATGGTGCCCCGAAAGAGGAGCACGACTTCACAGTGGACGCAATCATAACCCCCACGAAGGTTGTTAGGGTAGAGAGAAGAGGCACGCAGCCAAAAGGAATAATCTGGGAGAAGATAGGCCCCCAGCACCTTACACGCATGCCTATCTTGCTAGAATTGAGGAGAATGAGGCAGGAGTAAGTCTTCGATGGTTAAGCCCTCTCGACTGTGATCATCCTCATTTCTGTCACAGGATCCTGAAAATCTTAAAAGGCGCAGAAGCATAGTCTCAACTGCGACCCAGCATGAAAGGGATGATTGTTTGTCCTCAACCTGTTGCGGCTGAGGTTGGGGTTCAAGTTTTGAGACGAGGAGGAAGCGCCGTCGATGCGGCCGTAGCCGCAGCTTTCGCCCAAGGGGTTGTTGACCCTTCAAACTGTGGAGTAGGCGGCTTCGGTTGTATGCATGTCCGCATGGCCCAGACCTGGGAAGAGAAGATCATTGACTTCAATGGGAGAGCGGGTTCAAAGGTCACTCCGTCGATGTGGAAGGACCTTGTTCTAGCCCAAGCGCGAGATGGCTTCGGCTACCACTTGAAAGGCAAAGTGAACGCCTTGGGCTATACATCCATCGCAGTCCCGAGTACGGTCATGGGTCTATATGAGGTGTTGACCCGATATGGGACGATCCCATGGAAGGAACTGATCCGTCCTGCCATCAATCTGGCCGGCCGCGGCTACATGATTCGCTCAACCTTTGCGCCTACTTTGGTTACAGCCGAAGCCAAAAGAGTATACACAAAAAACGGTGCGCCATATGAGGCTGGAGAAGTGATCGTCAATAAGGACTACGCAGAGACACTAAGACTGATTGCCAGCGGCGGCGCGGATACATTCTACAAGGGCGAGATCGCGGCAAGAATCGTTGACGACATGGAGCAGAATGGTGGGTTTATCACGCAACGAGACCTGTACGACTGCAAGGTCAAGGTCTATCCCCCTCTGACCACGGATTATCGGGGATACACCGTAGCTTCAAACGATGCTCCGGGAGGCGGAATCACTCTACTGGAACTCCTTAACATCTTGGAATGTTATGATCTTGCGAGGTATGATTGGAGGGGAATGGGCTCTGACATCGCTGATTATATCGAAATCCTTGTTGTGGCCATGAGGGCTGCAGAAAGGGATAGGTCCGATTACGTTGGCGACCCGGACTTCGTGTCTGTTCCAACAAAGATGCTCATCGCCAAGGATCGAGCTGAGGAGTGGATACGACGAGCTCAGTCAGGAGAGAGGATAATCATTCCCAGATGGGTTCCTCAGGAGCCGCCTTCTACAACCCACCTTTCAGTAGTGGATGCGAAAGGAAATGCCGTCAGCCTTACCCATACGCTTGGGTCATGTTCAGGCGTTATTACCCCAGGCCTCGGCTTCCTCTACAATAATGCCATGATCAACTTCGATCCCGTTCCTAGCAAACCTAACAGCATGGCTCCGGGAAAGGGGAGGCTCACACAGATGGCTCCGACGATTGTCCTAAAGAATGGGCTGCCCTACATCGTACTCGGTGCGCCTGGGGGAGGTCGGATTCTGAGTTCCCTCCTACAGACGATTTGCAATATCATTGATCATGGTATGACCCCCTTCGAAGCTGTTGCGCATCCACGGGTATTCTCTTTGCACACTGACATAGTTGACGTCTGCGCACGTATGCCTTCGTACATATGTGACGAATTAGAGGCCAAGGGAAACATTGTGGTCAAAACTACTCTCAGTCACGGAGCCTTCGCCTATCCCCAGGCTCTTGTAATAGATCGTGAGAAGAACAGAGTTCTTGGAGGCTCAGATCCCGCAAGCGGAGGTGTAGCACTCTCAACATAATAGACGATCTGGGTTCTCTTTTACTGTATCCCCATCAAAAACCGGACAACCCCTACGTTCCTGAGATGTTTTTGTGTTCTAGTATGACTACCACGTCAAGGAGCGAAGAATGAACCCCCGAGTAGGCGTGCCGAGGCAGAACCTGGGACGGCAAGACGTGTGAGACCGAGAAGCATTTCAGGAGTACGAAGGCTTTGCCTGGTAGATTCTCTAGAAGAAACCCCCTATCACCGTTACTTTCTGAAGATGGAACTAGAGCGACTCTGTTCTTACAGAAAGCCTCCGAATCTATCTGAACATGAAAAACGCCTTTGGTCCACCCCCGATTCGGGATTGCTCAATCAGAGGATCTATCGCGGTTTTTCTCTGATGAACTTAGGAACTCCTCAACCTCACTTCTTCTGGGAAGAGGGGTAGTCGCTCCCTTCCCGAGGCACTTGAGCGCGGCAACCGCGTTGGCAAGTTGAGCGGTCTTCTCTATGCTTAGTCTTTCCAATATTCCGGTCAAGAATCCTCCGTCGAATGCGTCGCCTGCCCCCGTCGTATCTACGACTTCTACGTCAAATGTGGGAACCTTGACTCTCTTGTCTTCCGTCATGACCAGACAGCCTTCCGCTCCCAATTTTAGGGCAACCAGTCTCGGGCCCTTCTTTAATATGTTTCTTGCAGCCTCCTCAGGTGATGAAGAACCTACTACTATCTTTGCGTCCTCTATGCTGGGCATAACTATGTCCGCTATCTCTAGCGTGTAGGATACGACCTCTCGTGCCATGTCGAGAGGCCACAATCTCAGCCTAATATTCGGGTCATAGGAGAATATTGTGCCCGCTTTCTTCGCTATCTCGGCTGCCTTGAAAACAGCCTCCCTGCATGATTCGCTGACAGCCTGAGATATCCCGCTGGAATGGAAGATCTTGGCCTGCTTGATGTAGTCCGGATTTACGTCATTTGGCGAAAGATGGCTGGCAGCCGAATCTCTCCGATAATAGGTAAAGTCGTGTTTTCCGCCTTCGAGGAGTGAGATGAAGTAGACCGCGGTGAAAGAGCCTTTCTCAACGATCACGCCTGAGGTATCGACGTCCTCTGCGCGCCACATCTCTAGAAAGCTCTTACCAAACTCATCATCACCAACGCGGCAGATGTAACCACAGGCCTTACCGAGTCTTGCAGCTGCAACTATCATATTTGATGTGTCTCCTCCCCACCCCCGCTCGAAGAGATCCACATCTTTAAGTGAACCGGGCGAGGTTGCACAGAACTCTATCATGGGTTCTCCGAGCGATATTATGTCGAGAGTTCTCAAACCTCTCACCTTTCAAGATAGATTGGGAGGACAGATAGAAAAAGGTACTCGCAAAGCGAGCCCAAAGTTATCAAGGTCAACGTGATTTGACTGTGAGAAGGTTAAAGATGTAATCGCGGAAACATCAAGTCAAACCTTTAAAGGGTGTTATTGAACCAGAATATAGGTGACTTCTGTTGAAGAAGGGAGTTCTCTCCGAAATGACTTGGAAAGAGATGGCAGAACTCAGAGGAAAGACAAAAGTAGCTGTAGTTCCAGTTGGAGCGACGGAACAGCATGGGCCACACTTACCTTTCAAACACGATGCGGCATCGGTGCTATATATTGCTGAGATGGCTTCGGGAACCCTCTATCCAAAGGTGATTGTCACGCCGGTGATGCCGTTTGGCGTCTCCTTCCATCACATGCGTTATGATGGAACCATTAGTGTAAGACCCGAGACCCTGACAAATGTAATCTTCGATATCTGTGAGAGTCTTCTGGATCACGGGATCAGAAAAATCCTAATTCTGAATGGGCATGGAGGCAATTTTGAGACTTTATCCACCGCTGTGATTACTGTGAATAGGCAACTTGGCATAGATGTCTTCTTCGCCAACTACTGGGACTTCTTTTCGAAGGAAGACTTCGAACTCGTGGAAGATGGGCAGATCCCTGGTCACAGCGCCGAGTTCGAAACCTCTATGGCCCTACACATCTACCCTGAAATGGTCCGAACCCATCTCATCAAAGACTCGGATCACGCCGACACCAAGCTCTCAGACTCCGAGAAGATCATGTTCGAAAAAAGTAGGATGTACCGTTTGATCTTCGAAAAATCACCGACAGGGGTGCCAAGGGGGAATCCTACACTTGCATCCGCAAAGAAGGGAGAAAAGATCATTGACGTTGTTGTCAGTAACCTAGCTCGCTTCCTAAAGGCGATATCTGAAGATTCATGAAAGGGCATAACACGAATTGCCAGACGGGGTATACTGACCTAGCGAGATGGAGTAATCCTCGTGCTTAAAGAAGTAAGAGCATTTGAAAAGTACTTTCAATCTCAGGGGCGAACTATAAGAACCTATGACTCTTCCGCCCTCAGGAAAGACGGCGCCATCTTCTTCTTGATGCGAGAAGGGTACAAACGGAAACTCGTTATGATATATTCACCTGAGGAACTAGGCAAGGTCCAAGAGCACTTCGTTGGTGAAGAAGAAGGAAAACTTGTCGAGTCAAAATCCGTTCTGAACTATAAAGTTTGTCCTTGTGATAGCAATAATGCTACACAGCTACGTCGACAGTTTCCATTTACCTCCCCTCAAGTAATGGGCTTGACGCCGGCCATTGGCTGCGGAGATCGTATCGGGTTGGCTACTCCCGGTCATATTCACGCGACAAGCAGCTATCGCATCTTTCCGGTTCTTGCTCAACAATCCATCCGTGAAATGGCGCGCACCTCCAGATCTCCTCAAGATGTGATCGATGATGTCTCATGGGCAGTTTTTCAGGAAGGCTATCAAGGAGGTTTCGGGGCAGACGCCGACCACCTAAAGACCGAAAGAGATGTAGAAGACACGTTTGGGGCCGGTTTCACAATGTACACAATAGATCCTTCGGAGTATGTGGATGACAAGGCAAACAGCTACGGACTTAGAACGCTCAAGGAGAGATTCGCGAAGTTACCTTGGAACGATTTGGGATGCGATGGAAAGGAGTTTCCTTCAATTTATCTAGGCAAGGAATTTGAGATCACCTCGAAAGATGAAGGACGCATTCTGAAACTTGCCTTTTCCGAGGAAGATCTGCTTAGGGCGGCTGTCAAATACTCGGCTGCGATCGCCCACACCACGAGATTGAAGCGCCGTTTGGATCAGCTGTTCAACGGGAGGATCTATGACCTAGAACTGTCTGTCGACGAGACCAGCGAGCCGACCAGTCTCCTGGAACACCTGTTCATAGCACTCGAGCTTAGGAGGCTTAATATCAAAGTTCAGGGCCTGGCCCTCCGATTTGCAGGCAGATTTGAAAAGGCAATAGACTACATCGGCGATACAGCGGAGTTCGAGATAACATTTCAACATCATGTTAGGATAGCTAGAAGGTTCGGCCCTTACAAGCTGAGCATCCACTCGGGAAGCGATAAGTTCTCCATCTATCCGATCTTGGGCAGATATGCTAGAGACGTGATCCATGTCAAGACAGCAGGAACAAGCTATCTGGAATCGTTGCGCATCATAGCGAGACATGATCCATCGCTCTTCCGGAAGATCGTTTGCTACGGCATTGGGCATTTCGAAAGAGATCGGAAAACGTATCAGACCAGTGCGCGGATCTCGATGCTTCCCGACATTGAGAAAGTTCCGGATGACGAACTGGAGAGGACATATATCGACGGAGACCATGGAAGGCAAATATTGCACGTTACCTTCGGTTCAGTCTTGACTGCACGAACGAGGCAGGGAAGATGGCTCTTCCGAGAGCAGATCAAGAAGGTCCTGATCGATAATGAGGAAGAGTTCTATGATGTCATCTCTGAGCATCTCGAGCGCCACTTCAAGGCTTTAGGGTTAGCAGATAGGGAAGTCAAAGAAGCGCCTAAACCTCCGTAGATCAATCGAGAGATTCCAAAGTAGTATGAAAGATCTCCTAGGAGAAAACCGCGTTTGAAGAGACAGACTTCGAGGTACATTGTATTCCTCTGTCCCAAGTGTGGGGCTGTCAGGTACTCAAAGAGCGAACAGAAGACAGCGACATGCTTCAGGTGTGGACATCAGATAAAGATTGATCCTTCAAGGATCCAAATCCTGGCAAGAACGAATGAAAGAATGGAAGCCATGGAAGCTGTGAAAGGATACAAAATCAAACTTGGTGACAAGCTTAAGAAGTGATCAACCTAGATTCTCTGGGCTTCTTTATAGGCCTTATGTTCGAGTTGCCTTTGTGTCAAGAAATCACAAACGAGTCATATATTGAGTTAAGCCCCGGACAAGAGTTCCATACGTTTCAGTTTGAGCATAGCCATTAGCTTAATATGAGCGACTAGGTAGCTACCAGTTGGCGCGTTCGGAATGACATCAATAAAGTTGGGTGTTATTGGCGCTGGCAGCGCGGTTTTCTCGATGGGCTTGGTCAAGGATGTCTGCGTAACTGAGGGCCTTTCTGGAAGCCATATCTCATTCATGGATATCGATAAGAAGCGTTTGGGCCTCGTCGGCAAGCTTGCTCCTCGATATGCGGATCAATTCGGAGCAGACCTCACATTCGACACAACCTTCGATCGCAGAACCTCCCTCGAAGACGCCGATTTCGTCATCAACACCGCTGCGGTCTTAGGCCATCAGACACAGTTGGCGATTCGAGAGATCATTGCCAAGCATGGATACTATTACGGCCGGTTGAGACTGGGATCATACCACAATCTGAGGCTTATGATGGACGTTGCTAGGGATATGGAGAGGATCTGTCCGGAAGCCTGGCTCATACAGTCGGGCAACCCGGTTTTCGACGGTTGTACGCTGATGACGAGAGAGACGAACCTCAAGATCATCGGCCTTTGTCACGGGCACTTGGGCATTCTAGATGTATGCGAGAAGATCGGGATTGATCGTGATCGGGTTACTTGGCAGGCTCCTGGACTAAACCACAACATCTGGCTCACACATTTCCTCTATGATGGAGAGGACGCCTATCCCATCCTTGATAAATGGATTTCTACAAAAGGCAAGGAGTTCTGGAACGATGAGTCAGCTACGAGTCCACCGACATCTGAGACTGATAAAAACTATGTGAGGGCTGTCAACCGGAGGGCGTGGGACATCGACCTCTCACGTGCAGCAGTCAATGCCTATCGAATGTATGGGCTGCTTCCCATAGGCGACACTGTTCGGAGGCTGGGTTGGTGGGAGCATACGGACATCGATGCAAAGCGATACTGGTTTAACAGAGCATGGGGAGGCCAAGACTCGCATCTGGGATGGCCCTTCTATGTGAAAGCGTTAGACATGCGCTTGACCGAGATGGAGAGGTTGGCCAACGATGACAAATCGGATTTGCTGGCAGCTATTGGAACCGGTAGGCCTAGGGAACAGCAAGTACCTATTGTAGACGCCTTGGTAAACGACAAAGAGGGCCATTTCCAAGTGAATGTACCCAACAGAGCGGTCCTAAAAGGATTGCCTGACGACGTGGTGGTTGAGGTTCCAGCTGTCATCAACAAGAGCGGGATACATCACTATGTTAAGGGCGATCTTCCAAGAAACATCCTACTTAACGCAATCTACCCTGATTGGCTACGCATGGAGCGAGTGCTTCACGCTTTTAACTCTGGCGACCGTGCTATGCTGTTGTGGGATATTCTGGATGATCATCAAACACGAACCTACAACCAAGCAATGGGCGTTCTTGAAGGGATCATGAAGATACGGGAATACGAAGACATGGCTGAACACTACAAGTGGTCTGAAAGATGGCTTCTACTGAAGACTTAGAATGATCTGTGTGACCAATGCGGCCGATGGGAAAGGAAAAAATGCTATTTCGGCTGGGAATAGGAGAGGAATGCCATTCTCAGGGTGAAGCATAAATCGTTCCTCAAACAATTCATTCGTTGTAACTGATCGCGAAACTGTTGAGGGGGTCCGAATTGTCCAGCAATGAAGATATCCGATCAATGGCCGACCTGCTCAAAAGCGGTGCGAGATTGACGGATCTTCCCTGTCCCGCATGTTCGTCACCGATCTTTCAGCTCAGAAGTGGCGAGTTGTGGTGTGCAAAATGCCAAAAGAGGGTAGTTGTCGTGAAGAAAGGGGAGCCGGAACCTACATTTGAACCCTCAGGTCGGTCGGTCATGGGTAGCCTAGAGTCGACTCTCTTGGCCAAGATAGAAGAGGTGAATGAGAAGATGCGTGCAGAGAAAGACGCTGAGCAACTTTCAAAGCTCGGTGAAGCCCTGTCAATACTCCTAGAGAATCTTGAGAAGGCAAGGAGGATTGAGCGTCGGAAATAGTTCACGTAGGGGATTCTGAGATTGTTTGGTAGGTTCGAGAACTTCCCAAACACGTATCATGGTGCTGTCCAACTTCTCTATCAATTCTCTTCGCAGAAGCTCCAACTGGCTATTCTTGAAGCCTTGCATAACCTAATTCTGGAAGAGAAACCTGCCTTCCCATCTGTCCCTGCTGTTTCAGGTTGCAAGGTGAATTTTGACTTCGGGATAGCAGAGGGTGCAACCTTCAGCTACCTCGATGAAGAGATCTTGAACGATTCCTTAAAGATCGTTTCACAAGGCGCGTTGCCCGTGCTTGACTTCTTTTGCGTCGTTAGATACTATAGGAGAAGTGGAAGAGGAGTGTACCGGCCCCTCAAGTTCGATTATTACCTCCTAAGATTCCTTTTCTACGAAGGAGGCGTAGATCTCCAAGTTCTGCATGAGAGGGGGACAAGGCGCCTCTCAATAGAAGACTTGCACATCATAGTGGTCAATCGAGTTGGTAGAGTGCTCTCGGAGAGAGGTCTACCGGAGATTGCAGTGAGAGATATCTCTGATGCTTCAACATCTCAATCTCTGGAGTACCAAGTCTAATATTGTCTTCGAAACCTCTTGGATTGGCCGGTTTCCGTCTACGCGTAGCAGCATCCCGCGGCGCACCAGATTGGCGTAGACACTTTGGACTTCTCTCTGGGTCTGGAAATTTTCCATAACCGACCTATTGTCTCTCATTCGGGAAGCCAAAACCTCAAAGGGCACATCGATGTAGATCGCTAGGTCAGGTTCTAGGGAAAACCTGTTTATCTGCATGATCCAGCCTAGGTCCAACCCGGCCGCTCCTTGGTAGGCTAGGGATGAATAGATGTACCTGTCTGATACGACCACGGTGTTTTTCTCTATCATAGGTTTGATTTCCCTTTCGGAATGGTCAAAACGGTCAAGAGCAAACAGGAGCGCCTCCATAACGGCCGGTATCCTTTTCCGCCTCCGAAGTACGCGCGTCCGTATCAACCGCCCAATTTCTCCCCTGCTGGGTTCAGTCGTGTATGACGCCCTTAGACCCAAACGGCACAGGGCGTCTACGAGTAGGTAGGATTGCGTTGTCTTTCCACATTTGTCCGGGCCTTCGATGCACACGAAGAAGCCTTTGTTCGGCAACTTTTCACCAGCAAGGTCAATCGATCTACAGTGAGCAGACATGACTTATATTTTTGGAATCATGAATTTAAGATTGAGCC